>Ga0208192_1000068_pt1 | contig 114020 bp, 106 predicted proteins | sample June2015DPH_13_1_2_FD_184711 | JGI IMG/M metagenome (GOLD analysis project Ga0208192, IMG submission 184711) | Peatland microbial communities from SPRUCE experiment site at the Marcell Experimental Forest, Minnesota, USA - June2015DPH_13_150... | ecosystem: Environmental > Terrestrial > Soil >... | reverse complement strand
CGGTTTTGCCTCCGGCTTCCTCCGGACCCCGCCTCACGGCGACGCCTTTGCCTTTGGCTACGGTTGGCGCCATCACCTCCGGGAAGGACTTTCACCTTCCAAGTCAGTGTTCATGCTGGGCGTACAAAGAGAAGCCCCTGGCCCGCAGGCCAGGGGCTTCTTTCTCATCTTCGGAGTGCGCAGCGCGTTCTAGTACTCCGGCATGGGCGGCGGCGCCGGCCTTTCCTTTTCGGGCACGTCCGTGACCAGGGCTTCGGTGGTCAGGATCATCGCGGCAATCGAAGCCGCATTTTCCAGGGCTCCGCGGGTCACCTTGGCCGGATCGATAATGCCCGCCGTGACCATGTCCACATACTTTTCCGCGATCACGTCGAACCCGACATTCTTGTTCTTGTCTTCGGACTGCTTACGGCGAACGTTCTCGACCACGACCGCACCGTCCTTGCCCGCATTCGAGGCGATCTTGCGCATCGGCACTTCCAGCGCCTTGCGCACGATCTGCACCCCGACGGTCTCCTCCTCGCCCTCCATCTTCACCTTGTCGAGTGCAGCCATGGCGTTGATCAGGGCCACGCCCCCGCCGGGAACAATGCCCTCTTCGACGGCCGCCCGGGTCGCCGAAAGCGCGTCCTCCACTCGATGCTTCTTTTCCTTGAGCTCGGTTTCCGTGGCGGCTCCTACCTTGATCACGGCGACCCCGCCCGACAGCTTGGCAAGCCGCTCCTGAAGCTTCTCTTTGTCGTAATCCGAGGTGGATTTATCGATCTCGACCTTGATCTCCTCAATTCGGCCCTTGATGCGCTTGGCATCGCCCTTGCCGCCGATCAGCGTCGTGTCGTCCTTGGTCGCCTCGACCTTGTCGGCGCGACCCAGGTCCGCGATCTGGGTGGTGTCGAGCTTCTTGCCCAGCTCCTCGGTGATCACCGTGCCTCCGGTCAGGATGGCAATATCCTGAAGCATGGCCTTGCGGCGATCCCCGAATCCGGGAGCTTTGACGGCCACCACATTCAGCATGCCTCTGAGCTTGTTCAGCACCAGCGTGGCCAGGGCCTCGCCGTCCACATCTTCGGCAATGATGACCAGATCGCGCTTGCCGGTTTGCACCAGCTTCTCGAGGACCGGGACGATGTCGGCGGCCGCCGAAATCTTCTTGTCATGGATCAGGATGTACGGCTCGGTAATCACCGATTCCATGGTCTCCGGGCTGGTCACAAAGTAAGCCGAGATGTAGCCGCGGTCGAACTGCATGCCCTCGACATATTCCTTCTCGAACTCGAGGCCTTTGGATTCCTCCACCGTGATGACCCCGTCTTTTCCAACCTTGTCCATGACCTCTGCAATCAGCTCCCCGATTTCGCGGTCGGCGGCTGAGATCGCCGCGACGTTGGCAATTTCCTCTTTGGTCTCGATCTTGGTCGACATCTTGCGCAAGGCCTCCACCGCGGCCTCCGTGCCCCGCTCAATCCCGTGCTTGAGAAGCATGGGGTTGGCCCCGGCCGCGACGCTCTTCAGGCCCTCGGTAACCATCGCATGAGCCAGCACGGTCGAGGTGGTCGTGCCATCGCCGGCAATGTCATTGGTCTTGGTCGCCGCCTCTTTGAGAAGCTGAGCGCCCATATTTTCGAAGGGATCCTGCAGTTCGATTTCCTTGGCCACGGTGACCCCATCGTGCGTGACCGTGGGCGAGCCGAACTTCTTGTCGAGCGCAACATTGCGGCCTTTCGGTCCCAGGGTGGTGGCCACTGCATTGGCGAGGATGTCCATCCCAGCCTTGAGCCGGCTTCGGGCATCCTCAGAAAAAACGAGTTGCTTTGCAGCCATGGTTTCCTCTCCTTCAATGATTCATGGTCGTGAGTAATGAATGACGACCCGCTTCTAGGATTCAACGATCCCCAGGATGTCGGACTCCTTGATGATCAAGACCTTCTTGGAGTCCAGTTTCACCTCGGTCCCCGCGTACTTGGCGAAAAGCACGGTATCACCGACCTTCACCTCCATCGGGACGCGCTTCCCTTCCTCATCGCGGGCTCCAGGCCCCGCAGCCAGGATCTTGCCCCGCTGCGGCTTTTCCTTCGCCGTCTCCGGAAGAACAATCCCTCCCGGGGTGACCTCGTCTTGCTCCAGCGGTTCGATCACGACACGGTCACCCAGGGGCTTGAACGAGAGAGCCATGGTTCCACCTCCATTTTGGGTATGGTAGCAGCGAAAATCGTGCTTAGCACTCAGGCGAAAAGAGTGCTAAGCATCCCTCAATATACACAACTGTCCTCTTGCTGTCAAGGGGGCCTAACCAGGCTGCTATTCAAAGTTGAAAGGTGGACAGTTCAAAGCTGAAAAGTGGACACCCCCTGATAGCCTCCCCGAAACCAAAGGGAGGGAGCCATGGGGCAGATCCACAAGCGATTTACGAGCGAGCAGGTCAGGTTCCTCTTTCGGGCCTACATGCAGGGCAATTTGAAGCGCACTGACGTCCAGGAGGCGCTGGGCATCGGCAAGAGCCATTTCTTCGACCTGCTCAGGGAGTATCGGCGGGCTCCGGAGATTTTCTCCATCTCGTACGAAAGGTCGACACCTCCCCGGCTGTCGCTGGCGGCTGAGGCAGAAATCAGGAGAGAACTTCTGCGGGAGAGGAAGCTGGTCGAGGATCCTCGGCTGCCTATCTCTGGCTACAACCTGTCTGGCGCCAGGCAGGCTACTCCGCGGTGCGCGATCGTCTGGGGAAAAGGGGGATCGAGGTCTCCGCGACGACAATCACGGCGCGCGCCAAAGCTCTTGGCTGCTATCGGCCCCGGCCCAAGAAGAAGGTGCATGACCGGCAGGTTCTGACTACCTCCATCGGCGCCTTGGTGCAACCTGTCCGCCGACAGGCGGGCACGACGCTTCGCTTCACCTCTGGTCCCCTTATGCTCAGGAGAAATGGACGCTGATCACTTCCATCGATGACTACAGCCGGATGCTTCTCTTCGCCGACTTCTTCCCCGTGGAGACCACCTGGAATCACATCCAAGCCGCCCAAATCCTCATGGAAACATATGGAATCCCGCTCCGGTATTATGTCGACTCCCTTCGGATTTTCCGCTTCATCCAGGGTCGCGACAGTGTCTGGCGTAAGCACTTCCTGCAAACCGACGAGGCAGATCCTCAGTGGAAGCGCACGATGCAGGTCCTCGGGGTGGAGGTGATTCACGCTCTCTCGCCCCAAGCCAAAGGCAAGATCGAACGCCCCTATGGCTGGATGCAGCCTGCCCTAAGGCCGACAGGCCAGGGGACCGCATCGTACGCACCTGCGCCCTGGAGGGGATCGACGACATCGAGGGAGGCCGGGCCGTCCTACGAGAAGAACTTGACCGTTACAACAACCACCAGGTCCACCCCGGCCCGCATGACCGGGGCGGGCTCTACAACCAGGGAAATTCCCAGCATTCGATTTGCCCGCGCCCGGAAGGAGGGCAACAGCCTCTTCCGGCCCTTCGCCTTGCCCAAGCCCTACACCTCACCCAAGGACGTCTTCTGCCTGCGGGAACGCAGGATCGTCGATGCCTACCGGCGGATTTCGATCTTCGCCCACCAGATCGACGTCCCGAAAGCCCTGCCTCACGAAGAGCTCGAGCTCCACCTTGTGCCAAATGAGGACCGCGGAATCATGGACATACGTATCTGGTTCAGGAACCAGATGCTCCAGTCCACCACTCTTCCACTAGAGGGAATCCATGTCCACTTTTGAACTTTCAATGTGTCCACTTTTCAGGTTTTCCTAACAGGGGGCCTAACTAGGCCGGGTCGAACGGGCCCTGCCTGCCCGCACGGGGGCCGCAAGTATAATCGCAGAACTGCTCTTCGACCCAAATGCCCACTCACCCTTCATCTGAGAACCGCGGCCTGGCCCCTGACCGGCCAGCACGCTCTCTTGGGATTTGCCGCCGGGCCCTCCGCATGGGTCTTCTGGCCAGCTTTCTCTTGTGCGCCTGCGGGCAGCGCGGCCTCCCGCAGACACCCGCGCCCACAATCCGCGGCTGGGTCCAGCCGAGCGAAACGGCCACTCCCCCGTTCCCGCCGGGCACCCCGGCGGTCCCGGCCTCTCCAACCCCCAGCCCCACCCCAGTGACCTACACCATCGCCAGCGGCGACACGCTGATCAGCATTGCGGTCCACTTTGGGGTTTCCTTGCAGGCTCTGGAAGCCGCGAACCCTGGAATTCAGGACCGGTTCCTGCGGATCGGGCAGCAACTGCTCATCCCGGCCGTCGCCTCCGCCGAACAGGCGGCCCCTACTCCCACACCCATGCCCCTGGAAGTGTCCGCCGCGCGCTGCTTCCCGACCCCCACCGGGGCGACCTGGTGCCTGGCCGATGTGCGCAACCCCGGAACGGGGCCCGTTGAGGACGTCACCCTGGAGTTCACCCTCTACGACGATGCCAATCGACCTCTCGCGGTGCAAGTGGAGAGCCTCCCGCTGGGACTACTTCCCGCCGGCGTGTCCCTGCCTGCCGCCACGTTCTTCGCCCCGCTGGAGAGGCCCGGCCGTCGCGCCCAGGTCACCCTGGTTGGAGATGTCGCCGCGCAGAACCCTCAGCAACGCTACCTGCCTGTAGAACTGGTCGGTTCCCAGTCCGCCGCCCTGCAGGGGGGTCTGGAGCTAACCGGCCAAGCGCGCTTGTCCCCCCAGGCGAGTGCGCCTGCCAGCCACATCTCGGTCCTGCTTGTCATTTACGACCAGGCCAGTCAAGCGGTTGGCCTTCGGGTCCTGCAGATCGATGAGACCTGGCGGCCCGGTGAACTTCACTCCTTCTCCCTGCGCGCCTACGCCTTAGGCGGGCAGATCAGCAATCACGCCCTCTTTCTGGAGGCGCGACCCTGAGCTCCCAGCCCGCTCTGGCCTGGGCTGCCGTATCCGGGAGGGTCGCGAAAACCCGGCCGCGTGCGCCCGCGGCGGTATACTCTCCCTCTTGAAAGCCAGATCCGGTTCTCGCGAGGGCAGGATGTACTGCGTCTATTGGGCCGTGCTATGGGCAGCCTTCCATATTCTGACCCGCGTCCACATTGCAGGCACAGAGAACGTTCCCGCGCGCGGGGCGCTCCTCCTGGTGACCAACCATCTCAGTCGCTTGGACCCGCCGCTCATCTTCATCGGGGTGCCGCGGCCGGTGAGGGTCTTCATCGCGCTGAAGTATCACAAGGTGCTGCCGCTGCGCTGGTTTGTGGACAGTCTCGGCGCGATCTGGGTTCGCCAAAACGAAGCGGACGTCCCGGCTCTCAAGCAAGCGTTGGGCCTTCTACGACAGCGAGGAGTGTTGGGCGTTTCACCGGAGGGAACTCGCAGCCAGGGCACCCACGCCTTGATCCAGGGCCAAAACGGCGCGGCCTTTCTTGCGGATCGAACGGGCGTCCCGATCCTGCCCGTGGCCGTGTGGGGAACAGAGCGCGCTTTCCAAAGCATGGGCCGGTTGCGCAGGCCCGACGTGTATCTGCGGATTGGCAAGCCGTTCCGGCTGCCCGCGGCGGGGCGCGCCCGCGGCGCGCAGCTCGACACCTTCACCGAGCAGATCATGTGTGCCATCGCCGTGCTTCTTCCTGAACCCTATCGCGGCGTCTACGCCCATCACCCTGGCATCGCCGAGTGGGAGAGGCAGATGTCCACATGAAGGCGGAGAAGCTGGCGACGGCTGAGCGCGATCGACTGAGAACCCTGCTCGACGAGCAGTCACCCCGCGACGCCTTGGCCTGCTACTACACCTTTTACCATCCCGCGCCGCGGACCAGCCTCTACGTGATCGCCCCTCCTGCGGGCCGACCGGAGGCCTTCCTGGTCAGAGCCCAGACGGGGCAGGATCTCTTTCGACCGTTGATCACGCTGCGTGCCCCCGGGTCGGCCCCGGCCTCGCTCCTGCTCCAGGCCGCTCTGGCACCTGGGGAGAGCGGATACTTTTCGCTACCCGCCCCTCTGGGAAGCCTGCTGCCCTCCACTCTGGAGATCCAGGAGCGATCCACGCTGCAGATCTTCATGCTGGAGGCACGCTCCTTTCAGCCCGTCGTGAACATCTTCGTGACCCGCTCGAAGTCCCCGGATGGGCTGACGCGCTATGAGGTCCGGCAGGCGGGCCGGCTTCTGGCTTCCGCCGGGCTCAACTGGAGATCGCGCCGATTTGCCGAGATCTTCGTGCATACGGAGCCCGAGACGCGCGAACGCGGCTACGGCCGATCGGTTGTCTCGGGGCTGTGCGCCGAGCTGCTCTCGGAGGGGCTCACCCCTCTCTATCATGTCGAGCTGGACAATGAAGCTTCGCTCCGGCTGGCCACGGGGCTCGGCTTTCGGGACAGCGGGGAGCGCGAATTCGCGTGCGTAGCCAGCCGCCCCCCGGCGGCTCCGGCTCCCTCCGGCCCCTCTCCCGACCGGATCGAAGCGCATGATTGAGGCGAGCTTGCGCTTCCCGCCCGGCTTCCTGTGGGGAACGGCCACCTCCTCCCACCAGGTGGAAGGCAATAACGTGGGCAACGACTGGTGGGACTGGGAGCAAAGCCCAGGCCACATCCTGGATGGGAGCCGTTCCGGTCTGGCTTGCGACTGGTGGGGAGGTCGCTGGAGGGAGGATCTGGATCGCGCGGCAGAAGCCGGCCAAAATTCCCATCGTCTCTCCGTCGAGTGGAGCCGCATCGAACCGAGTCCCGGCCTCTGGGATGAGGAGGCGCTGGCGCGGTATCGCGAGATCCTCGACGGCATGGCTCAGCGCTCGCTCCGGCCGATGGTCACCCTGCACCACTTCACCAACCCTCGCTGGCTGGCCGAACAGGGAGGCTGGGAAAACGAGCAGGTGGTCCCCCGCTTCGAGGCTTTTACGCGCAAGGTCGTGGCCGCGCTTGTGGATCGGGTGGATCTCTGGTGCACCCTCAATGAGCCGAACGTCTACGCCTTCGAGGCCTATGCCGAGGGCATTTACCCTCCCGGGAAGCGGGACCTGGGCGCGGCCTTCCAGGTGATGGGCAACATGGTTCGCGCCCACGCGAGGGCCTACCACGCCATCCATGAACTGGCCCCGGGCAGCCAGGTCGGCCTCGCGCATCACTACCGCGGGATCCAACCCAACTCCGCCTCCCCCTTGGACCACCTCGTCGCCCGCCTGCAATCCCGTCTTTTCAACGAAGCTTTTCCCCGGGCGGTTTGGAGCGGCCAATTGCCGCTCCCGTTTGGCCAGGAGTGGATCCCCGAGGCCCGCGGCACTCAGGATTTCTTCGGACTGAATTACTACACCACCGAGCGGGTCGCGTTTGACCTGCGCCGGGCGGCGGATCTGTTTGGACGCCGCTTCTTCCCGGCCGAAGCCGAACTGAGCCCGGGCGGGTTCATCGCCAACTCACCGGATGGTTTCTATGCGGCCCTGCGCTGGGCTCACCGCTTCGGACTGCCCATTTATGTCACCGAAAACGGGGTGGAAGACGCACAGGATCGCCTGCGCCCGAAATACCTTTGCCAGCATCTGCAGAAGCTCTGGCAGGCCGTGAATTTCAACTGGCCGGTGCGCGGGTACTTCCACTGGACCCTGGTCGACAATTTCGAGTGGGAGCGGGGCTGGACCCAGCGCTTCGGGCTTTGGGCGCTGGATCCTCTCACCCAGCAACGCTCCAGACGCCGCTCGGCGGAGCTGTATGCACGGATCTGCCGGGAGAACGCGCTTTCCAGTGCGATGGTCGCGGAATACGCCCCGGCGGCTTTCTCCACACTGTTTCCGGGCTGAGTCCCCTGCTCCCGCCTCCAAGGAATCTCTAACCCTCCTCTAGCGACTTTCTTACGCCTCCTCGGTAAAGTACGGTTGAAAAGCCCAACCCGGAATGACCAGGAAAGAGGAGGTGGAACAATGTCCAGCCTAATTCGATGGGAACCCTTCCGCGAGATGAGCAGCCTGCGCGATGTCATGGACCGGATGTTTGATGAGGGTTTTGCCCGGCCCTTCTCCAGCGCGGTCTTCGATGGCAGCGGCGCGCCGACCATGGACCTGTACCAGACGGACGAGGAGGTCGTGGTCAAAGCCGCTCTGCCTGGCGTGAAGGCGGAGGATGTCCAGATCTCGGTCACCAACGGGGTGCTGAGCATCCGCGGGGAAGTCCGCGAGGACAAGGAAGAGAAGGGCCACACCTATCACATCCGCGAGCGGCGCGTAGGGTCCTTCCAGCGCTCGGTGGCTCTTCCAACCGAAGTGAATGTGGACAAGGCCCGCGCCGAGTTTGAGGATGGGATCCTGCAGCTGACCCTGCCCAAGGCGGAGCAGGTGAAGCCCAAGACCATCACCGTGAAGGCGAAGAGGTAAGCCGCACCCAGGAGCGAGCGGGGAGCCGCAGGGTTCTCCCGGATGAACCGTCCGGGATTCCCCGCTCGCTTCGTCTTTCGGATCCGGCGGATGTCATGCCTCTCTACCAATACACGTGCCCTCAGTGCGGCCTGGATTTTGAGCAGGCCGTTCCCTTCAGCGGCCAGCCGGATGAGGTCCGCTGCCCGAACGGGCATCGCCAAGTGCGGCGCCGCTACACCTCCCCGGCCCTGATCTTCAAGGGCTCGGGCTGGTACAGCACGGACCATCGCAAGCGCACGGGCTCGACTGAAGCGCCCGATTGACGCGGATCACGAGGCCCCGCGCGCTAGCCCCAGCATGCCCTGAGGGGGGTTGCGGGCGCTCTCTGGAGGGACAGCAAGCCTTCTCCAGGGCTTCTTGTCTTGGGCCATAAAGGTGGGGAGTATCAACCTACCTGACGGAAAGGTGCCGCCTCGCGCGGCACCTCTTGACACGGGGATCAAGCTCTTGGGTGAGACAGACTTGCCGTCCCGAAGGCGGGAGAGGAAACCTCTGCCCCGTCCTCAATGATAGTAGATAATGGTTTGGCAGTTCGTGAAGCTGTCCCCACTGTTGCCATAGCACACGTTGGTCCCGCTTCCGCCGTCGATCGTATTGTGACCTCCCCCGCCCAGGATGCAGTCATCTTTCGACCCGCCCCGGATATTGTCGTCGCTTGCGCTCCCAAGGATCAGCGCCTGGGCAGACCCATTGTTCCTGATATTCCCCGAACCGACAATGATGATGCTCAGGTTGAGGGACGCGCACCCAGGCGGCTTGATATCGTTGACGGTGATCGGCCGGGAGGTGTCGGAGAGCAGGGTGGCCGGCACCGTGTTCGAGGCCGCGATGGCCGTGAGCACCGATACCAGCAAGAGCCCGACCGTTGCGGCCAGGGCGAACTTGATCACTCGAGATCTGAGCATGGGCGCCGCCTTTCCCCCTAAGCTTTCTTCAAACGAACGGGCTTGCCCGACATTCCGCGGATCAAGTCGGCTACCTCGTTCGCTGGCACGGGGCGACCCAGGAAATAGCCTTGAGCCGTATCCACCTTCTGGGAGCGGAGCATCCCCAGTTGTTCCTCCGTCTCGACCCCCTCGGCCCCCACATCTAGCTTCATGCTGTGCGCCGCGCTCACCGTGGCCTGGGTGACGGCGGCTTCGGCCGAATCGACGGCCATCTTCTCGACCGAGCCACGGTCAATCTTGACCCCACTGATGGGCATCCGCTTCAGGATCTCCAACGGGGACTTCCCGGAGAAGTTATCGAGAGTGAGGTGAACACCCAGGTCCTTGAGCTCTTGCAACCTCGGCCCAAGGCTCTCGGGGTCCTCCAGCAAGCTCGCCTCGCGGATTTCCAGGTGAATCTGCCCGGGATTGAGATCGGCCTGCTTGAGGACCTCGGCCATGGCATCGCTCATGCCCTCCTTGAGCTGGCGGGCGGAGACATTCACGAGCAGGGAGAGCGCGGGAAGCCCTTCCGTCTTCCAGGACTTGAGCTGCGAGCAAGCGGTCTCGAGCGCCCAGCGTCCAATCGGCACGATCAGGCCGGTCTGTTCCGCGGCGGGGATGAACTCCGCCGCCGGAACTATCCCGCGCTCGGGGTGGTTCCAGCGCAAGAGGGCTTCCACGGCTTCCACCTTGCCGCTGCTCAGGGAAAGGATGGGCTGATAATAGACTTGGAACTGGCCGGCGGTCAGCGCCGCACGCAATTCCTTCTCGATGGCCATCAGGTCCGCAGTCGCTAGCGCCTGGCTCGGTTGGGCTAGGGTGAAGCGGTAGGTGTCCCGCCCATCTTGGACAACATATCGGTTATATCCCTCGCCCCGCTCGTGCAGGATCATGTACCCTTCCCGATCGGCGAGTCTGGCCAGGTCATCAATGGAAGCGACATCCACCACGCGTTGGCCGGGGGCTGGAAGCTGACCCTGTCTCACCCCTACCAACATTGGCCCGTACTTGAAGTCCACCAGCGCCGCCCGATCCCTGCGTATGGCATAGACCAGGGCAACGGAAAAGAGAAGGAGGCCAAGAAGGGAGAGGCCTAGACCTGCCAGGGACACCCGCCGGGCGGTTGGCACCTGAATTTTCTCCCCCAAGATCGAAAGGCTGTTGGTCTCCGTGAGTGAGCCCGGGAGAACTCCTTCCTTGGTCGGGGCCAGTGGATCCTGCTGGGGGTCGGGTTGAACCAGGTGCAGTTCCTGGGGATCCAGCTGGAAGGTCAAGCTCGGCGCAAAGGCGTCGCTCAGAGGACGCCCGCCCACGGTCCCCTGCACCTCAATCTGAGGGGTCACCGTCACGGTGTAGACGGCCGGCTTGGCTCCCGTGATCAGCTCTTTGGCGCCCACCAGCCTCTCAATCTTGCACAAGTTGAGTTCGTTCGCGCTGGTGAAGTGGTCTCCGCTGAAGGAGGTTTCCGGCTGGAGCGGCAGGGTTCTCTTCCAGCCCGCCGGGTCGCTCACCTCGGCGGTGAGGTTGTAGAAACCCTGGGTCGAGCGAGCCGCATCCGCGACCAGGGCGTAGCCAAAATCCACATTGACCAGGCAGGTCAGGTTCGGATAGACCGGTTCCCCGGATTGGAGGATAGGCTTGTCGTACACCCCGAAGGGTGCGGGCGCCCAGTATCCGAAGCCTCCGACTTGGTTGTATTTTAGATTGTCCGCAACCGTCACCTTGAGCGGCCGTGTGAAGGCGAAGAGGCCTAGGAGGATCGAGGCCGCCCCGAGGGCCGCTGCGGCGAACACGATCACTTCCTTCGCCTCCGCCAACCTACCGAGAAACGGGCTCTGTGCGAAGGCCGGTGCTCGTTTCAAGGTTCGCCCCCCTTGCTTTCGCGGCGGAGAAGTCCGCACCGCGGCTACCAGGAGAAAGCCCACCAACGCGGCGAGCAGGCCCATGGCCAACGGGCTGCGCAGGGACTGTACCCCTCGCCCCAGGTTGGGCAGTTGGATCCAGGTCCGGCCAATGATTTCTCTGGCAACGGGCTGATAGGAGTCAGTCCAATCGTTGTGATCTCCCTTGAGGGTGAAACCGGCAGCGTCTCCGGCAACGATGCGATGAATGACGTAACGCTTGAGCTGGCCGTCGAAATAGGCCACGACGTCCCCGATTTGGTAGCGCGGCTCCGCGCGCACAACCACCAAGTCGCCTTGGTGATAGAGGGGCTCCATGCTGTTGCCGGCGACGATCACATAGCTCGACTGGCCGCCAAACTGAACCGGGGCGAAAACCAACCAGACCCCGACCAGAAGGACGAGGCCGCAGGCTCCCAGGACAACGCCATACCACCGCCGGTACCCTTTCATTCCGAACCATCCCACCCGGCCAATCCTCCCAGACACGCTTGCTCACGGCTTCCCCCGGGCAGATCCCCTCGGGAGTGAAACCGTGAGCAAGCTCCTACCGCCATCGCCGGGCCTCCGTTCCGCGACGGCGGGATCTTCTCCAGCTCGAAGAGCTGGGGAAAGAAACCTCGTTATTGGGTGGCCACCACTCTCAGCTCGGTCGCCGTGAGCACGGGTGCGCCGGATGTGGTGCAGGTTACAGCGCCCCCAGCTCCCACGGTGCACCCGTACCAGGTGCCGCTGGCGACCAATTGGATTTTGACCGTGGTGGCCGCAGTCGGGTTGATCGTGAACGTCACCGAGTCGATATTCCCGGGATTGCTTGCATTGAGCACGTAGCTGACCCCGGTAATCGTGTAGCCGGTGATCGCGCCCGAGCCGTCGCCCGAAGTGGTCGCGGGCACGGTGTTCGCGGCCGCAAAGGCGAAGGCTGCGGTCGCGAAGACCAGCGAGACGGCCACGGTGGCGACAATGGTCAGCATCCTGCGTGTAAACATGTTCTTCTCCTTGTCGTGATGAACCGAATGAATTCGGTTGGATCTCGGGGCTACTTCCCCCTCTTGTACCTTAACGAAATTATAGGAGAGGACTAGGCGCGATTTGGCCTCGTAAGGGAAGCGCACCGGTCTTGCCAGACTGACCTCCGCGTTTCACCCCGTCCCAACCCCCGTGTCACCGGTCTGAAACAATGAGGGGCGCCTCCCTGCCGAGCTCGGCGGATCCACCCTTCCGGTCGGCTGGACCACTCCGCGCCGGATTCGCCCCGCCTGGACCTCAGCCGGTCGGATCGGTTCAATCCGGACCCTGCAAACTTCGTGCCCGCCCCTTGGAGGGAGTTCTGAGCGAGGGAAGCGACCCAGTTCAGGCCGGATCATGGACACCTCGCGACCCCATCCAAACAGAACCCTTCGCTCCTCCCTGGCAGTCCCAGCCGGTAACATGCTCGACGACCCGGAGCGGGCCCGCGCGGATCGCGCATTGCGGTTCCGCGGGTGACGGGCCATTCAGGCTCACTTGTTCTATTCCGGATTTTTGCAAGACTTTTGGAGGAGGCGACAAGCCGTCTCCATCCCTTCTCTTGCGGCTCTCAAATCCTCTCCAGCCGCTCCTGCGGGCCGGCCAGCTCCCTCCCGTGGCGACCCTGATAGCTAATGCGAGGGCGGAACGGTTAGCGTGATGCTTCGCAGAGATTCGGGTACCTTGCGGGCTTCCGGCAGACCGGAAGCAGCAGAAGAGACCGATGTTGGCAGCGAGCTCACGTTTGGCCGGCTTCTACAACCTGCCGTGGCAAGAGCGGCTGGAGTGTCTCTCCGCCCAGCTCGGCTTCGATGCGCACGAGACCGCAGCCCTCGAGAGCGGCGGGTTGGATCCCTCCCGCGCCGACCACATGATCGAAAATGTCGTCGGCGTGTTCTCGCTGCCCTTTGCGGTTGCCACCAACTTCGTGGTCAACGGGCGGGAGGTGCTTGTCCCGATGGTCGTGGAGGAGCCCTCCGTGGTCGCCGGTGCCTCCTTCATGGCCAAGCTGGCGCGCTCCGCTGGAGGCTTCCAGGCATCCGCGGCGGATCCTTGGATGATCGGGCAGATCCAGTTGCTCGACTTGGGTGATCTCGAGGCGGCCCGAGCGCGGGTGCTGGAGAACCACGAGCGCCTTCTGCAACTTGCCAATCAAGCCGACCCGGTTCTGTTTGGCCTGGGAGGCGGCGCGCGCGATCTCGAGATCCGCGAGATCCCAGACTCGCCCATTGGCCCCTTCCTCGTGATCCACCTCCTGTGCGATGTCCGCGACGCGATGGGTGCCAACACGGTCAACACCGCCTGCGAGATGCTCGCGCCGGAGCTGGAGCGGATCACCGGCGGACGGGTCCATTTGCGGATTCTCTCGAACCTGGCCGACCGGCGACTGGCCCGGGCCCGTTGCCTCCTGCCGGTCGAGGCGCTCGCCTTCGAGCCCTACTCGGGGGAGCGTGTGCGCGACGGGATCCTGGAAGGCTATGCCTTGGCCGCCTCGGATCCGTACCGTGCCGCCACTCACAACAAGGGCATCATGAACGGGATCGATGCCGTCGTCGTCGCGACGGGAAATGACTGGCGGGCGGTCGAAGCGGGAGCCCACGCCTACGCCGCACGGTCGGGGCATTACACCTCGCTCTCGACCTGGCAATGCGATCCGCAGGGTAACCTCGCCGGCCAGCTCGAACTCCCTCTGGCCGTCGGCATCGTGGGCGGGGCCACGCGGGTGCATCCCTTGGCCAAGCTCGCCCTGAAGATCCTGGGGGTAGGCACGGCCCGCGAGCTGGCGGAGGTCATTGTCGCCGTGGGCCTAGCTCAGAACCTGGCGGCCTTGCGGGCCCTGGCGACGGAGGGGATCCAGCGCGGCCACATGTCGCTGCACGCGCGCCAAGTGGCCATGGCCGCTGGGGCGGAGGGAGAGGCCATCGGAACCGTTGCCGAGCAGATGGTTCGCGAGGGATCCGTGGGCATCGAGCGGGCACAGGAATTGCTACGCGGCTCGCAGGAATAGTCAGGTCCGGGGCGACCGCCTGCGGCCAGCCCAGCCCGAGCCCTTGAGGCGAGAATTGGAAACGATGGTGGAGAGAAGCGAATCCGGAATCCATTCGGACCCAGGCGCGGCCGCCGTCCCGCAAGCGCAGGCGGGGCCCCAGGCCCGGCTGATGCGGCCGACGCATCCGGTCGGCCTCCTGGGATACGGGGCTTACCTGCCCCGTTACCGGCTGCCCGCACGCGAGGTGGCCCGGGTTTGGACCGACGGCGCCGCCCCTCTCCCGGTCCAGGAGAAATCCGTGGCCGGCCTGGACGAGGACGTCGTGACCATGTCCATTGAGGCGGCTCGCAACGCCCTGGCCCGCGCCCGGATCCCGGTCAGCCAGATCGGGGCTCTGTGGGTGGGTTCGGAGTCTCACCCCTATGCGGTCAAACCTACCTCGACCATCGTGGCCGAGGCGATCGGCGCCTCCCCTCATCTGCTCGCGGCCGACTGGGAGTTCGCCTGCAAGGCCGGCACGGAGGCGCTCCAGGCCGCCATCGGCCTGGTCGGGTCGCGAATGGTCCCCTGCGCGATCGCCATCGGCATGGACACGGCCCAAGCGCGGCCGGGCGATGCGCTCGAGTACACGGCCGGAGCGGGGGGTGCCGCCTTCGTGGTGGGCCCGGCCGAGGACTCGCTGGCCGTGATCGAAGCTTCCTGTTCGTATGTGACCGACACGCCTGATTTCTGGCGGCGCGCCCAGGCGCTCTATCCGCAGCACGGGCAGCGTTTCACGGGTGAGCCTGCCTACTTCAAGCACACGGAGGCGGCCGCCCGCGAAATGATGGAGGCGCTGGGTCTGGAGGCCCGTGACTACCGCCATGTCGTTTTCCACCAGCCCAACACCAAATTCCCGCAGCGTGCGGCCGCCGATCTGGGCTTCACGCGGGACCAGATCCGCGCGGGCCTTCTGGTGTCGCAGATCGGGAACACGTACGCCGGTGCCGCTCTGATCGGCCTGACCGCCATTCTCGACGAGGCGGAAGCGGGAGACCGCATCCTGGTCGTTTCCTTCGGCTCGGGGGCCGGCTCGGACGCCTTTTCGCTGCGGGTGACCGAGGCCCTGCCAGACCGCCAGGGATTGGCCGCCCGCACGCGAGATTACCTGGGTCGCCGGAAAGAAATCGATTACGCCATCTATGCCCGCCTGCGCGGCAAGCTGCGCATGTAGGGGTAACCAAGGAGGTTCATGGACATCCCACGCAATTGGCGCCTGCGAGAGCAACGCTACGGACTGGTGGGCGAACAGTGCGAGCACTGCAACGCAAAGATTTTCCCGCCGCGGGACATCTGCCCCGAGTGCGGCCGGGAGACGAAAACTCGCTTCAGCTTCAGCGGCCGGGGCGAGGTCTATTCGTTTACGGTCGTTCACGATGCTCCCGTCGGGTACGAATCGCAGGCGCCGTATGCGATTGCCCTGGTTCGACTCGCCGAAGGGCCTCTGGTCACAGCCCAGCTGACGGACGTGGACGCGAAGGACCTGCGGGTCGGCTTGCCGGTTGAGATGGTGACCCGCAAGTTGCGAACGGAAGGCGAGGAGGGCCTCATTCAGTACGGCTACAAATTCCGCCCGATTCTCGCCCGGACCTGATCGGCCACCCCGAGCTGCCCATGCGTGAGGTCGCGGTCCTCGGAATCGGTCAGACGCCCGTCGAGGAGCACTGGGAGCGTTCGCTGCGCGACCTGGCCACCGAAGCGGGACAGGCCGCGATGCGGGATGCTGGCCTGGATCAGGTTGAGGCCATCTTCGTCGGCAACATGCTCTCCGGGTTAATCGCCCGCCAGGAAAACCTGGGGGCCCTGGTCGCCGACTGGCTCGGACAGAAACCGGCGGAGGCCTACAAGGTCGAAGGGGCATGCGCTTCCGGGGCCGCCGCCTTTCGCCTGGCCCTGCTGGCGGTCGCCTCGGGTGCCGTGGAGGTGGCCCTGGCCGTCGGCGTGGAGAAGATGACGGAAACCTCAGCGGCCGAGACCACGGCCGCCCTGGCCACGGCCGCGGATGCGGACTATGAGTCCGCCCAAGGGGTCACCTTCGTCGGCCTGAATGCCTTGATCATGCAGCGTTACCTGCACGAGTTCGGATGGAAGCACACGGATTTCGCCCCCTTCTCAATCAATGCCCATGCCAACGGCGCCCGCAATCCCTTCGCGCGATTGCGCGAACCGATTACGGAACGCGACTACGCACACGCACGCATGGTCTGCGATCCCATCAATCTCCTGGATGCCTCGCCCATCGGAGATGGAGCCGCGGCGGCGATCCTGGTCCCGGCCGAGCGCTTGTCGGCGGGGCCGCGCGCGCGGATCGTGGTCGCCGGGTCGGGCGTGGCGACCGATTCTCTCGCGGTTCACTCGCGCAAGGATCCTCTTTTCCTCCAGGCCGCTTATCATTCCGCTCGCAGGGCCTACGATCAGGCCGGTCTCGAGGCGGCCCAGATTGACTTCTTCGAGCTGCACGATGCTTTCAGCATCCTGAGCGCGCTGTCCCTGGAGGCCTGCGGGTTTGCAGAGCGCGGTCAGGCTCCCCGGCTGGGGCTGGAGGGCAAGATCCGTCTGAATGGCTCGCTGCCGATCACGACCCAGGGCGGACTCAAAGCTCGCGGCCATCCGGTGGGAGCCACGGGCATGTACCAGATCGTCGAGGTCGTTGGGCAGCTGCGGGGAGAGGCGGGGGCGAACCAACTGGAACGTGCCCGGGTCGGCATGGCGCTGAACATTGGCGGGTCCGGGGCCTTGATTGCGACCCACATCCTCAAGGTAGTCTAGAGTCCTCGCGGCAAATCAAGCCGCAGAGCAAGGCGCGTGAGCAGGCTTCCCGCGCCGTGCCTGCATTCCGGATGCTGGCACAAGAATTGCAACCTCCAACCCCAGAAAAAGGCGGTGCCGGGCACACGGCTCGGGATGCCCTGGAAGGGAGCGCCTGTGGGCCGGGCGGCGGCCCAGGGCGAATGGCCTTCGCTGGACGCAGTGCCCGAAGAGTTGCGCCGCTTTGGCCCCTGTGCTAGGATACCGCTTCGTATCCCGCCTAGACCGCGTGGCCCAACGAACCCATAAGGGTCCGGGGAGGATTTCATGATCAAAGCAATTCGCATGTCCGCAGGTGCCCTGGCCCTCCTGGCATTGGCCGCCTGCACTCGGGCAGTCCGTCAGCCGACGGCTGCTTCGGCGACCCCCACCTCGGCGATTGGGGCGACTTCCCCGGCGGAGGCGACCATGGGTGCCATTCGGGCGGCCTTTCTGACCCAAACGGCCGAGGCGAATCCTCAGGCCGCCTCAGCCACAGGGACCCCACCCCAGCCCACGGCCACCTTCCTCTCGCTCGCCACCGTTCCGGCGGGGACGAGCGCCCCGAGCGACACGCCCGTGCCCGCGGGAACGTCGACTTTGCTGCCCTACGCCACCTCCACCCCGGGCGTCCCATCGACCTACACCTTGCAAGCGGGTGAATTTCCTTACTGCATCGCGCGGCGGCTGAATGTCGACCCGGTCGAGCTGCTGTCCCTCAATGGGTTGACCACGGGTGACCTTTATCTTCCCGGCCTAGTCCTGAAGATCCCTCAGAGCGGGCATATCTTCGGAAGCGACCGGGCGTGGCATTCGCATCCCGACACGTACACGGTCAAATCCGACGACACGATCTACGGGGTCGCCTGCTGGTACGGTGATGTGGATCCCATGGAAATCGCCTCGGCCAACGGCCTATCGTCACCCTACACGCTCACGCCGGGCCAGACTCTCAACATCCCCTAGGAATCGAGAGAGGGGGGTCCGAGAGCCCCCCTCTCTGCTTTGATCCCGATGAAAATCACCACCCGCTCCACCCAGCAACTCTTCCGCGGCAGGCTGGTCTCGGTTCGTGGGGATCAGGTTCTTCTGCCCAGCGGGAAAGTGGCGGCCTTTGAAATCGTTGAGCACCCGAATTCCGTGGTCATGGTCCCCGTGGATGAGGCCGGGCGGGTCTGGTTCGTGCTCCAGCATCGCCAAGCCGCAGGCGGCGAGATCCTTGAGCTCCCGGCGGGGACCCTCCAGGCCGGGGAGGAGCCGAGGGCCTGCGCGCTGCGCGAATTGCGCGAGGAAATAGGAAGGGGCGCAAGAGATCTGATCCCCATTGGATCGTTCTATCTGGCCCCGGGCTACGCGACCGAATTCATGTATGCTTTCCTCGCCCAAGGGCTGTATGCGGACCGCGCGCCGGCGGATGAAGACGAGGTGATCACGACGGATCCGATTCCCCTGGAGGAGGTACGTCGCATGATCCACCGGGGTCAACTCCAAGACGCGAAAAGCATTGCCGCCCTGGCCCTGGCCTTCCCTCATCTTGAGAGCTGAACGAGCCCAGAATGCTGGATGTGGCTGCCGTCCGCGATCACTTCCCTGCGCTCGCGCGGGAGGCCGTGTACTTCGACAACCCTGGCGGCACGCAGATTTGCCGTGAGGCCCTCGGGCGGATTCACCAGTATCTGCAAGACACCAATGCCAACCAGGGCGGTGCCTTCCGCACCAGCCGCGACTCCGACGCGCTCGTGGAACGGGCCCGCTCGGCCGCCGCGGATTTCCTGAACGCCAGCCGTTCCGAAGAAATCATCTTCGGCCCCAATATGACCAGCCTCACGTTTCAACTGAGCCGTAGTCTGGCCCGTCGCCTCGAGCCCCAAGACGAAATCGTGGTGACCTGCCTGGATCACGACGCCAACATCGCGCCTTGGTTGTTGGCCGCCCAGGAGCGGGGCTGCCGGGTGCGTTGGCTGGATATCGACGTCGAGGATTGCACTCTCAAGATCCAGGATCTCGAGCGCCTGCTCAACCCCCGCACCCGCCTGGTGGCGCTCGGCATGGCCTCCAACGCGGTCGGAACCGTCAACGACGTTCGCAAGGTCGTCGAACTGGCCCGCGCGGTGGGCGCCTGGGTCTATGTGGATGCCGTCCATTTCGCGCCGCATGGCCCCATCGATGTGCAGGAACTGGGATGCGATTTCCTGGTCTGTTCCGCCTACAAGTTCTTCGGCCCCCACTTGGGGATTCTCTACGGACGCCTCGAGCGGCTGGAAGAGCTCCCGGCCTACAAGGTGCGCCCGGCGGACAATCGCCCCCCCCACAAATTCGAAACGGGAACTCCGAGCTTTGAGGCGATCGCGGGCCTGCTGGGTGCCCTGGAGTACCTGGCCTGGCTGGGGGAGACGTTCGGCCCCGCCACTCCGGAGAAAGCCGCAGAGCCCCTCCGGGATCGGCGCCTGGTGCTGACGAAGGCGATGGAGGCCATTCGCGCCTACGAGGCGACTCTGGCCCGCCGCCTGCTCGAACGCCTGGCCGGGATCCCGGGGCTGCGGATTTGGGGCATTGCCGACCCCGATCGCGTGGAAGAGCGTGTGCCCACGGTATCCTTCACCCTGGAGGGGAGGGGGCCCCGCCAAGTCGCGGAGGCCCTCGATCGCCGGGGGATCTACGCCTGGGATGGGAATCATTACGCCCTCGCGCTCAGCGAGCGCTTGGGACTTGAGCCCAAGGGAGGAACGGTGCGCGTCGGACCGGTTCATTACAACACCCTCGAGGAGGTGGATCGGTTCGCCTCCGCACTGCTGCCGCTTGCCCACTAGAGGCAGGCGGGAGCGTCTCCCCGGAGAGGGCCAGCGCGGCGCTTGGCCTCGCGAATCGTCCCCCGACCTGGCCGACCGGTCAGCCCGGCTTTGGGCGGTCTGCTGGAGGCGAGAATCCTGCGACCGGTCCCTCCGGCAAGTGCGCCAATTGCGAAGCTAGCGTAGAATCCAAGCCAGGCGATCCCGGAGGGGTCGGCCGGCTCGCTCGAACGGCTGGCCTCGGGGGATCTGGGCAGCATGAAACCCAAGCGAGGACCCACGCATCCGCCCCGCCGTCTCGTTCTGGTCTCGGCGGACACCGGCCGGTCCAAGGCCGCTCGCCGCGCGTTGGAGAGCGCGGGGTTCCAGGTCCAGGGCAGTCGGCCGCCGACCCTAGCGCGCGAGATGGCTGGTGGGGTGCGCCGGGGCGGGCGGGCCGGACCGGCAGGGCGGCAAGAGGGTGTTGTTGCCCCGGCGCCGGCCCCCCCTTTGGCTGCCCCTGGCTTCCCCCTGCCGAGCCCGCTGCAGCTGGAGGCCTCCCTGCGGACCCAGCGCCGCTCCGTCGCGGCGACGCTGCGTTCCTGCCTGCGCCTTTGTCCGAAAGTGCGCCTGGCCTGCCTGTTGTTATACGACTCCGGGCATCAGGCTTGCCTCCGGTTTGAGAGCTTGGGGCCTGCGCGCGACATTCTGCCGGAGACCTTGCCCTTCTCCGAGTTTCCCCTGTTGGCGAAGGTCTATCGCTCGGGGGAGGCCCTTTATCTGCCGGAGGCCGCTGCGCTGCCCGGTCTCCCCTTGTTGGAACGCCTTCATCTGCCCTGCTGGCTATTCGTCCCTCTGGGAAATCCGCCGGCCGCGGTTCTCCTTCTGGGAAGCGGCGAGCCGTACGCGATCGACGGGTCTCTGGCCCACCTGCTCGAGAGCAGCGCGGCCGCCCTCGAAACCACCCTGGGCAATGCGCACCTGCGGCTGGACCTGCAGGCCTCCGAGGTGCGCTATCGAAGCATTCTCGACACCGTGCCCTTCCTCATCGCCCTCTTGCAGGAGGACGGAACGATTATCGAGATCAATCCGCGCCTTTCCTCGGAGCTTTCCAAGCGAGGCATCCGTCCCGAGGGCGTCCTCTCCCGCAACCTGCTGACCGATCCGGCGATCCCGGACGCCTTGCGGACGATGATCCGCGAGAGCCTGCAGCGTCGCGACACCACTTCGGTCGAGAAGCTCGGGGTGGATTTGCCGGGAGGCCAGGAAACCCTGAGAGTTCACAGCGTGCCTCTGCGCGATGCGAGCCGCTCGGTGCGGGGGGTCTTGCTCCTGGCCGAGCTGACTACCTACACCAACCTGGTCATCGCCGAAGCCGAGCGAAACGAGCGGCTGGCGGCCATCGGCCGGGTCGCGGCCTCGCTGGCGCACGAAATCAACAACCCGCTCCAATCCTTGCGGGCCCACCTCGAGCTCATCCGGCGCTACCGCTTGAGCCCGCCGGAACGCGAGCAGTCGCTGCGCATCCTGGAGGGGGAGGTCGAGCGACTGGACGAGATCACCCGGCGGGTTCTCGGGTTTGCTCGCCCGACCCCGGACGTGCTGCAACCGATTTCCGTGGCCCAGGTCCTGGAAGGGGCACTTGCCCTCAGCCGAAATTACCTGCAGAATCAGCAAATCGAGATCCGCGTCACGGCGCCCGGATCTCTGCCCCCCTCCATGGTGGCGCCTGGCCAACTGATTCAGGTCTTCCTGAACATTATCCTGAACGCGGCCCATGCGATGCAGGGACGAGGCCACCTGGAGATCCGCATTCGGACGCGAGGGGAGAAGGTTGAGGTGTCGCTCGCCAATGACGGTCCGCCGATCCCAGCCGATGTGCTGCCGCACCTGTTCGAGCCTTTCTTTACCACGCGGGCCGAGGGGACCGGCCTGGGATTGAGCGTGAGCCATTCAATCATTCAGCGACATCATGGTACGATACGGGCGGTGAATGTCCCCCAAGGAAGGGGGGTGGTTTTCACCATAACCTTGCCTTTGATCCACGAGAACCCACCTGCGGAAAATGGCCATGGATGAGTCGATCTCCGCTCCGATCCTGCCCGAAGCCCGTATCTTGCTCGTGGATGACGAGCCTCACGTCCTGCTGGCGATGTCGCGCGCTCTGCGACTCAAAGGCTACACCTACGTCGACGAGGCCCGCTCCGGCCAGGAGGCCCTCGACAAGCTCACCCGCCTGCCCTACGACCTGATGGTGCTGGACATCCGCATGCCGGGTATGGACGGGCTGGAGGTGCTTCAGAAGACGCAGCAGGTCCGTCCCAACATTCTGGTCATCATCCTCACCGGGCATGCCGCTTTGGATAGCGCCGTCGCAGCCCTCAAGTCCGGCATGGTGGTGGACTACCTGCTCAAGCCCGCCTCTCTGGAGCAGGTGGACGCGGCCATCCACCGCGCGCTGCGCAAACGGGTCAAAGAGATGCAGCAGCGCCATTCCCTGGATGCGGCGATCGCCGCCCTCGAGAATCTCAAGACCGATCGACCCCTGCACGAGGGCAAGAGCAGCGCGGTCCCTCCCGAGCGGTTTCAATATGCCGGTCCGCTCTCCCTGGATCGCGAAAAGCGGACGCTCACCCTCAACTCGGGAGAAGAGACCCGGACCATTCTGCTCACGGCCAGCGAGGAGAGCATTCTTTCGCTCCTGATGGCCCATCCCGGGGACGTGCTCTCCTCGCGGCGGATTGCGCGCGAGGCCATGAGCTACGAGCTCTCCGAAACCGAGGCCAAGACGATCGTCCACCCCCACATCGTTCGACTTCGGCGCAAACTGGAACGCGATCCCAAGCGACCCAATTTCATCCGCACCGTGCGAGGGCGCGGGTACCTTCTCTCTCTGCCGAATATGCAGCCGGTGAGGGAATAACCTTTCTGGGCTCCCCACAGTTCGCGGCTGGAAACCACGGGTAGGCCCGATGGCCTACCCGTTGCCATGGGCCGCCGCCCTACCGTCGCGGCGGACCCGGATCAGTCGGGTATCTATCCCTCCCCGCACCGCGCGGCCAGGAAAAACCCAAAGGCCGAGCCCGGCTGGGCTCGGGCCTGAGGCGCGCCGCAGGAGGGCTCCTTCCCCGGCGGGCCCAAGTCAGGGCGATGGCGACTGCAGTTTTTGATCGAGGAGGTTAAGGGCCCCCAGCAGCTGCGCGTCTCTGCTGGATTGCAGCCCTGCGGAACTCAGACCCTGCTCGCTCTCGGGGATCAGGGGCACTTGGCCCTGCGCTAGCGGGACGACCAGATCCGGAGTGATCCCCTTGTGCCAGATGACCCTGCCCTTGGGAGTGAGCCACTCCTGCGTTGCCAGGAGGACCTCCGAGCCATCCGCCAAAGGATACGGTTCGAGCACCGTGCCCGTCCCAAACGTGGTCTGGCCAACGAGCGCGGCCCGGCCGGCGTCCTGCAGGGCTCCCGCGACGATTTCCGCGGCACTGGCTGTCCCCGCGTTGATCACGACCACCAGCGGCTGGCTGGGATCCAGCCCGCGCGCCTCGACCGGCACCGGGGTGAGCTTGCCTTTTGCGTCCTTCTCCAGCAACACATTCCCGCTCGAGAGGAACTCACTGGCCACCCCCGTCGCCTCCCCCAGGATTCCACCCGGATCATTGCGAAGATCCAGGATGATGCCCTTGGCCCCGGCCGCCCGAATCTCAATCAAGGCCTGCTCCAGGTTGCGGGTGGAGCCCTGACTGAAAGCCGAGATCTCCAGGTGCGCGACCGCCGTGCCTGGCAGCATGTGCCAGCTGACGTTGTTCACGGCAATCCGGGCGCGCACGATCGTGACATCTTGAGTGACCCCTGTGGCCGGCCGCAGGATCGTGAGGGTTACCGAGGTGCCTGCTTTGCCCAGGACCCGACCGACCACCTGGGTCAACGACTGGCCACTCACATCCACACCATCCACCTTCAAGATAATATCCCCCGGCTCTAGACCCGCCTTTTGCGCCGGAGATCCATTCAAGGGAGTCGCGATCACGACGTGACCATCCTTCATCTCGACCTCGGCTCCGATTCCCTCGAAGGACCCGGCGGTGAAGTTCTGTTCCGCCTGCACTTCGGCCGGGCTTAGAAAGCGACTGTGGCCGGTATCCCCGAGCGCATCAACCATTCCGCTGATGGCCCCATAGGTGAGGGTTTGAGGGTCCGCCGCTCCATGATCTACGTAATCTTGAGTGATCAGATTCCAGGCTTGGGCCATGAGCCGGAAATCGGAAGTCGACCCCGCCGGAACGTAACTGGGAGGGACGTAGCGGCTGAGCAAGAATCGGTCGCCTGCAATCCCCCCTCCGATCCCCACGGCGACCAGAAACAGGCCGCCCCCCACCAGCAGGAGGATTTGATAAATCTTCTTCATGATCGTCTCCCTATCGGGCGGTCGGATCGAACTCCCGAGGCGCAGATCCCGTCCGAGGCCGCCGACGGATTCCGCCCCGCCCCGGCGATTCGTTGCTGCCCAAGCGGCCCAAAGGTCAAACCCGCGACAAACCGGCGGCCGGCTGCAGAGATCATCCTCCACGCAACCGTCGTCCAACTGTCCGTGTTCCAAAGGATGGCCACGCTGGCGAGGGCGTATCCCGCCAAGGCAATTTCGCTCCACACGATCGAACTGCGGCGGGGGGAACAGTGAGCGGACATCCACTGCCCCGCGCGATCCCGCAGATTGAACTTGCGCCTTCTCTCGAACCTGCCTCCGTTCCCCAGAAGGCCCGCGATCACGGCCACGCTGCACTCAAGGAAAAGCCAAAACCCAGCAGAACCAGGACGGGCAGAATTCGCCGTCGGTCACCCAAGCGGGGCAGCTGAGCCGTCCGCGAAGCCGCATCGAGGAAGGGGCGGCGCAACGATCGCCCGGCCCGTGCAGGGAAAGGCCCGCAGGACCCCGGAGTCGAATACCCGACCGGGAAAGAGAGAAGGACAGCCGCCAGCCTGAACGGGTGGACCACCTATCCCAGGAGGTGGATCGCTGCGAATACGCGCGCCTGCCAGGGGATGTCCGTCTCGAAGAGCGGGGGCAGGACTTTGCGGGCTGTCTGCAGGCCGCCCCTGGCCCAGCGGAATTGCTGGTGCTCAAGCGCCTCGAGCGCGGCCGGAAGTTCCGCCGGGACGACCCCATCCGGTCCATAGCCGATGAGCCATCCCCGCCGCTGAACTCGATCGCTGAGGTCGAGGTCTTCGGTCAGGGTGTCGGACTGCCAACCCCCGGCCTCCTGGCGCCACATGCCAGCGGAGCCGTTGAAATTGAGACACGGGCCGCTACGCGAACGAGCGGTTTGTTCGATCACAAAGTGCCCATCGATCCCCAAGGCCCGGGCCGACCCCAGCCGCCTTCGGGACCGCCCTGCCTGCCCCTCTAGGGGTGCGCTGCCAAGGTCACTTCGACGGAGCGCTGCCTTCCGGCGCGGATCAGAATGAACTGTACGGTCTGGCCGGGTGCCTCCTGGCTCAATTGGGCTTGCAGATCCTCGCTGGTCGCTATGGCCTGCCCGTCCATGCCCACGATCACGTCCCCGCCGATCAACGTGGGGACGCCTCCAATTGTGATGGTCTGGTTGCCGCCCCGCAATCTGGCCTTCTCCGCCGGACTTCCCGACTCCACTTGCAGGATCAGCACCCCCTGCAGATCGGCAGGGAGGTTCATCGCCTGGGCCAGATCCGGGTTCAGGGTTTCATCCGCGATTCCCAGCCAGGCAGCACCCGCAGCGGCCGAGGCGACGCTTGCGGTTTGCGAGGCGGAAGGCCTGGCCTCCAAGATGAGCTGAAGTTGAACTTGCTTCCCGCTCCGCAGCACCGTAAGCGAGACCGTTTGCCCGACCTCTGTATTCTCAGCGATGTAGGCGATCAGATCCGCCATGCTCCGGATCGCCTTGCCATCCACGGCGAGGACCACGTCCCCACCCACCGCCACGGACTGACCCTCGACTGTCACCTGCTGGCCGCTGCCCTCGAGGCCCGCCTTGCTGGCCGGGCCATTTGGGGTAACCGATTCCACCAGAGCTCCCCGCGTGTCGGGAGTCAGACCCATGGCAGGGGCGATGGCCGCCGTCATGTCGATCCCGCTCAGGCCGAGATAGGGATGCTGGAAATGCCCCGTCTGGATCAAGGAGGGAACCACCTTGCTCACGATGTCTGAGGGAATGGCAAACCCGATCCCTGCGGACGATCCCGCCGGCGATACGATCGCGGAGGTCACCCCGATCACCCTTCCTTGATCATCCAGCAGGACCCCTCCCGAATTCCCGGGGTTGATGGGGGCGTCCGTTTGGATCACGTCGGGAATCGCGTAGGAAGCTCCCTGAACCTCCCTCCCAGACACGGGCAGCTCTCGGCCCAGCGCGCTGACAATCCCCAGGGTCATCGTGTTTTGCTCGCCGAATGGGTTGCCAATCGCGATCGTCACCTGGCCGACAACCACCTTGGAGGAATCCGCCATGGACACCGGAGGGAGCATCTCCGGGGCGACGTCTACCCGAACGACCGCCAGATCACTGTCGGGGTCCGTACCCACCACTTTGGCCGAGGCCGTTGTCCCGTCCGCGAAGATCACGGTAATGCGGGTGGCCCCTTCGATGACGTGGTTGTTGGTCACCAGATCCCCTTGCTGATCCCAAACGAATCCGGATCCGAGTCCCTCTTCGGACGGGATCTGAGGGGTCGACCCGAAGAATGGGCTGATGCCCCCGGAGGCCGCCTGGAGGACGCGAATCGCGACGACCGAGGGACTGACCTGTGCGTAGATCTGCTCGAGCGAATCCTGAAACGGGGCGAGACCGCCCGAGGCGATTGGAGCGGGCGGAGGCTCGGGCGTCCCCGTTGCCGGGAAGAGGGGCGCGGAGGGGGGCGGCAAGGTCAGGCCGGATGGAAACATCTGGCTGACGGAAGCAGGCAACGCGCAGGCGCCTGCCCCGAGCGAGGCAACGATCAGGCCAGTCATGAGCCACTTTTTTGGAAGCATGATGGGTTCTCCCAAGGTCGACCGGAGGGGCAATCCGGGCGATCGGAAATCACCTCTGGACGGGGATTATCTCACAGTGCCCGGCTCTCTCCAGGATCCCTGCGTTCTTCGGAGGAGGGCTGTCCTCCCGCTTTACTCGAGCCGGCGCAGCCCGGGCGCGCGGAACCAAAGCAGAATGGCGAAGGCCAAGAGAAGGGTGCCGCTGAGGAGCACGGTCTGCGGTTCCCCCAACCAGTCTGCGGCGGCCCCGGCCAGGAGCGCACCGATCGGCAACAGTCCGTTGAAGCTGAGCGAGTAGAAAGCCAACACCCGGCCGCGCAGGGTGTCGGGCACCTCGTGCTGGATGAGCGAGTTAATCATGTTGAACAGGACCATGTAACCCCAGCCCACCCCGACCAGGACCAGGGCGGCTAGCGGGGTCCAGCGCACGAAGGAGAAGGCCACGATCATCGCCGGGAAGGCCAGGGTCCCGAGGGTCAGGAGCCGCCCCTTGAACCGGAAGCGACCGAGCGAGGCGATCATCAGAGCCGCGATCAATGAGCCCAGCCCGCGAGCCGACTGAAGCCAGCCATTGGTTGCGGATCCGCCTGCGAGCACCACCACGCTCCAGGCCGGGATGAGCGTCGAGTAGGCCAGTCCCACCAGGCCGGTTACCCCGCTCACCAGGATCAGGGTCAGCACGGTCGGGTTAGAAGCCACATAGTTCAGTCCCTCGCGCAGGTCCGTGAGAGCGGATCGCCGCGGCGGAGAGGCGGTCCGCGGGGCCAGCCTCATGCGGGCCAGGGCCGCAATCACGGCCAGGAACGAGACCCCGTTGATGGTGAAACACCAGGCCGGCCCAAAAAGAGCATAGGTCAGGCCGCCCATGGCCGGACCGACCACCGTCGCCAAGTTGTACATCGTGGAATTCAGGGCAATCGCGTTCGACAGGTCCTCGCGCGCGACCATCTCCAGGACGAAGGCCTGGCGTGCGGGGGCATCGAAGGCATTGGCAATCCCCAGGCCAAACGCCATGGCCACGATACTCCAGGGTTGAACGGCGCCGGCAAACGCCAATCCGGCCAGAATGAAAGCGAGAGCCATCATGGCGGTCTGGGTGGCGATCAGCAGGCCGCGCCGTGCCGTCCGGTCGCTGACAACTCCCCCAAAAAGCATGAGGAGCAGAGAGGGTGCCCCGGTTGCAAAGCCCACGTAGCCGAGGTAGACGGCCGAATGAGTCAGCTCAAAGACGAGGAATCCCTGGGCCGTGGTCTGCATCCAGGTGCCCATCAAAGAAGCGAGCTGGCCGAGGAACCACAGGCGGTAGTTCGGATGGCGGAGGGAGGCGAAGGTCTCCTGCAGGCTGAAGCGGACGCGAGAGCTGGGGATGCGCAACTTGCCGCTCAAATCATCCTGTGCGGCCCGGGTAGCCGCAGCATGGGTTCTCCCCGGGGCAGATATCGGCCCAGATTGCCCCTCGATCCGCAAGGGCCGCGAGGAGCGAGGCGCCCAGGTGACGCCTTGCCGCAACCCACCGGATCCTCCGGCCCGGGCCGTGCCCGGAGGGTCCAGGAGGGCGCAGGCGATTCTTCAGACTTCGACTGACACGTGGGCCAGGGCCCTTCGGTCTTCCCTTCCCCGCACCAGGGAGAAGAGCGCCGCAATGAAGCAGACCACAATGGATACCCAGAAGGCACTATGCATTCCCGAGACAAAGGCCTGTTTCGCGGCCGCAGTCAAATTCACCTCCAGGCCGACGAACACCTGCATCATCTGGTTGGGGGGCATCGCGTTGGCAATCACGGCCAGAATCAAAGCGAAGCTCGTGACCATCCCGCTGTTCCGCAGGGTGGCCAACGTGGCAGCCGCCACGCCCAAGCGGTCGCGCGGCGCGGACCCCATGGCCGCACTGGAGTTGGGCGACCAGAACATCCCGCCTCCCAACCCGACGATGCCCAGGCCGATCGCGACCTGGAGGTAGGGAGCGGTCGGGCCCAGCTGGCTCAACCAGAAGAGACCGCCAATTTGAGTCAGCAGCCCCAGCGAGGCCGGAAGGCGCGCTCCGATCCGGTCGGAGACAATTCCGCTGAAGGGGCCGATGGCCGAGCTGGCCACCGGCAAGGGGATCAGAAGAACAGCCGCCCGCAGGGGATCCAACCCGCGCACGGCTTGCAGGTAGAACACGATGATGAAATTGACCGCGTACAGCGCCAGCGACTGAAGCATGGCCGCCAGAACCGAGAAATTGAACACCCGGTTGCTGAACACGGCAAAATCAAGGACCGGGTGGGAATGACGTTTCTCCCACCAGACGAACAAGGCGACCAGGCCCAAGAACCCGGCAAACATGCCCAGGATGACCGGAGAGGTCCAGCCGAAGTAGATGCTCTCCGTGAGCGCAAACAGCACGAGCACCAGGGCCAGGCTGAAGCTCCCCGCCCCCACGAAATCGAAGGGCTCGCGCTGCTTGCGTAGCGACAGCTCGTGCAACTGCAGGTAGCCCCACAGCGTACCCAGAATCCCGACCGGGACGTTGATGAAGAAGACCCAACGCCAGTTCCCCAAGGTAAGGATCAGCCCGCCCAGGATGGGACCGACGATCGATCCTACCGCGAAGGTGATCCCGTTGAGCCCCATCGCCCGGCCCAACTCCGCCGAGGGGAAGGCTTCCGTGATAATGGCCATCGAGTTGACGGCCAGCATGGCCCCCCCCACGCCCTGCACCAGCCGGAACACGATCAGCTGGGTGCCCGAAGCGGCGAACCCGCACAACAACGACCCAAACGTGAATACCAGAAAGCCCACGTTGTACATGCGCACCCGTCCGAACATGTCCGCCACGCGCCCAAACGTGAGCAGGAAAACGGTGGTCACCAGAATGTAGCCCATGATCACCCAGATCATGGAGACCAGATCGCTGTGCAGTTTGGACATGATGTCGGGGATCGCCAAAACGACGATGGTTGTGTCAATGGCGGCCATCAAAGTCCCCAGCGTCGTCACGCTGAGGGCGATCCACTTATAGGGCAGCGACTTCAGTTTTCCGCGCAAACCGAGACTCTTTCTTGCCGATCCTGACGACGTGCTGGCTTCACCCACCGGATAGTCCTCCTATTCCCTCTGCGTCTTAACCCCCTTCTGGGCGAGACGACACGCCCACCCTGGCCGGGTTCACCGCTTCCGAGAGGACGAGTCCCTTCGACCAGGTCGCGAAGATATCGCCGAGCACGCCCATCGCAGGGAGGCTGGCCTCTCGGTCCTCAGCCGAGACGGCCTGCAGAGAGCGGCTCAAGTCTTCCAGGGTGGCCGGGCGAAACTTGGACAGGGCGCACGGACCCCGGGGGGTGAGCTTGAGCGTCACGCGCCTGCGGTCCAGCCCGTCCTCCCGGCGCGAGGCCAGTTCCCGCGGCACGAGCGAGAGGGGCGACCCTCTTGCACACGGAGGGCAGGGGCAGGCCGAGATGCTCGGCCAGATCCGAGAGCGAGGCGCACTCCCCCTCCCCCAGGCAAATCAGGGCCCGCAACTGGGGCAGGGAGAAGAGATCGAGCCTGCGACGGCTGCACATTTCCGCGCGCATCATCCGAGGGATAGCCTCCAGCCTCTCCCTGGCGCGCCCCGTTGGGATCTTGATCATCCCATGCACCTTCCAGCCGTTTCGGGTTCGAATCTTATCACCGTGCCGGACCTTCTCCGCCGGGGCTGGCAGGATGACCTCTGGGCAAAGGAGGCCACTCCCCTTCTTGCGGGGGCTGATCGAATCCCGTTTGTGGCTCCAGACCTGGACTTCGGATTCAACTCTCGTCTAGCGGACAGAAGGGAATCGCTTGACTTGACATTTGCACCGTGGTATCATCCTGTTCATTGTCTTAGCACTCTAACCACGAGAGTGCTAAAGAGGCCAGATGGCGGACCCAAGTCAGCGTCAAGAGCTCATGCTGAACCTGATCATCCGGGAGTTTGTCGAAAGCGCCCAACCCGTCGGGTCCAAGGGCCTGGTCGACAAGTACCGGCTCGCCTTCAGTCCGGCGACTGTCCGCAACGACATGGGGGCGCTGACGGAGGCGGGATTTTTGCGCCAACCGCACACCTCGGCTGGGCGGGTGCCGACCGAGGAGGGCTACCGCTACTTCGTGGAGAAGCTGATTGGCGAAGCCGATCTGCCCAATGCCGATAAACGCATGATCAGCCATCAGTTCTTCCAGGCCCAGGGCGATGTCGACCATTGGTTGCGGCTGGCGGCCTCGGTCCTGGCCCAGCATTCCAGCGTGGCGGCCGTGGTCACCGCCCCGCTTCCCGAGCGCACCATATTCCGGCAGCTTGAGCTCATCCCGGTCCAGGGCCGCCAAGTCCTTTTGGTCCTGGTCCTCTCGGGCGGGGAGGTGCAACAGCAAATGATCCTGTTGGCGGAGCCGCTTGCCCATTCCTGGCTTTCTCAGACCTCCGAGCGGGTCACCTCGCTCTGCGCCTCCCTCGACACGGCCGGCGTTCAGGCCTGCCTCGAGAAGCTATCCGGGCTGGAAAAGGATGTGACCGGAGTGGTTCTCGAGATGATGCGCCGTTATGACCTGGCGGCCGATGCGGAGGTCGTCTACGACGGAATCTCAAACGTCCTCAACCAACCCGAGTTCGCCGACCGCCAGCTCGCGGGGCGGGCCCTGCACCTGATTGAGGAGCGGAGCCTCCTGCGAGGATTCCTGGCCAGCGTGCTGGGACCTGAGATTGGCGGGGTGCACGTCGTGATTGGAGGCGAGGGAGATTGGGAGGACCTTCGAGATTGTTCCATGGTGGTCGCGCGCTATGGAGCCCGCGGCTTGGCCACCGGCGCGGTGGGCGTGCTCGGACCGGTGCGGATGGCCTACGGGCGATCCATATCCGCGGTTCGCTTCGTGTCCGAGGTGATGAGCGATCTGGTGGCCGAAAGTCACGCGGGGTGAAATCGACACGTTGCCGCAATCCCTCCTCAGCCCGCGGCAACGGAGGCAGGTTCATGGCAAAAAAAGAGAAGGAAGTCGGCCCGTCCCAGGAGCAGCCAGGGCCGATCGCTTCTTCCGAGGCAGAAGCTCAAGACCAGGAGATCCCGCAGATCGCGGAGCTGCAATCCGAGCTGGAAGAGGCCAAGCGCCAAGCGGCCGAGAACCTGGACGGCTGGAAGCGAACGCAGGCGGAATTCGCCAACTTCCGCAAGCGCCTGGAGCGGGAACAGGCGGATACCCTGGCGCGAATGACCGGGCGGGTGATGGGTCGGGTTCTTCCCGTCCTGGACGATTTCGAGCGCGCTCTGAAAGAAGAGGTCCGCCCCGAGACGCTTGGACGCTGGGTGGCGGGGGTCCAGCTGATCCACGAGAAGCTCCTGGGGGTGCTTGAAGCCGAGGGGGTCCAGCCGATCGTCGCCCCAGGAGATCGGTTCGACGCGAACCGGCACGAGGCCCTCAGCTATGAGCCCTGCGGCGATTACCCGGATGGGCAGGTCATCGAGGTGATGCGCCCGGGCTACCGGCTGGGCGAGGTTGTCCTGCGCCCCGCCCTGGTGCGTGTGGCCCAGGCAGAAGAAGGGAAATCGGATCCTTCGCCTGAAACCGACGAAGATCCTCGAGAGGAAAGGAGCAAGTGAGACATGGGAAAGATTATCGGCATTGATCTGGGAACCACCAACTCCGTGGTAGCTATCATGGAGGGCGGCGAGCCGAAGGTGATCCCCTCCTCGGAGGGCTCTCCGCTGGTCCCCTCGGTCGTCGCCATCAATCCCAAGACCGGGGAGCGACTGGTGGGTCAAGTGGCCCGGCGCCAGGCGGTTGTGAACCCAGAGAACACGGTCTTCTCTATCAAGCGGTTCATGGGCCGCAAGTTCTCGGATCCCGAGGTTCAGCGGGCGATCAAGCTTATGCCCTACCGGGTGAGCTCGGCCGCCAACGGGGATATCCGCGTCCACATGGGCGAGCGCGAGTACTCGCCGCCCGAGATCTCGGCCATGATCCTGGGCAAGCTCAAGACGGATGCCGAGGCCTATCTCGGCCAGACCATCACCCAGGCGGTGATCACCGTGCCGGCCTACTTCAACGACTCCCAGCGTCAGGCGACCAAAGACGCGGGTCAGATCGCCGGGCTGGAGGTGCTGCGCATTATCAACGAACCCACCGCCTCCTCGCTGGCCTACGGCCTCGACAAGAAGAAGGACGAAACGATTGCCGTCTACGATCTGGGCGGGGGGACTTTCGACATCTCCATCCTGGACGTGGGCGACGGGGTCTTTGAGGTCAAGTCGACCAACGGCGACACCTTCCTGGGGGGCGACGATTTTGACCAGCGGGTCATCACCTGGATTGCCGATGAGTTTCAGAAGCAGGAGGGCATTGATCTGCGCAAGGATCGCCAGGCCCTGCAACGGCTGAGGGAGGCTTCCGAGAAAGCCAAGATCGAGCTCTCCACCGTGATGCAGTCGGAGATCAACCTGCCCTTCATCACCGCCGACGCCAACGGGCCCAAGCACTTGACCATGACCCTCACCCGGGCCAAGCTCGAGCAACTCACCGGGGATCTGATCGAGCGCAGCGTCCGCCCCGTGCAGCAAGCCCTGGAAGACGCGCACCTCAAGCCCAGCGACATTAACGAGGTGGTCCTGGTGGGCGGGATGATCCGCATGCCCGCGGTCCAGGAGGCGGTGCGCAAGATCTTCAGCAAAGAGCCGCACAAGGGCGTGAATCCCGATGAGGTCGTGTCGGTTGGGGCCGCCATCCAGGCCGCGGTCCTGGGGGGCGAGGTGAAGGACATCCTTCTCTTGGATGTCACCCCCCTGACCCTGAGCATCGAAACCCTGGGAGGGGTCGCCACCCCGTTAATCGAGCGCAACACGACGATCCCGTCTCGCAAGAGCCAAGTCTTTTCCACCGCCTCCGATATGCAGACCAGCGTGGAGATCCACGTGGTCCAGGGCGAGCGCCCGATGGCCGGCGACAATAAGAGCCTGGGTCGGTTTATCCTGGACGGCATTCCCCCCGCTCCGCGGGGGCTGCCTCAAGTGGAGGTGACCTTCGACATCGACGCCGACGGCATCCTCAAGGTGGAGGCGCGGGACAAGGCAACGGGACGAAGCCAGCACATCACCATCCAGCCTTCCTCGGGGCTTTCCAAGGACGAAGTGGAGCGCATGACGCGCGAGGCCGACACACACCGCGACGAGGACCGCCGGCATAAGGAGGAAATCGAGGCGCGCAATACGGCGGACTCGGCGACCTACACCGCCGAGAAAGCTTTGCGCGAGGCCGGGGACAAGGTCCCCAGCAAGGTGCGCGAGGATGTGAACAACAAGATCTCGGCCTTGCGGTCGGCCCTCTCGGGCAACGACATGAACGCGATTCGAAACGCCACCACCGAGTTGTATCAGGCCTCTCAGGCGATCGGCGCGGCCATGTACCAGCAGGGTCAGCCCGGTCCCGCTCAGGGGCCAGGAGATTCCTCTTCCGGGGGCGAGGGCGGGGGCGGCAGCGGCCCCGGCCCCGGGCCCTCCGGCGAGGATGTGGTCGAGGGCGAGTTCAAGCAGGTGTGATGCGCGCCGCGGGTCTCGCGCCCCGCCTGGCAGCGGGACCCGCGGTTAACTTCCCCCCCTATGGCAACTCATCGCAGGGACTACTACGAAATCCTCGGGGTGCCGCGCAGCGCCACTTCCGAGGAGATCCGCAATGCCTATCGGACCCTCGCCAAGAGGTACCACCCCGACGTCAATAAGGATCCGGGCGCCGAGGAGACATTCAAAGAGGTGAGCGAGGCCTACGGCGTCCTTTCGGACGAACAGCGACGGATGGCTTACGACCGCTTTGGCCATGCCGGGGTCGAAGGAGGGATGCCGGAAGGCTTCCCGGGCGGATTCGGGGGACTGGGGGATCTCTTCGAGGAATTCTTCCGCGGTTTCGGGGCCAGCTCCGCCGCGGCCCGCCGCTCGCCGCGGCGAGGCGCGGACCTGCAAGCGGAGGTCACCCTGGCTTTCGATCAGGCGGCCTCCGGGGTGGAAAAGGAAATCCGCCTGGAACGGCTTGAGGTCTGCGAGGTCTGCCGCGGTTCCGGCGCCGAGCCGGGAACCTCTCCCGTGCGCTGCACGACCTGCCGGGGTAGCGGCGAGGTTCGCCAGGTCCGCGAAACCTTCCTGGGTTCGATGGTCAACGTGACTGCCTGCCCAGCCTGCAAGGGAACGGGCGAGGTAATCCCTTCCCCCTGCAAGAACTGCAAGGGGCGCGGCGCGGTGCGCCGCTCCCGAACCCTGAAGGTGCCCCTCCCGGCCGGGGTGGACGAGGGCACCCAGATCCGACTGCCCGGCGAGGGTGAGCCGGGCCTGTACGGCGGCCCGCAGGGGAATCTGTACCTCACGATCCATGTTGAACCTCATCCCTTCATGCGGCGCAAGAAGGATGACCTGTGGGTCGAGATCGGCATCAACCTGGCCCAAGCCGCGCTGGGGGCCGAAGTGCAAGTCCCCACCTTGAACGGACCCCTCTCCCTGACCCTTCCGGCCGGGACACAGTCCGGGCAGGTGTTTCGAATGAGAGGCAAGGGCATTCCCCACCTGCAGGCTCATGGGCAGGGAGACCTGCTCATCCTGGTCAATGTGCAAATCCCCTCCCGCCTGAGCTCGGAGCAGAAGCGCCTGCTGCGCCAGTTGGGTGATACCCTCGACCCTCAGGTGGCCCCCCAAACCAAAGGCCTGCTGGATACCCTCAAGGACAGCTTGGGTGACTGAAGCCGGCGCGCCCTCCGCCGCCCCGCGTCAGTGGCTGGAAGTGTCGGTCCCGGTCGATGACGAGATGGCCGAGCCGGTGGCTGACCTGCTCGCTCAGTACGCGGATCAGGGGGTCGTCCTCAGCTACGCCGACATTGGTCCCGAGCCGGAAGCAGAGGGCACGCCCTGCGGAGGGCTCTTGGTGAGTGCCTACCTGCCGGTAGACCAGAAGCTGGAGGACACTCGCGCACGTCTCCTCCGGGGGCTTTGGCATCTCGGCCAAATTCGCCCTCTCTCCCCTGCGAACTTTCGGCTGATCCAAGACCGGGATTGGACCGAGGAATGGAAAAGGAGTTATCGCCCGATCCGGATCGCCCCCCGTCTCGTCATCTGCCCATCCTGGATCGAGCTCCCGCCTCAGCCGGGGGAGGTGTTCGTGCGCCTGGATCCGGGCATGGCCTTCGGCACCGGGACCCATCCGTCGACCCGCATGTGCCTGGAGGCAATCCAGGAACTGCTCCCGGCCGGCTCGGAGGTAATCGACCTGGGTTGTGGATCCGGGATCCTGGCCATCGCCGCCCTGCGACTGGGGGCTTCGCGCGCCCTGGCCTTGGATATCGACCCCGAGGCCGTCCGCACCACCCTCATGAATTCTGCCCGAAACGGGGTAAGCGACCGCCTGATCGTGTTGTCCGGTTCCCTCCCCCAAGCCCTTGCGGGCACAGCCCCGATTCAGAAAGCCTCGCTGGTACTCGTGAACATCCTCGCCCATGTGGCCGTGGAGATGCTTCGCACGGGGCTGACTCAGCTGGTTCTGCCCGGAGGACACCTGGTGCTCTCCGGCATCCTCGCAGGGCAATCGGCTCAGGTTGAGCAGGCTCTCGTGGAGCAGGGATTCGTCGAGATCCAAAAGCGCGACCGGGAGGACTGGGTGGCCTTCCGCGCCGAGCGCCGCAAGGGCTGAGCGCAGAGACGGGCCGCGTGGGGGCGGTCCCAGAGGATGACCCGATCGGGGAGCGCCTGGCCTGCGAGGGGGGCTCTCCAGCGGCAGGAAAGGCGCTGGGCCCCCCGCGCTGGAAGGGATAAGCAAAAAGGGCCGGTCTTGCACAGACCGGCCCTGGGTTGCGCGGGAGGACCCGAGTCAACTCACCTCGGTTTCCCCGGCCTCGACTTGGGCCTTGCGGAACCGATAGGTAATGCGGCCGCGCGCGAGATCATAGGGAGATAGCTGCACCTTGACCCGATCTCCGAGAAGGATACGGATGTAGTTCTTGCGCATCTTGCCTGAGAGGTAGGCAAGGACCGTGTGGCCACCCTCCAGAGACACTCGGAACATGGTCCCCGGCAGGGCTTCTATTACCGTGCCTTCGACCTCAATCTTTTCCTCTTGCTTGGTCATCCTACCTCCCAGCCGCACCCCAGGGGTTCCCCCGGAACCCGCACCTGGGGTTCCCCCGGAACCCGCACCTGGGGTTCGTCCCGGGGCCTCACTTGGGGTCCCCGGGCGGTCACTCCCCGCCCTCCGACTTTCGCTCACGCCTCTTGATGCGGCGGATGGCCTTTTTCTTCTGGATGCGACGAAGTTCGCTCTTGGAAATAAACCAGCGCTTGCGGCGAACGGTGCTCAGGATGCCTGAGCGGGTAACCTTCTTTCGAAACCGCTTGAGCAGGCTTTCCTGGCTTTCATTCGGCCGCAGGTTCACGGTCGTCACTCTCTCCTCACCTCCCCTCCGCTCCTGGACCTCGACCGGGGCCCGCAAAAAAAACGACCCGCCTCTGGCCCGGGTCATCTTGGTCGCCTGTTTCGGCAGTCCTGCAGAGTGCAAACTCCAAGTTGCTCTCTGACCACCTCCGACGCCAGCGGCCCGCAACGGCATCGCCCCACAGGATGTCCCCGGAAAGCGCCGGGTCAGCCTGTTCGACCTGGAGCGGGCATTATACAACCGGGCGGAAATGATGTCAATTTCCGCAATCGCGCTTGAGTCCGAAGTTCCTCATCGGGCCCGGCCTCCCGCCCCGGGGAGACGAGGGCGCAGGCGCTCTTCCACCTCCCCCGCTCCCAGGTTGGAGATGGCCAGGATCTTGTTGCGACTCTTCTCCCCGGCCACGATTTCAATCGCATTCTCCCGGACCCCGAGCACCTCGGCCAGAAATGCAATCAGCGCCTGGTTGGCCGCACCCCCCGTGGGCGGGGCCGCGATGCGCACCTTGAGGGTGCCATCCGGCAACAAGCCGGCGAGGCTGGTCTTGGAGGCACGCGGGGTGACGCGGACGGTGAGAGCCGCACCGGTTCCTCCCGCCGCCCAATTGCCGAACCGCCATTTCGAACCCCCCGCCTCGCCCACCTTGGCCTCTCCCGCGGCGCACGCAGCCTGACCGGCTCACTTCCTCAAAGGGCGGAACCGATCCGTGCCTCTCCGGCCTACAGGCGAGGGGAGACACCAACGGAGTTCCCGCCTTCCCCCCCGTCGCGTTCTCATCCTGCCACCAGGTTAGCCAACACCGTGGTGATGACCTGAATGAGGATCAGCAGGATGAGCGGGCTAAAATCGACCATCCCCAAGGGGGGCACAATGCGGCGGATGGGAGCCATCATCGGCTCGACGATGCGGTCCAACGCCTGTCGAAAGGGATGGTACGGGTTGGGCAGAATCCAGCTGGCGACCACATCCACCAGGACGATTAGGCTGAGCAGGTTGCCGATGGCTTGGATGAGCTGCGCCATCCCTCAGATCTCTCCGCGAGTTTCGACTTCGCGGGCCCCGCCCGCTCTCTTCGGGCGCGGTTTTTTCCTTCCCATTTCACGGCGCGCGCCCCTCTTTCCCTTCTCTTGTGGACAGGCGCGATTATACGGCTTTTGCCGTTCCCTCCGCCGACCTGGGGCCGAGAATGGCGCGACCAATGCGCACGATCGTGGCCCCTTCCTCCACCGCGATCTCGAAGTCGTCGCTCATGCCCATCGAGAGCTCACTCAGGCCGGAGCCCGGCAGCTTGCCACGCAACCAATCCCGCAGCTCCCCCAAGCGACGAAAGAACGGGCGGGCTGCCTGAGGGTCCTCGGACCAAGGAGCCATGGTCATCAGGCCGAGCAGCCGCAGATGCTCGAGCTGAGCCGTCTCCCGGATCTCCGCCAGAGCCCCCTCCCAGTCGGCCGCCTGCGCCATGGCAAATCCATACTTGCGGATCTCCCCCGAGACGTTGCACTCCAAAAGGATCGGCAGCCGGGCACCTCGTTCCAGTGCAAATCGATCGAGCCGACGAGCCAGGCGCAGGCTGTCCACCGAGTGGATCCAGGTGAATTCGTGCGCCACCTCGCGCGCCTTCCGGCTCTGGATGTGCCCGATCATGTGCCATTCGATTTGCGGCCCCGTCACGGCTTGCATCTTGGGACGGGCTTCCTCCAGGTAGTTCTCACCAAAGCGGGTGAGGCCGGCCTCCAGGGCGCGACAGATCACCTCCACCGGATGGCCCTTGGTCACCGTCACCAGGGTCACCTCGGAAGGGTTTCTGCCTGCCCGCTGGGCGGCCCGGGTGATGCGCGCCCGCACCGCCTCGGCGCGCTCCCGAATCTCTGCGGCGGTCAGCTCGGGCCCCATTTCCCACCTTACCCCTGGCGCAGGGCTACGAGCGCACCAAACCGTCCCGTGCACCCGTTCTCGGCTCGATGCGAGTACCAGTCGTCCACGTGGCAGGCCGTGCACAGCGCGGCCCGCTCGATCGCTTCGACCCCCGCCTCCCGCAGCGCAAGCTCGTTGGCCAGACCCAGGTCGAAGCGCGTCTGCCCCTCCAGATCGGGGAGCAACTGATCGGCCTCCTCCCCAAAAGCCTGGCGAACCCCCTCGACTACCTCCTCGCCCACGGGATAATGGTCCGGCGCCACCGCGGGGCCGATACCGGCCATCACGTCCCTCGGCCGCGTGGCGAATGCCTCCTGCATGCGCTCGACGGTTTTCCGGGCCACGCGCAGCAGGCTTCCCTTCCAGCCCGCGTGGACCAGCCCGACCGCTTGGGCGCGTGGATCGTACAGGAGCACCGGCACGCAGTCGCCGAAGCGCATGAAAAGCGTAAGCCCGGGATGGCGGCTGATCAGGGCATCCCCCTCGATGGGGGTGGATCCTCCTCGTCGGGGCTCGGCCGCCAGGATGACTTGGTCCGAGTGGATCTGCCAGAGGTCCGTCACGCTTTCCACCGGCCGACCCACGCTGCGGAAGCAACGCTCCCGGTTCTGCCTCACCCGCTCGCGCTCGTCGCCGACCGAGCCCCCGACATTCAGGGAGGCCCAGGGTTTGGGGCTGACCCCCCCCTGACGTGTGAAGATGGCGTGGACGAGCCCGGCTTGCGCCTCGAGACCGTCGAAGACGAAGTACTTGAGCCCATCCCGCTCCCGAAAGCTCATGATCGGCCCAGCGACCGCAGGGTTTCCTTCTTTTCCATCGCCTGGATCGTCTCATCCATGCTCGCTTGCACCATGGGATAGGCAAACCAGACCGAGGCGAAACCGAACAGTGCGCCCGTCAGGGTGCGCAGGAAGGGCGTGCTCTCGCGCAGTGGCAGCAGTCCCAGGGGCAGATCCGAGATGAGCTGAGTCCCCCCGTCCAGCAGGATGGGCAGGATCCCGAAGAGCAGCCAGAGGCTCCAGGGCAGGGGAGGCAGACGCTTGCGCAGGAGGCCAAAGGCCAGCCCGCCCAGGAACAGGCTCCCGTAGATGGCCACATCCCTCTCGCAAATCGCGACCTTGTAGCCCAGGCGGGGGTCTCCCAGGAAGGCTCGCGCGGCCCAGTAGTTGTTGGGATCGATGCCGGTGAACTGGGCAAACACCTCGCGCGGATAGGTGGCCCGCTCTCCGAAAAGGAACCAGGAGCGGAATGCGAGCTGATGGCACAAGGGGCTGAAGATCGTGTAGATCCAATGGGCCGGGGTCTCCAGGCCGACGTGCAGGAGGGTTGGTGCCAGGAAGGGAAGGCCGACATACAGGAAAACAAATACATTGAAGGCCGCGAGCCAGTGACGAGTGAACCAGCGGGCGAATGAATCGCCGGCCCTCTCGATCCGGCGCGCAGGTGTTCTGGAATCGTCGGGAAGAGCTAGGGCAATGGCCAGGGCGCTGACCAAGGCCTCGCGCGAAATGGGGGGCCGGAGACGGCGGCCGCCCACCTCAACCACGGGAACTTCCTCCCCGTATTCGGCCCGCCAACCCGGATTGGCATCGATGTCCCTCACCAGGAGGGTGTGCGGATAGCGCGTCGCAATCTCGCGCAGAAGCTGCTCGACCTCGAGACAGTCCTCACAGCCCGGCCGCGTATAGAGGATTACAGTGGTCATGTCGGAGGCACCTCAATCGACCGGAGCATCGCGTCCAGTTCGCCCCCGTCGGTCAGCGCACCCATCTTTTCCGCCGCGATCCTGCCCTCTCGATCCACAAAGAAACTGAACGGGGAGCCTCGAACCCGGTAGAGGTCGCTCACATCCCCGCCCGGATCCAACAGGACCGGGAAGGTGAGACCCAGGCGGGAAGCGGTACTGCGCACCTCCGCCTCGGGCTCCTCCAGATCCACGGCCAGCACGTGCAATCCCAGGCCCTGGGAGGGAAGATAGCGCTGCTCCAGCAAGGCCAGCTCGGCCTCGCAAGGTGCAGACCCCGTGACCCAGAAGAAGATCACGACCGGGGATCCACGCAGGCTGAGCAGTTGGACCCGGTCCCCATCCAGCTCGCCCAGGCTGAAGTCGGGAGCGGGCGAGCCCACCACGGGGGCGGGAGCGGGGGTGATCGCCGCCCGGGGGACGGTCGCCTCGGGTTCCACGGAGGCCCCGAGAGGGGGCCTCAACCAAAGCAGCGCGCCCACCCCGGCCCCCAGGGACAGGCCCAGGAGCAGCATTATGACACCGCTTGCGAGGGAGCGCGCTCGCCCTCTCATAGTCCGGTATTAATGAAGAAACCAAAGCGCGCCAGTTGCTGGAAAACCCCAAAGAAGAGCATGGCCCCGATCACGACCAGCAAGCCACCGCTGGCCCACGAGACGTATCGCAAGGAGTTCGAGTAGCGCTGCAACCAGGCGGACACCCTTCCAATGGCCAGGGCCGCCAGCAGGAAGGGTATCGCCAGGCCCAGCGAATAGGCGCTCAGCAGCATCACGCCCTTCGCCAGCGAGGCGCTCTCCAGCGCCAAGGTGAGAACCGCCCCAAGGACCGGACCAATGCAGGGCGTCCAGCCCGCCGAGAAGAAGACTCCCATCAGCGCAGAGGAAAGGTAACCCAGGCTTGGATCGGGGGTCGCGGGCCTGTGGGTGTCATAGTCCAGAAAGGGAAGGGTGATCACCCCCAGGGTGTGCAACCCGAAGACGATCACGACCAAACCCCCAATGCGGGCGATCCACTCATGAACGTTGAAGAGCAGACGGCCTACAGCCGAGGCGGCCGCCCCCAAGCCGACGAAAATGAGGCTGAAGCCAGCCACAAAAGCCAAGCCATGGCGGAAGACGCCCCAGCGCCCGCGAAGCGCTGCCTCCCCAGGGCGGGAGACACGCCCGCCCAGATAGCCGACATAGGCGGGGACCAGGGCGAACACACAGGGCGAGAGAAAGGAGGCCACTCCCGCCAACCAGGCCAGCCCAATCGTTACGGATCTCGCCTCCACCGGGCTGCTCCCGCGCGCTTCAGTCCTTCGCGATCACGATGACGGCGGTGCCGCCCGGAAGCGGCGGGGTAGCGACCCCCAAAGGATAGGGAACGGCGGGCTGGGTCCAGCGGAAAACCCAGTGGGCGTCCTCCGGGCGCGCGTTCACGCAGCCATGAGATTTCGGCACGCCGTAGTCATTGTGCCAGTAGGTCGAGTGGATCGCGACGCCATTGGTGCTGATGAAGCAAGTTGTCCAACCCACCCCGGGCAGGTCATATCCGCTGGCCGCATTCCCAGCCGCCATCCAGACCCCAACGCGCTTCCATTGAACTCGGTGACTGCCCGGGGAGGTGGCCCATACCATCTCCTTGCTGTCCGGCTTGTTGATCTGAGGGCCCGAGGCGATGGTGGCGTGAAAGACCTCCACTTCATTCTCAAAAGCCGAGAGATCCTGCCGATCGAGGTCCACCACAATCTTCTTGTTCTCCACCTCGGGCGAAAGCGCGCTGACCTCCTCGGCTGCGATCGGGCGCAGTCCCTGGGCGGGCGCATAGGCTCCCAGATCCTGGATGTGATACCAGACCTGACCCTGCTCATCCCTTGCCAGCGCGTCGATCTGGTAGATGGAGGCATAGTACAGGCGGTGTTGGACGGGAGCCGTCCCCGCAGGCTGGCTCGTTGCGTCCACGTAGGGCACGGTCACCTCGGCCCAAACGCCGCCGCTGGGAAGGGTCCCCAGAGGCGAATTCGGTTGGAAGATCATGGGCTGCACATCGGGAAAGTAGAGATAACCCTGCGAGGTTTCCAGCCACACATGATTCTGGGGCGCGGCACCCAGGCCGACGACCTGCCGCCGGACCTGGACCACCTCATCCTGCTGTTTCCATCCCAGGAAGGAGCTGTCGGGTGTGGGACGAGAGCGCAGGGCAGTCCGGGCGATGGTCACCCGCCCCAGGCTGGCCCCGGGATCAAATTGGTCGCCCCAGGTGGCCAACCCGACTCGCGACGGAAGCAGCCACTGCAAGGCGCCCAGCTGGCGACCTGCGCGCACGGAAACGGCGAGCCCGGCGATCCATAGGAATTCGCGTCGAGAGAGTCTCATGCCCAGCTCCAGGAACGAGAGGATACCCGAAAAGCTCCCCTTTCTGCAAGCCGGAAATAAAAAACATATCTTGGACCTTATTCCTGTGATAAACTGGGCCCGCCCTAGGACGATCTTTCCCCCCTTCCCTTTGGTTGGGAGGCAGACATGTCCATATCTCGCGAAGATGTCCTCGAATACCATCGCCGCGGGCGCCCGGGCAAGATCGAGGTCGTGCCCACCAAACCCGTCTCGACCCAGCGGGATTTGAGCCTGGCCTGCACCCCCGGCGTCGCCCAGCCCGTGTCGGAGGCGGTGGAAATCGTGCGGGAGCGATGCCCGGGTCTGGCCGTGGACGGCGAAATGCAGGCCGATACCGCGGTGGTCCGGGAACTGATCGAGGAACGTTACCCGTTCAGCGCCGTACGGGACGCCAACGTGCTGGTCTTCCCTTCCCTGGAAGCCGCCAACGTTGCCTTCAAGCTGCTGGACCGCCTGGGCGGCGCCGAGGTGATCGGTCCCATCCTTCTGGGCCTGGGAGCCCCCGTGCACGTGTTGCAGACCGGCGACGATGTGGAGAACACTGTGCGCATGGCGGCCGTGGCGGTCATGGATGCTCAGTCTCGGGGAGATACGGGTCCGGCCTAGCCGACGGTCGCTGGCCCCCGGGCTACCCTCCGCAAAAGGGGTCGCCTGTCCTTCCGATTCGCTTTTTCCTCTTGAGCTCTTTACAATGCGGGGCAAGGTCTCTGGAGCGGTTCCGCTTCGCGGATCGAAAGGGGTAGATTATGTCCGATGCCTTCCAGCGACTCGCCGTGCGTCTCGACGAAATCCCCAACGGCTTCCCGCCCACTCCCGACGGGGTGGAACTTCGCCTGCTAGCCAAGCTCTTCTCGCCGGAGGAGGCGGATCTCGCCTCCCGTTTGCGCCTGGTCGTGGAGAGCGCGGAGCAGATCGCCGCGCGGATCGGGGCCGACCCGCAGCAACTGCGCGCGCAGCTCAAGGCCATGGCGCGCAAAGGCCTGATCCGCCGCGAAAAGGGGGAGACCGAGGTTGGATTTGGCTTGATGCCCTTCATCGTCGGTATCTATGAGATGCAAGCCACGACGATTGATCAAGAGCTTGCCCGCCTGTTCGAAGACTATTACCGCCAGGCCTTCGGGGTAGGGCTGAACGCAAAACCGCCCATCCACCGGGTGATCCCGGTGGGCGCCAGCGTGCGCATGGACATGGAGGTCCGCCCCTTCGAAAGCGCGGCGGACATCCTCGGGGGTGCCCAGGCCTGGGCGGTGCTCGATTGCATCTGCCGCAAACAGAAAGCGCTGATCGGCCAGCCCTGCGAGCACCCGCTCGAGGTCTGTCTGACGTTCAGCGCAGTTCCCGGCGCCTTTGACCATGCCGAAGGCATGCGCGCCCTGTCCCTGGAGGAGGCCATGGACACCCTGCGGCGGGCGGACGAAGCGGGCCTGGTTCACACGACGAGCAACAACCAGAAGGGGTTGTGGTACATGTGCAGCTGCTGCACCTGCTCCTGCGGGATTCTGCGCGGCATGGCCGATCTGGGCATCGCCAACGTCGTGGCTCGTTCCTCCTTTGTCAACACTGTGGACGAGGAACAATGCGTGGGCTGCGAATTGTGCCTCGAGAGCTGCCAGTTCAAGGCCTTGAGCATGGAAAACGAGCGAGTGGCCAGGGTGGATCGGCAGAAGTGCGTGGGCTGCGGGGTCTGCGCGGCCTCCTGCCCGGAAGGCGCCCTCGCGCTGGTCCTCCGGCCGGAGGAGGAGATGCAGCCGCCGCCTCTGACCATGGCCGAGTGGATGGCCGCGCGCGACGGCGCGCGCGGCATTGACCTGGGCAGGGTGCTCTGAACCAGCCGGCCCGGCGCGGTTGCAGCCCGAGGGAGAACGGCTCTGGGCTCCAGGCCCAGTCGCTGCGGGCGGCTCCGCCACCGGAATTTCCACCTTCCAGTTCGAAGCCACTTCCCCCGCTTCAGGTTGATCCCCTCCTTCCCACGGGCCCTCGCCCACATTCTCTCGAGAGGATTCTGGGATGACTGACACAATGCGGGGGGTGCGGCGGCGAATGGCCATGACCTGGGAACTGGTCCCCTTCTTGTTCACCCCGCCCGTTCGGGATCTGGTTATGGTGACGGGAGCTGACAGCACTCATTTTCGGAGCCTGATCCAATTCCTGTCGAGCCTCCTCCAGCACGAGCATCCGACGGCCATTGTGGCGTATGATCTCGGCCTGCGACCCGAGGAACACCATCAACTCGCCCATCAGTTTCCCCAGGCGCTGCTCAGAACCTTCGACTATTCCCCCTACCCCAGCTACTTCAACATCCAGGTGGAGGCCGGTCAATACGCCTGGAAGCCCGTGATCATCTCCTCCGTCGTGGAGGAGTTCAGATCCGCGGTCTGTTGGATGGACGCTGGCAATGTGGTCACCTCGCGGCTGATTTGGCTGCGCAAGATCCTCAGGTCCGTGGGGATGTATTCGCCCCGCTCCAAGGGGACGATACGGGACTGGACACACCCCCTGACCCTCGCCTACCTGGGAGCGGGGGCGGACTTGCTCGACCGGTGGAACCTGAGCGGCCTGTGCGTTGCCCTGGACTATCGCTCGGATCGGGCGATGACCCTGCTCGATCACTGGAAGAACTGCGCCCTGTCCCAGGATTGCATCGCACCTCCCGGATCGAGCCGGAGGAACCATCGCCAAGACCAGGCGGTTCTGTCAGTTCTGGGTCATCAAATGGGGCTGACCGCCAGGATGCCCATCTATTGTCATGGGTTCGAAATCCAGCGCGATGTCGGCTAGGATCGCGCGAAGGAATATCAAGCTATCATCATGATGTAATAACATTGTGTTGGCACCTGGGTGGGCCGATGGCTGATGTTGGGCGAGGTTTATCCAACTCATTTTTCCACGTGGATCTCAGGAATCCGCTGCCGCTCTACGCCCAGCTCAAGCAGTCCCTGCGCGAGCAGGTCGCGCGAGGCCATTGGAAACCCGGCGACGTGATCCCCCCCGACCGGAATGCTGCCGGAGGCGCGGGGTCAGCCGCACGGTCGTGCGCCAGGCCCTGACCGAACTCGCCCTGGAAGGGCTGATCGCGCGTGAGCGAGGTCGAGCTGGTGTCCTCCGAGGCCTCCCCCAGAGCGGAACCCTCCAGGCTCTGCCCCGCGGCAGCGGCCAATTGATCGGATCGAACTAGAATGCGGAGCGAACCGTGACGAGCCCAGAGCAGATTCGGAGCAAGGTGCACAGCGTGGTCTATCGAGCCCTCGGCCTGACCCCTCGCCTGGCGCCGGAGCCAAGGGCCGAAAGCAACGGCTCCGGCCGTCCGCGGGTGGCCATCGGGGCGGATCACGCAGGCTTCCCTCTTAAGGAAACGCTGAAGGATTACCTGCGCGAATTGGGCCAAGAGGTCCTGGATTGCGGCACGCACTCGACCCAGTCGGTCGACTACCCCGATTTCGCTCTGGCCGTGGCCGAACTCGTCGCCCAGGGACGGGCCGGGCGCGGGATCCTGGTGGACGGATCCGGCCTGGGCTCGTGCATGGCTGCCAACAAGGTGCCCGGGGTGCGCGCGGCGATGTGCTACGACCAATCGACCGCGGTCAACAGTCGCGAGCACAACGACTCCAATGTACTTACGCTCGGCGCCGAGCGGATTGGCCCCATTCTGGCCAAGCAGATTGTCAAGACCTGGCTGGAGACCTCCTTCGCCGAAGGGCGCGACGCCCGCCGGATTGAGAAGATCGCCGAGATCGAGAGCCGATTCTCGCGAAAGGGACGGCCCGCATCCGGCGGCCGGAGGATCTCGCGGACGAAGGGCATGGAAACCATTCACGAGCCCAGCCTCGATCGGATCAGCGAGCAGATCACCAGCCCGGTACGGATTCTCTTGCAGGAGGAGCCATCCTCCAAAGATACCCCCGCCCCCACTCCGCTCTCTTCCCACAACCTCGTGGATCAGGTTCAGCCGGTGCCCAGTGCGGGGACCGATCGATTTGCGGCCACCCCGGGGGTCGCGCCGACCGGTGGCCGCCTGGCCCATCTGATCGACCACACCCTGCTCAAGCCGGAGACGAGCCAGGACCAAATCGCCCAACTGTGCCTTGAGGCGCGCAAGTTCCGCTTTGCCTCGGTCTGCGTGAATACCACCCACGTGAAACTGTGCGCCGAACTGCTCAAAGGCAGCGGGGTCCCCGTTTGCGCCACGATCGGTTTCCCGCTGGGCGCAACGCCCACGGACGTCAAGGTGTTCGAGGCCCAGCAGGCGATCCGCGACGGCGCCGCCGAACTGGACATGGTCATTAACATCGGCGCCCTCAAGTCGCATGACTACGATTTGGTCCAGCGCGATATCGCTTCCGTTGCCCGAGCCTGTCACGCCAGCCGCGCCCTTCTCAAGGCGATCATTGAGACCGCCCTGCTGACCGATGAGGAAAAGGCGATGGCGTGCCAGCTGGCAAAGGCCGCCGGAGCGGATTTCGTCAAGACCTCCACCGGCTTTGGACCCGCTGGCGCCACCCCCGAGGATGTGGCCCTGATGCGGCGGGTGGTCGGGCCGTCCATGGGGGTCAAGGCAGCTGGTGGGATCCGCACCTACGCCGATGTTCAGAAGATGATCGCCGCGGGGGCCACCCGGATCGGCGCGAGCGCCAGCGTCAAGATCATGGAAGAAGCCGAGAAACACTGACCCAGGAGAAATGCGCCTGACGGTCGATCTGCGCACCCCCATTTTCCTTGACCGCCTTCAGCCCCAACCTGCGGGCTTTCCAGGCAGGCTGGCTCAAGAGTTCCTGCCCCTGCCCAACGACACCTCCCTGTGGGTGGAGACCTCCCCCGGAATCGAGATCAAGCGCATCACCGACATTGCTCACCAGTCGACGCGCGTTCGCCCGGGGATGCAGATGGTCGAGCGCCTGTTTGGCCTGCTGGGGGTGCATCACGAGGATCAGGCGGAGGTGCGCGCGGCGGAGGCCGCGATCCTGCGGGGCCCGGAGCTCGAAGAATCGGGGCCGTCGACGAGGTCTCCCTGGGCGAGTAGCCTCTGGGGCGAAGCCGGGAACCTTCGACCGCTTTGGATCTAGTGCTTGGCCGCGGCGGCCTGCCGGACCAGTTCCACGTAGTCCATCTTGAGGCTGGCGCCACCGACCAGCGCCCCGTCAATCTCGGGCATGCGCATGAACTCGGCGATGTTCTCCACGCTCACGCTGCCCCCATATTGCACGCGAACGGCCCGGGCAGGCACCTCTCCGAATACCTCCGCGACCGTTGCGCGGATCGAGGCCAAGATCACCTGATTCGCGTCCGCCGGTGTGGCGGCCTGGCCCGTGCCGATGGCCCAAATGGGTTCATAGGCGATCACGCAGCCCGCGACCTGATCGGCGCTGAGACCCTCGAGCGCCGCCCGGATCTGCCCGCTGATCCAGGCCCGGGTCTCACCCCGCTGTTTCTGGTCCAACTTCTCGCCCACGCACAGGATCGGGGTCAGGCCGTGAGCCAGCGCCACGCGCAGCTTCTTGTTGATCGCCGCATCGGTCTCGTACAGGCTGCCCGTCGCCCGGCGCTCGGAGTGTCCCAGGATGACATACGCGCACAGGTCGGCGATCATGGCCGGCGCAATCTCACCCGTGAAGGCTCCCTTTTCCTCGTAGTGGAGGTTCTGCGCTCCCACCTTGATCGGGCTGCGCGAGAGGGCCTCCGCCACCGCGCTCAGGGCGGTGAAAGGGGGGCAGAGGACGCGATCGATCCCCTCGATCTCGCCCAAGGGATGACGGATGCGGTGCAGGAAGTCCAGGGCCTCCTGCGGGCGGCCCAGATTCATCTTCCAGTTGGCGGCCAGGATCGGTTGGCGCATGGGGTAATCCTCGGGGCGGCAGAGTAGGGCCAAAAAGGAGCCGCGATCCGCTGCAGTATAGCATCCCAGACCGTCCGAGAATCGCACCGAACAGCGGGGGAGCCCTCCCGCCGGGAGGAGATCCGCAGGCGGCACCGAGGACGCCGGAGTGGAATATACTCACGCGCCGAGGAAACCAGCGATGCCGATCGCTTCGCGCCGCCTGCTCTGCCTGGCCCTCCTGCTCGCTGCCGCCGGGCTGGCCTGTGGCCGGTCCAGCGCGCCCCAGCCTCCCGCCGGGACCCCGCGACCCCAATCCTCATTCGAGGATTACTCGCCGGACGAACCCTTTGTGCACCAAGCCGGGAAAATCCTGGTGGGTCCGGACGGGAGCCCTCTGAAGTTGCGCGGCGTGAATCTCGGCGGCTGGCTCCTGTGGGAAGGTTGGGAATACGGCCCCGGGGGTTTGCTCGTCTCCGAGTCGGTCCTCTTGGATCGCCTGACCCAACTGGTAGGCGCCCAAAAGGCCCAGGCGTTCCAGCAGCAGGTCTACGACAACTACATCACCGAGGCGGACATCCGCCAGATCGCCGAGCTGGGCTTCAACTCGGTCCGCATCCCGATCAACGCCAAGATTCTCGAGGACGAGAACCACCCCTACGTGTATCTGGACTCCGGCTGGCAGATTCTTGATCGCGTGCTCGGCTGGTGCGAGGCGCACCATGTCTATGCCGTGCTCGACATGCATGCGGTCCCAGGCGGCCAGTCGCGCCTTACCCCTTCGGACCCGGCCGCACCCGCCCAGCTCATCTGGCGCTCGCCGGAGAACCAAGATCGAACGGTCGCCCTGTGGAAGGCCATCGCCGCCCGTTACCGAGATCGTCAGATTGTGGCCGGCTACGACCTCATCAACGAACCGCTTCCCCCCAAGGGCGAGGACCTGCTTTCGCTCGAGCAACGCATCGTCGCCGCCATCCGCGAGGTGGACCGCAATCACCTAGTCATTGTCGAGGGCGGCCGGTTCTCCTCCGACTTCAGCATGTTCACCGGTCCGATCTCCGGGAACGAAGCCTACGGCTTTCATATCTACACCTGGTTCGGTGACAATCGCTCCAAGGTGTTCGCCGGACTGCGCAATCTGACCGACCAGCAGGATATCCCGCTCTGGGCCGGTGAGTTCGGGGAAAACGACTACGAGATGATCGCGACGACCGTGCAGATGTTCGAGGATCCGGCCCATGAGATCAACGGCGGCTGGTCTTTCTGGACCTGGAAGAAGGTGCCCGGTCGCCACCCGGCTCTGGTCGCGATCGATCCTCCCGGCGACTGGACCGCGGTGATGGCCTGGATCTCCGATCCCAAGCACAGCCCTCAGCCTTCCGCCGACCAGGCCTGGACGGGGATGCAGGATTTCATTCAGGCCGTTCGTCTGGAAAATACCCACATGGATCCGCAGATGCTTCAGGCTCTGACGGCCGGCCTTCCGAGCCCGCAGGCCGCGGAAACCCGGCCTGGAGACCCGCCGGCCCAGCTCGGCCGGCTGCACGCTCGCGAGGAGACCGAAAAACCATGTCCTCACCTCTTTCGCCCCAAAGCGATTCGCGCGGACCACAAGGTTCCCTGCGCAACTGGATCACGAACTGGAGGCAGCCCTTGCCCTTCCGCACCAAGCTCAGGCTCCTGGTCCGCAACCTTGGAATCCGAGTCTCAACCGGGTCCACCTGTTGCGGCCACCCCGGAGAGCCCGGCTGTTGACAGGAGGAACCCAGCAGCTCGGTCCGAGCTGAATGAGGATCCCCCCTCCCCTTCCTGGGGACGGCAACCGGCTCGTGCCTGACCGCAATCCGGGAGAGAGCCCGCCTCCCGACAGTCGGGCGAGGTTCCAGGGACGATCCGGAGAAACGCGGGCCACCTGGGGACCCTAGGGAAAGCCGGCCAGAGTGGAGCGGATCCAAATCACACCGACCCTCGCCTTGGACCTGGACGAGCTCGAATTCCATTTTGTGCGCGCCTCCGGCCCGGGAGGCCAGAAGGTCAACAAGGTGGCGACCGCAGCGCAGTTGCGCTTCGACGTGGCCCATTCCCCCTCTCTGCCCGACCCCCTCCGCAACCGTCTCCTCGAGCTGGCAGGCCGACGCGCCTCCGCCGCAGGGATCCTGATCCTGGAGGCTCGGCGATTCCGCAGCCAGGAGCGCAATCGAGCGGACGCGCTCGCCCGTCTGGTCCGCCTCCTGCGCTTGGCGGCCCAGCCCCCAAGAGTACGGCGAGCGACCCAACCCAGTGCGTCTGCGAAGCGCCTTCGACTGGAAGAGAAGCACAAGCGAGGAGAAGTCAAGAGGTTGCGCAGGTCCCGCCTCCCGCGGGAGGAGTCGGACTGACCCGCCGAGAGCAATCTGCCGGTCCGAAAGATTCCGAGGCACAACGCGCAGATGGGGGTCTCCCGCAAGGCGGAGTCCTGCGGCAAGTGGCCCAGACGAGGAGGCCCTCCAAGCCGGCAGGATGAAAATGGATGCGGGAGGCCGTGCCTTGGCAAAGAACGCGAAGGCCAATTGCAGAATCTCGTCGAACAGGTGCGGAAATCGGGGCAGGACGAGGGGGTCCCTCAACCCCCAGGCCGATCGCACGGCGGACCTTGACGGGGCTTCCGCCGCCGACCCGGCGGGTTGGCGCCGGCCGCAAGGCCCGAGGGGATACGGGCTACTTGCTCTCCAAGGTGAGAAGCACGGAGCCGGGGTAGGACGTGCCATCGGTCTTGGCACAGGAGGGCGCGACCAGCCCGCCGATCCAATCCCCGCTTGCTCCCACCTGAACCTGGTAGGTGACTCCCGCCGTCATCTCAAAGTCGCCGTAGCCCAAGCCCTTCTCAGGCTCCAGGCCGGTGAAGAAGTGGTCTTGGCCCCCATCCCAGCGGATGCGAACTTCGATCGCCGGGAGAGGGTTCCCGTCGGCCGTGGCAACCACCGCCTCCAGGAATGCAGCCTGAGCCGAGGGATCGCAGATCTGATTCTTGCCCAGAAGGGTGAAGAGAGCCAGGGGAGTGGCGCTCGGCGTAGCCTGCGGAACAAAGGTGGGAGAAGGGACCACGGTCAGAGGCAGAGCAGGCACGAGCGTCGGGCTGGCCGAAGGTTGGGCAGTGGCCAGCGCGGAGGGCTGCGCTCCCATGGGCATTGCCAGACTTGCGCTGAGGGTGGCCAGTCCCCGCACCGAGGAGACCGCGCCACGGCTGGCCAGAACCTGGCGTGCCAGGTCGCTGAGCTCGGCGGATCCCACTGAGGGGAACAGCGCCAGCCGCGCTCGGGCCCGCTCCTGGTCTCCGGTTGCGTTGTAGGCCGAGGCGATCAGTTCCAGATACTCGTCCTGGAAATCCTTTCTCAGGGCGGAGGGAGCCGCACCGCTGAGCGGAACCGGGCGGACGGCCCAGGCATAGGTCAGGCCGAGCGCCAGCCCAACCAGAACACCCAGGAGAAGCCAGAGGGGGAGCCGCCTCATGGTGTGGGCAAGAATTGGAGCGGAGCGCGACTGAGGTCATCGGCCAGCGCCTTCAGGCGCTCCAGGTCTTGGGGAGCATACCCGGCGGCCTGATCCGCGGCGGCGGTTTGCCGTACCAAGCCCCCCAAATCCGGCTGGCCGAGCTGGGACAGCTCGCTGGCGGCCTGGCGGAGATCATGATCGCCGAGGTAGGATTCCGCCACCATCAGCACATAGTCATTGCGAAAGTCCGTGCGCAGCACGCCGGGGGAAGCATCCGTGTATTGGACGGGACTAACAACCCAGCCGTAGACGAGGCCCATCGCGGCCCCCAAGATCAGCCCCGCCAGCAAAACCAGCGCGTGCTTCAACCCAGGGCCTCCGCCCGCGCCGGTCGGCCTGCGCCAGCGGGCGCGGCCATCTCATCCCCACCCGGGAAAGAGATCTGCCGAAACGAATTGAGGCGGGGAATCCGCCTCGTCCACATGTTATAATCTCCCAGTGCCGAAGGAGGGACTCGAACCCTCACTCCCGGAGGAACACGATTTTGAGTCGTGCGCGTCTGCCTGTTCCGCCACTTCGGCACGCGTCCAGAGTATAAGAGAAGCCCCACCTGCGGTCAAGGACAATTCATGCGCCTGGGCATCATCGGCCTCCCTCAAGCCGGCAAGACGACGATTTTCAACGCTCTCACCCGAGGCAATGCGCCCACCGGCACCATGATGGGCGGAGGGCGCTTTGAGGTCCACACCGCCGTAGTGCCTGTGCCCGACCCGCGCGTCGATCACCTCTCGGAGATGTTTCACCCGCGCAAGACCATTTTCGCCCAAGTGACGTACTCGGATATCGCCGGGCTGGAAGCCGCGGCGGCCAAGAAGGGCGAACTCAGCGGTTCGCTCCTGGCGGAGTTGCGCCAAGTCGATGGGCTCCTGCTGGTCGTCCGCGTTTTCGAAAGCAGCTCCGTGGTTCACCCCCTGGGGAGCATCGACCCCGCGCGCGATCTCGCGAGCATGCAGGCCGAGCTCGTGCTCAACGACCAAATCACGGTGGAGCGCCGTCTCGGCCGCCTGCAGGACGAGCTCCGCAAAGGCGGCACTAAGGACAAGCCTCAGGCCCTGCGGGAACAGGACCTCTTTGGGCGCTTGGCTCAGACGCTCGAGAGGGAACAACCCCTGCGAGGCCTGGACTTCTCACCGGAAGAGGCCCGCCTGCTCGCCGGCTATGGCCTGCTGACGCAGAAGCCGATGCTGGTCGTCTGGAACCTGGGCGAGGGGCAGAAACCCGCCGAGGGCGCCTTGTCCGGGCCGCGGGCCGCACAGGTTTCGCTGCAGGGCAAGATTGAAATGGAAATTGCCCAGCTCGCACCCGAGGAGGCTCAGGTCTTCCTATCCGAGTACGGCATCGCTGAACCGAGCCTGAACCGGGTGATCCGCCTATCCTACGACTTGCTGGGACTGCAGTCGTTCTTCACCGTCGGGGAGGACGAGGTTCGCGCCTGGACCGTGCGCAAGGGGGCCACGGCCCCGGAGGCGGCGGGCGAGGTGCACACCGACATGCAGAAGGGGTTCATCCGGGCGGAAGTCATCGGCTACGACGACCTGCTGGCCCTGGGCGGGATGGCCGAGGCGCGCGCCAAGGGCAAGCTCCGCCTGGAGGGCAAGGATTACGTCGTGCGCGATGGGGACGTGATTTCCATTCGCTTCAATGTGTGACCGCGCCAGCTCGATCTCGCCCTGCAGGGGACAGCGCGCGGCCCAAGATGATCTCCTCATCACCTCCGTCGTGGTGGGCCGGCGGGCGGCTGGGCGCGGCCCATCCGTTCGAGCAGGGATTCACCACGGCGATCGGCGCCTGCCTCTCGAGCAAGAGCCGGCGGGAATACCAGGATCGCGAGCAGGTGCACGAGGAGGGGGAACCGGATCAATTCCCAGAGGGCGCGCCCGGGGCCTTCGCCCTTGCGGGCCGGCCCTTCAGGGAAGGGCACCAGGGCATGAAGAAGGCCAGAGCCCCTCAGCGGGGCGGGCTTGGGAACTTGAGCTCTTGCGCCCCGAAACGGGGCGCTAGAGATTCCAGCGCAGAGGGGGGCCGATGAAAACGCCAGTGGACCAGGTACTGGTGGGGGATTGCCTCGAACTCCTTCCACGCCTGCCCGAAGCCGGGGTGGACCTGGTGTTCGCGGACCCCCCCTACAACCTGCAGTTGCGCCACGAACTCTGGCGGCCCAATCAGACCCGGGTCGACGCGGTGGACGACCGCTGGGACCAGTTTGGCAGTTTCGCGGAGTACGACGCCTTCACCCGCGCTTGGCTGAACGCCTGCCGGCGCGTCCTGAAGCCCACCGGGACCTTGTGGGTCATCGGCACCTATCACAACATCTACCGGGTCGGCTCGATCCTTCAGGATCTCGGCTACTGGATCCTCAACGATGTCATCTGGGTTAAGACCAATCCCATGCCCAACTTCCGGGGGGTCCGGTTCACGAATGCTCACGAGACCTTGCTCTGGGCTCAGAAGGAGCGCGGGGCGAGCTACACGTTCCACCATCACGCGATGCGCGCGCTGAACGAGGAGCTGCAGATGCGCAGCGACTGGCAGCTGCCGGTCTGCACGGGACGCGAGCGGCTGAAAGTTCGCGGCGAGAAAGCCCATTCCACCCAAAAACCGGAGGCGCTGCTTTACCGGGTGATTCTCTCGAGCTCCAATTCAGGCGACCTAGTGCTGGACCCCTTCTTTGGCACCGGCACGACGGGAGCCGTGGCCAAGCGCCTGCACCGGCATTGGCTCGGCATCGAGCAGGAGGCCAAGTACGCCCGACTGGCCCAGAAGCGGATTGAGGCCGTGACCCCTCTGCTCCTCGGCGAGGACGATCTAGGCCCTCTCGAGCCGCGCCGTGCGCTGCGCATTCCCTTTGGATCCTTGATCGAGCTGGGCCTGCTGGAACCCGGGACCCGCCTCTATCTAGGAAAGGAGGGGGACATTCATGCCCGGGTGCTGGCCGACGGCTCGCTGCGCTGGCAGGACACTCGAGGGTCCATCCACCAAGTTGCCCAGGCCGTGCGGGGCGCGCCCGCCAATGGCTGGGAGGTCTGGTTCTTCGAGGATCCCCAGGACCGCGTGCGCAAACCGATTCACCTCCTGCGCGAAACGGCCCGCGCCCTACTGGCCTCGGCCCCGGCTCCCATGCCGGACTAGGGCTCCGTCCGTCCGTTACCACCCGCGCGGGAGTTGGTCCTGAAAAGGCGAGGGTTTATGCCGCCCAATTATCAACAGAAACGTTGGTCTCTCGCCGATCTCTATCCCTCCGAGCAATCCGCGCAGATGGAGGCCTCGCTTTCCGAGCTGGAAGAGCGGGTCTTGAGATTCGAGACCTTCCGGGACCGCCTTGCCCCGACGATCCGCCTGGAGACCTTCCTGGAGATCCTCGCGGAACTCGAGCAGATCGCCCGCCTGACCCATCGCCTCGGCGCATTTGCCGAGCTGCGTTACTCCGAGGACACGCAGGACCAGACGATCCTGGCCTTCAAGGGACGGCTCGACAACCTGATGGCCGAAATCAGCAATCGCACCCTCTTCTTCAGCCTGTGGTGGAAGGAACTCCCGGACTCGGCCGCGGAACGGCTGCAGGAGGGCGCGGGGGACGCGACCTACCACCTGGAGCAAATGCGCAAGCTCCGGCCGCATACCCTCTCCGAACCCGAGGAAAAGGTTATCAACCTTAAGGACGTCACCGGAACGGAGGCGCTGCGCACCCTGTACTCCACCCTGACCAACCGTTACGTCTTCCGACTGGAGGTCGAAGGTCAGGTGCGCGAGCTCACCCGAGGCGAACTCATGGTCTTCGTCAGGTCGCCCGACCCGGGCCTGCGGGCCGCGGCCTATCAATCCCAGTACCAGGTCTACCGCGAGGATGGAGCGATCCTGGGGCTCATCTACAGCGCCCTGGTCCGCGACTGGCGGAACGAAAACCTGGGACTCCGCAAGTTCCGCTCCCCCCTGGCGGTGCGCAATCTCGCCAACGACCTGCCCGATCCCGTGGTGGAGACGCTCCTGGAAGTGTGTCGGCGGAACGCTCCGCTGTTCCAACGATTCTTCGCGCTTAAGGCGCGCTGGCTCCAGATGCCCCGCCTGCGCCGCTATGACCTCTACGCCCCCGTGGCCAGCGCCGAGAAGCGCTACGATTTTGCGGCCGGGATCCGCCAGGTCATGGAGAGCCTAGACAGCTTCGAGCCGCGCCTGGCCGATCTGGCGGAACGGGTCCTCGAGGCCGATCATCTGGATTCCGAGGTGCGCCCGGGGAAGCGAGCAGGAGCTTTTTGCGCGCCCGTCGAGCCGAAACTGATCCCCTGGGTTCAGGCCAACTACCAGGGGCGGGTCGAGGATGTGGCCACCCTGGCGCACGAGCTGGGGCATGCCATTCACTCCGAACTCGCCTCAGGCCACTCCATGTTCACCTTCCATCCTTCCCTGCCCCTGGCAGAGACGGCTTCCACCTTCGCGGAGATGCTCCTGGTGGATCGCCTGCTGGCCCAGGAAAAGGACGAGGCCGTGCGCCGCGACCTGCTTTTCCGCCAGGTCGACGATGCCTACGCCACAATCGGCCGCCAAGCCTACTTTTCCCTTTTCGAGAAAGAGGCTCACGAGCTGATCCCCCAAGGGGCCTCGGTCGAGGAACTCTGTCAGCGCTATCTGGAGAACCTGCAGGACCAGTTTGGAGATTCCCTGGACCTGGCCCCGGAGTTTCGCTGGGAGTGGGTGTCCATCCCCCACCTCTATGAGGTGCCCTTCTACGTCTACGCCTATGCCTTCGGTCAGCTCCTGGTGTTCTCGCTTTACCGCAGGTATCAGGCTCAGGGGAAAGAGTTCATCCCAGATTACCTGGAGATCCTTTCGGCCGGGGGCTCGGCCAGTCCCGACCATATCCTTTCGAAGGCCGGGATTCACATCCAGGAAGCCGCCTTCTGGCAGGGCGGATTTGACGCGATCCGCGATCGGATCGTCCAACTGGAGGGCCTTCCATTGCCTCCCGCCCGCTGATCCCAGGCGGAGTGCGCCCCGGACAAGAGGTCATCTCCGGAAGGACGCACGGGGCCCGCTAGGTCGAGGATGCGCCGGCACAAAGTCCGGTGGCAACCGCAACCCCACCTTCCTGCGCAGATCCAAACGGAGCCGAGAACAGACTGGGCTCGCCTTTGCGTCGTCCTAACACGGGGGTTCTCCTCCCAAGAGGGCATTCACGGGAATCCCCTCAACCAGCGCGGCGGGGTTTTCGGCTATCCCAACCGTCTCCCGTGGTCATTGGGCCCCGCGCCGAGCCTGGAGTAAGTGTCCACATGGGATGCAATGTAGGCACATGAACGGGGAGGATGGGGACCATGGGCGAGATGACAGTTGGAGTGAGGGAACGCAAGTCGCGACTGAGTGAGTACCTAAGGCGCGTCAACCAGGGTGAAACGGTCGTCGTCACGAAGCGGGGCAAACCCGTGGGACGGCTCATCCCTCAAGGCCAGACGCTTGAAGAACGGCTCGCGGAGCTGGACCAGGCCGGCCTGATCCGGTGGAGTGGGAAGAAACTCTCTCCGGCGAAGCCGGTGGTCCGGGTGCGAGGCAAGAAGACGGTTGCAGAGACCATCGTCGCGCAGAGACGATGATCCTGTATGTGGATTCCAGCGTCTTCGCCAAGCGCTATCTTGGAGAAGCAGGACCGCGAGAAGTGGAAGCACTGGTCCGCCAGGCCGATATAGTCGGCACAGCGCTGATCACGCGGCCCGAGATCTCGGCAGCCATCACCAAGCTCGTGCGGTGGGGCTCGCTTGACCGCCAGCACGGCGAGGCTGCCCTAAAAGCATTCAGGAGGCAATGGGTCGGAGATCACGGCCATCCAACTGACGGAAGCGATCACGGCCGAAGCGGACACCCTGGCCTGGGAGCAGGGCCTGCGCGGGTACGATGCGGTCCACCTGGCGAGCGCTCTCTCCTGGCAACGTGCCTTGGAGAGGGCCGTGAGGTTGGCTACTTTCGACAAGGATCTCTGGCGCGGGGCGCAACGAGTTGGACTGGTGGCCTGGCCTGAGCGCCTGGGGTAACCGCAACCCAGCCGCTGGCTGACGCTTTGTGGACATAGTAGCGTAATGCCCAGCAGGCATTGACCAGGTCCAGCCTACCGCGAGCAATGAGCCCAGTTAGACCGCGGCGCGCCAAGTGGGTCTGGCGCGCCGCCGTGTGTCTCTTTGAACCCAGGGCAGGTCACTGGATCTGGAACACCCTCGGAACGAGGGTCGACCCTCGTTCCGAGGGTTGATTGCGACGACCCGGCTGAAGATACTCATGGGGCCCTGACAGCGAACCAGCCCCGGACGGGTCAGATGTTTCTGGTGGGACGGGCTCGATCGCGTGGGCGATGCCTTCAGGGAATCCCTGCTGCCCCCTTGACAGGGACAGCGCACTCATAGAGGTGAGGTAGCGGATCACCTCAGCCCGGAGAGGGAGTCGTGTGCCGATGTGGCCGAATGTCCGTGAGAACGCTGGCCTCCGCCCGCCGCGCTCGGTACAGATCCCACCGCTGCTGCAAGCTCATCCAGTAGCCCTCCGTGGTCCCAAAGTACTTCGCCAACCTCAAGGCTGTTGCAGGAGTGATTCCCCGCCGCGCGTTCACAATCTCATTGACGCGCTGGTACGGCATGTGCAGAGCGTCTGCCAGTTCTCGCTGGCTGACGTCCATCGGCTTGAGGAACTCCTCAAGCAGCATCTCACCGGGATGGGTGGGCTCTCTGTGTGTGGGAATGCGCACCATGTGTACCTCCCCTATCCTCGCACCCTACGCCATGTGGTAGTCGACGATCTCGACCTCTCCAGGCCCTTGCCGTGTCCAGACGAAACAGATCCGATACTGTTCGCTGATCCGGATGCCATGTTGCCCTGTCCGATCCCCACGCAGGGGCTCTAGTCGGTTGCCCGGCGGGACACCCAGATCTTTGAGCTCCTGAGCAGAGTCGAGCTGGTCAAGCTTCCTTCGGGCGAGTGCCCAGAGCCTCTGCGGGCACTGTCTTCGCGCGGCAGCCGAATTCACACCGTTGAAGACGTCTTCGGTGGCCCGCTCATGAAAGCTCTCGATCACAGCTACATGATAACACGGCTACCATGCTATGGCAAGCCATCAGGAGGGTCTCGCCCGGACAGCGCCCGCAGGCCCCAGCCTTCGGCGAGGAATGAGCCCAATCAGAAGGCGGCGCACCAAGTGAGTCTGGCACGCCGCCGTATGTCGCTTTGAACCCGGGGCAGGTCACTGGATCTGGAACACCATCGTCACGCTAACATCCACCGACACGGTTCCCGAGGAGACCGGCACGGAACCGCCGCCCCCTCCGCCCAGCCCCAGCGCAGCCGCCATCACCGGCATGGGGGAGACCACGCCCTCGCTGATGGAGAGCGGAGCCCCCAGCTTCACGCCGGCCGCTCCGGCCAGGGTTGCGGCCCGAGCCTGGGCGTCGGCCACAGCCTTGACCCGCGCCTGGGACATCGCCTGGGTCTGGTCTTGCAGGCTGAAGCTCACCCCCTGCACCGTGTTGGCGCCTGCCCCCAGCGCGGCCCCCAGAATCTGCCCCACCTTGGACAGATCGCGGATCGTAATCGATACCGAGTTGTCCACCACGTAGTTCACCTGGCCGGTCGACTGGCCGTTCGGGCCGGTGATGTCCTGAGAATAGACCGTGAAGTTCGAGGTCTGAATGTCCTTGTCCTGGACCCCCAGGGCTCGGATCGCATCCCCTACCGCCTTGGCCTTGGCCGTGTTGTCTGTGACGGCCGCCGTGACATCCGGGTTGCGCGTCTCCACCCCCAGGGTCGCCACCGCAACGTCCGGGCTGACGTAGATCTTGCCTTCCCCGCTGACCGAGATGGTGTGATCCGTCGGATTGGGCGCGGGGGTTGCGACGGAGGTGGGGGAAACCCCACCGGCACAACTGGCCAGCAAACCTGCGACCAGGACGCCCAGTCCCAAGATTTTCATGTGGCGTCTCATCATTTCCTCCTGTGGGATGGTGAAATAATGCTGCGCGGACGGAAGCAGCCGGAATGGGTCCATTATCCCATGCCCCGCCCTTCCTCCAGCAGACGATCTGGGGGCCCAGAAAGTTCCCGGCCCCGTCCGTTGGGCGCGCCCCTAAGCCGAGGCGGCCGGCTGCGAATGAACAGAAAGGGAAGGAGGTTTCGGGGAGAACGGTTTGAGCGGGGTGGGAGTCAGCGGGCCTAGCGGGGAAAACGCCCTCAGCCACCGATCTCGCTCATGATCCGGTTGTGCGCAAAGACGTTGTGCGCCAAGCCGTGGTCCCAGGGCTTGAACCAGACCCCTTCGAGGATGCGCTTCTCGATCTCCTCAATGGAGGCACCCGCCCGGAGAAGGGTGAGCAGGTCAACCTCCTTTTCGCGCAGGAGACACAGGCGCAGGTGCCCCTCGGCGGTCAGCCGGGCCCGGGTGCACTGGGCACAGAAGGGCTGGGTCACCGATGAGATAAACCCGAGGGTGCCTTCCGCCTGGGAAAGCCGGTAGAGGCGGGCCTCTCCGTCCAGGATCGGCCTGCCTTGCGCCCCCTCCTGCCGCAGGGGCTCGAGAGGGCCCAGCGCCTGCTCGATGGCATGCATCATTTCCGCAGCCGGGACCACCGAGCCTTGCTGTAGTTCGCTCGGGCCGGCAAAGGGCATCATTTCAATAAAGCGCACCTGCCATGGGTGCTCCCGGGTAAGTGCCGCCAGGGCGGGCAGGTCCTGCTCGTTGAAGCCGCGAACCACCACGGCGTTGATCTTGATGGGCACGAGACCCGCACGCTCGGCGGCGAGGATTCCCGCCCACACCTTGTCCAAGCGCCCCCAGCGCGTAATGCGGTGAAAGCGCTCCGGGTCGAGCGTGTCGAGGCTGACATTGACGCGGCTCAGGCCCGCCCGGGCCAGCGGTTCGGCCAGCTTTTCGAGCCGCAACCCGTTGGTGGTCATCGAAATCGAATCGACGCCCCGGATGCGGCGCAGGCCGCCGACCAGGTCAACCAGGCCCTCGCGCACGGTGGGCTCACCTCCGGTGAGGCGGAACTTGTCAAAGCCCAGGTCGGCGAAGACCCGCGCCAGGCTGAGCACCTCCTGGTCGGTCATCAGCTCGGGCCGCGGGCGGAAGTGCATGCTCTCCGGCATGCAGTACACGCAACGCAGGTTGCATCGGTCGGTGAGGCTGATGCGGAGGTAGTGGATCTTCCTTCCGAATCGATCGATGGCCATAGCTTCGCCATTTTACCAGTCCGGGAGACGATTTGTCAAAGATAGACCCTTTTTATCCAATTGCCCTCGGGGTTGAAAACCGAGAGGCAGATAACATGGTCGACTGCAATTCGCGCGAGAACAGTGGCCCACCCGCTTGCCCGTGGCCAGGGGCTGGGTCGAGCCTTATTTCCTGATTGCGGGAGGACTTGAGCTCAAGGTAAACTGGTGTGAGACGAGCCGTCCCGGCGGCCGAGAGATTTCTGCCACGGCCGGATCTCGGGCGGCCTCAGTGAGGAGGCCATCATGTTGGTGCGCGAACGCATGAGCAAGCCGGTTATCACCATCCCACCCCAGACGACCGTTCCGGATGCCCTCAATCTGATGAAAGAGGAGCACATCCGCCGTTTGCCGGTTGTGGATCACGGAAAGCTGGTCGGGATTGTCACCGACAAGCACTTGCTTTCGGCCTCTCCCTCTCCGGCGACGAGCCTGAGTGTGTGGGAAATCACCTACCTGTTGAGCAAGCTGAGGGTGGATCGAATCATGTCATCCCAGGTGATCACGGTCTCGGAGGACACGCCTCTGGAGGAAGCGGCCCGCATCATGGTCGACCACAAGATCGGCGGGCTCCCGGTGCTGCGGGGGGAACAGCTGGTGGGAATCATCACCGAGTCCGATCTGATGAAAACCTTCCTGGAGTTCATGGGCGCGCGCGAACGAGGGATCCGCTTGACCCTGCTGGTCAAAGAGGAGAAAGGGGGTTTGGCTCAGCTCGCGCGGACCATCACCAGCCTGGGCGGCAACATCGTGGCGATGGGGCTGTTCATGGGGGAGGATCCCAGCAATCGCGTCGCCACGGTCAAGGTGGCCGAGGTGAACCGCGAGTCGCTCCTGGCCGCGCTCCAGCCCCTGGTCCTCAAGGTGATCGACGTCCGGGAGAGTTAGCGCGAGACCGGCGGGTCCCAGAGAACCGGCCGGCGGGCGGGCGCGCGGAAACCTTCCCCCGCTCCAGCCTCTCCTTCAGTCCCTGCTCTTCCAGGGCGCCCCGCAATTCTATGATCTGGTCGCGCAGCAGGGCGGCTTTCTCGAACTCCAAGTCCTGAGCCGCCGCTTTCATTTCCTTCTCCAGCTCACGAACCACCCGTTCCATCTCGCCCCTGGGCAGGCCAGCCGCGGAGGGCGGGACGGGCTTCTCCGGTTCGTGCTCGAGATGCAGGCGCTCGGTGAGATCGTGCACGGCCTTGATGATGGTCACGGGCTCAATGCCGTGCGCCTGGTTGTAGGCCAGCTGCTTGGCGCGCCGGCGGTTGGTCTCGTCGATCGCCCGCCGCATGGACTCGGTCACCTGGTCGGCATACATGATGACCATGCCGTGCACGTGGCGCGCGGCGCGCCCGATGGTCTGGATCAAGGCCGTGTCGGAGCGCAGGAAACCCTCCTTGTCCGCGTCGAGAATCGCGACCAGCGAAACCTCCGGCAGGTCCAGGCCTTCCCGCAGCAGATTGATCCCCACCACCACGTCGTATTCCCCGAGCCGCAGATCCCGCAGGATTTCCACCCGCTCCAGGGTCTCGATTTCAGAATGCAGGTAGTGAACCTTGACCCCCGCCTCCAGCAGAAAATCCGCAAGGTCTTCGGCCATGCGCTTGGTGAGGGTCGTGACCAGGACCCGCTCGCCTCGGGCCACGCGGGAACGGATCTCGGACATGAGGTTGTCGACCTGCCCCTCGATCGGCCGGACTTCCACCTGCGGGTCGAGGATCCCGGTCGGCCGGATCACCTGCTCCACGACGCGGTTGGCCCGTTCCAGTTCGTAGGGCCCGGGCGTGGCCGAGGTGTAGATCACCTGGCCGGTCCGGCCCTCGAACTCCTCAAAGGAAAGCGGGCGATTGTCAAGGGCCGAGGGCAGGCGAAAGCCGTAGTCGGCCAGGACCTGCTTGCGCGAGCGGTCCCCGCCCCACATCCCGCGGATCTGCGGGATCGTCATGTGGCTTTCGTCCAGCACCAGCAGGTAGTCCGCGGGGAAGTAATCCACCAGCGTCCAGGGAGGCGAGCCGGCGGGCCGGCGGTCGAGGTGCCGGGAGTAGTTTTCAATCCCGGCGCAGTAGCCGATCTCCCGGATCATCTCCAGGTCGTAGCGAGTGCGCTGCTCCAGGCGCTCGGCCTCCAGGACTTTCCCCTGATCGCGAAAGTAGGCCAGGCGCTCGTCAAGCTCGGCCTGGATGTCGCCGAGAGCATCCCGCAGCTTTTCCTCCTCGGTGATGAAGTGCCGAGCGGGATAGATTTCCAGCCGGTCCAGATCGGAAAGCAACTCTCCCGTCACCGGCTGCAGCTCGGTCAGGCGTTCGATCTCATCTCCGAAAAATGAAATGCGCAGGGCCGTTTCGCCGTAAGCCGGCATGACCTCCAGCGTGTCGCCCCTCACCCGGAACGTGCCGCGGCGGAGGTCCGTGTCGTTGCGCTCATAATGCCCCTCGACGAGTTGGCGCAGGAGGCCCTGGCGCCGGTAGGCTTTCCCCTTTTCCAGGGTGATCACGACCTTGCCGTACGCCTCCGGCGAGCCGAGGCCATAAATGCAGGAGACGGAAGCGACGATGAGCACGTCCCGACGGGAAAGCAGGGCCGTGGTGGCGGCCAGCCTCAGCCGCTCGATCTCCTCATTGATATCGGTCTCCTTTTCAATGTACAGATCGTGGCGAGGGACATAGGCTTCCGGCTGGTAATAGTCGTAGTAGGAGACAAAGTACTCCACCGCGTTTTCGGGAAAGAAATCCCGGAACTCCGCGTAGTCCTGGGCCGCCAGGGTCTTGTTGTGGACAATCACGAGCGTGGGTCGCTGAACCGCGGCGACCACGTTGGCGATCGTGAAGGTCTTGCCCGTTCCGGTGGCTCCCAGAAGCACGAGGTGTTTCTCGTTCGCGCGCAGGCCTTCCACCAGCTCCTGAATGGCCTGCGGCTGGTCACCGGTGGGCTGATAGGGTGCGTGTAGCTGGAACTCCATGATCAACCTCGGAATCCGGGAGGGCTCAGACCTCAGGGGGTCGGCATCGCGGGGAAGCTCCCCGCCGGAGCATACCAGTCCTGGGGGTTGATTTGCGGGGTGTCCGATCCGGACCTCACCGCCACCGGCAGGAGCGAGTGGTCGTCACAGCCGTACACCAACCCGCACAACACGGCTTGGCTGTACCCGGCCGCCAGGCCCATTGGGAAACCCGCCGGCGCGGAGGGGGCCACGTAGGCGACGACGTAGTAGGTCCCCGCAGGAAGGTTGGGGATCTTGTAGGTGGCCGAGTTGGCGGCCGTATCCACGAAAAAGTGCGCTGCGGAGCCGGTGCTGAACGCGACCACCCTCTCCGCCGGGATCGCCTCGGAAGGATACGAGAGATATCCCGAAATGCTGCCTGGGCCCGAGACGACGGGGGTGATCGTGCCGCGGGGCAGGGCCACTCCCGTAGAGGACGGGGCCGGCGTCCTGGTCAGGGCAGGGGACGCCGAGCCCTGGGCCTGGGTGCCCAGTCCCAACGCGCTCATGGTCGCCTGGACCACCGCCGACAGATTGGGGGTGGGCGAGGCCGGAGTGGGCAAGCCCAGGCAGCCAGCGGCCGAACCCAGCAGGACCGCTGCGACCAGCAGGAACTTGCCCTGGATCCCTCTCACTTCTCCTCCCTGGCCGAGCTCCTTCTTTCCCCCCAGAACCTGTGAGCAGACATTCTAACAGAGCGATGGCCTGCATTCCCCGGTCCCCGGGCGCAGAATCCGGGCTGGGCGGCAGGCTCCCCGCGGGTGGGAGAGGGCCGCCCAGATCCTCATGCTATACTGGGCCTCCCCGGGTGCCCTGTCCCACTCTTCGGCCGATTCCCGCGCGAAGGACGCCCGGAAAACCATGTTTGCCGTCCGCTACCGCCGCATCCTATTCTTCTTCGCCTCGGCGATTGCCTCTCTGGTCTTCTGGGAAGCGATCCTTCCCCGCTTGGGGCTACGGCGTTGGGCGGAGCGGACCCGGCCCGCTCGCCTGCGGCGGGTGGCCGCCAACTTCCGCAAGCTGGCCATCCGCATGGGCGGGGTGCTGATCAAGGTCGGCCAGTTCTTCTCTTCCCGGCTGGACGTTTTTCCGGAGGAGATCACCTCCGAGCTCTCCGGATTGCAGGATGAAGTCCCCGCCGAGAACTTCTCTGAAATCCGCCGGGAGCTGGAAGCCCAACTGGGGCCCCTGGCGGAACGATTTGCCAGCTTTGAGCAGGATCCGCTCGCGGCCGCCTCGCTTGGGCAAGTCCATCGCGCCAGGCTACAGCTGCCTGCCGCTGCCTCCTCCGCCCCAGGCGGCGGTCTCCGGCCGGGCGAAGAAGGCGGGCGGCCTGCGCCCCTGACCCAGGTGGTGGTCAAGATCCAGCGGCCCCAGATCGAGCGAATCATCGCCGTTGACCTGGCGGCTCTGCGCACGATCGGGAATTGGCTTCATCGCTATGAGCCCATCCGCCGGCGGGTGGACATCCCTTCGCTCCTGCAGGAGTTCACCCGCATCCTCTATGAGGAGTTGGACTACCTGGCCGAGGGAAGAAACGCGGAGATCTTCGCGGAAAACTTCCGCGGCGACTCGAAGGTGCGGGTCCCGCGGGTGGTGTGGAGCCACACCACGCGACGCGTGCTCACGCTGGAGGATGTCTACGCGATCAAGATCACGGACTACGCCTCCATCGAGGCCGCCGGGGTCAATCGAGCCGAGGTCGCCGACCGGCTCTTCCACACCTACCTGAAGCAGGTCTTTGAGGATGGGTTCTTCCACGCCGACCCGCATCCGGGCAACCTGTTTGTTTCGCCGCTCGAGGTAAGATCCCGCGGGGATCCGTCCCCGAGCCCCTGGCAGCTCACCTTTGTTGATTTCGGAATGGCGGGGCGCATGCCCAGGAGCCTGCGCACGGCGGTCCGCGAGCTGGCCATCTCAGTCGGCACCCGCGACACGCACCGGATGGTCCAGGCCTACCAGAGTATGGGCATCCTGCTCCCCGGCGCGGACCTGGCCCTCTTGGAACGAGCCCAGAACCGTGTGCTGGAGCGGTTCTGGGGCAAGAGCATGGAAGAGCTCCGTAATATCAGCCACGCGGAGATGCACGAACTGATGGGTGAATTCCGCGAGCTGATCTACGACATGCCTTTCCAGATTCCCCAGGACCTGATCCTGCTCGTTCGAGCCGTTTCCATCCTCTCCGGAATGTGCACCGGGCTGGACCCTGCCTTCAACGTGTGGCAAGGAATCGAGCCCTTTGCCCAGAAGCTGCTGGCGGAAGAAGCGGGCACGCGCTGGGAGCGACTGCTGGAGGAGGGCGAGCGCTGGGGAAGGATCCTGGTGAGCCTGCCCTCGCGCTTCGAGGGGCTCTTGACCCGGATCGAACGGGGCGAACTTGACGTGGGCACACCGGATGTCACCCGGGCCATGTCCCGGGTCGAGACGACCATGCGCAAGATGGTGGGGGGGATCGTGTTCGCCGCTCTCCTGGTCACGGCCTCCCAGCTCTACCTCTCTGGGCATCTGGCCCTTTCCTATGTGCTTTTCGGGGCGTCCGCGATTGCCCTGCTCTGGGTGGTTCTCTCTCGCTAGCCCTTCGAGCCCGGGCGGGCCGAGGCGAAGTGCCCTGCTTGGGCTGAACAGGGACAGGAAGATCTCCCGATGATTCTGATCCTGGTGGCCTGGGCCGTGCTCGGCCTCGCCTTTTCCGGCATCGGCCTGATCGTGCGCCGGGCCTTTGCCCGCGGGATCCTCGACCTGGAAGCCTGGCTGGCGAGTTTCTGGATCGGCTGGGCCGTTGTCATCGCGGCGCTGCAAATCATCAACTTCTTCGCCCCAATTGGCCTGCCGGTCGTGCTGGTCTTCATCGGATCGGGACTGCTCGGCCTTGGGCTCGAGGCCAAGGGGCTGGTGGGCTTAGCCTGGCGAGTGCTGCGCACCCGCTGGGTCTTGCTTCTGGTCTGGATCGTCGTGGGGGCCTTCCTGGCGATCGAGGCCATGCGGCCCATCGCCTTGGGGGACACGGCCCGTTACCACCTGTCGGCCACGGCCTGGGCCAAGGCGTTTGCCGTGGTTCCCGGCTTGGGGAACCTGGACCCGGCTCTGGCCTACAACAATGCTTACTTCCTCTACACCGCGCTCCTGGATCATTGGCCTTTCCAGAACAACGCCGCCCACCTCGCGAATGGGTTGCTGCTCTTCGTGGCCGCGGCTCAGGGCGTGGTGGGACTGGCCCACGTCCTGCGGCGGGGTGCCTCCTTGCGCGCCCACCATCTGTTTGACGCCCTGCTCCTGGCCCCCATTCTCGTCCATGCGACCAGTGACACCTTTGCCAGCCTCTCGCCGGACTCCGGGCTTTTCTCACTGGGCCTCGTCCTTTCCAGTCAAGTCTTGCGCTTGCTGACGGAAGACGAGAACCGAGGGCACAGGTCCCATTCCCTGTTCTTCATCTGGCTGATCGCGTCGGCGGGGGTTGCGGTTAAGCTGAGCTTCCTCGCCCCAGGGGCGGTGGCCTGTCTGATGTCCACCGCGGTCTGGGCACGCTCCGCGCCAGAATCCGACCAGCCTCGCGCCTGGACGGCATGGCTCGCCCCCGCGCTGGCGGTCTGCGTGCTGGGCGCCGGGTACCTGGGAAGAGCGGTCCTACTGAGCGGGTATCTCGGCTATCCCAGCGCGCTTGCTCCCCTGCCGGTGGAGTGGCGGATGCCCGCCCAGAGCGTCCTGGCCAACCAGAACTGGATCTGGACCCGCTCGCGCAATCCCGACGTTTCCGCCTCCGAGGCCTACCTCCCCCACGACTGGTTCCCCAACTGGCTGAGCAAGCTCTCGAGTTTCGCCGTCTACCCGCTGATCGGTTCCGGCCTGCTCCTGATCGCCGCCTTGGCGCTCCCGATCGTCCGGCGCTGGCGCTGGAAGCGGACAGGCCTTTGGCTCTTTCCGCTCCTCCCGCTCACTTCTCTTGTTTTCTGGTTCCTCACCGCCCCGGCCTATCGCTTCGCGGGGGCTTCATTCTGGATTTTGCTGATGGGCATGGCTGTGCTCGTCTCCGACCAGCTCGGTTTCCTGGAGGAAGCCGGGCGGATCCCCTGGGTGATCCTGGTCTGGATGGCCTCCCTGATTTTCCTGATCCCGCTCCGCGCGGTTCCGGTCTCGATCTCCTCGACCCACCTGGTCCGCCCTCCCGACATATCCCAATTCCCCCCGTACCAGCTGCTCGCCACCGACAGCGGTCTGGACCTCAAGGTGCCGCTCCAAGGTGCGGATTGCTGGAATCTCGCGATCCCTTGCACGCGTTTCTTCAGCCCGAAACTGGAGCTTCTCCAGCCTGGACACCTGGGGGCTGGATTCCGGACTGCGCCCTGAGCGGTCCCGGTCCTGCCCAGCGGGTGCCGTCTCGATCCCGCCACTTTCCGTCGTCCTCGGGGGCAGGTGGCTAGGCTTCAACGGTTGGGGGGCGATTCTTCAGGATGGCAGCGCGGTTCCGTGCAGAACCACAAATCATGCCACGGCTGAGACCAGCTCCCTGAAGTTAGGCGCGAGGGCTTTCCCTGCCGGGAGCTATGTTTGCGTTTGATGACTACGCCGTGGCCGCGTAGCAGGTTACAACGCCTGGTCCAGGGTCAGAGATTCGGTTTCGATGACTTCCACGAGACATTCTTCCGAAAGCTCCCAGATCTCTCCTCCTGCCTCAGGCATGCATGCGACTGCCCTTTGACCCTCCAGGAGGAGAATGGATTGTGACCGGGGAGCGCGGGGCGGGGTCGGGGCCAGGGCCTAGGATGCGCTCGTAGATCCCGAACTGCTGGGCAGCATAGCGCTCCCAAGTGAGGAACTCGGCGAACTTTCGCCCTCCTTGCCCCAGGCGGCGGGCCAGTGCCGGGTCGGCGACCAGTTGCTCCATGGCGCGGGCCAACTCCTGGATATCTTCCGCCGGGACGAGCAGGCCTGTGACTCCGTCTTGCACGGCATCCGGGATTCCCCCCGTGCGGCTGCCGATCACCGGAAGGCCGTAGGCCCCGGCTTCCAGGAACACCAGCCCAAACCCCTCAAAGTGAAGGCCCTGCTCCCGGGAGCTCAGAACGAAGAGGGAGCTCTCGCGATAGTAGGAATCCAGGCCTTCGAAGGAAGGCGATCCCAGGAATTCCACGTTCCGAATCCCCTCTTGCTCTATCAGGGTTGTCAACTCCCGGTGATAGGAACTTCCCAGCCCGGACCCCGCGATGCGGTAGCAGGCCTCGGGGAAGCGACGTTGCAGGAGGGCGAAGGCCCTCAGGCTCAGGTCATAGCCTTTCCGAGGCTTGAGCGCTCCAACCGAGAGGATTACAGGAGGATGGGGCCAGGGACGGTCTTGCGCCACCGCTCGCGGAACTCGTCGAGCGAAATCCGTTCCCTCCAAGACCACCTCCACTGGAACGCGAGTCAGGGCAGCGGGGAAATGAGACCGCAGTCGGTCGGCGGTGCCCTGCGAGATAGGACAAATGGTCGCTGCCTCTCTCAGAACCGCCTCATAAGCCCGCCGCAAGAGAGCCCACTTCTCCCACAGGATGGCATAGGTTCCATGGGCAGTCATCACATGAGGGACAACCTGGCGCCGCGCGAGCTGCTGGCCGATCCAGCCGGTGGGAAACATCTCCAGCGAGTGGACCAGGTCGAGGTGCAGTTCGGGAAGCCGATGCAAGGCGACCCAGGAGGGTAGCAGGGCCCGCGTCATGCGCAAGGGGCCGCGCACCAGGGGCTGGATGGCCGGCAAGATGAACACCTGAGCGCGCGGCAAGAGTTCTCGCGCCTGCGGGGCATCGGCCGAGGACACGAAGAGGACAGGCTCAACCCGCCCTTGAAGCGAGGTGAGAATGCCCGTACAGGCGCTTGCCCATCCCCCCTTGCTTCCCAGCTTCGGAACGATATAGGCCACCCGCACGATCGCCCTCCGCAGAAACCAGCCGCTGAGACGAGCGGACAGCGGCACTTCGATCTTGTAGCAGGATTCTACCTGAGGCCGCCCGCTTCCGGCTCACCCGGGGGCCCGCGAGCTCATCTGCCGGCCCCACGCGTCCAGGGGATCCTCCCAAGGCGGGCGGGGAAGGGTGCGAGGCGCTCAACCGCCGAGGAGAGTCCGGGGAATGCTGCGCGCGGGTTCGGGAACCCGGCGCTCGGTGAAGGGGACATGGAGCCCTCACGCGCTTTGAGCTGTCCGGGGAACCGCTCGGCTGCGCCGAGGGGGTAAAGGCTGGCGCGAGAGGCTCCCGTTCGCCTAGTTCAAGAGCCTGACGAACGGGGGGTCTTCCGCACCCAACTTCACAACCTCCCAAATGGTGTCCGTGATATCGGGAAGAGTAGCTCCGATTTCGATCGGAGCTACTGGCCCATCGCTAACTGCCCAAAGGATCCTCCAGGACCCCCCGGCCCCGGGAAGGCCCCCTGCGGGTGGAGCCTAGTCGCAAGCGGGCTCCCCTCCCGCAAGGAGAGGAATGGAAAAGGCCGGGCTAGTGCCCGGCCTTTCTGGCTCCGAAACTGAGACTTCCCTTGGTTTGGGCTAGCCCTTCTTCGCCCGCTCCTCCATGCGCACCAAGGCGGCGTCGATGATGCTGCGGGCGGCGAGCAACGCTTCTTTGCGCGCCGCGCGCCGATGGTCGGCCAGTTCAGGCGGGAAGAGGGCCTCGATGCTCTTGCGCATCTCCTCCCCGGCAGCCTTCAGATGCTCCCTGGCCTCGGGTGGGACGAATCGATCATGGGATTTGTCGCTCTTGGATGTCTCGGGCATGGTCATCACCTCCTGCGCCGAACCCGTTCGCGCAACCTTGCAGGGGCACCTTCACCCCCGTCTGCCCACATTATAAACCCTCGAGGGGAGGCAGCCAAACCCCCGGACCCTAATCCCCAGGACCCACCGGCCCGCTCGACCCTTCGGGCTCCTGCGTCAGGGCCGGACGTAGATCGGATTGGAGAAGATCCAGCCTCGTTCCTTACCCCGAAAGCGAATCCAGGCTTGCAGGCGGTACGCCCCCGGCTCCTGGACAGGCTGCCGCAGCTCTTGCCCTTCCCCTGCAAATAGCAGGCCCTGCCCGGCCCGGACGAGCTCGATTCTGGCCCTGCGCGGAAGCTGCGCTCTCAGCACGCATGGGCCTGCCCCCAGCGCAATCTCACCGCCCAGATCCGCCCGGGTCTTTCCGGCCTCTGCCCAAAAGCGGAAGCCGCGGCTCGACCCGGGCAGGTCGTAAGCGACCCAGCTTGCCCCATGGGCCAGGGCTTCCAGGATCGTCCGTCGATCGGCCCGCGCCTCGCCGCTGAGCGGCTCAGCGACCAGCAGGTGAGTGTTCACGGTCCGGAACAGGTACCCGTACGGAAAGACCACGACCTTCCAGGCCCCGGATCCGAAGACCAGGCCGTGCGAGTCCGTGCCCCCAAAGACAGCCACCTGCTTTCCCTGGGCCAGAAGCTGATCCCATTTGGCGAGGGTCTCGGGAAACGGGGCGCAGATCCCGAGCGAAGGGAAGAGCACGTACAGGATGGTCCGGGGCCAGGATCGCAGCAGGGCCTTGAACTCACTCATGTAGTTCCACAGCTCGAAGCCAGCCTGCCCGGTGACCTCCCAGCTCACCCAGCTCAGATCGCCCTCCCCGATGGCGGGCGCTGGCCGTTCAAAGGGATGCGCCAGGAACGCTACTCCTCCGGCCGCCCTCACCCCATCAATCAGGAGCTGCGGGTCGTCCGCCAGGTTGGCCAGTTCGCGCTCGGCTCCCAGCGCCAGGAGGTGGTTTTTTTGGGGCTCGCGCTGCCGATCATGAATCTCCTCCCCCACCAGCAGAAGCAGACGGCGGCCGTCCGGCGCGCTGCGGTAACCTTCCAGGCCCTGAACCCATACGTTGTGGTCTGTGACCACAATAAAGTCCAGCCCCTGCTCCAGGGCGATGCGGGCCAAGTCCGCGTGATACAATGCGCCGTCGGAATACGGCGTGTGGATGTGAAGGTTGCCGACGATCTCGATCATGCCCACCTCGTATCGCCACGGAGCATAGCACACCCCACAGGCTCGTGTTATCAACCATGGACAACCAAGCGGTCGCCGCGAAGTTCGACGAACTGGCGGATCTGCTCGCGATCCAGGGTGAAAGCTCCTTTCGGGTGAATGCCTACCGGCGTGCCGCCGAAACGATCCGCGGCTTGGGGCGCGACCTGAAGGAGATCGCCCAAGCCGGGGAACTGCAGGAGATCCCGGGGGTGGGCCAGGCGATTGCCGAGAAGATCGAACAGCTCCTCTCGAGTGGAAAGATGCAAGCGCTGGAGCGCGCGCGCAAGGAGGTCCCGCCCAGCCTGCTCGAGCTGCTTCAGGTCGCCGGGGTCGGCCCCAAGCGCGCCGCCCTCTTTTGGAAGGAACTCCGCATCACGGACCTGCGCGGGCTGGAGAAAGCCGCCCGCGCCGGGAAGCTTCGCGCCGTCCGAGGGCTGGGCCCGGCGGTGGAGAAGAACATCCTGGCCGGGATCGAGGCGCTCGCGCGCCGCACGGATCGCCTCCCCATCGGCACGGCCTGGCCGCTGGCGCAGGAACTGCTCGAGCGGCTGCGTCAACAGCGCGCGGTGCGGGCGGCCGAGCCGGCGGGCAGCCTGCGGCGGCGGAAGGAAACCGTGGGGGATCTGGATCTGCTGGCCGCGAGCAGCGATCCGAAGGAGGTGCTGGCCCTCTTCACCCAGGATCCCCTGGTGACCCATGTCATTGCCCGGGGCCAGACCAAGGCCTCGGTCGAGCTCAAGGGAGGCATTCGCGCCCAGCTCTGGGTGCACCCGCCCGAGCGCTTCGGCACCGCGCTCCAGTATGCCACCGGGTCCAAGGAGCACAACGTTCGGCTACGGGAACGCGCCCTCAGCCTGGGCCTGTCCCTTTCGGAACATGCCCTGACGCGCAAGAACGGCAAGGAAATGCTTTGCGCCTCGGAGGCCGAGGTCTACGAGCGCCTGAAACTGCCCTGGATTGCTCCCGAACTGCGCGAGGATCGAGGCGAGATGGAGGCCGCCCTGGCGGGGAAGCTCCCTTCCCTGCTTGAGCTCTCCCAGATGACCGCGGACCTGCACACGCACAGCACCTGGAGCGACGGGCATGCCAGCATTCTCGAAATGGCTCAGTCGGCCCGTGATTTGGGTCTAAAGGTCCTGGCCATCACCGATCATTCCCAGAGCTTGGGGGTTGCCAATGGCCTCAGCCCGACCCGGCTGCGCGAACAGAGGAAGGAAATCCAAAGCGTCCAACGCAAGCTCGGCGACTCCATCCTCCTCTTGCAGGGATCCGAGGTGGAGGTGCGGGCCGACGGGGCCCTGGACTACCCGGATGAGGTCCTGGCCGAGCTGGACCTGGTGATCGCCGCGGTCCACACCTCGCTCCGCCAAGAACGGGAGCACATCACCGCCAGGATGCTGCGGGCCATCCGCAACCCCTACGTGCATCTGGTCGCGCATCCTTCCGGTCGGTTGATCCCGGACCGGGAGCCGGCCGACCTGGACATGGAGGCGATCCTGAAGGAGGCCGCCGAGCGGAAAGTGACCATGGAGATCGACGCGAACCCGGCCCGCCTCGATTTGAATGATGCCCACGCACGCCGAGCGGCTGAGCTTGGCTGCCTGCTGGCCATCAACACGGATGCTCACAGCCCACAGGAGTTCGCCCTGCGCGAATATGGCGTCGGGGTCGCCCGACGCGCCTGGCTCACCCGCAAGGAGGTGGTCACGGCCTGGAAACCCATGAAGATCCGCAATTGGCTCAAACGGCGCCAGCCGAAGGGCCGGTGATCAGCCTCATGCCCTCGTCTCCGAGCGATCCGCAGGGCTCTGGCCACCCGGCTCGTTCCCCGCTCTTTCCTTGGTGGCTATGGCCTCTGGGAGTTCTTCTCGGGCTGATGCTGGCGATCCTGGGGTGGGCGCTCTTTCTCGCTCTCCCGCTTCCCTCGAGCTCGACCCAGGTCGTTCCCCCGCAGTTCACCGTCTATCCGCCGCCCAGTTTGACTCCCGGCCCGACCCCGGTTCCGCCTGAGGCCACCCCGAGCGCGGTCCCCCCGACACCGGCCCCCGGGGTCCTGGGGGTAGGCGGGACGGTCCAGGTGGTGGGCACGGGCAGCGACGGCTTGCGCTTGCGCGACAAGCCCAGCCTCAAAGGCGCTATTCTCCTGTTGGTGGGCGACAACGAGGTGTTCTCGGTTCAGCAGGGCCCCGTGCAGGCGGACGGCTTCACCTGGTGGTACCTGCAGGGCCTCTATGATTTCACCCGCAAGGGCTGGGCCGTCCAAAACTACCTGCAGGCCGTAAACCCCTAGCGTCGCGTCTTCCAACGGCATTGAATAGGCGGCCCTCCCTATTCACTCTGCGTGCGGGTCGCCGCGCGGTGACGCCAGCAAGGCTGGAGACGTATCGCGGACTCCGCAGCCGACGAGACCTTGGAAGAATCCGAGGTAATTCTTGCGGCCATCTCCGAGACGGCACACTGGCAGGTTGCGGAAAAACGTGACATCGAAGCTGTCGAAAACGAATCTCTGACCCTCGACCTGGTGACGCAGCCTGCTACGCGGCCGCTGCGTAGTCATCCCTCGATGACGGAGGGCGGGGACCCTGGGTGGAACCCCGGGTGCGGCCCCGGGACCCGCCTCCGGGGTCCGTTGCGGGGGGAACGGCCGTGACGATACCCAGGAGCTGGGTTACAGACGCTTCTCGCCGCGAATCGAGGAGGGTGAAGGATGTAGGAGTTGCGGGCGGACTACAGGCCGGAGGCGGGCGACTGCGCCCTTGATCTCTGGCTCCGCCCCCTGCTCCCAATAGCAGGCAACGACAAGGCGAACCCATTGTGGCCTGCTTGAGCTCCGCTCTCGTTGGCGCGCATCTTGCTGTCCAGCCCCTTGCGGCCAAACCGCCCAAGGCCCTCCGTAAAGCCCATCATCGGCCAGGTCATTTGGCTACAGCAATTCGCCTGGACGCCTTCCACAAACTCGGGCACAGGCGATACCATAACAATTGCGCAGGACTGGTATGGCGCAATGATCTTGGTACATCCCCTTGTTGACCGGGCGGCTCTCCGGGCCGTATAATCGCCCCACTGCTTGTTGCTCAGCCTCGCCTTCCCTCATCACTCATTGCAACAAGGCAAGACGTTATGCATGAAGGACAGCTTCCTCTAATCCGCATTGGCGGCACGCCCACGGAGATGGGCATGGAACTGGGGCGCCAGCGCAGCGCCTCGATCAAGCGCATGATCGGCAATGTGCGCCAGTTCCTCGATTCCACCTACGACCAGATCCACCTCAGCTGGACAGACGCCCTCCTTCAGGCCCGGAAGTATGAACCCTTCAGCCAGGAGCACACCCCGCGCTACCTGGAGGAACTGCGTGCGGTGGCGGAGGGAGCCGAAGTCGAGATCGACGAAGTCATGGTGCTTAACTGTCTGGAGGCCATCACGGTCGACGCCCTTCATCTCCTGGGCTGCACCACCTTCATGGTCAACGAAGATCACAGCCAGAATGGCCATGTCCTGGTCGCCCACAACGAAGACTGGATCCCGGAGGACGAGGACGAGGTGTTCCTGGTGCAAGCCCAGCCCGAAGGGGAGCCGGCCTTCCTGGCCATGACCTACGGGGCGCTCCTCCCGAACATCGGCTTCAACTCGGCCGGCATCGCTCAATGCTGCGACTCGGTGTACCCCAGCGACGTGCGCGTGGGGGTGCCCCGCATCTTTGTCTCGCGCGGCGTGCTTGCGTCGCGCACGATATCGGACGCCATCTACACGACGCTCACCCCTCATCGCGCGGCCGGATACAACCACTTCCTGGTGCATTCCAGCGGCGAGGCCTACAACGTCGAGGTGTCGGCCCGCCACCACGCCATTGCCTATGCCGGAAACGGGAACCTGGTGCACACGAATCATTATCTCAGCCGGCACATGGCCCGCCTGGAGAGCAGTTCGGATCTCCTGATCGGCTCGCGGGTGCGCTACTTCCGCGCCCAGCGGCTCTTGCGCCATCGCCCCCGCCACGACATTCAATCCCTGCAGGAGATCCTGCGGGATCACGTCAACTACCCCAATTCCGTTTGTTCCCACGAGGCGATCGACGACAACCCGCTGGACCGCCAAAAGACCATCTGCTCCATGATCATCGACCTGACCGAAAAGCAGATGCACATCGCCTGGGGCAATCCCTGCGAGGGTCAGTACTACACCTATTGCCTCGAGTCCTAGATCCGCCGCCGCCCCCACCCATGGCCGCGCCCAACCCCGAATGGGATCACCTCAATCAAACGATCCTTGCCTGCCGCAAGTGTCCGCGCCTTGTGAGCTGGCGGGAGCAGGTCGCCCGGACCAAACGCCGCGCCTTTCGAGACTGGACCTATTGGGGAAAACCGGTCCCCGGCTTCGGCGACCGGGAGGCCTCGATCCTCGTGGTGGGCCTGGCGCCCGGCGCCCACGGTTCGAACCGGACCGGGCGGATGTTCACCGGCGACGCCTCGGGGGAATTCCTGTATGCGGCCCTGCATCGCGCCGGGCTGGCCAGCCAACCGACCTCGACCGAGCGGGAAGACGGGCTTTCCTTGCACGGCGTGTTCATCTCCGCATTGTGCCGCTGCGCGCCTCCCGAGAACAAACCCACGGCGCAGGAAATCACCAACTGCCTGCCGTTCCTTCAGAGGGAGATGGACTGGCTGCCGCGCCTGCGGGTGATTGTGGCCCTGGGCCGGATGGCCTTCGACCAGACCTTGCGCCTCTACCGCGACCGGGGCTTTGAGACCGGCGGGCTGGCTTTCGCCCACGGCGCCCGCTACCCCCTGGGAGGGGGACGCCCGTGGCTGATTGCTTCCTACCATCCCAGCCGTCAAAACACGCAGACCGGGCGCCTCACCCGGCCGATGTTCGACCGCATCTGGACCGAGGCGAAGGCGCTGCTCTAAGAGAACAACCCTTCAGCCTGCCGCCGTCGCCCCGCCCGGGGGAATGACCAGGGAGTGGGGCAGGTTCTTCTCGATCCAATCGGCCAGCGGATCCCCTCCCGGCTCCCCGCTCGCCCGCCCTCGCGCCAAGGGACCCTGGTCCCCGAACCCCAGGTGCGGGTTCCGGGGGGGTCCCAGGGGACCAGGAAGGAAGCGATGGAGGGACTCCAGGGGCATCAAAGCCTGTTCCAGAGGCACCGCGTATCCGCGCTCGCGGGAAATGCGGCGGACAAAGACCGGTGCCTGAGTGACATAGCATCGCGCCGCAGCCAGTTTGCGCTCCCAGACCGGACCCAAATCCAGGACGAAGTCCGCCGGGTCCTGGGCGTTGCTCAGGCGCGGGCGAGGGTGCACAGGGAAGAAGGCGCTGAAACCGTAGAGGGCGGGTCCCTTCGCCATCTGCGCCACCGCAAGGCGCGCCACTTGGTGGGCCAGCTGGTGGGCCGGGTGCCCATACTCCCCCGTTGAGCCGTGGGTGACGACCACCGAAACGCTGTAGGCGCGCAAGAGGGCGGCCAGCCTTTGCGCCGCCTCCTCCGGGCGGTCGCTGAAGGGGAAGAACTCCTCGCTGTTTTTCATCTCGGGGTCGCGATAGCCGAGGAACGACAGGGAGCGGGCGCCCAGAGCTTCCACGGCACAGCGCATCTCCCTCTCACGCACGGACCCCAGCTCGCTGCGAGCGCAGACGGGCGGCTCCCCGGCTTCTCCCCCCTCGCCGCGGGTTGCACTGACCACGTGCACCCTGACCCCGCCCTGCGCCAGGAGCGCCATGGTCCCGCCAAAGAACACGGTCTCATCGTCAGGATGGGCAACGAAACACAGGATCTCCATCAAGTCTCCTCATCTGGGACACATAGCCGGCCGCCCGCCGTACCGTCCCCAACGCGTCGGGGCGGCGCGAGCCGATCAGCCTGGTCCCGAGCAGGGTTTCAGTCGCTCCCGCTCTACCCTTCGCGGGAATCATCCCGGACGGCTCTCACCGACGAGAGGATCACCCCCAGCAAGGCCACACCGACCGCCGCGAGGAAGCTGGTGCGAATTGCCGTGAAGAGCGCAGCGGACCCGCCTCCGGCGCGCACGAGCACGGTCGTATAGACCGCGCCCCCAAAGCCCACCCCCAAGACCATGCCAACATTCCGTGCGGTGGCCAGCATCCCTGCCGCGATCCCCTGCCGGTTGGCGGGGGCCGAACCCATTAGGGCACTGCTGTTGGGGGAAATAAAGGCGCCGATCCCAAATCCGGAAACCGCGAGGGCCACGACCACCGCGAGTTGCGTCGAAGCCGCCCCCAGCCGGGAGAGCAGGAAAAGGCCGCCCGCCAGCACACCCATGCCGAAGGTGCTCGGGATCCAGGTGGGAACGCGGTCCGAAAGGGTTCCACTGAGGGGAGCGATGATGGCCATGACCAGGGGTTCCGCCATGAGCAGGAGACCCGCTGCCCCCGGGGTGAGCCCTTTGCCGTCAATCAGATAGAAGGGGAGAAGGAAAAGCACGCAGTAGACACAGGCATAATTGGCCACGGCCGCCCCGGTTGAGGCTGAGAAGAGGCGGCTGCGGAATAGGGAAAGATCCAGCATAGGCCCCGCAAGGCTGCGCTCCAAACGCAGGAAGGCACCCAGCAGCACGGCGGCCAGCGCGAACAGGGCCAGAATCGGCAGGGAGCTCCAGCCCCAGGTGGGCCCCTGGTTGAGTGCCAGTAGCAACGCCACCAAGCCGGCCAGAAAGAGCAGGGCCCCGGGTCGATCGAATTCTTCCGCGCCCTCGGAGGGGGGATCGGCAGGGACGAAGCGCAGGGTCAAGAGGAAGGCCGCAATAGCCACCGGAACATTGATATAGAAAACCGCGCGCCAAGAGAGCTGATCGGCCAGCCAGCCTCCAAAAGACGGGCCAATGGTGAGTCCGAGGTACGTCAGCGTCGCCTGCAGGCCAAGGGCTTGGCCACGCTGTTTGGCCGGGAAGTTCTTGGTCAGGATGGCCGGGGAACTGGCCGAGAGCATGGCCCCTCCCAAGGCCTGGAAGGCGCGGAATACGATCAGCATGGCCGTCGAGTCCGACAGGCCGGACAAGGCCGAGCCAGCCAGGAACAGGAGGAAGCCCAGCTGGAAGACGCGTTTTTGCCCGCGGATGTCGCCCAGACGCCCGAAGCTGAGCAGCAGCCCGCTCAATACGAGCAGGTAGACGGTGACTACCCACTCGATGCTGGCCAGGTTGCTGCCGAACTCCTTGGCGATGACCGGCAGGACCGTGTTGACCACGCTCCCGTCCAGCGCGGACATGAAGGTCGCGACGCCAGCCGTCAGCAGCACCCAATAGCGGTCCCGGTACCGGGGGTCCAGGGGAATGGGGCCCGAGGTCATGCGCTTCCATCCCCTCCCGGAAGAGGCGAGCGACGGGGCCCGTCTGTGCCGCTTGGCACCCCGAGCCGATCCCGGTTGGGCCGTGCCGCGTCCTCTTCCTCGCCGGGAATCCTGGCGCAAGGCCCCCGCCGCCTCTCGAGAGCACGCGGAACCCTATGGCTCGAACCGGGCGTTCTTTTCTCCGGATTCAATCAAACTCCCGCACGGCACGGTTCGCCGCCGCGTACCCGCTGCCCAGCAAAACCAGGCACCCGGCCGCAAGGAACATCACGGTGGCATGTGCATCCACCAGGAATCCCGCAATCACATACGATACCAGGGCCAATCCCTGGGAGGCAAACATTACCAGGCTCATCAACCTGCCCAGTAGGCCCGTTTCTACCGACCTTTGCAGCCACGAAACGATGATCACGTTGATGAAGCCGCTTCCCAGCCCCATCCAGGCGATGACCAGCGAGGCGAGGAAGACATTCGGGACGACCCCGACCTGGGCGAGCATTACCCCCATGAGCGAGGTTACTCCGATCGCCAGCTGGCCTCGCCAACGGGGGCGGCCGATCGAACCGGCAACGAGTGCCCCGGCCAACGCTCCTCCGCCCCAGGCGGACAACATGAAACCCAGGGCGGTCGCCCCTCCCGCGAAGCGGTGATCCGCGAGCCACGCCGCCCCAACATTGAAGGGCCCGACGAAGGAAAAATCCACGGTGGCAACAATGACCAGCAGCGCGCGGATCATGGGATGTCCCAGGGCAAAACGCATCCCTTGACCGATGTCGGCGAAGAGCGAAGCGGGTTTTCTCCTCTCCCCGGCCCTGGTCCCAGCGGCCGCTTCCCCGAGGGCCAGGGAAGGTGAGGGAACCCCTCGCATCAGCCCCAGCATGGCCGCTGCGAACACGAAGCTGAACGCGTCGAAACCAAACGCGACGGGGAGGCCAAGCGCGGAGATGGCCAGGCCCGCCGGGGCCGGGCCCACTAACCCCGTGAGCTGGGCCGTGGCCTGGAGCAGGGCATTGCTCCCCTCCAGCTTCCCGGCCTCGACGATCCGGGGGGTGATGGCCTGAAAGGAGGGGTAGAAGAAGGCATCCACCAGGCCGAAGACGGCCGATAGGAGGTACAGCTGCCAGAGCCTGAGCTCGGCGGAGCAGCACGAGCAGGGTGAGCAGTGCGGTGAGGATCGCGCGAAAGGCATTGGAGGCGAGCATCAGGGTGCGGGGCGAGATCCGGTCGCTGATGGCGCCTCCAACGAGCATGAAGATCGCCCGCGGGATGGCCCCCGCCATGAGAACCGTGCCCAGGGCCAAGCCCGACCCCGTTAGCTCGAGCGTCAGCCAGGACAGGGCGACAAAAAAAGAACTGGTTGCCCAGGAGCGAGACGCTTTCTCCCAGCCACAGGAGGCGGAAGTTCCGCACGCCCAGGGGCTCCAGCACGGGAAAGCGATTCGGGCGCGCCATGGGAAGGGACGGCGGACTTACGCAGCCCGCGGTTTTTCCTCCGCTCGCCTCGCGCACTCCTCCCCGATTTTCAATTCCTCACAGCCTGGTCCGCTTTCACCGAAGGCGAACGGCATCGCCCGAAGCTCCACCCAAACCCTTTGCCAAGACACCCGATCCACTCGAAATCGCCTCGTCTCCAGGCTGACCTGGGCGCAAGCCAACGGCTCGCCAACTGGAGGGCAGCCTCTCGGCTGGGCATGCCTGAAGTTCCGGTTGAGTTCCAGGGATTGCGTGGCCTATGCGGGCCTCAGGGTGGAAGTGCACCCACCCTTGGGTCCCATTTCACCCTCCGGCTCGCCGTCGAGAGCGGCTGGATGCGAGGCGCCTCAGGGCCCGGCGTGCCCAACTTGCCAGTCTGGCGGGGGGGCGGCCAATCGATCTTTGAGCACCCGTGGCCCCTTCCCAGGAAATGCTCTTCCACGAATAGTCGAAGAGCAGTTCGGGATACTCCAATTCCTCCTCCGCGAGACGCAGCCGGCCAACCAACTCCTGGTCCACGAAAAACAGATTCCCCGTGTGACACACCGGTACGTAACCCTTGGCTCTCCCCAGCATCACCGTCGACGCGAAACTCGAGCCTCGGACCCTTGCGTCCCGGTGCGTCTGAAACACGCCCACCGGGATGCTCGAATTGATTTCGATGATCACGATCTTCGGGCGATAATGGCTCAGGCCTTTCCAGACGTGCCAATCGAACGAGTCAATGTCAATACTGAGGAGCTCGAAGTCCGGCGCCAGACTCGTCCGGGCAAGAAGATTGTCCAGAGATCCTTCTCCCGTCGCTTCCACCAGGGCATGGATTGTGGTGACGCGGTCCTGGAACCCCCGCATGTTTAGAACGAGTTGGTCATATTTGGCCTGGTCCGCCTCGATATACACCGCCTTCCACCCGATTTCGAGGAGACGGTAGGTGTTCGACAGATGCTTTCCATCCCAGGCGCCAAACTCGACAAAACTGCCGCGCTCGACTCCTAGCCTGGAGAGGATTTCCTCGAGGACCCCATCCTCTCCATTCTGGCTGTAGACGTTGCGTCGGTAGCGACTCAGGGTCGACATTTCGGGTTAGGCCACACGCGTTCCTTGCGTGCCGGTCGCGGCTTGAGTTCGCGAATTGTACATCGACCGCTCCTTCCCCCGATTCTCCCTTTCCCTGCCTCGAAACGAGCCCAGGGCGGGGGTCCTCATCCTTCGCCAGCGAACAACGCTCCCAGGCCCGCCGCGCCAGCCCGTCCGGCTTGCTTCCTGGGAGTCGTTTTGAAGGCAGAAAGGAGGAATCCGGCCCTCGATGGCTGGTAAAGAAGCTCCCATCCGGGCTTCCAAGATCAGGCAGGCGAGGCAGGCCAACTCAATAACCTGCGGCTCATGGACTCGCCTGTCGCGAGCCCTGATCAGAGAGAATTCAATGATTCCAAGGCGCGGTCAGGTCCGGCTGGCATGTTTGATCTGGGCCTGGAATCAAGGGAGATGCCGCGCGGCCTTCCGTTGCCTGGCCATTCCCTGCCCCCCTGTGGGTCCCGATCGTGGCCTTCTTCCGCTTGGCGGGCAACCGGAGTCAGGCGCTGCCCGAAGGCCGGCAGGGAGAGCCAGTCAGAAGCACAACGGGAGGCTAGGTCCCCTCTTCCCACGAGGTCAGGTATCTCCGCTGCTCTTCGCTCAGGTCGTCGATGCGCACCCCCATCCCCTCGAGCTTGAGCCGCGCGATTTCCCGGTCGAGCTCCTCCGGCAGGCGGTGCACCCCGCGCTCCAATTCCTTGCCGTGACGGGCCACGTACTCGAGGCTGAGGGCCTGGTTGGCGAACGACATGTCCATCACGCTGGCCGGATGCCCCTCGGCCGCCGCCAGGTTGATCAGGCGCCCCTCGCCCAGCAGGTTGATGCGCCGCCCATCCGCAAGCGTGTACTGCTCGACGTACTCGCGCACCCGGCGCTTGCCCTTGGCCATCTTTTCCAGGGCGGGAATGTCGATCTCGACATTGAAGTGACCCGAGTTGGCCAGGATCGCCCCATCCTTCATCTTCTCGAAGTCGTGTCCGTCCAGCACCTTGATGTCCCCCGTGAGGGTGCAGAAGATGTCGCCCAGCCCCGCCGCCTCCTCCATGGGCATCACCCGGAAGCCGTCCATGAGGGCCTCCAGCGCCGGGAGCGGGTCGACCTCCGTGACGATCACGTTCGACCCCATCCCACGGGCGCGCATCGCCAGGCCCCGGCCGCACCAGCCGTACCCGGAGATCACGAAGGCCTTCCCGGCCAGGAGCACATTGGTGGCCCGAATGATCCCGTCCAGGGTCGACTGCCCGGTCCCATAGCGGTTGTCGAATAAGTGTTTGGTCATGGAGTCGTTCACGGCGATGATTGGGAAGCGCAGGGCGCCGTCTCGGGCCATGGCCCGCAGGCGGATGACCCCGGTCGTCGTCTCCTCCGTGCCGGCAAGGACCTCGGCGCACTGCTGGGGGCGCTCCTTATGCAGGGTGGAGACCAGGTCCGCGCCGTCATCCATCGTCACCTCCGGCCGGTGATCGAGGACGGCGCGAATGTGCTTGTAGTAGGTCGGGCTGTCTTCTCCCTTGATCGCATACACCGGGATCTCGGAATGGACGACCAGGGAGGCGGCCACGTCGTCCTGCGTGGAAAGGGGGTTGGAGGCGCACAGGGCAATGTCTGCGCCGCCCAGCTGGAGCGTGCGCATGAGATTGGCGGTCTCCGTGGTCACATGCAGGCAGGCCCCCACCCGCAGCCCCGATAGCGGGCGCTCCTTTTCAAACCGCGCCCGGATCAGACGCAGCACAGGCATCTCCAGCTCCGCCCACTCAATGCGCAGCCGGCCGCCCTCGGCCAGCTTCTCATTCTTGATGTCGTATTCGCGAGCCATGCCTCCTCCTTGTGCCGAAGCCCGGCGGCTACGCCCTGCGCCCCGCTTCGCTGCTTGGGGGCTCGAGCGCCTCGCGCAGCAGGCGGCCCTCGCCGAAGACCCGCTCGAACCTTGCGACGAAATCGTCCGGAGTGAATGTGTGACTCTGCGTCCCTTCCTGCTCCAGGCAGTAGGCGGCGGCCAGGGCCCCAATCCGCCCGCTGGTTTCCCAGTCCAGCCCGCGCAGATAGCCCTTGAGCAAGCCACTGCGGTAGGCATCGCCGACCCCGGTCGGATCGGCGATTCGCTCCGGCGGAACCGCCGGGATCGAGTACTCCCGGCCTCCCGTTTCGATGCGGGAGCCCTTTTCCCCCAGCGTGACCACGAGCACACTCGCGATCGCGGCGATCTGAGCCGGAGACCAACCCGTCTTCTTGCAAATCAACCCGAACTCATATTCGTTGCAGACGAGGCCCATGCAGGTGCGGATGCACCGCGCCAGCTCCGGTCCCTCGAAGCGCGCCACCTGCTGGCTGGGGTCATAGAAATAGGGGACCCCGAGCTCAACCGCTTCGCGGACCACCCGGTCCATGGCCGCGGGGTCGTTCGGCGAAACGAGGATCAGGTCGGGCCGCAGGGGCAGTTCGCGCAGCGAAAGCTCCCCGGCCCGGGCCATCGCCCCGGGGTAGAAGCTTGCAATCTGAGCGTTGCAGCGATCCGTGGTCGCGAAGAAAGAGGCGGTGTAGAGGCCCGGGATTTCCCGGATTCCGGAGGTGTCCACCCCATGCCCCTCGAGCCAGGCGCGGTACTCGCCGAAGTCCTCCCCCACCGTGGCCATCACCAGGGGCCGTTCGCCCAGGAGGGCGAGGGTGTAGGCAACATTGGTGGCCACCCCTCCGCGATGCCGGACCAGGCGATCCACGAGGAAGGAGAGGCTGAGCGACTCGAGCTGCTCCAGCATGATTTGCTCGCGGAACATGCCGGGGAAGGTCATCAGGTAATCGTACGCGACCGATCCGCTGATCACCAGGTTCATGCCGTGGCTCCGCGGTGGAGAAGGGCCTGCGCGTTCCTCTCAAAGGGAGGCAGGATGAGGCCGTTCTCTGTAATCCAGGCCGTGAGGTACTCCTGCGGGGTAATATCGAAGGCGGGATTGCGCGCCCGCGTTCCCGGGGGCACGACGCGTTGGCCGCGAACTTCGAGATCCAGCACCTCCGCTTCCTCCCGCTCCTCAATGGGGATATGTCTTCCATCCGGCAAGGTGAGGTCGATGCTCGAGGTGGGCACGACCGCGTAGAACGGGACGTGGTTCTCGTGCGCCGCGAGGGCCAGCATGTAGGTGCCGACCTTATTGGCCAGATCCCCGTTGGCGGCCACTCGATCCGCTCCCACCAGCACCGCCTGCACCTCGCCTCGATGCAGGAAGTGCCCGGCGGCACCGTCCACGATCACCTCGAAAGGGATCCCCAGCTGCTGCAGCTCCCACGCGGTCAGGCGCGCGCCCTGCAAGCGAGGGCGGGTCTCATCAACGAGCACGCGGATGCGTTTGCCCTGCTCATGCGCTGCCCGGATCACGCCCAGCGCGGTTCCGTAATCGACGGTGGCCAAGGCGCCCGTGTTGCAGTGGTGCAGGACCGTGTCCCCATCGCGCAGGAGGTCCGCGCCAAACGCGGCCATGCGCCGGTTGGTCGCGATGTCCTCCTCCGCCATATTCTGCGCCTCCTGCAGAAGCCTTTCCTTCAATTCTTGGGTAGTTTGTTTGGCGGACGAGGCGCCTACGCGCAGCATGCGCTCAAGGGCCCAGCGCAGGTTCACGGCGGTCGGGCGCGCCTGAGCCAATTCCTCGGCTGCCTTACGCAGGTCGCGTTCAAGTTCCACACCGCTTCGGGACTCACTCGCCCGGCAAGCCAGGACAAGGCCGAAGGCGGCGGCCACTCCGATCGCGGGTGCTCCGCGCACAGCCATGTCACGAATGGCCCCGGCCACCTCAGGGCTTGAGCGCAGCTCCAGCCAGCGCAACTCGCCCGGCAGCCTTCTCTGGTCAATCATGCGCAGCAGGCCGCGCGCGGAATCCCACTCAAGTGTGCGCATGCCCATTCCGTTGGGCAGGGTTGCCCCCTAGGGCCCTGCTCTGCCATGACCCCGTCCGCATGAAAAGCGCTCTCCAGGCGAGAGCGCGGCAGCTATCGTAACATGGCCTTCTTCGATTGTCAAAAAAAGCAAAGGGCATGACTGGAATGCTCCCGAGGAGGCCGGAACCCATCGATCGACCGTATCCCTCAGAGGCCCCAGCTGGAAGGAAGAGGCTGCGCGCCAGATCGCCCCACCGCCAGCCCCATGTCCTGGGGGGGCCACGCACAGGAACGGGGTGTTTCGCTCTGACGCCTGCGCTTTCCGTTCCGGCTCATCCGTTGCCATCCAGGCTGCGCCCGCGCTCGCGCAGAGTGGCCAGGCGAGAAAGAAGGGAGATCGCCTTCCCGCGCAGGGACCATGGGTTCGTTACCCGGATCGAGATGAAGGCCTCCTTCTGGTTGGCGAATTGCGCCTTGTAGGCCTCTTGCCCCCGCATAAAGTTGAACTCGCGGATCTCCGGATCCTCGAATGCGAGCCTCAGGGTCTCCAGCAGCAGGATCCTCCCCGGCGAGTACTTGGCATACAGCTCATTGTAGGTGGGCATGTAGTGGTACCAGATTCCCTCATGCACCCAATCGAGCTGATAGGCCAGCACATCTTCGCCGCTCTTCAATAGCGAAAGCCGCGCCATCTTCTTCTGCTCAAAATCCCGAATCACGGACTCCAGAAAGCGCAGCCTTCCCGGCTCGGTAGCAAAGTGATCCTTCTGTCCGGTTGCCTTGCGACGCTGCCGATAGCATGTCAGGAATCCCTCGAGATGATCCTGGATCCCCTTCTCAATAATCCTCACTTCAGTTTCACCGCGCTCCCGGGCCAGTCGGTTCATCCGGTTGCGCAAGTCGTCCAGATGCCCCCGCAGAAAACCCTTTTGATAGTCATCCCAGTTTCCGCTGGTGTCGACCTTGTAGAAGTACCGTTCTTGAGACACACTGGGTGAAAGGCCAGAGCCCTTTAGCGCATACACAAACTCCTGCCACCCTCTTGAGGATTGCGGGACCAGATCCATTCGCAACGATTCCCATTGCTGCCGACGCTTCACCAGCCAACGAGTGACGAGAGCGGCGACCTGGGCTTCGCCGCCGGGCAAGCAAAGGATCAGATTGAAATCCGCTGGTCCGCTGCCTAGTGGAACCAGCCTTCTCGTACTCCACCCAGCTGCGGCGGGTATTGCTCGGACCTCCAGAGGCAAGGCACCGGCCAGTCTCCCCGATTCTGACTCGCGCGCTTCCAGAATGAAGGCGGATCTCTCACGCTGGAAACATTCGGTGTACCTGGCAAGCCAGGCGGAGTTCATATGAATGCTATGCCGAGCGGACTCGGTCAGGCCTTCCAGTTCCGCGAAACGATCCCTCGTGGCTTTCACTTTCGAGATGGAATAGCCGCGCATAGAAGACACGTTCGTCCGTCCATCCTGTTCGTGAGCCCGACCGCATTGTGACGCAAGGTCAGGCAAAGGGTGGTCAGACCGCCGTCGCTGCCAGGGGCCACCTACACCCCGACAAGAAGAAAGCCAACACCACCTAGGGCCCGCGTCAGACCCAGACCTTGCGCGTCATCCCATTCACCCGGGGCCTTCGCGATTCCGCGCTGCACCGCCCTGGCCGGTAGTCTCGGCTCTCCTCATGCATGCCCGCAGCAATCTACCCAAGATAGCACACGACATCCCTTCTGCCAAGACGTCCGCAGGGTCACACCCACCTCCCAGGAATGATCTCTTGTGGGTGCCGCGCAGGTTGGTTTGCGGCTGGCCTACCTGCAGCATACGCAGAGGCGCCCGAGCGATTCCGAGACAGGCCGCCTGGATCTTGCCCCGGGTGGCCTCAGCCCCAATACCGCTCTTGCGCCTCCAGCATAACAGGAACCCGCCAATCCCGGCTGTCCGGCTTTCCTGGGCCTTCCCGAAGGAGCAACTGGGACGGAATCTCTCACTCCAGGATCCTTCTTGCGCCCGCCTTGCGCGAAGGTTACGTCCAGTTGTCCCTGGGCTTTGCGCAACAGGTGAAGAGCGGCGCAATGCAATTCATCCTCTTCAGACAATACATCCTGGGCTCAGTTCTGTAGCGGGACCGGCCTCCTGCCTTGCAGGCTCAGGCTTGCGAACTTCAGTCAACCTCGGCTCCATTGAATGTCCTATAAGGCCGACAGGTTTGCAGCCGGCGAGGGCGAGGAGCCCCACCCAAAGATCGACGCTCAGCGGGGCGGGCAATATTGGGGCGACCGACACCCGGAGCCAGCTGGTCAGTCTCGGAGAAAGAGGGCAGGTCAGGGCCCCAGCGCCTCCCCCATGCTGGCCTGTTCACCGCACTACCGCTGTGTGCCCCGGATGGAGGACGGACCGATTGTGATGCCCAGCGAGGAAGTCGCCTGAGGCGGTCCATTTCGACCTGCTCAACCACTTCGACCACATATTTGTCTTCGCTCGTCAAGCGATTCCATAAGCAGGCGCGTTGCCAGGGGGCTCGTGGCCTCCCCGGTCGTCTGAAGGCTCACCTTCTTGCCTTCGGAGGAATCTGGCATTCCAGACGGGCTTGAACCCTATCCCTTGCCGCGGCCGTTCCCTCCCGGCTCGTATCCTGTCGGCAAAAAATAGCGCTCTCACGACGAGAGCGTGGGAGCTATGGTAACATGGCCCCGTTCGCCTGTCAAAAGAGACGAGACTCCGGGACTGAAAAAAATGCACAAGGTGGGGAACAGGAGGTTTCAGGCGCTTCTCTTCCTTCTGATCTTGATGCTGCCAGCGTGCTCCTTGACCCAGGGGCTTCCCTTCGCGACGCAGATCCCTTTCCTCGCCCCGGCCGCTGCTCCTTCCTCCACCCCTTTCCCATACCTTCAGCAAGCGGATCACGCTCTCTTCCTTGGCGATTATCCTACCGCCCTCACCCAGTACCAAGCGGCATTGTCCACCAGTTCGCCAGCAGATCAAGCACTGCTTGGCCTGGGCCGCACCCAGCTAGCGGCAGGAGACCCCGAGACCGCTCAGCTCACCCTGCAGTCGCTGATCAGCACCCAACCGCACAGCCCGCTTCTGGGCCAGGCGGAGTTTCTCCTGGGAGAGGCGGACAGCGACCTCAAGGACTACTCGGGCTCGGCCAAGGCCTACCAGGCTTACCTCTCCCTCGAGCCAGGAGTGATTGACTCTTACGCCCAGGAAGACCTGGGCGATGCGCTTGCGGCGGCGGGTCAGGCCGGCCTCGCCGCACAGGCCTATGCCGCCGCGGCCACTGCTCCCCGGGCCGGAAGCCCGTTGCCCCTCCTGGAGAAGGAAGCCGACGCCCTGCACCAAGGCGGATCCGACGATCAAGCGCTATCCCTCTACGGTCAGATCTTCAAGGTCAGCACCAATGACTACGACAAGGCACGTCTCGACTTCAAGATGGGCGAGATCCTCGTGGTCCAGGGCAAGACCCAGGACGGGTACACACGATACATTGATGCGGTGGCCAACTATCCCCTCAGCCATGACTCCTATCTGGGCCTGGTGGAACTGGTCAACGCGGGAATCACGGTGGACGACCTCCAGCGGGCCATCGTCGATTACTACGCCGACGAATACCCGCCCGCCCTGGCCGCGCTCAACCGCTATCTGGCGGGTTCGCCTGCCCTGGCCGCCAAGGCTTACTACTACCGCGGCCTGACGGACCTGGCCCTCAATCAGCCGGATAGTGCGATCTCCGATCTTCAGTCTGCGATCCAAGAGGGGCCTTCGAGCCAAGTCTGGGATCGGGCCTGGTTCGATCTGGCGGACGTCCGCTCTTCTGGGAAAGGGGACACTCCGGGTGCAATTCAGACCTACCTGCAGTTCGTTGCCGTCGATCCGACCCATCCGCGCGCGGCGGAGGCCCTCTTCGACGCGGCCCGGCTGGCGGAGGGGAGCGGCGACCTTGGGACGGCCGCGTCCCTATGGAAGCGCTGTGGCCAGCAGTACCCCAGTTCCGATGACGGGCCTGATTGCGCGCACCTAGCCGGGATCAGCTACTACCGCAGCAACGATTTTGCGAACGCGCTGGCCCAGTTCACGAGCCTGGCGGGGTCCGCCGATGCCAGCATCCGCTCCCGAGCCCTATTCTGGATGGGGAAGACCCACGCGGCCCAGGGCGACACCGCAGGCGCCAAGGCGCTGTGGACGCAAACCGCTCAGGCGGACCCGACCGGGTACTACTCGGACCGCGCGCAGGACCTATTAGTCGGCCGCCAGCCTTTCGCGCTGCTGGGCCAGTATGGTTTCGGCTTTAACCTGGCGACCGAGCGGGCACAGGCGGAGGCCTGGGTCCAACAGCGGTTCCCCCAGCCCACCCCGGAGCCCTCCCAGGCAATTCAGGCGGCGCTGGTCAACGACCCAAGGGCTAAGCGAGGTCAGGCTCTCTGGGATCTGGCGCTTTATTCGCAAGCCGAGGACGAGTTCGACCAGCTTCGGAGCGACTTATCCAAGGATGCGGTCGCTTCCTTCTATTTGAGCAATTACCTACTTGACCTCGGCTACTACCCAGGAGCGATCTTCGCCGCCCGGCAGGTACTCGACCTGGCCGGAATGAACGATGCGACGACCCTCACCGCACCGGCCTACTTCAGCCATGTCCGCTTCGGACCCTACTTCTCGGACTTGCTCCTGCCTGAGGCTCAGGCCTACAGTCTCGACCCACTACTGCTTTTCGCCGTGGTCCGGCAGGAATCGCTTTTTGGGGCGACCGCCAGCTCCACCTCGAATGCTTATGGCCTGATGCAGATTATCCCCTCCACCGGGCAGGAGGTCGCGAAGAAGCTCGGCCTGACTGATTTCACCGACGCGGATCTCGCCCGGCCGGTGATCAACGTCAAGCTGGGAACGGCCTACCTAGCCGAGCAACGGGACGAGCTCGGAGGCAACCTCTACGTGGCCCTGGCGGCCTACAACGGCGGCCCGGGCAATGCGGCCCAGTGGCAGACGCTCGCCCCAAACGACCCGGACCTCTTCGTGGAGACCGTCCGCTACGCGGAGACGCGCACCTACCTCAAGGACATCTACGAGATCTACGCAATCTATCGGCAGCTTTATGCGGGAGGCCGCTAGAAAGGCCGGCATGGCCGGCCACCGGGGGCCGTCTATCGAAGTAGCCGCGCTTTACGACCGGGCGGGGTGGGCACACTAAGCCCGTGACTGGACCCTCTCCTCTTGACGGCATCGCCATCTCGTGAGGGGCTCTACGTAGGGATGGTCGCGGCTCTGAGGATAAGCATATGCAGCAGTGGCTACTTGGAATGCTCAACGCAATTCGTCATGGTGGGCTTTTGGGGAGCGACCTGAACACATGGTTGGGCATGGCTGCCCTGGTCGCGATCACAGGCTTGATATGGGCTGCGTGGTACCTGGCGCTCTGTGGATTCTGCCGCTCTGCGCTATACGCCATGGTGGCCTCCATGCTCATGACGATTTCTCAAATCACTCTCAGCGAACTCGGTGTCGGCCTGATCGGGCTCCTTTACGCGCCGGTCGTGATTGGAGTTAACCTGGCCGCGACCGGCATTGTCTTGTGGACAAGCGTGGTGCCAAAGTGGGGTCGGGTGATCGAGGCACAGCGCCAACTGCTCGCGCAGGTGAGGTCAATCAGGCTTTCGCTATTTGGCAAAGCCGTCTTGGGACTGTACCTTCTGGTGCTCCTTAGAAGTGCCACCCAGGGGTTCTTCTTGCCACCCCGCGAGTGGGATGCTCTGGTCTACCATTTACCGATCATGGCCGCCATCTACCAAGCCCATGCCATCCGACCGCTTCCGAGCCTAGTGATATGGGTTCGAGCCTACCCGTTCAATGTCGAGTTGCTGTCGCTTTGGAATTTGTTCTTCCTGGGCCTCGACAAGTTGGTCGACATTCCCTCGCTACCGGCTATTGTGTTTGGAGCGCTTGCCGCATATGGATTGGCCCGTCGCTGGGGAGCAAGTCGAGATGCCGCCATTGCGGGTGCGGGTATTTTTGCATTTGCGCCGACCATGATCCTGCAACAAGTCAGTTCCCATGTTGACGCCTTCATGGCCTCGATTTTCACAATGGGTGTGTACCTGCTCTTTGCAGCGTCGGACGCTTTCGATGTCAAGGGCAAGCCCGCGATGCTCGGCCTCGAAGTCGGTCTCGCGGCGGGCATCCTGGCCGGGGCCAAATACACCGGCCTCTATTATTCCCTGGCCCTAGGCTTGCTTCTCCTGGGATGGTGGATCGGCAGTTCGCAAGAGGCAGGTGCGCCCGCCGGGGTGAGGGGATGGGCCTGGAGAGCACCACAGGTCGTCTGCCCGGCCCTAGTCGCCGTAATAGCCCTGAGCGCCTATCCCTACTTGCGCAACCTGTATGTGTTTCGAAACCCGATTGCACCCTACGAGGTGTCAGTGCTGGGTCGTGTAGTTTTCCAGGGCCAGAGGGATCCTGAACAAATCGTCACGGATAACTCATCGCCCCAGATGCTGGCGATGCCCATCCCAGAGCGCTTGGCGACGACCTGGCTGGAGAAGACGGGAAGCCTTGAGGATGAGTTCCTTGCTGGTCTCGGCCCCCTCTGGATTATCCTGGGCGTACCCGCTTTGGCGGTGTGGCTCGTTTCGATTGTCATGCGTCGCCAGTGGCCGCAATTGCTGCTGTGTGGGCTGACCTTTCTGGCTCTCCTGGCCACGCCGGCATTCTGGGTGCCCAGGTACAGCGTCCCGATCCTTCTCCTCGGCGGCCTGGCCACCGCCTGGCTACTCGATCGCCTATGGCCCTTGGCCCGACATGCCACCACGATCCTAATGTTGGCGATGACGGCCCTCTCGGTGTTTCTCACCATGGATCTCGCACAAGTCTCTCCTAAAGTCCTCAGGGATTACGTAGCCTGGCGAGACGATCGAAGTCGATCCAGCGCCGATTTTGTTTTTGTCGGGCGCAAGGCCTTTCTTTACCTTGAGAAGGAAACTAGCGCAAGGCCCGCCACGATCGCATATGGAGGACTGGTGCGGTTCATATACCCTTTATACGGCGCGGACCTTAGGAATCGTGTGGTCGTCTTTCCCACCTCGGATCCACACGTGTGGCAAGAGGATCTGGATCAAAGCGGGGTGGAGTACGTGATTGCTGTGAAGGGCAAGGCAGAATTCACGATGACGACAGGGGACCCAGAATTCCAGGAGGTGGCTTCCGATGCGGGCGTCACGGTCTTCAAACGAAAGTAATCCCGGGACCTCCAGATGGGGACTCGCCGAGGCGGAGCTTGGGAGCTTGGCTTTCGTCGCTCTTACCTGGGGGCTTGCCGCGCTTTATTTGGCCCAGCGGGGGAGGAGCCACGATCTCATCACCATGTGGGGCTGGATCAAGTCCGTGCTGAAAATTCTTATCGTCCCAGGGGTGTAAGCCCATGAATGCCGGAATGGCCTATTGGCCGTTGTTTCTCCTTGTGTCGTGTGTGGGTTACTGGCTTCCCGGATATGCCCTTTTGCAGTTGGTCAGCATCCGGGGACTGAGCCGCTGGGGACAGGGACTGCTCGCTGTTCCTGTCTCCCTGGTCATTGTGCCCTATGGGATCGCACTTTTTGCAGGGTTCGTTCATTTCACCCCCTCCTTCTTTCCAGTCGTCCTTTTATCCCTCTTGGTCTGGGCCGTGGCCTGGCTGTTGAAGCGATCGGGGCGCTCGATTGTCTTGGATTTTGGATCCGCAGACCGGGGAACATCCCCAGTGCGCTGGACCGAAAGGCTGATCGCCTCGGCCTTCATCTTGGGCATTTCCCTCGCATTCAATCTACCGCGGCTGGAAATGTTTGTGCATGGGAGTCAGGCCCTAGTAGCCGCGAGCGGGGATGAATACTGGCATATCGCCGAATTGACCGCGGTCGCTCGCAGCGGGGTCCCGCCGTTTCACTATTTCTTTCCCGATTTTCCTTTGTCCTATTATTTCTGGTCTTGGTTCTACCCGGCCCTGATTGCAAATCAGGGGATCGTGGACGTCGCGCTCGCGCGGGCATTGGCGCTCCACGCTCTGGTCCAGACCGTTGCTTTCCTGGGCTTGATGTACTACTTCGTGAGAGAGACGACCCGGACTTGGACCGCCCGAGTTCTGGGGATGGGTTTCGTCACGGTCCTCGGTGGATTCGACGTCTTCCCGACTTTGGGGGGCGGGGCGTCGATTGAATGGTGGCAAGAATACGTCCCTTGGCTCCGTTCGTCCAACGAAATCTCCTCCTTTGCCACCCTGTACATATGGGTACCCCAGCATGTCGCAGCGGCCATGGCATTTCTCATGGGCCTGATCACTTGGCGCCTGGTACGAGGGCCAACCTGGTTGCGAGCAGCCATCACGGGGACCCTGCTGGCCTTTTCGCTGGGTTCGAGTGCTTTTGTCTTTCTCGGTTTCATGCTCGCGCTTTTCATTTGGATGTTGCTGAACTGGCGTGCTCTTCTCAGTCGGCGTGCCGTGTGGTACGCAGGCGTATTTGGGCTCGTGTTCATGGCGGGCGCCTGGTGGCAGCTGCTTTTGACACTTCACCGCCCGGGTGCCATCGTGCTGAGCAACTTCAGGGTTCCGCTTCTTGAGAGCTATCTTGGCATCCACACGCCCCTCTTCGAGCGGGCGGACCGGCTGATGAGCGATGCCGCGTTGCCCCTGGTCGGGACCTGGATCATGTTAATCGAGATGGGGCTGCCTTTTGCGCTGTTTCTTGTATGGCTCTTCAAAGGCAGGTGGTGGCGAGAGTCTTCATGGACACGGCTGGTCGGGGTCTATCCGGTGCTCGCCCTGTTCCTGGTGTTCCTTTTTCAAGATGTAGCCGGTGGCAAGAATCTGGCCATGCGGGGCTTCATTCTCGGCCAAATTCTCATCGTTCTCGGCGCAACCTGCGTCCTGGATGACTGGAAATGGAGAGGGCTCGGGTTGGGGACGAAACTGCTGTTGGCCTACCTCATCCTTCAGGTCGGGGTGGCTCAAGCCGTGTCTGGGGCTCTCGATCTTCGATTCATGGCCAGCGCGCCGATAGGCAGCGTGCTCAGAGTGCCGGGGGAGGTCAAGTTCGCCGGCATGGTCCTTGCCTCCGCTCCATCATGGCCGGGTTCTCTCGAGTACATTCATTGGCTCAACCTGAATGCCCCCAAGGATGCCCTGATCGTGGAGACCGGGCCGCTTCCTAAGGACGACAAGCGCTTCAGGCTCTTGGAACGAATGCGATACCTGAGTCCCTCAGATGCCTGTGGGTTGCTGTACACCTCCAACGACTTCGATCTACTGGGATCATCTCGCCCCAGTTGTGAGGAAAATGCAGCCGCTGCAGCCCCAGGGGATGTATTGGCGGCCGCGGAGAAGACTGAATACGTCCAAACGCGGCACCCCGACATCCTCCTGGTCTGTCGCATTCCTTCGTGTGGCACTCTTGGAAAACGTGTCTACTCCGATCAATATGTGAATGTTCTCTCGATTGACTATCCGGGCCAATGATATTGCTCTCGTGGTTTCTCTTGCTGATCCTTACCCTGGCAGCCTATGTGGCACCCGGCTATCTGTTCCTTCTGTGCTTCAAGTTCCCCGATCTGAATCGGCTGTCCCGAATCCTTCTTTCTGTCCCCGTCTCTCTTGTAATCGTTCCCTTCGTGATGAGCGCACCAGCTGGCACCTGGAGATACCAACCTCAGTTGTGGCACCTCGCGGTGATCGCTGGTGCAGGAGGTCTTGTGGCCTTGCTCCTGGCAAGAACAGGAAAAAGGCCATCCTTGCGGTTCACTTGAAGCGATGAAGGCGGGTCTACCTCAACTCTCGAATGGATATTGGTGGCCGGGTTCGTTGCTGGGATCGCTATGGCAGCGAACCTGCCTCGATTGGACGCTCTCGTGCAGGGCGACATGGCCAGCACCGTCGGCCCCTGGGATGCCAGTTGGCAACTTGCCCAGTTGACAGCCGTTGCGCACGGCTCGATCCCACCTCAGCACTACTTTTTCCCCGAAGCTTCTCTACACTACTACTATTGGTCCTGGATCTACCCCGCCCTTCTCGCAAACCAGCCCCTGGTCAGAATCCCCCTGGCGCGGGCGCTCAGCTTGGCGTCCATGGTGCAAACAGCTGCATTCTTGGGGGTGGCCTACTGGCTAATCCGCCTGAACTTCCGGACTTTGTTTGCCCGGTTGACGGGACTGGGCTTCCTCACAATCATGGGGGGCTATGACTTCTTCGCCTCCATGGGGACCTCCCTGACCGATCGAGAGTGGTGGCAGACGGCAGTCTCTTGGCTAGCGGGTGGGTTTCAGGTTTCCAGTGCCATCACCTTGTATGCGTGGGCTCCCCAGCATGTGGCAGGAGCGATGGCATTTGTTCTTCTGGTCATCTTGTATAAACATTCCCTTGCTTCCTCGATGGTGCGGGCGGCGATCGCTGGAGTTCTCCTGAGCTTTACTCTGGGCACAAGCGCTCCCATCTTCCTGGGCTCTTCGATCGCCGCGCTTGTCTGGGTCCTTGTAAGCAGAGTCAAGTGGTCTCGTAGGCGGCTCCTGTACCCGGCCATCCTGCTCCTGGCGATTTTCCTTGTCGGCTCATGGCGCCAAATCCTACTCAGCCTCGGCAGCTCAGTGAGCCTGGTATGGAGCAGCTTCCGAGTGCCTCTGCTTGAGACATTCTATGGCACGCGCTCCCCGAAAGTTGTGGCGTTCGACCGAGGCCTCACCCTGCTTGCCCTTCCAGCGGTTGCGCCCTGAGTGCTCCTCATCGAAATGGGGATTCCCTTCGTACTGTATATGCTCTGGTGGATGACGCATGGGCCAGGAAACAGGGCGGTGGATCGATTCATGGCAATCTTTCCAATCACGTACGCCGCGCTCATTTTCCTGGTTACAGATACGGGGAGCACGGACGTTATCGCCATGCGGGGGTTCGTGCCGGCCCAGCTGTGCATCGTGCTGCTGGGCCTCCAGTACCTCGATGAGTGGTGGTCGTCGGCAACCACCCGACGAAGAGTGGTGTCAGGATACTTGTTTGCGGTTGCCTTGCTGCCACAGTTGGTCTGGCCCGCGGAGGAGTTGAGATGGTTGAGCGTTGATTCGATTGGCTCTGCTGCGCACACCGGAGGCGAGGTTCACATCCTGCATGTGCTGGTTGCCTCGGAAGCGAAATGGCCTGAGCGCCTCAACTACATCCACTGGGCGAACCGCAGCACGCCAGTCGATTCGGTTTTCATCGAACTGGGCCTAACCGACGAATACCAGGACCAGCGGTTCAAATACTTGGAAAGAACGCGTTGGTTGCCACCGCAGTTAGGCACGGGAGTAATCTGCCCGGAGTGCAACCTCAACCTTTCGGAATTGAGGGGGATAAGTTCTGGGGGAAGTACTGACGCCGTGATCGAGCAGGCAATTGCAACCGGCAAACTTCTTGAGCACCGCCGACCGATCTATGTGGTCGTGCGTGGGCCGAATGCGCCATCGCATGCCGCACTCGCCTACCAGGACCAACGCGTCACCGTCTACAAGATTGACACTGACTGGTACCTGCAATCGCCATAGCGAGGGCTCCCCATTTCGATCTACAAACCGTACCTCGGAGAAGCCGGACAGAACCTTTAGAGGTCGTGCTGTCCTCCAGGCGATCGAATCCCCGCGGTGGGGCTGTCTTTCTGCCAAGCATTCACAATCAAGGAGGCCGCGTTCTTGGGCCATGCCTGGTCCAGTCTGCCTCGGAGGAGATCAGACAATCGTTCATCTTTCCGGTTGGGTCTGCCCGACTTGATCCTTCTCCAAACCGGCGATCGCCAGGGCGCGGGATTGAATTGGCTTCAGGGTAACCTGGTCTGATCCATCTGATCAGTTTGCCCTCGTCCGGCAGAAATCGCTCTTTGGGGCGACCGCTAGCTCCAGCTCGAACGCTTATGGCCTGATGCAGATCATCCCCTCCACCGGGGAGGAGGTCACGAAGAAGCTTGGCCTGACTGATCTCACCGACGCGGACTTGGCCCGCCCGGTGATCAACGTCAAGCTGGGAAGTGCCTACCTGGCCGAGCAACGGGACGAGCTGGGGGGGCAACCTCTACGTGGCCCTGGCGGCCTACAATGGCGGTCCGGGGAATGCGGCCCAGTGGCAGGCGCTCGCCCCAAACGACCCGGACCTCTTCCTGGAGACTGTCCGTCACGAGGAGACGCGCACCTACCTCAAGGACATCTACGAGATCTATGCGATCTACCGGCAGCTTTATGCGGGAGGCCGGTAGAAAGGCCGCCGGGGCCAGCCGCCGGGACCCGTGTATCGAGGAACCGCGCCTCACGATCGGGCGGGGTTGACGAATCAAGCCTGCGCCCGTACTATCTCCTCTTGAGGATATCTCCACCTGGTGAGGGTCTTTACCCAAGGCTCACAGCGGCTCTGAGGATAGACGCATGCAACAGGGGCTACTTGGAATGCTCACTGCAATTCGTCAGGGTGGATTGTTGGGGCGCGGCCTGAACACATGGTTGGACATGGCCGCGCTGGTCGCGATCACAGGCTTGATATGGGCTGCGTGGTACCTGGCGCTCTGTGGATTCTGCCGCTCTGCGCCATGCGCCATGGGGGCCTCCATTCGGGGGAAAACCCCCGGCTTTCCCGAGGAAAATCGCACAGGGCACCACGCTGGCCGAATCGGATCGGTTTGAATGACCGGGGGCTGGGGTGCCCATTGCCACGGGATGAACAGATGAGCAACCTTCTGGTGACGGGCGGGGCAGGTTTCATCGGATCCAATTTCATTCGACACGTCCTGGATACCGAGCAATCTGCCCATATTGTCAACCTTGACGCCCTCACATATTCCGGAAGCCCCGAGAACTTGGCCGACCTCCCCAACCCGGATCGCTACGTCTTCGTCCATGGGGACATCTGCGACGGCCAGCTCGTCTTGGATCTGCTTCGCCGACACCAGATCGATACCATTGTGCACTTCGCGGCAGAGACTCACGTCGATCGCTCGATCCTCGGCCCAGCGCCTTTCATCCAAACGAACATCATCGGCACTTTCTCGTTGCTCGAAGCCGCCCGGAAGGTGTGGTTGGCTGAGCAAACTCGAGGCAAGGACGTTGTGCGGTTCCACCATGTCTCGACCGACGAGGTCTACGGCCCTCTTGGACCGCGTGATCCCCCTTTCTCAGAGACGACGCCGTACGCGCCCAGCTCGCCCTACGCCGCCTCCAAGGCCGCCAGCGATCACCTCGTTCGGGCATACAGCCGCACCTACGGTCTTCCGATCCTCATCACGAACTGCTCGAACAATTACGGCCCGTACCAGTTTCCCGAGAAGCTGATCCCTCTCATGATCCTTTCGGGTCTAGAGGGAAAGCCATTGCCGATATACGGCGACGGCCAGCAGGTGCGCGACTGGTTGTTCGTCGAGGACCACTGTGACGCCCTGTGGACCGTGCTTCGACGCGGCCGCGTGGGGGAGACCTACAACATCGGAGGTGAGGTCCAGCCCACCAATCTTGAGGTCGTGCGCCAGATCTGCGCCGTCTTGGATGAGAGCCTTCCCCGGTCGCCTCACCGACCGCATGCCTCGCTGATCCGCTTCGTAACCGACCGGCCTGGTCATGACCGGCGTTACGCGATGGACACGGCCAAGATCCGCAAAGAGCTCGGCTGGAGGCCACAGCATGCACTGGAGGATGGCTTGCGGCTCACGGTTCAGTGGTACCTCAACCATGGTAGCTGGGTAGATGCGATTCGAACTCGTGGCGACTATCGGGGGTGGATGGATCAAAACTACGCATCCAGGAGACTCGAAAAACCATGAAAGGGATCATTCTGGCGGGCGGACGAGGCAGTCGACTACATCCGCTCACCCTTGCCGTCAGCAAGCACATGCTACCCGTGTACGACAAGCCGATGATCTACTACCCCCTCTCGATGCTCATGCTGGCCGGAATCCGCGAGATCCTGGTGATCAGCACGCCCGAGGATCTGCCCGCATTCCGACGACTGCTAGGGGCTGGTAGCCAATGGGGGCTGAGGTTCGACTACGCGGAGCAGGATGAACCGCGCGGCCTCGCCGACGCCTTTCGAGTTGGGGCAAGTTTCATCGACCAATCACCTGCTTGCCTGATTCTGGGCGACAACATCTTCTTCGGGAACAGACTGCCGGACAGGCTGCGCGAAGCCGCACTACTCACCAAGGGAGCCGTGGTCTTCGCCTACCCGGTCCGGGATCCCGAGAGGTACGGTGTGGTGGAACTCGATGCGCTTGGCAAGGCCATTAGCCTCGAGGAGAAACCGAGACAACCCCGGTCACGCTATGCCGTCCCAGGCATGTACTTCTATGATGCCGAGGTGGTGGAGTTGGCTGCCCAGCTAAAGCCCTCGTCGCGCGGCGAGCTGGAGATCACCGATCTGAACCGTCTTTACTTGGAGCGAGGCCAGCTGCGCGTTCAGGTTCTTGGAAGGGGAGTAGCCTGGCTGGATGCAGGGACACATGAGTCATTGCTCCAGGCATCCAGTTTCGTTCAGACGATCCAGGAGCGACAAGGTCTCTTGGTTGCCTGTCCTGAGGAAATCGCCTACGGCCTCGGCTATATCGACGAGAGCCAACTCAGGGAAATGGCCAAACCTTTGGCCAACAGCACTTACGGATCATATCTTCTAAGGCTCCTTGAGGAGGGACAACCAGAGAGGTAGCGCGTGTTCCGAGGCCTAGGCAGGCGAGCGACCCCTTGATCTCCCTGCCTTTGCATATGCGGCTTGGGTATCACGACGTGCAGCGCGTAGCCAGAGGGCTGAGGGAGATAATCACCCGAACATCAAGGCAGACCAGACCACGATTTGGTCAACAGGCCATTACTATTAGCGCGCGAGCAACATCTTGACACAACGAGGGGCAATGCCCAAGGGAACTCGCATATCATCGTATCAGATCAGGCACATCATCCTGCAACAATCAAAACGCGCCGGGGTGGGGCATATTGGCTCCGGCCTGTCCGTCGCCGATCTGATTGCCGTGCTGTATGATCACGTGCTGCATATTCCACATCCCGACGATCCGGAACGAGATCGCTTCGTCATGTCCAAAGGACATGCCGCGCTCGCATTGTACGCGGCATTGTTTCTCAAGGGTTGGATAACGGAGGAGCAGCTCAACACCTTCTGCGCGGATGGCAGCATGCTCGGTGTCCATCCTGCCCGCGGTTTACCCGGCGTGGACTTCTCGACCGGCTCACTCGGGATGGGCTTGTCCTTTGGCGCCGGGTGCGCGCTGGCAGCGAAGCTCCAGCACTCCTCTCGGCGGGCATTCGTCCTCATGAGCGACGGAGAGTGCAACGAGGGCTCGGTGTGGGAAGCTGCCATGTTCGCGGCGCATCATCAGCTGAGCAACCTGGTCGCGATCGTCGATCTCAACGGTCAACAAGCCCTCGGGTACACAGCGGACGTGCTGGACCTCACACCCATGGGAAGCCACTGGCAGGCTTTCGGATGGGATGTCCATGATGTCGACGGGCACGATGTTGTTCAAATGGCGGCGGTCCTAGACAGCTTTAACACTGCGGAAGGCCGGCCACACGCCTTGATCGCCCACACGGTATTTGGAAAGGGAGTGTCCTTCATGGAGGGACAAATCAAGTGGCACTACTCTCCCTTGTCAGATGAGGAATACGACCGAGCGCTGGCTGAACTCGGAGACGGCTCATGAGGAAGGCTTTCGCGGAGACACTGGCCGAACTCGCGCGCCAGGATCCCAGAATCATCTTACTGACAGCGGATCTCGGCTACATGGCCCTGGATCCGTTCTCTCGTACGGTCCCTGACCAATTCATCAATGTGGGCGTTGCCGAACAGAATCTGGTGGGAGTGGGAACGGGTCTCGCCGAAGCCGGTTTCATCCCGTTCCTCTATTCCATTGCCCCCTTCGCAGCCCTGCGACCGTACGAGTTCATTCGCAATGGACCTATATTGCATCGGCTTCCGGTTCGCATAGTGGGTGTGGGTGGGGGATTCGAGTACGGGCCTAACGGCATGAGCCACTATGGCCTTGAGGACATAGCCCTTATGCGCGTCCAGCCGGACATGATGATCGTGTGTCCCGCTGACTTCCACCAGGCCAGAACCGCAATACAGAAGACATGGGATCTGCCGGGGCCGATCTACTACCGCCTCGGGAAGGATGATCTCTCCGTTGTGCCCGGACTAGAGGGAGAATTCGAGGTCGGGCGCATCCAGATCCTCTCGGAAGGAGCCGATCTGGCGTTCCTCTCCATGGGAAGTATTACGAACGAGGTTGTCGCGGCCGCCGAGAAGCTAAGAAGGGGCGGGGTTCGTGCCACGGTGGCTGTTGTTTCCAGCATGAATCCCGACCCGACAGAGGACTTGGTACGGCTCCTGGCGCGCTTCCCAGCCGCCGTGTCAGTCGAGGCGCACTACCTGAACGGCGCCCTCGGCTCTCTCGTGGCGGAGGTCATTTCGGAGAACAAGCTCGCTTGTCGTCTCAAGCGGTGCGGAATCCGAGCCACGCCCGAAGGCCTGACGGGCAGCCAGACCTTCATGGAACAGCAGCATGGGCTCTCGTGTAATGCGCTGGCCGAGGCAGCCCGTTCCCTGCTGGAATGAGTCGGCCAGCGGACGTCCGAAACGGAATAATGGGGGCCGTCTCTTGTGAGTAGCCGCCCGGTCGTGCCTCAGGAAGGATTCCATCGATGACCCAATTGAAAACACCACCCAGATTGAGCGCGATCGTGGCGTGCTACAAGGACGAGGCGGCAATTCCGATCTTGTACCACCGACTGACAGAGACGTTGGGCCGTCTGGGAGTCGAGTACGAACTAGTTTTTGTCAACGATGGCAGTCCAGACAACTCAGCACAGCTCCTGGCAGATCTGGCCTCGGCTGACAAGAGGGTGGTGGTCATCAATCACTCCCGCAACTTCGGATCCCAGGGCGCATTCACCAGTGGGATGAGAGTAGCGACCGGTGATGCCGTGGTGCTGTTGGACGGCGACCTGCAAGACCCACCGGAGGTGATTGAAGGCCTCTACCAGAAGTGGCTCGAGGGGCACAAGGTCGTCTACGGCGTGCGCGTTAAGCGAGAAGCTCCCCGGCTGATGCAATTCGCATACAAGGCTTTCTACAGGGTATTCCGTGCCACATCGTATGTCGGTGTCCCGTTGGATGCCGGCGACTTCTCGCTGATGGATCGCCAGGTCGTGGATGCCCTCAACGGCTTGCCAGAGAACAACCGCTTTCTGCGTGGAATGCGTGCCTGGGTCGGCTTCAATCAGGTCGGCGTCCCCTATACTCGTCCTGAGCGTCCCTTCGGCAGGTCGACCAACTCCTTCCTCAGGAACTTCGCCTGGGCCCGCACAGCGATTCTTTCGTTCTCCTATATGCCCCTGGATTTCATAGCCTGGCTCGCCCTAGGCGTGGTCGGCCTGGCCACCGTCGCGATTGTCGCGCAGGTGATGTCGCGGCTCCTGTTTCCCAACCTGGCTCCGAGCGGATTCACCACCTTGATTGTGCTCATCCTATTCATGGGTGGAATCCAGCTTCTCTGCCTGGCGATCATCGGTTCCTATCTGTCGCATATATATGATGAAGTCAAAAGGCGTCCGCCCTTTGTAGTGGAGAGCATCCTTAACGAACCCAACCGTGATGCCCCCCCCCGAAGGCCTAGCCGTGGCGGCTGAAGCACAACACGCCAATCCGGCATTCGAGCCTCGGAAGGTCCAGATTCAGGGGCCCATTCAACTGCATGCAACGCGGTGTGCCATCTGTGAGACGGAAGATAACTCGTCTGAGGTCTTTCCTGCGACCTTTCAGTTCGATGATTTCAATCCGGAGATATTCTCGGCAAGAAGAATACCCGACAGGATCCACTACCGTATGGTCCGGTGCAAGACCTGCGGCCTGCTTCGAGCCGACCCCGTTGGCACGACCGACCTCCTTTCCAAGCTGTATGCTGTTAGCTCCCAATCGTATGACGAGGAGCTCTCCAATCTCAAGAGAACCTACAGCGCCTATCTGGCCAGATTGGATGCCTGCGGAGCGAAAAAGGGAGCGGTGCTGGAGATCGGTTGCGGCAGCGGTTTCTTCCTGGAAGAAGCCCTGGAATGGGGCTATGCCGACGTGGCCGGGGTCGAACCAAGCGTGAAGGCTGTCGCCAAGGCCGATCCTCTCCTGCGAGCGCGCATCCTCTGTGACACCATGCGGCCACAGTTGTTTCCCCCTGGGACCTTCGATGCGATCTGCATGTTCCAAGTTTTCGATCATATCCCCGACCCGAACAGTCTGCTGGCCGAGTGTCACAGGATATTGAAGCCCGGCGGACTGGTTCTTTCTCTAAATCATGACGTCGAGGCGCTCTCAGCAAGACTGCTCGGGGAGCGAAGTCCTATTGTGGACATCGAGCACACCTATCTGTATTCCAAGAATGCCATGCGCCAGATTTTCTCCAAGCACGGATTCGTGATCCGGCAGGTGGGCTCGGCCTCAAACGACTACTCACTGAGTTACCTTGTCGGTTTGCTGCCGATGCCGAGGCACTTCCAGGCCAGGCTTGTATCGCGGCTTCGCCGGATGGCGGTGGGCAGAATCCGCATGTCTGTCCGACTCGGGAACCTGTTCCTGATCGCCCAGACCCCTCCCAACCCTGCGAGGGACGACCCTTGAACGATGAGCCCGACCGATTCGCCCGCCTTGTCTTCGACGAAGACGCCGTGCGCTACGGCGGGTACCTTTACTCAACGAACGCCCCTCTGAGCAGCAGGCTCGCCCATGCCCGCATCAGCGATGAGACCTTTCGCGCCGTTGATTTCCGAGGGAAGCGCGTTCTCGATGTTGGCTGCGGCGATGGCACCTATACCATCGAGCTCTTCGACCGCGGGCTGCCGGACTGCATGTACGCGCTGGACATTGCCCAGGAAGCGCTCAAGGTAGCCCGAGGTAAGACAGCCGAGCGCAGAATCAGCTACGGCATCAGCAGCGCATATGCCTTGCCGTTCCCTAGCGACAGCCTTGATATTGTCCACCTACGTGCCGTGTTGCATCATATGGACAGGCCCAGAGAGGCACTTCGCGAAGCTCTCCGAGTGGCCCCCGCCATAATTGTGAGCGAGCCAAACGGCCTCAACCCGGGGCTCAAGTTATTCGAGAGGTTGTCACCCTACCACCGGCAACATGGCGAGAAATCCTATACGCCGCACACTCTCGACCGATGGTTGAAGGAGGTTGGCGGCGTGATTAGCGATCGGCGAAGGGTCGGATTCGTGCCCGTCTTCTGCCCTGATTGGGTCGCCAGGGTCATGAAGCAAATTGAACCTGGGGTAGAGCGCATTCCGTTTATCAGTGCGTTTGCATCAGCAATCTACGTGGTCGTCGCGGCCCGCCGGGTGGGTTGATGAAACCTGCATGGGTGCCGCCTGGGGAGCGGTCCCCTCGGACAGTTGCGACAGGGCAAGCGGCTGAAAGCCATCGGATCCTCACGGAGAAGGCGCAGGAGTGAAACGGGTACTGATCACCGGCGGCTACGGGTTTGTCGGGGCGAATCTGGTCCGCCGGCTCCTATCGGAGGGCCACGACGTCCACCTCATGACACGCCCCGGATCTTCTCTCTGGCGTATTGAGCCGCTGCTTGGAAGCCTGCACCTGCATCCGCTTCATGGAAGCGATGTCGAAGGCGTGAGCAAGGTCGTCGAGGCGGCACGACCGGATTGGGTGTTTCACCTTGCCGCGCATGGTAGCTATCCGCATCAGCAAGACCGGGAGCGTATGCTCTCGACGAACCTGCTCTTCACGATGAGCCTGCTGGACGCGTGCGTTCAGGTAGGCTTCGAGACGCTCGTCAACGCGGGGTCCTCCTCGGAGTACGGGCTAAAGGACCATGCACCGGGCGAAGACGAGAGCCTAGACCCAGCGACTTTCTACGGGGTAACCAAAGCCGCTGCAACCATCTATTGCGGGTTTGTAGCTCGTCGTAACAAGGCCAATATATGCACGCTTCGCCTGTATTCTGTTTTTGGCCCCTTTGAGGATTCGGCGCGGCTCATGCCTCGCATCATCCTCCTCGGGCTTGCGGGCACGCTTCCGGCTCTGGCCCGGCCGGACCTAGCTCATGACTTCGTCTATGTCGGGGATGTCATCGACGCCTTCCTCATGGCGGCCAATGAGCCGCGTCACGAAGCCGGCGCAATCTACAACGTGGGAACGGGGATCCAGGTTTCGTTGAAGGAGGTCGTTGATACCGCGAGAGAACACCTCGGAATCGAGGCGCAGCCTGTGTGGGGATCAATGCCAGATCGCGAGTGGGATACCTCTGTCTGGGTAGCCAACATTCGAAAGATCCGCGAGCGCATTGGATGGAAGCCCGCCCACTCTTTCAAGCAGGGCTTTATTGAGATGGTGGAGTGGTTTCGGGCCAATCTACCCCTGTATCAACAAGGGAACCGGGATCTGACCCGACCCGGAGCTTGATCAACCGCTTCGCTTCAATCAACTAGCTCGAGGCGAGAAGAGGGTTGGCAGTGCGGCCGTAAGCTACTGTGGCGATTGATCGGAGGGGCCTGGTTTTGAGATCACGGGAGATCCATGAAGAGATTCAAACTCGACTCGTTGGGTAGGACGATAGCTACAAGGATCCTACCGGACATCCGGCAGGAAGACTGGCTTGCACTATTTCTGCTCGCCCTCCTGGTTGGCGCATATGTTCTTCTTGGTGTGATCGCGCGCTTTCTCCCGGGGGGCATCGTCGAGAATGAAGAAACAAGGATCTTCGTCATGGGTTGGATCCTGGCGCCACTGTGCGCGGTTCTCGCCGTGCCGCTCTTGGTCTGGATCCGGCACAAGTATTTGAAGGATGTCCCGAACGCCCTGCGATCGTTGCTGGTCGTAGATTCGCTGCTTTTTGCACTGTGGACCACCGGAATGAATCTGGCCTGGCAACGGAGCCGGTCAGCGGCTTTGCCCATCTCCTTGGCCTATGCTGCACTCCCGATCGTACCTCTGACCAACTTAGCCGTTATCGCACTGCTCAACAAGACTCGCTTCACCTTACGGGCAACGTCCGGTTGGGTGCTACCCTCCGTGGGGGGACTTGGATTCCTGAACTTCATCGGTTTCTTCCCCTATTTCCAGGGTCAATATTCAACCCCGATCGCGCTCTTGGGCATCTCGGCCGTTGTCGGGTTGGTTGCCCTGATCAGGCGACCGGGTGTTCTCTCCCTTCAAAATCGCTATCTCCTCATCGGTGTCGATATAGTGATTGTCTTCTTGGTCATCCTCGCCTGTTTCGATCCTACCTTCCAAATCCTTCCGGACCACGAGAGTTTCTACCTTGGTCCGGTAAACCGAATTCTCCATGGCGGCACGATGCTGGTGGATTCTTACTCTCAGTATGGAGTCCTAGTTATCTACTTCTTGGCGTCCATCTTCAAGGCAGGGATCGTGCCGTTCACTTACCAGGGACTGTCCCTGTTCATCGCCATCCTCTTCATGCTCCACTTCGCGATGCTGTATTTCGTCTTGAAGGCCCTTCTTCGGGATCGAGCTTATGCGCTGTTGGTGCTGATTCTGGCTATCCTGTTGGGTTTCTTTGGCACCCTCGGAATCATCCAGACCTACCCCTCTACAGGACCTCTCCGGTTTGGGTTGGCCTACTTGGTTCTCATCAGCGTTCTCCTTCGGCACAGATTCCCTCGCCTGGGCCGTGCTGGCCTAGTCATCGAGTACTTGTTGGTTTCTGTTGCCTTGCTTTGGAGCTTCGAAACATTCCTCTATACCGTCTTTCCTTACCTTGGCATATGCTTTCTCGAGTCGTTTCCGGAGCCTGTGTTCTCAGCGAGGTCGCGTCAAGCGCTGCTTCGCCGCTTGATGTCGCTCTTCGTGTGTCTGACGTTGTCCAGTGTTCTCTTTGCACTGGTTACGTATGCTCGTGCTGCGGCTCGGCCAGATTGGTCCGTGTACTTTGATTTCATCAAGACGTACTCCGTGAGAGGCTTTGGGGACTTGCCGATTGATCCATGGAGCCCATGGGTCTTCCCCGTCGCCGTGTGCTTTGCCTCATTGATGGCCTTCGTGTTCCGCTACTCGTTTCTAAGGAATCCTGACCGGTCGCCAGGAGGTGTGTTCATCTTTGGATTGACCCTGATGGGGATCGCCCAGTTTACGTACTATCTCGGCCGGTCGCACCCAAACAACCTCTACCACATTTCCACACCGGCCGTTCTCATATGTGCGTTTTGGTTCTCGAAGGCACGCGATAACCAGAGCCTTCCAGCGACTTTTCGCCGGGGAATCAGGTTCGGCTTCTTCACCTCCGCAACACTGATCATTCTGGCACTGTTTCCCTCCTTCATGACCAAGTACCAGCAGGACGATACTGGCTATTCCATTGTCAAGAAAACCGCCACGTGGGCCCTAACCGGGAGGGACCCAACGGCTTTGTGGGCGGCTGAAAGGCCAATACTCTACCGCGGAAGCGGCGATCCCCAGGTCCAAGACGCGCTCGAAATGCTCAGCAGATTCAGCCCGGGGCAAGCGTATGCCAATGTCTTCCTCGCTCCCCAAACTTCCACGGAAATCCTCATGCGGGCGGATCGCATTCAGAAACTCCCGATCAACGATCTCACGGAAGACTCGCTCTCTCAGGAGCTGATCAGGAGGATCCTGGAATACCCACGTGGATCGATGAGAAACGAGATAGTCCTCGTGTCACAAGACCCTTCTTCCTATCAAGACATAGTAAACGACACGCTACAGATCCAGCTCATCTGGCACCTTTGCCAAGAGTTCACGTTCCATGAGGTCCAAGACACCCCAAGTGGGGTCTTGGTCATAAGGCTGGACCCATCTAATGGGTCGCAATCCTCCTACTGCAATGCGATGAAGCCTCTCTACGACAAGAGCCTCATCTCGCAATCTGAGCTTTTTCGATAACCAGAAGACGATCACGTCTTGAGGGAAGCCTCCTTTGGCGCCATGCGGCACTGATACAACAACACGAGCGCGCGCGGATGCGCAACTGTGATATGGCCTCTTTCTCTCCCTCCCAGGGTGCCGCACCCCCGGATTGGCGGAGCCCGCAGGCAACGGTCTTGGGAGATTCCCTCGCCTAGCTGGCCTCAGGCCGCGGAGCTGACCGGGCGGCCTACTTCAGCCACGTCCGCTTCGGGCCGTACTTTGCGGACTTGCTCCTGCCTCAGTCCCAGGCCTACCAGCTCGACCCCTTGCTGCTTTTCGCCGTGGTCCGGCAGGAATCGCTCTTTGGGGCGACCGCCAGTTCCACCCCGAACGCTTATGGCCTGATGCAGATCATCCCCTCGACCGGGGAAGAGGTCGCGAAGAAGCTCGGCCTCACCGACTTCACCGAGGCGGATCTCGCCCGGCCGGTGATCAACGTCAAGCTGGGAAGTGCCTACCTGGCCGAGCAACGGGACGAGCTCGGGGGCAACCCCTACGTGGCCCTGGCGGCCTACAACGGGGGCCCCGGAAACGCGGCCCAGTGGCAGGCGCTCGCCCCAAACGACCCGGACCTGTTTGTGGAGACCGTCCGCTACGGGGAGACGCGCACCTACCTCAAGGACATCTACGAGATCTACGCGATCTACCGGCAGCTTTATGCGGGAGGCCGGTAGAAAGGCCGGCATGGCCAGGCGTCGTCTATCGAAGAGGACGCACCTTGCGATCGGGCTGAGTTGACGAATCAAGCCCGCACCCGAACCCTCTCCTCTTGACGACATCTCCCTCTGGTGAGGGTCTCTACGCAAGGCTCACAGCGGCTCTGAGGATAGACATACGCAACAAGGACTATCTGGAATGCTCACTGCAATTCGTCATGGTGGATTGTTCGGGCGCGGCCACCCTGGTCGCGATCACAGGCTTGATATGGGCTGCATGATATCTGCCGCTATGCGCCATGTGCCATGAGGGCCTCTATTGCGGGGAAAACCCTCGACTGTCTCGAGGAAAGACGGACAGGGCACCACGCTAGCCGAAGCGGAGCGGTTTGAATGACCACGGTCTGGGGTGCCCACTGCCACGGGATGAACACATGAGCAACCTTCTGGTGACGGGCGGGGCAGGTTTCATCGGATCCAATTTCATTCGACACGTCCTGGATACCGACCAATCTGCCCATATTGTCAACCTTGACGCCCTCACGTATGCCGGAAGCCCCAAGAACTTGGCCGACCTCCCCAACCCGGATCGCTACATCTTCGTCCATGGGGACATCTGCGACAGCCAGCTCGCCCTGGATCTGCTTCGCCGACACCAGATCGATACCATTGTGCACTTCCCGGCAGAGACTCACGTCGATCGCTCAATCCTCGGCCCAGCGCCTTTCATCCAGACGAACATCATCGGCACTTTCTCATTGCTCGAAGCCGCCCGGAAGGTGTGGTTGGCTGAGCAAACTCGAGGCAAGGACGTTGTGCGGTTCCACCATGTCTCGACCGACGAGGTCTACGGCTCCCTTGGACCGAGCGATCCCCCTTTCTCAGAGACGACGCCGTACGCGCCCAGCTCGCTGGCCCAGGGTTCCGGTACCCAGGCCCCGTCGATCTGCCCTATGCGGAAAAGCTGGAGGATTTCCGGGTTGCTGACCGGAACAATCGTGACCGTGCCTCCCTTTTCGGCCGGCTTCAGCCCATGCTCGCTGAGATAAGATCGAAGGGCAATGTCCTGGGTGTTTCCCAGCTGCGGGTCCGCGATGCGCTTTCCCGAAAGGTCGTCGGGGGAGTGGATCCCGGCGGCCGGCCAGACCACCAACGCCGCTCCTCCGCTGGTCGCCCCGGCGATGACGCGCAGCGCCTGGCCTCCACTCTTCAGGTAACCGTTGATCGCCGGGCTCGGGCCGATGTAGGCCAGGTCCAATTGGTTGGCAAACATGGCCTCGATCTCGTCCGGGCCCGCGTTGAAAACCTTGGGCTCGAGGACGACGCCGGCGGGCAGGGATTTGGCAAAGTCGCCCCGAGCGATGCCGATCACCGCTTGGCTGTGGGTGAGATTGGGAAAGTACCCGACCCGCAGAGGGATCGTCGCAGCGGATCTCGCCCCGCCACTGAAAGGGAGAACGCAAGCAGTCAGCAGAAGGAACGCGGCGAGGCTAATGGCACAACGAGTCCTTGAGTGGAAAGTTGAGGAGATCATCTTTGTACTGCCCTTCCAAAGGATTCGAATCCGCTTCGGTTCCAATGAGGTTGTTCCTGACCGACGGTCGCTCGATTATACCGGAGGGGGAACAACCGAGAGGCGAGAATACACCTCACTCGCTTGCGCGTTTCGGGTCAAGGGGGAAGCAATCCCAAGTTGCCAATCCGCCAGCATAGATCACAACCTCTGGCCGGGCGGGACTTCACTTGCACAGCGCTCAGACCCATCCCAGGGTCGTCTGCGCGCCGCGGCGGACATGGGGCTTCGGTCGCCTTACTCTCTGCTCATCGCCAACAGACCGGATGCACTTTTCTCATAGCATACGACCAACTCGGTCGTCCAGAAAGATCAGCTGGTCGACACAAATCAGATGGGAGGTGTTCCGGGGCAAGCTTCATCGGGAAACCGCCGGCTCCATCCAAATGGGTTGACTCCACGTGATCTCATCCGGATTATTACCTATCGTCCATGCCGATTCCCATGCTATGAACCAAGGCCTAACCGGAATCCAGGTCAAGAGATAACGCATAGGTTGGATCTTCTCCTTTTCCTCCCAGGGTGCTAATGCCCGCGGAACGCTTTGTTTGTGACCCCAGGCTGCTTGGGTACCCGAACCACTAGCCTTCCGCCTTTGTGTTCGCCTGCCATCGACCTGGACGAAGCCTCTGGGCGGGTCGATTTGACAATGGCGCCCCTGGAGTGACCTCGGCCATTTTCCCCTCGCATCTTGGCCCCTGCGGTAGATCCAGGCGCTTTTGCCGGCCTGTGGATCCGCTCATTTCTCTTGGCTGGTCCGCGAGTGTCCATAGAAGAGGCGATCCTGACGAGTCGGGAGCCACTTCTTGGGACGGCAGTCTCTCGGTTGATTCCAGCAGAGTCTGCGGACCCCGCGGCCTAGTCCCCTGGGCGCGTGCAGGGTGAGGAATGGTGGCCCTCATGTCGCGGCGCGCCAGCCATCTTCCAAGGACGGTACTCCTTGCCAATCCCGAGTTGCCTCATGGATAAATGTTACCGAAACAGGTATCGTTTCCTCACGAGTAAATGTTACCCAACGCCCGGAGTGAGTAGGGCGTCCAGCAAGGTCTCGATTTCGGCCTTCAACTGCACCACATCCAGCCTGGCATACTGGGACTTGAGCCTTCGCTTGGCCGCTTGTGAGATCTCGGCGCAGGCGAGCACCCGAGCATAGGGTGTCTGCGGCTTGTCGTAGACCTTCTTCACGCGGCTCCCGATGCGAACCTTTTCCTTGAGCTTCATCACCGGGAGGAAGAAGTTGACATACAGCCGGTACTTGGCATACAGCTGATTGAGCAGATCCACGTGGCGGCGTGTGTGGAAGCGCCTGTAACCCACCAGGCGGCGCACCACTGACCAGTTCTTTTGTTCGATGAAGGGGTTGTCGTTCTTGCGCCCGGAACGCCCACGGGTGAAGGTGATCCCTGGCCTAGCCCGCCAGGGCAGGCTGCTCGGTCTGGCAATAGCGGTAGAGCTGGTTGTTGATGAATTCTGCCCCATTGTCCGAGTCAATCCCCAGGAGGGGCACGGGCAGGCACGCGCGGATGGTCTGCAGTGCGGCGAACACAAAGCGTTGTGCCTTGGTCGGAACAGCCCGCATTTCGGTCCAGGCAGTATGCACGTCGGTGACATTGAGAGTCTGGGCAAAATCGCCTTTGGAATCGCCCCCGCTGTGGTCCCCTGGGACCCGGGGACCAGGGTCCACGAGGTCGACTTCGACAAAGCCGGCACGGGTATCATCCCAAGCAGAGAATGTGCGAATGGGAATCTGACGCTTGAGCAAGGTTCCCGGCTTAGTGAACCCCTTGCGACGGCTACCGGGGAGGCGCACTGCATGCCGAATGCGGCCTATGGTTGAAGCGCTAATCCTTCCCAGGCGACGGTAGCTGTCTGCGCTCACACGCAGGTGGCCCTGGCGCCGCAAGTCCGAAAGGGTGTTATCCATCGCTGCCCGCAGCCGTTTGGAGTTGATCTCGTCGAACCATGCTGCCAGCTTCAAGACGGCCCGCTTGTCTTCGTTGGTGTACCCCCGTGCCGGGGGCTCTCCGGCACCCGCGCCCGCGGGCGCCGGATCGGCCCCTGGCGGTGCAGCCGTCGCCCGCACAGCAGGGCGCTGGCGTGCTTGCGGTGGTACCCGCTGGTCTTGACCAATTCGTCCAATATGACGCCCCGTTCCTTCTTGCTGGCGGCCGCGTATCGCCGGCGCAGCGTCCCAAGATAGTCGCCAGACGGCTTGGATTTGCCCACGAGAATGTCTCCTGTTTTGGGTAACATTCTCGGTGAGGCAACGAATGCCGACACGGTAACAATTACTCATGAGGCAACGATACGCTTTCGGTAACATCTATGAAAGCGCTGCCTCTGTCAAGATCCAGATCAAGCGAGAACCCAAGGGTTTGCCTGCATGGTTCAGGCCGGTCAAACCGGAAACATCTATCCGCCCTCATGGGG
>Ga0208192_1000066_pt1 | contig 114244 bp, 92 predicted proteins | sample June2015DPH_13_1_2_FD_184711 | JGI IMG/M metagenome (GOLD analysis project Ga0208192, IMG submission 184711) | Peatland microbial communities from SPRUCE experiment site at the Marcell Experimental Forest, Minnesota, USA - June2015DPH_13_150... | ecosystem: Environmental > Terrestrial > Soil >... | reverse complement strand
CTCTATTCAAGTACCAAGGTCTGCACCATTGCCCAAATCCATCCCGATCACAATATTCCTCGATGGTTTACTTGTTGAACCTGCCAAAACTGGTCAATTCGTGCTGCGAATAGGGAAAGTCCGGCTAGGACTTCCGGTTGTGCGGCCTCAGGCGCGTTGCCGGATCCGGCCTGCACGCCCGGTGACGTCTTCCCGGATGTAAGCAGGGACCAGGTTTGTACGCCCGTATAGCTCAAGTGTCCGAAACGTCCCCGCCAGTGAGAAGGATCAGGTCTACGCTGAGTACGGCATCATCAGCCCCGCCCCAGGGCAGTTTGAGGTCGATCATCTTGTATCCCTGGAGCTGGGCGGCTCCAACGACATTTCCAACCTTTGGCCCGAGCCTGCCGACCCCAAGCCGGGCTTCCACGAGAAGGATCAGGTTGAGAATCACTTGCACGACCAGGTGTGCCACGGCACCCTGACGCTGGCCCAAGCGCAAGAGGAAATAACAACCAACTGGCTGGCCGTGTACGAGACCTTGCCAGGTGCCATCAACCCGCTGCCGCAATCTGCTCGCGCGCCACAACCCCAGCCCACGGCCGGCGCGTCCGGCTTTACGCTCACCCAGCTCACCTCACCTGTTGGGAGGGGCGGGAACGCCTCGGCCACAATCCAGACCGCAGCCGGCGCAGCTTGTTCTATCGGCTATGTTACGCCGTCTGGGAACCAAAGCACGGCACAGGGACTAGTCTCTGAAACCGCCGATGGGAACGGCGTGTGCGCCTGGACCTGGAAGATAGGCTCAAGCACGAAGCCGGGCATGGGAACGGTCACGATTACGGCGAATGGCGCGACGCAGAGTTTTCCGATTGTGGTCGAGTGAGGGCTGTCCGCGACTTTCTTGAAGCCGTCGGGAAAGATGGCCCTCTGCGATCTCTCGCGTGGGGCGGTCTTCTATTCGGAGGAAGGCGCTTCCCCGAGTCGGAACTCCCATTCGCAGTAGCAATCGCCGATCCGATCGGGGGGTGCTTGCACGCAGCGCGTGACAATGCGCGGATCGACCGCGCGGGCAAAAAGCGAGTACTCGGTCACGCCCACTTGCCGACAGGGGAAGGGAGCCAGTCCCTTTTGCTGCCGGGTGTGCTGGACGCGGCAGTCGATCATGCGGAACCGCAGGGTGTCCACATCGATCCTGTGAACCTCCTGGCGGTTGACGGTTGCATACAGCCGGCGGTCGAGCGCTCGTTCCAGCGCTTCCAGTCCGCCTCCCGCGGGGATGTCGAAGGCCTCCATGATGCGGCGGGCCTCGACGGGCGAAAAGCGCTCCCAGGATCGGTCGTCAAGCTGCATGGCTGTCTCCAGGCCGAACTTTTCCTCAACCGCCAGAAACCAGCAGCCGTCGTGCGCCAGCCAGTTCTTCGCGTAGATCTGCACCAGCCGTATCAGGTCATCGCGAGACAGAGCCTGCAGGTTCATGACCGCCTCCAGGGTTCAGGGTGCAGGCCCGCCATGTCTCCCGACCTCTCCATGCAGAGGAAGCTCCGGCCGCCGTGGGGGTTAGTGCGCCGAGGGCTTGACTGTTGGCAGCGAGTCACAGGGCCCGTTCATGTTGAGATCGGAACTTTGGACCCAGCCCTTAATGGGCCGTTGCGGGAAGCCGCGGTTCAGGTCCACGCGGGCAAAACCCGTGGTGGTCATAGCGGTGACCGCTGCGAACTCGCCCGTTTTCAAGGTAACCAGCACCACGGAGCCGGTGGTGGCCAGGTAATGGACGGCGGTGTCTTCCATGGGCATGTCGTAGCAGACGCCGACGGTTGGAAGCCAGGGCTCGACCGGGACCTTGGAGCACGGCCCGCCCAGCCGGATCGTACTGGTATTCTCAACCCAGCGCAGGCGGAAGACTCCCATGTTCGCAGCCTGGGCGACGCCGGGATCGAATCCCAGCCAGCCGTCCGTCGTCCAGCCGCCCACCTGCGCGCTGTCCCCTGAGCTCAGCGTACCGAAAACCGGGGCCGAGAGGCTCGGGCGGTCATACACCGTGGTGTCCGCCAGGGCCACAACCTGGCATTCGGCGGGGGTCGGCGTCGGTGACGGCGGCACCTCAGTATCCGTGGGAGCAGGGAGAGCGGTCGCCGAGGGTACAGAGGCCTCGGCTGAGGTCGGGGCCGGTGAGGCTCCCGGCGCAGGAGTAGAGGCCTGGCTCGCGCCCGAGGGGGCGCCGGACAGACTGCACGCCGCGAGAGGGAATGTAAGGACCAGGATCAGGGCCAAGAAAGTTCTCGCTCGCATTTTGCCTCCTCGATTCACCCGATTCGGAAAGACAACCCTAGATACGCTCACCGCGGTTGGACCGGAGTACGGGCATGACCAGCCCCTGCGGCCCTTGAAATGCCTCGGACGCGATCTCTCGACAGGTGGCAGGCGATGGCCGCAGGACTTGACTCAATCCGAACATCCCTATCCTGGGCTACTCTCGCTACCTCAACTTGAACTAGACTGGGTTCCCGCGCGCGGCCCCTGTCCAGGTTCCATGGCCAAGCTCCGGGATATAGAGCCGGGCGGGCAAACCATCGCTGGCCGAACCGGCAGGATACCTTACAGCCGACCCTGAACCGAAGCGGCCCCTGAGAAATTCGTCCGCCAGCGCTGGCCCATTCTTCTCCCTCGGTGGGCGGCAGTCCGGCTCCTCTTCACCAGACCTGGGGAAGCAACCGAAAGCGAACGTGCTTCGCATACTCCGGGTAACCCGGCAGTTCCTCGTGCAGCGTCCGATCTTCCAAGGCGGTCCGGAGGATGAACAATATCCCGATCAAGGCAGCGGGAACCACGCCCCAGCCCGAGCCGAGCATCAAGGGGATCGAGAGCATGAACACGATCAGGCCCAGATACATGGGATGCCGCACCCAGGCATAAGGCCCGTCCTGGATGACCTTTTGGCCCCGCTCCTCCTGGATCCTCACGGTCCGGGAGAGAAAGGTGTTCACAGAGGTGGTCCACCAGATCAGGCTGCCCGCCAAGAGGCCTGCTGCCCAGCCGAGGGCCTGCAGGACGACCGGCACTGGAGCCAAGCGAAACCGCCCCGCGTCCAGCCCGGAAATAACAAGCATGCCTGCCAGGAGGAGAGCGTAGGCGAAAAGGAGGACCTTGTCCCAACCTTTGGTGTTCGCTCCAACCCGCATGCGCTCATCCACCAGGCCCGGGTCATGCCGCAGGGCCCAAATCGCGAAGAAGCCTTGAAAAGCCGCAAAGGCTACCAGGAACATCCAGGCCGGGAGCCAATTGAGTCGTCCCGCCGGGATGAACAGCAAAGCCCCAAGGATAGCAATGGTGGCAGGGACGGCAAGGAGCTGAACCGGAAAGGCCGGGTGTGATCGCTTGGGCTTGAAGCGGATAGGTCCCGATCGTTCTGGCTCTGGGCTATTCATGGGACGCGATCCTCCATCCAGGATTGAACAAACGCCCCAGGGCTCACGCGATCCGCGGGCAGGGTGAGGGCCGCCATCCCGGACGATGTCTCGGCAAGGCACTTGTCGTTCGTTGATCGCCTTGTCCCCATCCGGACAGTTCGCGGAAGGTCATGCGCCGTGATCGGGGTAGAAGGGCTTCGTTGGGGCCCTCAGCCCCGAACCCAAGGGAAAGGCAGTGGGCAGCGACCTCACATCCAAGGTTTGCTGGAAGCAAACCGGAGGCCGTTGGCCACGGGCTTTACTTCTCAAGTCCATCTTACACCCGCCCAACACCGGGGCTGCCCAAGGCGCCTTCGGGTCCGGATCGGCCGAAGTCGGAGCGACCCCAGGTGAGAACGAAGGACAGGAGAGAGGGGGACCGAGCGCCCTGCGCCACAGCGGGCGAGTGCGGCACGAGGGTTTGCCGCCTTGGGGTCGGTGGAGGACGGCGAACAAGCGGCGTAAGTTTGAGTTTGTCACCGGGATCGTGAGGTCTGACGTTAGAGGACGGGCATGTGGATACGGCCCACTCCGGGGATCCAGACGCAGGTGCAGGATTACCCGTTGCCGGACCTCGGCCATTCCTCCGGCACAATTACCCCTCATCGGTGTGCTTGTGGAAGAGTCTGCCCGCCAGGCTCCGGATATGAGTCAAAAGGACCACACCCATTTCATGCCGAACCCTGGCCCTGACTAGGTCGACGAAGTTCCCTGGCCGAGCCGGCCTGCCCGGGGGTTGCTCCTTCGCAGACATGGATTATCAACGGCGGGGCCATCGCCTGGCAGGATGCTGTTGAGGGCGTGGCGGCCAGACACGCCGTGCTGGTAGCTGAGGGCACCAGGCGCACTGCCGATGAAATCTCCTGGACGTCTACCGGGCAGTCCCTGGATAGGCGGGCGGTCAAGCTATTGAAGGGCCAGCTGGTGATCGTGGCGCATCCCTACAAACAGGCAGATCAGTCTATGCGGACGATGAAGGACATTCACGAAAGACCTTGGAATGAGCAATGAGGAGCAAAGCATGGCCAAAGGATACCTAGAGCAAGTGGTTGAAGGACGAATTCGGAAGGCACATCGATTCGCTTGACCTGAAGGAAGAGCAAGAGGCATATCACCAGTAGCGCCGGCTCGACCAGGTAGTTTGGATGGAAAAGGAGCCAACCGCGCCCGGGTCTGGCACCATGGCCTCAGCGTGGTCATCATTGGGGCCGGAGTGATCCTCCCGGTGCGGGTGGCCACCGCTTTCGGCGGAACCCTGGGGACCGTGGTCAAGACCGTCGCCATCGTACTCGGCCCGGTCGCAGCTAGCCTGACCGTCATAGAGGGTTTCTTCAACTATGGAGGGTGCTGCGGAGCAGCTCAAAGCAGAAGGGTGGCACGTCTACAGACGGAACGGGCCTAACGCAGAGAAAGCCGGCGCCCAGGATCTTGGGGATTCTTGCGACCGGCCCGAAGTTGTCTTCCGTCGGGAGGTCAAGACCTATATCACCGAGACCGTCAAGGGGAACAAGTAGAAGCAGGACAGCGCTTCCTGTGCACGCGCCGGGGTCCCACAACGCAAAGTGCTCCAGCGGGCCCCTTCAGGTGGTCGCTTTGGGACAGTATAGCTGAAGGGCCCCATCTTTCGAGATGGAGCCCGGTTGATTTGAAGCAGACTCATGGAGGAGGGGATCTTCAGGCGGGAATCTGGCCCAGCCAGAGGAGCTGTCAATTACGGACCGGGAGGCGGATCCGTTTCTGTCTTGATAAGCACGGCTCCGACGGCCACCCGGTGGGCATAGGAATTGGTTTGCACGTTGTAGTCCTTGCAGGTCAAGAGCGTCAGCCACGGGTAGTCTTTATGGCTGAAGATCGAGGTGTCGGTTGGGGAAATGACCTCGTTCGTGCGCACTTCAAAGATGTATCGTTGACCCGCGAAGTGAATGATCACCTGGTCACCCCACTTCAGGGTTTTTAGATTGACGAAGGGGCCGGGCAGGCCATCCGGTCCGTAGACATGACCGGTGACCACGCTGTTACCGGACCAAGTGGGGAAGGCGGTTTCTTCCAGATAACCCACCTGATCCCCCAACCAGCTGACGTCCCACGTGCCGTCGGCCTCCGGTATGCCGACGATTGTGGTTCTTACTACCAGGGCGGGAATCTCGATCGTCAGGTCGGTGCTTGTATCGTAGGTGTGATCCGGCTTGGCCGCCAGGGAGGTGACAGCGCCCGGGGCGAAACCGGTGAGCGGCAGGGTGACAGGGGCCGGAGCCGTCCAGCTGACGGACGCAGAGGCCACATCCTCTTCGCCGGGGTCGGTCGTCACACCGTTGCCGTTCCGGTCCCAGTCGATCGTTGCCTGGTTCTGGGCCCTCGTCACGCCGGCCCCGGCAGTCACGCTGAACGTGATGTGGATCGCGTTGACCGCAAGCGAAGGATTCGTGACCCCGAAATCAGGTCCCAGAGTGCCAGCCCAGATGATCTGGCCACGCGGGTTGGCGAGGGTTGGTCCTTCATAGTAGCACAAGGTGGTGACCGTAAGCACCGAGGTGCCCGCCGTGCAGGCGACGCCCAGGGAGGTCGAGCCGGCCGGTGCCCCGACCGGCACGAGATGGCCGCTGTCCACGGCATTGGGAGTGAAAGTCGTGCCTGCCGGGATCGGATCGTGCGAAACAGCCTTGACCCCGACGATGTTCGAATCGTTGATCCAAACCAAGGTCCATTTCAGGAGCGGTTCGCCGGACGAATCGACCGTCTTCACGCCGGTCGGCGGGTCGAACAGATGCGCGACCGTCAGCGTAGCGGAGGCCGTATTGCCCGTCCCGCCGTTCGTGGAGGTGACATTGCCAGTCGTGTTGGTCTGGTGGCCGGCCGTCGTGCCGGTCACAGTCACATCAAAGCTGCAGTTGCCTCCAGCTGCGATCGATCCGCCAGAGAGGACGATCGTGGCGGGCGCAGTGGTGTCAAGCGTACCGCCGATGCAGACGGTAGTGGAGGAAGTCGCGACCGAGAGGCCCGAGGGCAAGATGTCCGTGAAGGCAACACCCGTCAAGGCGGTCGCCGTATTCGGATTGGCGATCGTGAAGCCCAGGCTAGACGTATCGCTCTGGACGATCGTCGCGGGGGTGAATGTCTTCGAGATCGATGGAGGTGCTACCACCGTCACGTTGGCGGTGGCATTCGCGTTTACGGTCGTGACGGCGTACATACCGCTCACATCCGCCGTATTGCTGAAGTTGGATGTCTGTCCGGTAACCGAGCAGCTGTATGTCCAGGTTTCCGTGGTCTGCAGGATCCCGTCGCTGTTCGTGTCCCCGCTGACATAGGTTGGCCCCGTCGTGCAGGTCGGGTCCGTCACCACGATCGTGTTCAGGGGCACATCGCCCGGGTTCGTCACCGTCAGGGTGAAGTTTGCTGTCCCGCCTGTCACGATCGTCTGCGTCGCAGGCGTCTTGGCGATCGCGATCTGCGGGTGCACCACCGTCACGTTGGCGGTGGCCGAGTTTCCGTTTCCGCCGTTCGCGGAGGTGACATTGCCGGTCGTGTTAGATTGCAAACCTGCCGAGGTGCCTATCACGTTCACCGAGAAGGTGCACGAGCCGTTGCTGGCCGCCAGAGTCGCTCCCGTCAGGCTCACCACCCCGCTGCCTGCCGTCGCCGTGATCGTCCCGCCTCCACATGCCCCGCTCAGCCCGTTTGGCGTCGCAACTGACAGGCCTGAGGGCAGGGGGTCCGAGAAGCCCACCCCGGTCAGCGGCACGGTGTTTCCCGTCGGATTGGTCAGGGTGAAGGTCAGGGTCGTCGTGGCACCCAGGGCAATCGAGGCGTCCGCAAAGGACTTCGCGATGGTCGGAGGACCGACCAGGGTCAGGGTATCTGTCGCGTCCTCCGTATTCGTTGCCCCCTCGGTATCCGTGAGTTTACCTGCTGGAATGGTATTGACATAATTGCCAGGCGTGTTGCCAGTTACCGGCACGACGATCATACAGGAAGAACTGGCTGCCAGGCCTCCACCCGTCAGCTGGATGGTTTGAGTGCCCGCCACAGCCGAAAGGGAGCCGCCGCAGTTATTGATCGGGGCTGGCGATGCGGCGATCACTAGGCCGGCGGTAAGAATATCCGGCAATGCCACCGCGGTCAGCGGAGTGGAGCCGGTATTCTTGATGGTGAGGGTCAGCGTGGAAACGGATCCGACCGGGACCGGGTTGGGAGAGAAGGCCTTGCTCACGCTCACACCCGGCAGGTTGGTAAGCGTAGCCTGGGCGGCCATCGGATTGCTAGCACCGTTGAATGTCGTGACGGCCCCGATTGGAATGGCATTCGTAAGGTCGCCGTTCACTGTCGTGGTCGCACTGAGGGTCAGGGTACAGGTCGCATTGGCCGCCAGGCTGCCCCCGCTGAACGAGAACGTACTGGCTCCCGAGACTCCGGTAAGCGTTCCCCCACAGCTGTCCGTATTCAGGTTGGCAGGCGTGGCAATGATCATGCCGGCCGGCATGGCATCCGTGAAGGCGATCCCGGTAAGGAGGGCATTATTGGGGTTGGTCAGCTGGACGCTCAGGGTGGATACGGAACCACCATACACGAGCAGGGGGGAAAAGGCCTTGTTTACCGTGATGGACAAGGCCGCGATGGAAAGCTGTGCCTGGGCCTGTGCCAGGGGAGAAATGGGCACGCCCGCCAGGCTCGCGCTGACATTCGATGTCGGGATCGTGTTGGTACGTGTACCCGTCGCGCCCTTCCCCTGCACGTCCACATTGATGGTGCAGATACCCGCGATGGTCCCCACCTGCGCCGGGACGATACCGCCCGTCAGTGTGATCGAACTGGCCCCCGCGAGCGCTGTCAGGCTGCCTCCACAACTGGTGCTGGCATTCGGCGCCGGGGCGACCACCACATTATTCGGCGAACTTCCCATCGTGGCCAGTGAGTCGGTAACGTTTAAACTGGTCAGCGCGGAGGTGTTCGTGTTGGTAAGCGTGATCGTCAGCGTGGAGGATCCGTTCGGGTTGATCGTGGTCGGGTAAAAAGCCTTGCTGACCTGCAGGTTGGACACGTTCAGGGCAGCGCTGATACTGGCCACCAGGGTCCGGCCTTGGTCATCCGTGATCTGCGCGGGCGTGATGGTATTGGTGATTGTCCCGGGCGTGGAAGAGGTCACCCACACACTTAGGGTGCAGGTCAACCCGCCATTGATGCTGCCGCCGCTCCAGGAGAACGTGCCCGTACCGGTGACCGCGCTGAGGCTGCCACCGGAGCAGTTTGCAGATTTTGATGCGGCCGTCGAATTGGAGATCGTGACACCGGCTGGCAGGGCGTCCGTGACACTGACATTGGTCAGGTTAGTGTCAGATGGTGCGATGACATTGATGGTCAGGTCGGTGTTCGCGCCGGGAAGGATGCTGGCGGGAGTGAACGATTTCGAGCCGGTGACGGGGACAGCGGAAGCTTGTACGGTAAGAACGTTGCTGTTTACTGCACCTACATTGCTGATCCCCTGGCCGGTGGCAACCACACCGCCGCTAGCAATGCTGTTCGTATACGTACCCGCAACCGAGCTCGTAACCTGGAAGACGACCGTGCAGCTGCCCGGGGGGATCGTGCCGCCCGAGAGCGTGAGCGTATTCGTACCGGAATTATAGGCGACTGCTCCGCCACCAAGCGATGCAGGACACTGAGGTGTGGTGGGCGTCCCATAAACCGTTAGGTTCACCGGTAGGATATCCGTCATGTTCACGCCGGTAAAGGCCGCCGCGGTGTGGTTCGACAGGGTGATGGTCACGGTGGAGGGGTTTCCGGCCGTAATAGTTGAGGGCGAGATCGCCTTCGCGACGGTCAGCTCGCCCGTAACGGTCAGGTTGGTGCTCACGGTTGTCGGGTTGGAGACGTTCTGGTCGTCGTGCAGGCTGCCGGCCGGGATGGAGTTCGTCAAGGTCGAAGACCCGGCGGTTGCAGGGGTGGTAACCGTGAAAACGATCTTACAAGTGCCGGGGTTCCCTGGAGTCCCCGTAGGAATCGTGGCGCCCGTGAGCGTGACCTGGTTTAACCCGGGATTATAGGCGGCCGCTCCTCCGAAGCACGTTGTGGTGGGCGTTCCGGTAACCGTCATGCCCGCCGGCAGGCTATCCGCCAGGCTTGCATTGGTATAGTTCACGCTGGTCGGGTTTTGCAGGGTGATGGTGGCGGTGCTTGTGCCGCCCGCGATAATACTGGCCGGCGCAAATGCCTTGGTGAGGTTGAGCTGCTGGACATTCAAGGTGGCCGAGGCAGCCCCGGCATTGGTCACTCCCTGGTGGGTCTGGATGGCGCCGGCCGGGATCGTATTGATATAAGAACCCTGGGTTGTCGAGGTGACATTCACCTTGATGCTACAGGTTGTACCCACCCCAGCTCCAATGGTGCCATTGTTCAAGGTCAACGAAGAACCACCATGCGGCGCACTCAAGCTGGCACCCGCTCCGCAGTTGGTCAGGGCGGGCGAGTAGTCGGTACTCGAAATGACCACGTTGGCGGGCAGGGTGTCTGTCAGGCTTGTCTGTGTCAGCGCATTGTTCGGGTCAGTGCTCACGAAGTTGATGGTCAGCACACTGTTCGCCCCGGCCCAGATGGTGTTCGCGTTGAAATTCTTATTCACCGAAGGTGGTAAGACCGTGGTGACTTGCAGGGTGGCGCTGGCAGGCGTGGTGTTCGCCACCAAATTCCCCAGGCTGTCGGTGGCGGTCGAGCCTCCGGCAGGAATGGTATTAATGAGATTGCCCGCCGTGGTCGATGTAATATCCACCGCCACAGTGCAAGATCCATTCGTGCTCACCTTGGCAGGAACAGTGCCCCCGCTCAAGGAGATGCTAGTACCACCCGCAACGGCGCTCACAGAACCGCCGCAGTCACTCGACAGGTTCACCGGGCTGGCGAGGCTGATTCCAGGCTGGACACTTACTAGGTTATCGCTCCACGCCTCGTTAATGAGTTGGAATATGTTGGGGTTATAGATCGTAATGCTGAGGCGGGCGGTGTCCCCGGGCAGGATCGAGATCGGTGAAAAGCTCTTATTGATCTCGGACTCGTACAGGGCCATCTTGATGGGAAGCGCTGCCGATGTGGCCGGCAGGAAATTGGCATCCCCGGCTTTTGTCGCGCTTACACTACAGGTGCCGCTGGCATTTGTCACGGTGAGTGTGCTGCCTGCTACGGCACAGCCTGTTGACGAGCCGACACTGTAGGTCACGGCTCCCGTGCCGCTTCCGCCGCTGCTGCTCAGCGTGGACGAGTAGCCTTGTACAACGGTTGAAGGGGTTGATGCGACTGTCAGGGCTGCCTGATTGGCCTTGGCTATCGTGATGCTTTGTGTCGCCGATGCGGCTTCGAAGTGGGTGGTTGCGGCGCCATTCGCTTGAACGACACACGTGCCTGCACTGGAGGAGCTGAACGTGGCGCCGCCCACGAGTGCGCACGGACCGCTCACCACGCTGTAGGTCAGAGCGGTGTTGTCGGTGTTGGTGGTCGAAGCACTCACGGTGAAGTTGCCGCCCAGGTAGGTTGGCGTTGGCGCTGTGCCGAAGGTGATGACCGGGATTGTGCGTGAATCCGTCGTGGCAACGTTCAGACGACCGGTAGTAGCGGCAAAGTAGGTGTTATTCTGGTGGGCTGCAGTGGAACTGCTTGAACCCCAGGTTCCAGAAACTTGTCCAACGCCGTCAAACGCCAGGCTGTTAACGGGGAGAAGTTGACCCGCCGCTATGCTGACGGTAGCTCCTCCGGCATGAATGATATTCAGATTGGTATTAACTGAAGTGCCAGCATTCATCGTCTTCACGCCAGAGCCGCTTAAGATGAGATAATCATAAGCTGTGGCTTTCACGGTTTGTGCACCAGCGCCGTTGTAATTGACCATGTTGCCAGTGGCAGTTGCTGTAAGTGTTGTAATCCCGGACGTTCCCCTCAGGTTTAGGGTGGCGTTTGTACCTTGCGTTACTCCGCCTGTTCCCGATAAAGCCGCGCTCGCAGTAATCGTGCCATTATTGGTGAGTCTTACGGCGGCACCAGTTACAGTAAGGGCCGTACCAACCGTCAGGGATCCGCTGTTGGTATAGGCTCCAGTAAAGGTGGCCGTCGGGATCGAAATGAGATTTGCGCCGCCAATGGTTTTTGTTCCGCCGCTGAATGTATGCGTTCCGGTGTTTGCGGTATACGTGCCATTAACTGCCAGGCTGCCGGCATAATTGATCGCCGCAACGCCGGTTTCATTCCAGGTTCCACCACTATCAATCGCCACATCCCCCGTGAATGTTTTGGCGCCGGTACCGGCGAGAGTTAATGTTCCATCAATGGTTGTAGATCCTGTTACGCCCAGTGTGTAGTTTGTACCGGTGGCAAAAGCCGTTCCGCTGCTTACATTAAGGTTGCCGCCTATTGCTAAGTTGGCTGCGGTGGTGGCAGTGGCAGTGCCGCTTAATGTCAAGTTGCCGGTGACGGAAGTGGTACCGGCCTGCAATGTCTTCACGCCGCTGCCGGAAAGGTTAAGATTGTTGTATACGTATGAGCCAACGGTTTGGGCTGCGCCGTTATAATTTATTGTCCCTGTGCCGGGTGTTAAGGTACCTCCGTTTGTATAGTTCCCTCCGACGTTCAGTGTTCCCGCCCCGGAGAAGATTACTTTCGCATTGGCTACGGTCGCGTTGATGTTCCCGTTAACAGTCACCGTGCCTGTACCGATGGTTAATTGGGCCACCTGGGTCCCCCCGCCAGCGCTAAGGGTCAGGTTTCCACCGACATTCAAGGTTCCCGCGCCAACATCAATGGATTTGGTGGTAAGGTTGGTAGAATTTGTTGCCAGAACATTATTCGTAACTGTCAATGCATTAGTTCCACCAATAGTGAGACCTGTAGTGGCATTGCCATCATTGATCGTCAGGGAGTTGACCGTGGCTGACGCCAGGTCAAAAGTGATGGTTTGGCCGTTGGCGATCATCGCATCATCGCTGGCATTTGGCACATGCCCGCACGACCACGTTCCAACCGCACTCCAGTTCCCGCTTCCTGTGGAAGTACATGTCGCAGCATACGCGGGCATCACTGGCAACACTGCCAGCGCCAGCATAACGATCATGATGGCGGCGATGAATTTGGCCGTTGACTGATAGAAAGGTTGCTTATGCATGTCTCTCATGCCGGGAGACTTTTTTGATTGCGTTAACGCAGAAACGTCGATCTCTGCTTAAGGGGGTTTTACGATCGGTCATTGCTTCATGAAAACACAAACGGGACGGATCTGCGGCTGGTTTCGCAACCGATCAACTACACGAATAGCTAGACCCGCCCACTTCAAATACAACACAGGGCCTCCATGGGCAAAGACACGCGTCTAATAAACCAGTAAGGATTATTGCACACTCAGGCATGAGCGTCAACCAACTCTTCGATTTCTAAAGGCGAGAGGGACGGCAAGTGAAAATGTCCCTCCGATATGAGTGCCTTTCACCTGAATAGCTGAACTCGTCCTGTAGCACCATGCACGGAACTAGTGACTCCAGAATGCTGAATAGCCGTCCATCAGCCTTGAGCTCGGCGTGGCCGTCGGTGTCGACCCGGCCATACCATTCAGAATGGGATGCGACCCTTTGGAATACCCCGTCCTCGTCACAATGAGAAGTGTATACATTTCCTGCTGGCCGTACTGCACCTTGGTGTTTCGGGTCAGAAGCTCGTCCTCTCTGGGATGAGATCCGGGAGTTCAACGGCCGATTTAGTCAGGGATTGTGGAAGGGTGAGTGGTTGGGCGTCCCAGGTGACCAAACGAAGCTCAGGAAAAGGGATGGTCGGCGTTCGCCCTTGGAGGCGACTCAAGGTGGAAACAAGAGTGGAGGTTACGATCCTGTGCTAGACTGGCTAAAGGTTGAGGACGCACCTGAGCTTGAGGGTGCGCGGCGCTACGGAATGGATCGCTGGCCCAGGTCCTCGAGGCCTGGCGAACATGGAGGCAAATCCATATGGACTCCCCCCAGGAACCATCCGCTTCGCTTGAGGCCTTGGAGAACGTGAAAGAACAAGTGGGCTGGTGTGGGATCTGGTGCGGCAGCTGCGTGGTCGGCAACGGCACCCTCCGAAAGCTATCTCGCAAATACTCGGCGATCCTTCGGGACTACGGTCTCTCCGAGTGGGGGCCCCAGGACTTTGACTATGGGGAGCTCTCGAAGGGCCTGGCCTCCCTTCAGTGCATCCCGATCTGCCGGGGCTGTCGACAGGGAGGGGGACGGGAGGCTTGTGAGATCCGGGCCTGCGCCATGAGCCGGTTCGTCGAGTCCTGTTCCGAATGCTCCGCGGCTTCAGATTGTCCTCACGCCGCGCTGCTGGAGCGCATGCGTTCAGGCGCCCGCCAGGCGGCACTCTTCGTCGAGTCCGGTCTTTATGACCCGCAAGAGCTTCTCGGCCAATGGCGCGCCCGCCTGGAGCGCAGTTGGCCGTCGTGCACGCTTTTCTTTGACTAGCTGCCGGGCAATTGCGCACATCCCCGTCTACCGATCGAGCAACTTGGGCGACCCTCCCTAGCATCAGATGCTCCAGACGGTCTCTCGCAGGAGCCGACTCGGATGTTGGCTGAAAGTGGATTGCTCCTTTGCCTGCAGTGGCTCTTGCGCAAGAATCCTGGTGACCTGTGCCGCCGAGCGCCTCCGCCGTTGAGCAACGGCCCATGACCGCTCCGCGGCGGAAGGGAATCTGTTGGGATGCCATCTCATATTGATCCAGAGAGAAATGAGGTCCGCGCGCTCAAGAGTGTTGCCGAGTGGCGCGACAGGCGTGTGCTTGACGTCGGCTGCGGGGATGGACGCCTCAGCCTGCGGCTGGCACGCCTGGGCGCGCTTGTGCATGGAATCGACCCTGACCGGAAGCTCATCCTTAAGGCGCGCGCGGCTTTGCCCAAGCGGCTGGCGGGCAGAGTCCGCTATCGCGTCGGCAAGGCGGGAGGGCTGGGCTTTCCGAGGGAGTCTTTCGACCTCGTGATCTTCTCCTGGTCGTTCTGATGACTGGCCGTGAAGGGCATGGTTCATGCCCTACACGAAGCCAGGTGCATACTCAAGCCGCACTCGATCCTCATCGACCTTCGTCCGGCCGTCGCCCACCGCGAGGTCGGAATCGAATCGGCCGGCCGTTATACACGTCTCGGCACCATGCATGACTGCTTGGACCAAGATCGCGCGGCGGACCGCGCCATAGCGCGCGTCCTGCGCGAGGGCCTCTTCGAGTGCCGCGGCCGCACTCGATTCGGGCTCAGGCGCGTGTATGACACATTCGCTGAGTTTCGCTACGCCATGCGCGAAACCATCCAATCAGGCAGCCTGACTGCCTACAAGAGGCTGATGCGGCGAGCCGAAGTAGCGTGCGGAGAATCTCGAGCTGGCAAGATCGCCACCAAAGGACCCATGGTCCTGACGGTCCTAGCCAAGCGCGCGGGCTACCCGCAGCTCGAGCGGAGCCATGAGAGCGGAAATCCCCGTCATCTTCGGAAAGGGCAGCGCGGCGCGGACCCAAGGCAAGGATAGGATAGGAACCATAGGACCGACTTGGACTGGTAGCGCCCCTCGACCAGGCGGCCGGGTTCCCGGGATCGGCGAAAGGAGCAGCGCCCACGCGAGGGGCTCCCCGAGCGGACTAGAGACCGTTGGAATCTTTGGGGCTTTCGTGCGATGGATGTGATCACGTCCCCCACGGGTTCATTGGGGGGCTAGAGGAGCATTCCGGCGCTGTGGGCTCGCTGGGGATCAAGGCTTCCGAGCGGCCAGGAGGAGCGGCCGAGCGGCCGCCACTTCATTGTGCCCAATCGCAGTCCCACGGGCACTTCGGGCCGAGGCCAAGCCCAGGACGATTTGAGGCGGGGATCAAGGACCGCAAGGGTACCTACCGCTCGTTCAGCCGCGCTGCCTGAGCGCTGCGAACCCCGGGGTCGAAGGCGCCTGCGGCTCAATATCGAATCACGACCGGCGTGCCGATATCCGCCCAATAGAAGAGTTGCTCCGCATTCTGAGTGCCCAGCACGATGCAGCCGTAGGATATGGGGCTGCCCAGCGAGCTCCCCCAAATCGTTTGCCCGTTCTGGAGCACGGGCAGCGCATGGATGCCATTCTCCAGGTCGGAACTCACCCAGTAGATGCCCATCCAATCAGGCATCCAGAATCCCCAGTCAGGGCTCCAGGCTTTGGAGATCTTGTCCAGGATGCTGAAGGAGCCGACCCAGGTCGAGGCGCCGCTCCGCCCGCTGGAGGCCACGAAACTGTATACCAGCGTGTTCCCTTGGTAGGCATAAAGGTGCTGCTGCGAGAGGTCCACGATAATGCTCTTCGGCCCGCTGGGAGGAGCGCTGGTAGGGACCCTGGTAGGGGCAGGGAGGCGTGCGCCGGAGCCCGATCGCGGGATGACCAGCGTTTGTCCGGGCATGATGACCGATGGATCAAGGATCTGGTTGGCCTGGATCAAGTCCTCTGTATTGACACCGAACATCGCCGCGATGTCCGACAACGTGTCCCCTGATTGGACGACGTAGGAATTGCCCGACAAGGGGATGGCCGTGGATTGGGCGGGCACTGACGTCGGGGCCGGCCTGGAGGTCGGGACCGGTTGCGAGGTCGAGGTCAGGGCTGGCCGCGAGGTCGGGGCCGCGGCCGGCAAACGCGTGTTGGGGAGAAACGGGGTTGGGGAAACCCCTTGGGCGGACAGGAGGGTGGCTCGAGCGGCGGCCGAGAGTTGAGGCCCCGTCTGTTGGGCGGAGGCGGCCAGGACGGTGGGACCGATGGTCGCCCAGACGGTCCAAAAGGTGAGTGCGAGTGTGGCCAGCCCCGCCAGGGGGACCAGCAGGACGAGTAGCACGGCTGGAAAATGGGTGAAGCGGAAAGAGGGATGGCGCGCGTACGGCGGCAAATCTGCCGTATGGCGTGGAAGCGCACCTTTCTGCGATCCAGCTTCGTTTTGTGTGCGCACGCGCTCAAGCGCCCAGCGCATGCCCGCCGTTGCCCGCTGGCTGCCGGGGTTGATTTCCAGCGCGCGCCCCAGGTACTCCACGCTGGCCCGCGGGGTAGCCACGGCGGCCATCGCCAGCCAGGACTCCTCCCGTTCCGGAGCGAGAACCGCAGCCTGATGCGCCCATTGGCGGGCACCGCGAGCGTCCCCTCTCTGTAGAGCCCGATAGGCCTCGCGGATGGCATCGTCGGCAGTGGCGGATTCAGCGCTCATTCTTCGGTATTCGGTCCCTTCTTCCCTATGCAGGCGGACCTCAACGACCTTGGATTTCCGGGGGAACCCTTCCTCGCCGGAAGCCTGGCGGAAGGCGGTGCTGATTGGGCTTCACTCGCTTGGCCAATTGTACGGACAGGGCGCAGGCAGATTGCTTAGACCTGGCTAAGTTTAGTGCATTTCGGGACAAAAAGGGCGGCATTTGGATGAAGGGCCTCCCCTTCGGTCCGGATTCGGGTTGCACGACTGGGTCCAGCCGGCCGGATGTGCAGGTGAGCGAACCTGATTGGCGGGCATTGGCCCGCCCAAGTCAGACTTGACCCGAACGTCCCCGGGGCCTCGGGGGCAGTCCATCCGTCCCGGCGAGCCCTGTTTCAGACCTCCAACCACAATGCTCCCCTGGCCCTTGGACACAGCACGAATTCGGGCAGTATAATCGCTTGGCGTGACCGGGTCCGGGTCCTCTCTGGTGGAAGGAGATGCCATGACGCGCCAAGGACGCCTGCCCATTTCCTTCGCCCTGTGTTGTGCGGCTCTCCTTGCAAGTTCGCTGGCATGCAACCTCCCCGTCCTTCACCAAACCCCGACCGCCACGTTTGTGCCAGGCGCGGCCACATGGACTGCAATGTACGTGCCCCCTGGGGCACCCCCGACCTCGACGTCCGTGCCCGGCGGAGCCACCTGGACTGCGACGTTCGTGCCCGGTGGGGTAACCGCGACGTTTGTGCCCGGCGGAGCCACCTGGACTGCGACGTTCGTGCCCGGTGGGGTAACCGCGACGTTTGTGCCGGGCGGAGTCACCTGGACTGCAACGTTCGTGCCCGGTGGGGTAACCGCGACGTTTGTGCCCGGCGGAGCCACCTGGACCGCAACATCAGTGCCCGGCGGGGTAACTGCGACCGCGACGTCTGTACCCGGCGGGGCCCCCTGGACCCCCACATCTGTGCCTATCCCGACCATCGGTGTCGTAACCCACCGCGGGGGCCCGACCCTTCCGCCCGCAACAGGTGTGCCAACCTCACTCGGCCCGACGCCCCCGCCCACAAGCCCCCCCTAGGACCCCGGTCAATTGCGCAAGGCAGGCCAGGGTTCAACTTGAGCGACATGGCGCGGTCGCCAGCAGCCAATTGCCTCTGAATCGGTCATTGCCCCCGGCGCCGTGCTGGACATCGCTTTCCCATTGAGGCCATGCCACCCAGGTCGATCACGCCGCAGCTTCTGGGCGTCACTGGACAGTTGAGGCTGCCCTTCCGGGCCGTCTCTTGTGCATGACAGGACGGCTATGGCGGACTGGTCTGAGCCCGCTTCGCGTGCAGGGGAAAGCTGAATGCGGGAATGACAACAGGACCATATACGAACTCTTTCGCGCTCAGGGAGAGAGCCTCGAACGCGATTGTCCAGCCGCGTCGTGCAAGGCTGGCCGCGCCGAGCATGTCCCCCCGCCTCCAGCCAAATAGAAAACCCTTCAGCGGATGACCATTCATTAATTGTGGCGGAAGTTGATCTTCAGCAGGTAGTCAAGCAGAGAAAGGGCGAGGACCCAAAACGGCATGAGGTCAATCTGGAGGCAACAGGGCGCCGGCTGGCGGAATTGTTGAGCCGCAGGCAAGTAGTAAACCCGCGGCAAGAATGGAAGCAGCGGGGGAGGTCCGAATCATCGGTCGAAAGCGACCCTACCCACCAAGCCAGGGCCTAAAGGTGAGGGTGCTGGACCGGCAGACCAAGACGGCCACGAAGGCGCCCAGGAATCCATCGTTTCGAGGATGGACCCCTATCTCATTGACGAGGACCGCGCGTCCTTGGCTCGCCGGAAGCCCAAGCGACGGAGAGGTCTTGGAGCCATCGGCCGATGCTTTCTACCGGGTCGCGAGCCGGGCGATCGTCTCGATCGCGATGGCAGCCAGAGCGCTCCCGTAGTCCAAGTCGATATTGTCCATCGTGTCGTGAGAATCGTGGTATCCGACCCGGTCAATGTCATAGTCTTCCATGAACAAGATGACCGGGATCCCGGCGTCGGAGAAGATCTGGCCGTCTGTATTATAGAGCGAACTGAGCGGGCTGTCCGCCGTGCGCACCTCTCCGTACAGGAGCGGGTGCCGAGTCACGGGGGGAAGGCCGACTGCCCTCGGATTTCGAAGGCCTCGGCCTGCGCTCTTTCGCTCGGGAGCCTGGTTCCACTGGTGTGTCCGGGCGTTCCAGATCATGTTGGCCGTGTGTGCCTCTTGGGCGAGAAGCAGGGACTCCCGCGCCCTTCCGGGGGAGATCTGGAAGATGTCCTGCGCACTTTCGCGGTTGTGGGCGATCATATCCATCTGGCCTAGACCCACCACCTGCACGGACGAGAGGTCCTTGCGCGCGCCGCCGCGAAGATGAAGCTCCAGCCTTCCCTCGATCAGCGCGCGGCAGAAGAACCGGGCGCCCAGGGAGTCCGCGGGAAATTCTTCTCCGGTAAGGTGGAGCAGCCATACGTCTCTCTCGAGTCTGCCCTCCCGGGCCAGACGCAGATAGATGGGCGCCGCCTGAAGCAGGGTGGCTGTGGCCGAATGGTTGTCGTCTGCCCCCGGAGCTGCCAGGCGGGCGCCCGAACCCCCGCGGGAGGGGTCGAAGATATCTTCCATGTAGGCTGTGTCGTAGTGGTCGGCGAACACGACCGCTTGGGCACGGTTTCTCCCGGGGATGACCACGAGCAGGTCTCGTTCGTGGGGCCGGTCTGGCTGATTCGCCTTCCACCCGCCAAAGTCCTTGAAGTCGAAACTGGTTTCCCAGTGAAAGGGCAATTCCCCGCAGTCGGCCCTCCCTTTCATGCCGGCCGCGTCGATCGCCTGGCGATGGCGCTCGAGCAGGTAATCGCCCAGTTTCTCCAGGTCGCGATGGGGGTGGGTCAGCTTGCTCTGGGTGACGGCGTCGAGCACCGTGTCGGCGTTATCCGTGTTGCGATAGCGGCCGTTCGACAAGAGCTCGATGTCGTGCCAATAGGCTTCTTCAAAGGCCCGGCTGGCGGTCTGGGAGTAGGTCAGGGGTTCTGGAAGGTCTTCGGCGGAGGGGCTCAGTCGATCTGCCAGGTGTGCTTGCATCTTCTGCCCGAGGCCGGGTGAAGCGGCCCGAGATGGAAGGGATTCAATCCAGTCCTCCAGCGAGTCCTGCTTTGGGGCAATGATGAGCTGCCGGCCGAAGGTGCGGGGGAGGGGCTTTTCCCCCATCAGCTGCCAGGCCTCCAGAAGCGAAAGGAGGTTGTGCGTTGTCTGGCCCGAATAGTGGTCGTGACGGCCGAAATCCTCCAGGGCCTGAAGGAACGGTTCCCGTCGCAGCAGGCGCGGCCAGAGTTCGACCGGATCGCCCAGGTCGGGTGAGTCTGCATCGTAGGCGGTAAGGTAGCCGGTCGGGCTGTCGGCGATGGGTTCGATCCGGCCCGTGCGCCGGGACAGGCAGGCGACCAGCGGGCGGTGCCAATAGACCTCATGCCGCCCCACGCGCATGGCCGGGAATTGGAACCGGTAGCCGAACAGGCCGCCTTCGATCAGAGCGGTTTCCGCCCGACGGAGGTCCTCTCGGCCGGCGTGCGGACCGTCGAGCAGGAGTCTGAAGTCCTGGGTCCACAAGTGAACGTTCAGTGCCAGGGGCTTGTCATACAGCCCAAGGTCATTCAGCGAGGTCCCAAAGAGCACATGGGCGAGGCGGTCTACGCGGGGGTTCAGGGCCAGTTCGTCCTCGTAACGGTGCACCCGGCTCCAGCGGTGAGTGCGCTGATAGGTTGGCACCAGCAGCTCTTCTTGGATGGTGGTCAGATCCAGGTCGGGGCGAGGTTCGTGCAGCCAGCCGGACTGAGGAATCCGCAGGCCGGGGGGACCGCCGTGGCGGGGAACCAGCTGGAGGAGGGGGATTTGCATCGCCATCGGCAGTTGCGTTGCCAGCGCCCGGTAAGTAGGCATATCCCAGAAGACCAGGCTTCCCGGGAAGGGGAGCAGGTGCAGTTTGCCCGCGAGATACCGTTCCTGCACGAGGACGGGCAACCGCTCGAAGGGGCGGAAGGTCAGCAGGTGCCGAACGAGTTGCCAATCGGTGGAATCGGAGGCGAGGAAGGGTTCCGTCCAATGAGGCAAAGGTTCGACCTTCCCGGAGGGATGGGGGCTGGCAGGGTCCGAGGGCAAGATGCGAAAGCCGATAGCGAACAGATCCTTGGGCGATTTCACCTCGAGGCCGTGGGCTTCCGACAGGATGCGGTAGAGGACCGCCAGGCATTCCTTTTCCGGTCGTTCGGCGTTCGGGGCGGTAAAGAAGCTTTTCCAAAAGGCGCGCTCTGGGCCTTGTTCGCTGCCCCCGAAGAACGTCCAGCGCACCCGGGCCTGATCGTCCTGCGTGCGCGAAAGCGAGAGAGGAAGAATGAAGACAAAGCGTTCATGAGCAAGCCTCCCAGCGCAGTCCGCCAGAATAGGAGGCCAGCACGGGTTGCCCATCAAGTTCTTGTTTTGATGGCCGCCGATGGCCGGCGCGGGGTCGCCCTTGCCAAACTTCATGAGTAGGTTGAGGAGGCGCTCGGCCAGATGGGTGAGCCCCGGCCGGATCTCCAATTCCTCCTCGGCCTCGGTGATGGTCCAACCGTAGGGATCGGAGACGGGGGAGAAATCCTCCAGCATACCGCCATAGGGGCTGCGGCCGAGTCTAGGCGCAGCCATCCGCTCCGAGTAGGCGGGCAGAGGATAATTGCCTTCCCCGCGGAACCACGGAAAGCCCTCCAGCAGCGCCTGCCACCCCAATTTTCGAGAGTCGGCCATTCGTTTCTTCTCCCGGTCTAAGTCTCGTGGAAGGGTTGCTGGCGATTATATTGTGTCTGCGGGCCGTTGGCCTGAAGGAGGGTTGTGTCCGGTCGGTCAAGCGCCGGATGTGGCACGTGAGGGAGCCTGGCTATTCGAGTCATGTGTTGGGGTGCAGCTGGCATGCACAAGCGGCGAAGCGGCCTGCATTCCTTCTCAACCACTTGGAACCAAGGCCATCCAGGACCAACCCATCCTTTGCGGGCTGGCGAATGCACCCATCGTTTATCCCTCACGGAGGGGATTCTGTCGGGAGACTTGGAGATCCGCTCTTGGCAAGATCGCTCTCAACCCACGGGAGTCCGGCAGCACCCGTGGCTGCGCGCTGTATCCGGTCCGCGAGTGGGCCACATAGATGCTCGCGGCCCCGAAGGAGTCAGGATGTCTCTTGGAGTCTAGGGGTTGCTTGCCTCCGCCGCCGGCCCGAGTCCTAGCTCAGAATCCCAACATGCGAGAACCGGATCACCCAAGCCGGTCCCGTACAGAATGGCCAGGCGGCGGCCTTTTAGGGCAGAGGCAGATGACCTCGGGAGACACTTGCGGGCAGCCGTCAGGCCGTTCCCATTGTGGTCTGCCTCTGGCGCTGCCCGCAGCCGCTTCCTCAGGTGCGAGAAATGCACCCCTTCCCGCCGCGAGAGGGAGCACAGTTCATCAGCTTCGACAGACCCGGTCTGATTGTCGAAGCGCCAGCGGTCTACAACACCCCAAGGAGGTGCAATACGATGAGTATGATGGCGACTACGATCAGCGTGTGAATCCAGCCGCCGGTTTGCGGGAAGCTTGGACTTATGTTCCGGCCGAAAAAGCCGAGCAGCCACAGTATCACCAGGATCACGATGATAGCCCACAGCATAAGATTCCTCCTTTTGAACTGGTTGCTCAGTCAGGTGATTGTGGAGGGCGCTTCAAGGCATGCCCACCGCCGGCAAGGTCTGGATCTGACACACCAACATGCCCAGGCGCACCACCCATTTATCCTACAACAAGCACTTCCTGGCTGCATCCATCGGCCGGGGAGTTTCCATCTCCGCCAGTTGGGGGAGGCCCGGGCAAGCCGCGTCAAAACCAGAGGAGGCCCCAATAGGGACCCACAAGGGTTGCCAGAATCCCCCAAACACAACCGAGCACGGCCCCTCCGATGACATCGCGCGGATAATGCGCTCCAACATACATGCGCGTGAAGCCGACCAGTACCGCCAACGCGTACAGAGCGGCACTGGCTGCCAAGCCAAGCTGGAAGCGGTGGATGAACAGCGTCATCAGGAAGAAGATCTGGGATGTGTGGCCGCTGGGAAAGGAATAGCCTCTTTCTCGCCAGCCGATGACGCGCGCCTGCTTGAGAGTAACAAATGGGCGGGCCCGGTCCGAGAGGGCCTTGATGGTCTCGACCAGCAACCAGAGCGTAAGTGTCCCAAGAATGACTTCGACGGCCAGTCGACGGAAGTTCAGCAAGAAGAAAACGACGGCCGCGATCAATGCGGCCAGCATGCTGCCCAGCTGCGTCGCCACAAACATGAAGCCATCCAGCCAACGGGAATGATAAACTGGCAGGGCAAAGAACAGGAAAACCCGAGTGTCCAGGCGCTGTCCCGCCGACCAGATCAGGGACAATGTCACCAGAGCAAAAAGGATAAGCAAGCCAACCAGCCCCCGTTGGTCCCCGAGCGCCGTCCATAGGGATGTTCGTGCTCCTTGCGGCAGCCAGGTGAGAAGCAGGACCAGCCCAGCCACCAATTCCAGCAGGAAAGCAAGCCCGCGCTTGTGGACAGACCAAAAAGAAGCGCTGTGCGCCTCCCCACGGATGGGTTCCTGCTCCGGGTCGCTATCCATCAATCGCCGCTCCGGTATTGGTTGCCGGTGTTGCTGACGGCTCGCCCGCAAGTTCTGTGCCAGCCATGACCATCAGGGCGTGGCGATGAACTCGGACGGATAGTGAACCCTTCCCAAGGAGAACCCCATCGGCAAGCACAGGCATTTCCGGGTTCGAGCGAATCCCCATCTGCCTGACGCGGTAATGCTTGATTCCGAGGTTCTCCACAAGGCCGCCCTGAGACAACATGGCATAGGAAAGCATACTAAGTTTGGTCATGTCTGAAAAAGTGAATAGATCCAGGCGGCCGTCCTGGAAGGATACCTTGGGAGAAATCTGGAAGTGGGGCCCAAGAAAGGGCATATTGGCGACCAGCATCATGTGGGCCGACGTATCGAGGCGCTGATACCCGTCCAATATCATACGCAGACGCGAGGGTGTCGCAGAGATAAAAGTAGACAACAGCTCGCCAATCTGACCCAGCCTACCGTGCTGGATCTCATCCGCCATCGGATAGAGATCGGAGATGAGACCCATCGCCATTGCTTCCAGAAACCAATGACGAGCCCTGCCGCTGCGGACATGACCAACGTCGACCCTCAGCCGGTGGCCCTGGCGCAAGAGGGCGACGGATTCCGCAATGTCGCTGCGAATTCCAAGGTTAAGGGCCAGATTGTTTCGCGTACCGGTTGGAATGATCCCAAGAGTGGCAGAGCTTCCCACCATAGCCCCCACAATGCTGTCAATGGTGCCGTCGCCTCCGGCCACGACGATCAGCTTGATACCCGCCTTAATTGCGCTGTGTGCCACCGCCTCAAGCTGGCTGTCAGGAAGCACCGCAAATACCTCGGGCAGAATATTCTGTTTCTGCATCTCGGAAAGAATACTGGCAAGCTGTTGCGGAGAATCTTCCGGCCTTCCGGAATTCGCATTGAAGATGAGTTTTGCGCGGATCGGGCGGTGAGCGCCTGTCCTGGTTCGGCTTGGCATTTGCGTCTCCCTTCTTGTGGGAGCCCAGTCTGCAGGACTGCTCTCAGACTCTGCGACGATGTGCATTAGACTACGAATCGTCGATCAGCCAATGGGCTCCATGCGGACCGTGCGACGCGAGCACGAGTCAGTCGTGTTTTTCCTGGCGTTGTGGGGCGGGATTCTCTTCGGGTTTGCGCTGCCTCACCAGCTCCCCCAGGCCGCATGGTCAGCGGTCTGGCCTGCGGTCTTGGCCTCCGTGATTGCGTTATCTCGGACGGGATCTGCCTGCGCCGGTAAGCCCTCTGCCTGCTCGACTCATGTTTCACTAGGCAAATCGCGGTCTCCCTGAGGCCTCAAGTGATCGCCTGGGGGCCGTACCGATGAGGAAGTCACCCAGCGAGGGACGGAAGTCTGCTCACGCGGCTTGGATCAGGGCGGGGCCTGGCGGAGCGGGCGAACCTCCTCGCCATCATGGGTTTCGCCCTGGCTGGCTGCCCCGGCGTATCTGCGCCGAGGAGGACGTACCCCCCGAGGCGCTGGGCGAGGCCTGCCGTGAGTGCGGGTGCGAGACGAAGCGCCTCTGCCTTCATACCTTCATGGACCCCTCCCGGTTCCCCTAACTCGTGGAGGGAATCAGTGCAAGCCAACCCATCTTCGCGCGTCGCGGCTTCCCCCCGGCCAATGGCCTTGGCGTACTGCGTGCCTCCTTTCAAACGAAGCCGGCGGCAAGGCCTCTGTGCCTCAGGCGGTGAGGCGGCGCATGAGGGGACGCTTGACCAGTTCCACCAGGGCCAGGTAAGTGATCGTGGCCGCGGCAAGGAAAGCGAAGAACGCCATCGGGAGCGGAGTGAACCCCAGAATCGACGCGAGCGGCGAGAACGGCAAGCCCAAGCCCACAAGAACAACCGCAAGAACCGTGAGCGCCAGAGGAAGGCTGGGTCGGTTGCGGAAGGGATTCCCGGCGGTGCGGATGACGAAGAGCACGAGCGTCTGGGTTGCGAGCGACTCCACAAACCACCCCGTGTGGAAGAGCGGCCCCGAGGCGTGGAAGACCTCCAGAAGCACGTAGAAGGTCAGGAAGTCGTAAACGGAACTGATCGGCCCGACGAACAACATGAAGTTGCGGATGAAGTTGATGTTCCAGTGGCGAGGCTTGAGCACAAACGCGGGATCGACGTGATCGGTAGGGATGGTGACCTGGGAGAGATCGTAGAGCAGATTGTTGATCAGGATCTGCGTCGGCAGCATGGGCAAGAAGGGCAGGACAATGATGGCGCCCGCCATGCTGAACATGTTGCCGAAGTTGGAGCTCGTACCCATCATGAGGTACTTGATTACGTTGCCGAACGCCTTGCGTCCTTCGACAATGCCTTCGTGCAGCACGCTCAGGCTTTTCTCGAGCAGAATGATCTGCGCCGCGTCTTTGGCAACGTCCACGGCGCTGGCGACCGAGATGCCCACATCGGCCGCATGCAGGGAGGGGGAGTCGTTGATCCCGTCGCCCAGGAACCCAACCACGTGGTTGTGGCGTTTGAGGGCCAGCAGGACCCGGTTCTTTTGCGCGGGCGAGATGCGGGCAAACACGTCCGTTTGCTCCGCGATCTGCGGCAGCGCAGCGTCGCTGATACGGTCCAGCTCGTCGCCCAGGACAATGTGGCTGACATCCAGCCCCACCTGCGCGCAAACATGGCGCGCGACGAGTTCGTTGTCTCCGGTCAGGATCTTGACCTGGACGCCGTCCGTGTGAAGCCCACGCAGGATATCCTGCACCTCCGGGAGCGGCGGGTCGGCAAACGTGGCAAAGCCAAGCAGGGTCAGGTTCTTCTCATCCCCGACCCCGTAGGCAGGCTGTTCCGGAACGGGCCGGTAGGCGATTGCGAGTGTGCGATATCCCTGGACGCTGAGATCGCGGTAGGTCGCTTCGCATTGCGCCCGAGCCGCGACGTCCAGGTCCCGGGACTGACCATCGACTTCGTACTTCGAACACTCGGCCAGGACGGCCTCGGGCGCCCCCTTGGTCACGAGCTCCCGCCCTGTGCCGGTCTGCACAACCACCGAAAGTTGCCGGCGCTCAAAATCATAGGGGATCTCATCGAGTTTGGCGTAGCCCGAGATATCGGGCCGGGCATGATCCAGGATCGCCGTGTCGAGAGGGCTCTTGATGCCCGTCTCGTAGGAGCTGTTGAGGTAGGCGTACAGATGCACTCGCTCGGCCGGGTGGCCCAAGGGATCCAGATTCCGGTCATAGGTCATCTGGCCGCTCGTCAGTGTACCGGTCTTGTCGCTCAACAAGATGTCGATACTCCCAAGATTCTGGATCGCTTCCAGGTTCTTCACGATCACCTTGCGCCGGGCCATGTGCACCGCCCCCTGACTGAGGGTCACGGTCGTGATCATCGGCAAGAATTCCGGCGTGAGCCCGACGGCCAGGGCGACTGCAAAGAGCAGCGATTCGAATGCGGGTCGGCGCAGGTAAATGCTGAAGAGGAAAACAAAGAGGACGAGAAAGAAAACGGTGCGCATGATCAAAGTGCCGAAATTGCGCGTCCCCCGCTCAAACTCCGTCTCGGGCGGACGTGCGGTGAGGCGCACAGCGATCTCTCCAAAAGCCGTCTTGCGCCCGGTCGCAACGATGGCGGCCGTGGCGGTGCCGCTGACCACCGAGGTGCCCAGGTAGACACTGCCGAGCGCCTCAGCGGGTCCGGCGGAAGGCGACTGCTCCTGGGCGACCTCTTTATCGACGGGCATGGACTCGCCGGTCAGCGCCGCCTGCAGGACATGCAAGTCGCGAGACTCGAGCAGCCGAGCGTCGGCCGGGACGAGATCGCCGGCCGAAAGGCGGATGATGTCGCCAGGCACCAGAACTCGGCGGAGGACCTCGGCCCAGACCCCATCCCGCAAGGCGGTTGCAGTGGGAGCGACCTGGTCACGCAGGCGATCGGCGGCGCGCTGGGAACGAAAGCTCTGGATGAAGTTGAGCACCACGCTTAATAAGACGATGGTCGCAATGATGCCGGCGTTCACGAGTTCACCCACGAGCGCCGAGACCAAGCTCGCGATGAGAAGAATCACAGAAAGGGGGCTGGCGAAGAAGCTGAGGAACTGGAGGAGCACGCTGCGGTGTCGGGCCGGGGCGGGCTCATTGGGGCCGACCTCGGCCAGCCGCCGCCGGGCTTCCTGGGTCGTAAGGCCGGACGGGGAAGTGTTCAGCTGCTTAAGCAGGTCAGACAGAGAGGCGTTCTCCATAATCTCCTCCTTCAGCGCAATCGTGTCGCGAGTTTGCTCGTGATGGATCCTTCATGGCAGCTCGGGTCGCGAGTTGGTTCCACGTTCCCGTTCGAGGCGGCAAGGTCCTCCCCGACGCGAGCCGACCCGGAGGGGAGGTTGGACCCTCCGCCCTGTGTCCGCCGGGCTCGGCGCTGGACCGTCTGGCTCGCCCTTCTCTTAAAAGGGTGACGGCAGGCCTGGATCTTGCCCTGCCGGGCGAGGCCCCTGCTGGAACTCGACTGCGAGGCTACCCCCCGAAATTGCATTAAGTCAAGCGCCTCAACCGCCCCGAGGCCAGTCCGAACCTGCGGAGTGATCACCGGCTGGGGAAGTCTGTCCAGGGAGATTTGCTAGAAGTCCGCTTCGGCACCATGCGCCCGTATTATCACCAGCCGATGCGCGTCCAGGCGATATTCGGGACCAAGACTTCCGAGGTCGCGGCCTGAGCCGCGCCTCGACTTGCGGCCATCCCGCTGCGCATCCCGCCAGCAGGTCACACGCCGCGGTTTGTGGGCGACCTTCACGGCCCAAGGTATACTCCCTCAGGAGGAGCGGTCATGAAACCAAAAAGGCAGGATTCATCTGAGCCGAGGCCGGACAGCGGGGGCCTCATGCCGGTGCTTTTCGTGGGGCACGGCAGCCCGATGAACGCCATCGAAAACAATGAGTTCTCGCAAGGCTGGCAGGAGGTAGCGCGCACCCTTCCGACCCCCAAAGCCATCCTGTGCATCTCCGCTCATTGGGAAACGTGGGGCACGCTGGTAACGGCGATGGAAAAGCCGCGCACGATTCATGATTTCGGCGGGTTCCCGCGGGAACTATATGAGGTGGAATATCCAGCCCCGGGAAGCTTGTGGCTCGCACAGGAGAGCCAACAGGCCGTGAAGGGAACGGCGGTGGGTCTTGACCAGGATTGGGGCTTGGATCATGGATGCTGGAGCGTGCTCAGGCGAATGTTCCCGAATGCCGACGTTCCGGTCACTCAAATGAGCCTGGACTACACCAAGCCGGCTCAAGACCACTATAACCTGGCCAAGGAGCTTGCCCCCCTTCGCCAGAAGGGGGTCCTGATCCTCGGCAGCGGGAACATGGTTCACAATCTCCGCCGGGTGGTGATCCTGGGCGACAACCCCGGTGATTTCAACAAGCCTTTCGGGCTGGACTGGGCTATTGAAGCCAACGAGGTATTCAAGAGACTGATCAACGAGGAGGACTATCCAGCGCTGATCGACTATCCGTCGCTGGGCCCAGCGGTTCAGCTGGCCGTGCCCACCCCCGAGCACTACCTGCCTTTGCTCTATGCGCTTGCTCTGAGACAGGAGAGCGAATCCATCACCTATTTCAACGACAAACCTCTGGCTGGGTCGCTAACCATGACGTCGCTGAGAATCGACGCCGCCCGCTGAGGAGATGCGCCGGCTGGCCAACAGCCCCGAGAGATGCCAGGGCTCGCCAGGAAGGCCAAGATCCCTCTCCCGCCGGAGTATGCCGCGGTCCTTGCTGGGAGAATGGCCCACCATGCCCTCGGTTTGGCTCGAAAAGAAGGGGGGACATTGCCCGCGTCCGCCGAGCGGCCCTGTTCGAGGCCGTTAGCCGGCCCGGTGTTGCCACCGGATGGATCAGGAGCTCCCGAGATGCAGCGCTTTGCCGCCTCTGCCCGTCTGACCATCGATCAGGTCCCTGGCGACTTCAACCCCGCTGAGCTTCTCCCTGCTTTCAATACGAATCCCGCCTTTCTCCAGGCCTCCGGGCACTCCCCAGAGTTCAGCCTCGGTGAGGTCCAAGCCTATCTTCTGGAGGAAACCCAGCGCGAGAACTCCTGTTGCCTCCTGATCCGTCTCCGCGAAACGCACCGGACGATTGGCACGGCCGCGCTCCTAGTGCCCAAGCCATCGGACGGTCTCCCCTGGATCGGCCTCCTCATTCTCGAATCCTTGTATCAGGGCGGGGGCCTCGGGGCTGAGGCTACACTAGCCATCGAAGCGCGACTCGCTCTCGGCGGCTGGCCGTCCATTCGACTGTATGTTCTGCAAGAGAATTCGAAGGCGATTGGCTTCTGGCGGAAACTCGGATACGAGTTGGGTGCGGAAACCCAAGATAGCAGCGGTAGGCCCTCCTGGCTGATGGAGAAACGCATTTTCCCAGAGAGCCAGCTGAGGGGCGGCTAACATCTCCCTCGAGCCGACCCCGCGGGCCGGCCCAAACCGTATGGCGCCGTGCCAGCGGTCAGGCTCTGTGGTGAAGTGACTTTGCCCAGAAAGAGGGTACGCAATGCCGCAATTCGGGCTTGCCCTCGACCTGGCACTCGGCTTGACTCCTGTGGGTTCGGCCGCTGAGCACACAATCGGGAAATGCAACAATCCAATGGCCTTGCGCGTGTGTAATTCGCCGATATTTCGCGCCGTGAATTATCCGCAAGAGGGGGATCCGCCCCGGCGCTGTCCGCAGATGGAGATGGGTCTTCGAGGCGGAAAACTTGCGCGGACAACCCCATTCCCTCCAAGAAGAAAACCAAGACGCACGCGGATCAAACGCAGGGCGACCTGAACCTTCCCGAATCAGCCGTAGAATCACTTGCCAAGCCTGACCCTCCTGATTGCAGGTCCAGAGGAGAGGGAATGTGAAGAAAGTGACTCGAAGGAGAGAGGTGGCAACAGCGGCAGCAATTGCAATAGCCACAACGGCAGCCGTAGCACTGGCCAAAGGAGCAGGATCGGATATTGTAGCGGCATTCATGGCAGGAGCTGGATCTGCGACCACCGTGGGGTATATTGTACTCACAAACATAGCGATTCACCAAGCAAGAAGTGGGTAGCAGTGGAAACGGCAGCCACCGCACGACGTTCAAGGCCCATTCTTGACAAGGCGCATCGGTTCGTCACGCCCCATTCCGTCCACAGCCCGGTTCTCGTGCCTTTTCGTCCCTGCCCTTTCAGAGCGCGAGTCTCCACTTGGCGCAACCTTGGGCAATCGGGACGGGCACATCCGCCGAGCGGCTCCGCTGGAGGCCGAGGGGCAGCGGGCGGCGCCCAAAGGGAGTCATGATGTCGGGATCCGATGGGGTGCAGGCAGACGTGCGATCCGTCCAAGACGCGCCTTCTGAAACAGCCATGGCAACTGCCGCGATGCGAGCGCTGGCGGCCCATGGCGAGAGGGACGAGATCCGTGGGGCAGACCACCTTGCCGAGTTATTCCTGACCGAGACCCGGAAAGCCCCACTCCAAGACCCGGCGGTTCGACAATGGGTGATGAAGAACAAGATCGCGCCCGGCGCCTACGAGTTCATGATCGCCCGCACGGCGTTCTTCGACCATGTCGTAAGAGACGCATTGGTGCAGCATGTCCTCAGCTGGTCTTCCTGGGTTCGGGATACCATTCGCGACCATACCGATTCAGAGGACTGGCCGATCAGACGGAGATTTTCGAACTTGACGCGGCCCCGACGCAAGCCCGTAAGAAAGAAGTGCTACGTAGGGAATCCATTCCGCGGCCAGACCACCTGGTGTTTGCGCCCATCGACTTTGCCACCGACAATCTGAGCGAGGTGCTCCTTGCAGCGGGTTTTGCTCGGAATGGGAGAGCGCTGTTCGTGTGGGAGGGTGTCACCTATTATCTCTCTTCCAAGGCCGTGGATGACACCCTTGGGGCGGTCAGGGCAGTATCCCCTTCTGGCAGTTCGATTTGCTTCGACTATGCCTCTTTGTCGACCGAGGCTCTGAGCGAGGAGGGGATCAAGAAGCTTGGGGAACACATGAAATCTGAGTACCCGGCGGAACCGACCAAGTTTGGAATTCCCGAAGGGAAGCTCACCGAGTTTCTTGCGACTCGAGGATACGACGTTCTTGAGAGTCTGGGTCCCGCAGAAATGGAAGCCAAGTACCTTACCCTGAGAGATGGCTCGACCATGGGGAGGCCACCCTCACTGTTCTCGCTGGTGCATGCCTCGTTGCGCGACTGAGCGGTTCGTTTCGAAACTGATCCTGAATCTTCCCCATCGCGCTGCGGAGACCTCTGACCGCAAGGGGCCAGAGGTAGCCTGATGGCTGGTCGAGGCGGCTGTCTTGGTGGCTTGGGTCTTCATCCAGACATCCTTACAGGTGAGCACGCTGGTCACGGCGGCCCGCCTCACCAGCCTGCTCGGACATGCGGCCGTCTGGTTCCCGCGCGGACCCGAGCACCCCAATTGGTTCTTGGTGATCGTAGGGCTGTTGGGGAATACCCTCAGTGGAAATGGGCGGGCCATCCTGGGCGTGCTGGACGGCGCGAGCACTTTCGCGTCGAACCTTACCCCCTGTGCCTGGCCGGACAGGCAGTGATCGGTGTGTTGTACTGGGCTTGGCTGGCCGTCTGGTTGACTGGCCGCCGGCGCTCAACCACGAGCGCCGGGTTGCCTCGGGCGCCAAGCCGTTGGTAGAGTCAGCCGTTTCGGGACAGCCTTCGCGCCGACGACCCGGATAGGAGCGACCACGATGATTGAGATTGGAAAGATTCTGAAGCGTGCTTGGCATATCCTGTGGAACTACAAGGTCCTGTGGATCTTCGGTATTCTGCTGGCGCTCACCTCCGGTGGCAGAGCGGGCCCCTCCGCCACCGGAGGCGGAGGGACAAACTTCCAGACGAGCGGCGGAAACGGCTCCCGGGGCTTTAACCCAAGGACCCTGCGCTTTTTCAACGATCTCAATCGCTGGTTCCAGCAGAACATCTCGCCACTCTTTCTTTACCCCCAGCAACACATCGCCACCTTCATCGACATCCTCGTCGGCCTGGTCCTTTTCGTCCTCCTCGTCGCCGCGATCCTCCTGATCCTGCGCTATGTGAGCGAGGCCGCGGTCATTCGCATGGTGAACGAGTACGAGCAAACCGGCACCCAGGTTGGTTTCAGACAGGGTTGGAAGATGGGCTGGTCGCGGGCCGCCCTGCGGATGTGGCTGATTGACCTGATCATTGCGCTCCCCGTCTTGGTCTTCGTGCTGATCCTGATCGGGCTGGGCTTGGCCGCCTACTTCAGCGTGAAGAGCAGCAATCACGCCCTCGGGGTGGGCGGTGTGGTCGGGGCCATCAGTTGCGCATTCGTGTTCATCATTGCGTTCGTCATCTTGATGGTCGTGCTTGGGCTGTTGGGCCATTTCTTCAAGAGGATGGCGGCCCTGGAGAACACCGGCGTCAGAGAGTCCTTCCGCCGCGGCTGGGAGATGGTCAAGCGGAACTGGAAGAGCGCAGCACTCATGTGGCTGGTCATGCTCGGCTTGGCCATCGCCTATGCGCTCGGGTTCATTATCCTGTTCTTCCTTCTGATCCCAGTCTTCGTCATTCTGGCTCTGCCCGGCTTGATCGTGGCCGCGATCCCGGCGCTGGCTGCCTATGGCATCAGCAGTCTTTTCGCCAGCGGACCTTGGACCTGGATTATCGCCGCCCTGGCCGGCCTGCCAGTTCTCTTCCTGATTCTGGGATCGCCGCTGTTGCTGATCTCCGGGTGGATCGAGATCTTCAACTCCACCGCCTGGACGTTGACCTACCGCGAGATGAAGGCGCTGGAGATTGTCGCTCCAGCTGGGCCCTCCCCAACCGCCTCGTAATCGCCATCCAGAGCAGGACTATGGCTGCCGGCACTCTTGCCTCTGGGGGTCACCTTCCAGTATGTCGGACGGCATTCTCGATGTCAGGGACAGGACCAAGCAGAATTGTGTCTCCCCTCATGAATCGCTGAGGGTTCCTCTTGCCTAGATTTCCACGGACAGGCTCAATCTGTCAATCGGACGGGCGACGATCTGGCCCAACTGCGATGCGACTGAAAGGGGTAGTATTCCCTTCCAGCGGAGCTGTCCTCCACGTTGGTTACGATACCAAGAGCACCAACCCATTCATTTCTGGCAAGGCATGAGAGAACGCGCTTTGGCTGGGAGGATTGACGCCGAAGCCGTCCTATGGTCTTGGGGAGGGGGATCAATCCTGTGCGCACCGGAGACCGGGAGTCCTGTTAGGAGACAACTTGCCGCCTGTGGGACCGCAAGCGCTCGTCTCCACAGGGGAAGAGGGATAGGAGAGGAGGAAAATCCCATGTCATCGGAAGGCAACCCCCGCACGGTCCGCGTGGACACCGGCATGGGCGTTGTCTGGCTTATCGGCTGGCTCTTCACGATTGCCTATGCCAAGCTCATATGGACGCAAGCCATCCTGGCCATCGCTGTTTGGCCGTACTACCTGGGCCGGATCGTGAGATAGGCCAAGAGCGTACGGCCCGCCCTAGGGAATACAGGCACGCCCAGCCGAGGGGGGAATTGCGCGCCTCATCACGGATGATCGACTGGTTAACCTCGTAGTCCCGCGCAAGGATGGCAGGGGCGGTGAGAGCGAGTGCGTGGGTCCTAGCCGGGCGGCCGTGACGCGCCGCCTCCTCGATTCCGTCATGGGTTTGCGCGACGAAATCCGTAGAGGCGTCGCTCGGACGCAATGCCTCCTCGTTGTGCATCGCCTGAGCGCCGCGGCCCGACCTGTCGCGTGCGGATCGTGGTCCCAAGTTGCACGGGGATGGCTGCCGGCCTACCCGGCGAGAAAGGTCAGGATCTTCTCGTTGACGATGTCGGGAGCCGTGTATTGGGCACAATGATTTGCGCGCGGAACGATCTCGGCCTTCAGGCCGGCCACCCGGCGGGTCGCCCGCCGGATCGCATCCTTTGGCCTGTAAATCACTTCGTGGTCACCGATCAACAGAAGCACAGGAATTCGGATCTTGCCCAGTTCTTCGTCACTGAATACAGAGGGCACGGCTGAGTTGCAGGTGGGCCGGTAGCGGGGGTAACCAGCGATCGTGCTGATGGAGCGTAGGCGAGCATAACACTCATCCATGGGGAAGCCTTGCCATAACCATTCGTACGCCCTATGAACCATACGTTCCGAGCGGATTATAGGTGCCATCATGTGAGCCGGGATAAGAAGGTGCCACCACCAGGCCCACATCTGTACAAAGGTAGCTGCCGGGCTGATGAGCACAACTTTCTTGACTCGTTCGGGCAAGTGAAGGGCGGTGTTGAGGGCAAAGAAACCTCCATTTGAATTGCCAACCATATGCGCGCTCTCAATCTGCAGACCGCCGAACAGGTCAACCACCCAATGGTTGAACTCCCGGTGGCTGCTGATCGGACGGGTGGGAATGCTCTTGTTCATCTCGCCAATGATGTCGACCGCATACGTACGGTAGTGTTGGCTGAGCGGTCCCACCGTCCGATACCATACGGTGGCGCTGCCACCCCCTGGATGCAAAAGCACCAGTGGAGCAGCGTCTTTCGATCCACTGGCGATCACATGGGTGTCGCCAAAGCGAGTGGGAATGTAGAGCTCATCGTAGGGAACGGGCCATTGTTGCAGGACGGCCTCATAGGCCGCGCCAAACTGAGCCTCGATTTCAGGCGACTGAAAGATGCGAATTCTGTTCGGCACGGCGTTTTTCCTTTCAAGTATCAACCAAGCCCAGGTTTCGCATCCCGACTGTGACGACCAGCCGCGTCAGGGGGGCTGAAGGATGGGTATCTCCGCCTGCGAAGGGCGGCTGATCCCTCTCAGCAGGGTATGTCGTCAGACCCAATGGGACCTCAAGGGCGATTGGCCCCGACACACTTCTCGGCCCTAGTATAGCCAAACGGGAGGGAGAATGGCCGGGAAGAAGGAGAGCGTGGAAGCGGCAGTCCGGACGATCCGTTGGCCGAGATTGCCATTCCGTCCTACACTTAGCCCCATCTTGGGTTCGAAAGGGAGGGGCCATGGCAAAGGATCTGACGATCATCATGGAAGACCGCCCCGGGTCGCTCGCCACGCTCGGCGAGGCCCTGGGACGGGCAGGGGTCAACATCGAGGGAGTTTGCGCGGTCACCGCGCAGGGGAAGGGGGAGATTCATATTCTGGTGGAAGATGCAGTGAAGGCAGGCGGGGCCTTGCGAGCGAGCGGCATGCAAGTCCTTCGTGAGACGGATGTCCTCGTGGAGGACATTCGGGACCGGCCCGGAGAGCTCGGGAATATTGCTCGACGGCTGGCCGGGGCGGCGGTGAACATTCAAGTTGCCTACTTGGCCACTTCGACCAGGCTGGTCGTCGGGGTGGACAACCTGGAAAAAGCCCGGACGGCTTTGCGGCCCGCGAAATAGAGCGCCTGCAGGTCTCGCCCGGTCTCGCACAGGATGCCGGCCAGGGAGGTGGATGCCAGTTCGGGGGTGCCGACAAGGCGGCATCTTGTTCGATCGCGCTCGGGAGGAGTTGCCATGACCCGTAGGGGTCGGACCTCCGAAAGGGGGCTGCGGCCATGACTGCCCCCACGCTGTCCTCGTTCGTTATCCTCTTGCTGATGTATGAGGCCGCACTGGCCTTGTTCTATGTGCGCCCGATGCTCAGGAACGACCGACGAGCCAGTCCATGGAACTGGAGAGCCTTGACCCTGATCGTCCTTCTGTGCTTCGCAATGGTCTCTTGGTCTTTCGTCCTTCACCATCGCGGGTTTCTGGCGGAATCCCTCTCCCTCAATGTCCTCGCAATCGCCCTTGCAATCCTAGGATTAGCTTTCTTCTACTTCCGCTTGCGAGCCCTTCGAGACCCGACCAGCATCTACCAGCATTGGAGGGTGATCGTCTGGCTTGCACTAGCCACCTTCCTGGCGGGGATCCTGCTACCCGCTGTCCCGACCCCCTGACGCCGGCGACTGGCTCCCCAATCTCCTCTTCCACATGAACAATGCCCTTGAGGGCTGTACTCACCAATCGCTGGACGGTCATAACGAGGAGCAGGGACACGCGATCGCGCTGCTTTGGCTCACGCATCCTAAACTGCGCCGGTCACCCATATCGGGAGGCAGCCGCCCCGAAGCCTGGGGATGCATATAGTTCTCGACGGCCTTGCGCATCCTGGCAGGCTTGCGGTTCGGCGTGCTTCCCCTTCTTGGCATCAGCGCCTGCTGAAGGCGGTGAGCACGGGCGGCCCAGCAATCACCCTGAGCTGTGATTTGTGGCGAACCGGAATCGTTGGACCTCTCCTCCAAGTTGTGTCCCTTGAAACTGGCTCCTTCATGGAAGGCAGCGCAAAGGGCCCCCTTGCGCCAGGCCTGAAAGGATGAAAATGTATGATGCTGAAGGCAAGAATGGCTTCGAATGAGGTCGCATTCACGATTGACCATCAATTGCTTAGGCATCTGGACCAGCTTGTCGCCGAGAAGCGCTTCTCTAATCGAAGCCGCGCAATCCAAGAGGCGGTGGAAGAGTAGCTCTCCCGGTTGGATCGCGGTCGCCTGGCCAGGGAGGCCGCCGAGATCGACCCGCGCTTCGAGCAGAGGCTTGCCGAGCAGGGGAGGACAGGGGAGCCGGAATGGCCCGAGTTCCAGGAGGCGGCATCGTCCGGGCGGACTTGAATCCAGGCAGGGGGCATCAACACAGGCCGGTCAGCGCCCTGTCGTCGTTCTAAGCCACAAGGTGTTCCATGAGAGATCGGGACCATTATCCCCATGACGATCACGAGGCAGGATCAGCGGGCCGGCTTCCCGCCCACGCTGGAGCTGGCGGAAGAGGTCGGCATGACAGAGCGGGAATGGGTGAAGATCAGCCAAATTCGCACACTTTCCACCGAACGCTTGGGGAAGAAAATGGGCCGGGCAGGAGCGGAGATCCTCGATCTCCTGATCGAGGGTCTGAATGAAATCGTCGCGGCCCGGCCTCTAAGTAAGTGCTGCCTCGGTCAAGACCTGCGTGGCCAGAATCCCCGTGCCTCCTCCTGGGAGGTACTTCTTGTGCTCCGATCAGCGCTCCTGGATTCAAGGCGTCGCCGGTCTCGCCGGGGAACGTCTATTCGCCCTCAATGGGGCCTGAGCCGCTTCGCCGGGGGCGGCACAATCAACCCTCGTTCCGAGGGTCAACTCGCGGATCACTGCGGACCCATGTTGAGCACACGCCCGGTGGGCGAGGCCGTTCCTGGGGTAATGCCTTGCGATAGCGGTGCGTTCCCCTTGCGCTCCCTCCAAAACGCACGTGCGCGGCCCATACCGGTGCAATACTTAGTGAGACCAAGAGAGAGAAGGCATGGGCAAACGCAAGGAAACGCTGAGAGCAACGTTGGTATTGCCCAACGGCCACACGGCGACCGCGGGGTTTGACACGGATCACTGGTGGCGGTGCAGCGATGAGGCAGTTGAGAAACGTCTCAACGGGCTGGCCTCGGATTGGCTAGTTGGCGGCCAAAACGCGGACATCATTGGACGGCTGGTGAGCCGGGCATGCGCGGAATTAGGTGCCAAGCTTATCAGCACCGAGGAGGTGGAAGTGGAGGACCCGTCCGTCGCCCTCCTTGACCGGCCCTAGCCGCAGGATGGCCACAGAAAAGCCGCCCGATGAGGCGGCTTTCGCTTCCTACCCACAGGGCCAGGAAATCGTTGGGTTACCTTCAGCGGGCCATACGGCTGTTTCGGCCTCGAGGAGAGGGAACAGCCGCTGCGATGTTTGACGCTTCTTGCTCAATGCTCAGCATCAGCTCCCTTTCCCCCCTGGGCGGATACGGCTCAACGCCGGCACAGGATTATCTCATAACCGTGGTCTTCGTTCCATGCCCGAATCGGAGGGTCAGCCCCCGCCAGCGCAGCAAGGGCGGAGGCCAACTTGTCGAGGTCGCACCGGGCGAGTGTCCCTCATTCTCAACAAGGGGGCGTCGCCAGGCGGAATGGGCTTCAGGAGACACACGATCAACCCACCCCTACCTTCCCTTCGGGGAGCCATGGGAAGGATCCGTGGGCCAAGCCCGCGGAGTCCGACCTGAGCGGGCAGGCGAAGGCAAAACGAGCAACTCGGATTCCTGCCTCCCCTCTGCCGGGAGGAGCGGAGGACGGCGGAAATCCAGGAGAAACTCGGAGGCGACGGGGACAACGTTGGGGGCTGCTTCAGGCGCATCGGCTTGATCCAGTGGGTTTCACTGTCGCCTGTCGACCGCCCTCGAGCCCCGTCCTTGCCATAAGTCATCTCGGGAAGCCCCCGATTTGGGAACCAGGTTCCAGAGGACCTTGGGCAGGATCTCGGAGGAAGAGTATGTGCTGGTGACGCAAAAGGGTGAAGAGGGCAGATATTGCGCGGCCTCCAATCCGAGGGAACAAGGGTTCGCCCCGCGGGGTCTGGCGACCCAGTTCACGAGCCAAGCTCGACTGCCACATCCTTGAGATTGTGGGGGGAAACTGCTCAGACTGGAGGAAGCCCACTTCGCGGATCTCAAGCTTATCGAAACATCTGGGTGATGATTTCTTTGACCCCGGGTTCTCTTGCCGCTTTCTGAACCAGGGCGTGCTTGGCGCCCAGGGCTGTGATCATCTGGGCAAGCAAGACACGGTCCTCCTGACTCTTGGCCAAGTCGCCCAGACTCGCGATGATCTGGTCCATTCCCCTTTTGTACGGGGTTGCTTTCATAATGGCCGAGACTGATTGGGCCCTGAACCGAGCCTTGTCTCAGAGAAGGTGGCGGGCGCAAGGGCGATGTTTCTTCGATGCTTGTGACCGGGGTGCCACCCGGTCGTTCCCGCTATTGAGATGATTTGCCCTGCTTCCACAACCATGATGGCGATGGGCATCTCATGACGAATGGCCCATGGGCGGCCCGGTACACGCCTCGTGCGCTAGCGGACCGTCCTCGTTCTCGTCTGAAACTTCCGCAGGCCGTTCGAGCTGACTAGTCACTTCGTGCTTTCTTGGTGATCCAGCTGAGGAGCCAGAGGATCCCGATAACCGCAAGCACGGGGAGCAACATAATAAGGAAGACCAGACCAGCCACCTCGACCGCCCAGGTTCCATAAAGGAGGCCGATCAGCACCAGCCCGACCCCGACGATGAGAACGATGCCCCATCTCACCAGCTGACGCCGGGTGGCCGAGGCGAATTGGCGCATATCGAGGTCCTGACGGGGTTTCAGCGGACACCTTTCCCTGGGGCCCGAACCTTGTCTGGTCTGATCATACCTCCGCTCTGTGAGGGAGAGGTGAGAATCTAGATTCCCAGGAAACCGGGTTCTGATGACGCACTCGCCAGCCGATTGCGGCGCTGGCAGATTGACCCAGTCGCGCGGCCTCTTCGGGACAGGATCCACGAGCGGTTTGGCCCCCTGTCGTAGAGGTCATGGGATTGTCGTGGACCAAACTTGGTAGCAGGAGGGCCCATTCCCTTTCTGCACTGTGTTTGAACCAGGAGGAAAGGATGGACAATTGGTGCCCGGCGCCCGCACTCGCCGGTCTGTGGGCCCTTACCCCAGATGCGCAAGAGAGGGACGGGGAGGAAGCTGGGGGCCGAGGCAACGGTAGAAGATGCGCCATCCAACCTGGGCCGGGGGGCAAAGGGGGCGGACCCCGAGAAGGTGACGGCCGCAGCCGCGCGGGCGGAAGCGGCCATGGTGAGGCCGGCTCAGGCGAATTTGGGTTTGACGGATGGCCAGATCGCTAGGTTGACGGTGACCGCGCGGGGGGACGGTATGGTGTGGACGCACTCGGTGAGACCAGAGGGGACGGTGAATCCGGGAGGGGTGGCGCAGGAGCAGGGCGCTTGTCGAGCCTGACGATCACAGTGTGCGCGCCAGGAAGCCATTTTGGGGGAGATCTCGCTGGGGCGGGGGCGGAGATGACGGTAGGTTCGTTTCCGGGGAGAAGTTCGAGACGAAGGCGAGCTGCATCTGGGATCAAGCGGAGTTCGCCCCGCGCGACGGGGAGACGGTTGCGGGCTGGACGTTCACGGCACTTGCAGTCAAGCTGCCGCTGAGCGCATGGGCGGGAAGCTGAAGCCGGGCATTCCCGGGATCCTGGGCTCGACGACACATCGCTTAGCCAGGTGGGGTAAGGATTGCGTGCTGACCGGGCAGTTCCTCAAACCCAATCTTGAGCGGGCGCGCCGGATGCTCAAGGTCCGCCGCCTCTACCTCGCGACCCTGCTCGACAATAGGCTAGGTCGGCTTTCTCCCCAGGGCGCGGATCCAGCCTCTGTCAAAGTCCACAAGGACATGCACCTCGTTGTAGCCAGCGGTTGAGAAGAGCTCATCCAACTCCTCTTCGCTGGGGTAGGCCGTCCCTTTTGGGTCCGCCAACTTCAGAAACTTCAGATCCCGCTCTCCGTACTTTGCACCCTTGTACCCCTGGCCGATGAGGATCAGCATCCCACCGGGCTTCAGCACTCGAAGGACCTCCCTCATATCGTTGACGAGATCGGGCCAGTAGTAGTGGGTGTTTACGGCAGTGGCGAGATCAAACATCTTGTCGGGAAAGGGCAGAGAGGACACGCCACCTTGGCGAATTTCGACACGACCTGCCCCGATTGACGTCCGGTTCGTGTTCTTGGATACGCTGACACTCTCCTCAGAGTGATCAATGCCGTAGACTTTTCCCGCGGCGGCGATTTCGGCCAGCTTGCGGACGGTCCCACCCCCGCCACAGCCTATGTCGAGAAGGGTGTCGCGTGTGCCGATTGAGACTTGACGGAGCCCCCAGTCGGTCAGCATGGAATGGGTTGAGTTCATTGCCCTTGCCAACCATCTGCCGAGTCGACCGGATGGTTTGCGCCATTGCCTCGCCACAGTATTCATGATGCCCGTGTTCAGGACCACCTCAGCGATGCCATTGGCCATCGCTATGAGAACTCGGCCTTTGGACTGCTTGGCAGGGGCTGGAGTGTCCATGATGAGGTCCTCTATCCTCAGGTGCAGAGGCCGGGCGCTTGGGGCGATCTCGCCCAGCGAGGGAGCCGCTGTCTTCGGGCCTGATTCTATCGCCCAGCTGCCTGTTGGGCGTCGGGCAGGATGAGGGTCTGGTGGCATCGGCTCCCGAGCCCAAATTGTGGTGCGCTTTGAGGGTCCAGTGATGAATCCATCCCGTCCGCGCGGAACGCGTGGACGGCCCCCGGGGAGGGCCGCACGCGCATCTGCGCTGGCGGGCCCAGTTGAAGTCAGACTCCTTGAGAGGACATCTCGGGGGTTGCCACCTGTCGAGCTTGCTCTGGAACCGCATAGGGGCCCCTGCGCATTCGGCTTCAATCGGTGAGAGCCATCCTCGGGCTTCCAGCGCAACAATAGAATCGCCCAATCCGAGCGTGCAAAATCCGATGATAATCCGCGCTCTTGGCTATCCTGCCGAAGAGGACTTGCCTGGCGGAGATGGATCTCGAGGAACGTGGACCCCTGGGTAGTTCGGTTTCGCCGGGTGGCGCCCGGCTCAGTTGCACGTTCCACCATTTCGAAGGAAGGCTCCCTCCCGCCGCAAGAATAGACGCGACAAGGTACGTGGCCAAGAGCGAGGGAAGCTTCCTGGCACCTCGGGGTTTGTCATCAGGGGTGAATGTCCAGAGATCTTCTGGACCCGAAGTAGCTTTCCCCTCTATCGTGGAGAAAGGACTATCCAAGCACGAGGTCTTCCCGGATGACCCGATCGGGTCGAAGCCTTGCAGGCCTCGTCGATCGCCTTCCCGCCCTCCAGCACATCCTCATCCTCATAACGCCTTGGTCAGAGCGGGGCATCACCTCGCCTCCCGGATGAAATCCGTATGAGGATTTGCGCCTGGGCTGAGCTTCTTTGCGGGGCGGCTAACCGAAGGGGAGGCTCGCCCGAAGTGACAATACCTGAACAGCCCCGATTCTGGCGGAGGCAATGGGGTACCTCCACCCCGTCAAACGGCCCCACGGTTTGACAGTTGAACCGTTCGGGGTGAGCCCCGATCGAGCGGGCTCGCGCCTTCTGGCATCATGGCCAGGAAACCTTCACGGGGGTGGAGTAACCCAGCTTGTCCAGGACGCGCACCTGGCCGGAGGAATGTTGCGAGCAGGTCCGGTCGTCGCTGAGGGCATAGGAGAGACCCGTCGTCGAATACACGACGTCGAGCAAGTTTCCTTTTCTGCAAATCTCCGCTTCAACCAAGTACGCCAGGCCGACGGCGGGAGGGGCGGCACTCCACTGGATAGTGACGGTGCTGCCGTTGCGACTGGCGGTGACGCCTCTGGGAGGCGCGACGCGAGGATTGGTGGGAAGCGGCGGGTAGACCACGGGAATACTCTTGACCGCGACCGACACGGTGACGGCGGGTGCCCACACCCAGCAGTAGAACTTGGTGCCCATAGGCTGGACCCACAACCAAGTCCCGGAATAATCGCGTCCGTAGACCTGGGCGGTGCCGCCTTGTTCCAACCCCCACATGTAGAGATAGACGGGGTTCGGGCCGTAGAGGCAGGCGGTTTTGGCGATGGAGGTCGCCACAGCGACCTGCGGTGTGGGCGTGCCAGCAGGGGTGGAGCTGTCGGTCGGGGCGGGCGTTTCTGAGGGTGTGGGGGTGAAGGTGGTGGTTGGAGTGATTGTTGCTGAGGAGGTAACGGCGAGCGTCGCAGTGACGGCCGGCGAGAGCGTGAATGCCGGTGACAGTGTTGGGGGCGGAAGGGAAGCCGGGGGTGCCGTGGGGCTCTGGAATCGAGAGGCCATCGCAGCCAATGGGAGATTGCAGGACAAGCTAGGGAAACAGCAAACCAACATCACCACAAGTTTCCTCATTGCAGAAAAGCCTCCCTGAGCAGATTCCCGGTTTCCACCCACCAAAGGTGGGACTTTCCTTCCGGCCCCTTCGGGCTCGAGGGTCGATTCCCGATTCCGATCCCAGGATCAAGCGATGATACTAAAAATCCCCTTTTTGAACGACCTCCGCTCCGCAAGGGCTTCGCGGCTCAGGGCATCTCGTTCCACTGCCCCGAGCCTTCTTGCGGAAGGGAGCCCCCTTGTTCCCGGCTTTGTGTCGAGACCTGGCTGTCCCCGCCAAGTGCCCCTCGGGTCGCGATCCGGGAATCATCCACCCAGAAGTGTTTGTGCCGCTGTTGCGGCGCTGAGACGCTCCGCATCGACAGCTGCTCCCGGGTTTTCTCGTTCATCTGTGACCGAATGGCCGCGGCTCACATCCGTCCGGTGATCCCGTGCAGCGTTTGATCGCGAGAAGATGGGATCCCTGCGGAGAGGAAGCCCCGGCTTCTCGCGGGATCCCCTCTGAGGGAATCCTCCGAGTGCCCTCGGAGGGAAAGACAGGGGGCTGGCCCGGAAGGCCCGCCGTAGTCCGGGGTCGGTCGGAGGGGGAATAGCTTGGGCTCTTCTTTGCGCCTCGGCCCACCTCTGGGCTTCAAGTCTCACCTGGCAGATCCACCCGACACCCAGAGGATCGACCTATTGTCCGGCTTCTTCGTCCAAAGACTTCCGGCTCTCCGCAAGAGGCGACTCAGCCAACGAGGCAGCAATGCGAGCTTCGAGGTCTTTCCGGCCGGGCTTGCGTTTGCCCAGGCCCTTGAGCATGTCCAACATGTAGGTGGTCATGGTTCGGGTCAGCTTCTTGAGCACCTCAGGCGTGAGTTTCTCGGACCTCTCAAACCAGCGGATGGCTGCGTAGCCCATGACCACGGTAGTCGATGAGGCAATGGCGGCCGCCAGCAACCAACCGAGCGGGCCTTCGAACTCGCTCAGTTGCTGGAAGATCGTGCGGGCCAGGAACGCCATCCCGAAGGTGGTCACAAGTTCGGTGGCCCGCTGCAGGTTGATGCGGTAGTTGTATATGCGGGCGATGCCCAGCACCATGACGGATTGGGTGATCGTCAGCGGAATGAAGTCAATAACCGGCAGCGGCGCCAGAGCAATGACGGCGGAAATGGAGGCGGCGCTGACAATCGAACGCCAAGCAAGCTGCCAGCGGTACTCGGGCAGCGCCTGCCCCAACGCGGCAATCATGGCCGGCTCGGTGGCCGCTATCGCGAGCAGCAGGCGGGACAGGTTCTGGCCATCCTTGGCCGCAATCGGGACGACCTGCTCCGGCTTCAAGCCCAGATTGGTCGCGCTCTGAGCGATGACGCTATCCAAGTCACTATAGCTGACCAGGTCCATCTTGTTCAGCGCGACCAGGTAGGGTTTCTTGAGAGCGGCCAGTTCGTGGAATAGCTCTTGTTCGGTTTTCTTGATCCCCTGGATGGCATCGAAGACCAGGACGAGGAAATCAGCCTGCTCGGCAGCGGAAAGCGCCAGGTAGCGTTCATGCTCGCCCTGGTCTCCAACGGCATCGGCGCCGGGGGTGTCCACCACGGTGAACAGCCCAGCATCGGCCTGCTGTGTCTGACGGGTAGTGCCGGGCAAAGGGCCTACGGCGGCCGCATCCTGTTTGCTGCGAAGCATCTGGTTGTAGAGGGTGGATTTGCCCACATTGGCGGGCCCAATAATGACGACGTTGTGTTTCTGGCCGAAAGTCTGCCGGACCTGGGCGGTGGACATCTTGACCAGGCCTTTGACCAGTCCAGCATCCGAGGGAAATGCAGCGAGAAGGGAGAGGAAGCTCGTTTTCTCCTTGGGGCCCAGGGCGTTCCAGATCAGGCGAATCGAGTCCTGGACGTCCGTTGGAAAGTAGCTGAGAAAGTCGTCGAAACTGGGCACGTTCTACTCACCCGGACCCTATATCATGAGAGGCATCTGTGGGCGCATCAGCGTCTTGACACGCCTGCCCTTTTGAAATCAATGTATCCCCGCTCGACGTCGACATCGATTAGCTCCACGTGGACCCGCTGGCCGACATCCACCCCGGCGAATCCCTGAACCAACTTTCCTTCGACAGGCATGGTGAGGAGCCGGACCCATGTTCCCTTTGGAGAAGCGCCGGTCACAATGGCGTCGAATTGTTCTCCGATCCTCGACTCGAGCAGGAGCGCGGCGGCAGATTTGGCGACTTGTCGTTCCACCTTGTTGGCAGCATCTTCCTCTTCCGTGCAATGGAGAGCAAGTTTTTCCAGCTCGTCGGGGGAATAGGGGGAAGGTCCCTTCTGGATGGCCGCCTTCAGTAGCCGTTGCGTGATCAGATCGGGATAGCGGCGATTGGGAGCGGTGGAATGGGTATAGTCCTGGACCGCCAGCCCGAAATGCCCCGGGGCGACCTCTCCGGGCGACTCGGCAACATATTCACCCGGCCCCATGAGCTTAATCACCGTGAGGGACAGATCCGGGAATCGAACCGGATCGGCAGCTTTCTCCTTCACCAGAAACTCCTCGAGCGCCTTGGAGTCCGGTTCCGGAGGAAGCCCGAACTTGTGTTCGGCGGCAATCTCGACAATCCGGTCCCACCGTTTGGGGGTACGGACCACGCGGCGGATGGAGGGGAACCCTTGGGAGACGAGATAGCGGGCGGTAACCCCGTTCGCCGCGATCATGAAATCCTCGATGATGTCCATGGCGCGGTTTTTGGTTTGCACTTCGAGATCCCGGATCTCATCTCCATCAAATCTAGGTCTGGCCTCCGTAGTCTCCAAGGTCAGGGCTCCGTGGACGTGACGGGATTCCTTCAGTCGTTGAGCCACCCCGTCCTGCAGACGCAAGTTCTCGGCCAGTCCGCTTACGCTCGCGACCGGAACTGGCATCGGCCCGTTGCCTTCCAGCCAGGCGGCCACACTGTTGTACGCGAGCTTGGCGTGGTTCTTGACACGCGCCGGGTAGATGTCCGAGGCCTGCAGGGATCCATCGGCAGCGATCCGCATTTCAACGACGAGGGAGGGCCGCACGACGTTGAAGTTCAGAGAAGTGAGGTCAGTGGAGAGCTTCTCCGGAAGCATGGGGAAGATCTCGGCGGCGGTATAAACCGAGGTCGTGTTGTGGTTTGCGTGTTGGTCCAGCGCGGATCCGTGGACCACCAGAGCATCCACGTCCGCGATAGCGACCAGAACCTTGACCTGGTCTCCCGGTTGGGCCTGGGCAACGGTCAGCTGATCCAGGTCGAGCGAGTCGTCGTTGTCGATGGAAGCCCACAGGAGGTCCGCCAGATCACGAGCTGGCTCCTCCTGCGGGGAGGCGGCTGATTGAATCCTGTCCAGTTCGGCCAGGGCCTCGGCCGAGAAGTCAGGGAGCAAGCCTCGGTCGAGCATCGCCCGGCGAGCGATGCGCCTTAGAAGGCCACGGTCATGATTCGGTCTGGTATTCATAAGGGTAGATTGTAACCGACCCTGGGAAATCTCTCGGTCTTCGCAAATCCTGCCCATTCCCTCCGGTACCCGGATTCATAAGGGGGCCTGCGAAAGGGGGCCAAGGGCACATTCGCCCGGGGGAGCGCAATTCCCCGGTCGCTTGTGCCGGCCGAGGGTTCAGGACGAATCCCCCAGCTGCGTCGGGCACGTGTCGACGGCCGTACCGGCGGGCGTCGGCGAGGCAGCCCCAAGGGATGAAGAGACAGGATTGACCGGGATCGCAAGCTAGAAGGTCTCCTCGACCAGGGCTCTTCGGGCGACGCGTTTGACAATCGCGACGACTCGATCCAGGGCATCCATGTAAGGGTAGGGGTTGCTTTGGCCGATAGGCTCCCCGTTCGCCGTCTTGAGGATGAAGAAATGAGTTCCGTCCAGTGCCAGCTTGCGCTCGTACCGCGAGTCTTCCGTGCTGTTGTCGCGAACGGATTGGATGCCGCCTTGGGCACCCGCCTTGGTGCGGTAGGTTTGGCTCTTGAGGATCGGTTCATTGTTCTCGGCGGTGAGCACGAAAGAGTACAGCTGATCGGAGGACTTGCTGAGGAGGAATCTGGGAGGCACCGGAGGCATCCTTTTCAGGAAGACGCATTGGACTGCCCGACAGCCGTCATTATATCTTTTGACCTTTCTTTATAGCGGCCTCGAGTCAGGCAGCGGAAGGCCGGCCGCTGGATGACGTGGTTTCTCGCAGGGCACGGGCTTTGGGTCCGCGAGAGATCCGGGCCGCAGGCTGCCAGGATGCCAACCTGCGGTTCCCTCATTGAGAATACACATCAAGTCCCAGCACAAGGCGCGGCAGTTCGGCCGCTGGCCGTCTTCTACTCGGGCTCGGGCGAGCCAGTAGATGGTGGGCTGTGCCAAAGCGCACCGGATCTGACGAGGGTGCGGGGCACGGGCGAGGGCGGCTCACCCTGCGGCCGCGAGGCCGACGAGTCGGGGTTTGAGATTGAATCCTGGGATTTCGCACGATCCAGCCCATAGATCAACCCTTGATGTCACGGCAGAACATCGAAGAATGGAGTTCTGCGACGCCTCTTTGTCTTCTTAGGAGCTCGTGCCGGTTTCCTCTTCCCTCGCGGGCCTAGGCAGAGAACCAGCGACCTCCGAGATATTAGCCTTCGTCCTGCCGCGGAACCCTCGGATCGCAGTTCCACCTTCCTGAGCGTGCCACTCGGGCTTCGGCATATCACTGGCTGATCGGGTTCGTGTCTGGGACTGATTGCAGGGGTACCTCTACGGTTCGACTCTTGTCAACCACGCCGCCAGATTGATAACCGCCGACCGTTCAGGTCGATAACCGCACGGATGGGGTTTCTGGGTTGGACACGTTCGCCGCAACGAGTTCGGCATTGCTGCGAATAGCGTCGAAGGATGGGCCGAGAAGGACAGAATATCGAGATAGCGGGGTGGAGCTGGGGCGGCGCGTTCTAACAGCAGCAATGCGGAGCGTATGCGTTGAACAAACCGGTCGACCATTGAAAACAGGCAGAACAGGCCCTCGGCGGACAATCCAGACTCATCAACGGAGTGTGTTGCAGGTCTGATCGGAGTTTGTTGTCGGGCTCAGCCGGGACAGATAGCACCCCCCACGCCTCAGAGCCCAAAACTGTCCAAGAATCATGGTGCACGGCGCAACCCCTGGCACAGAAAACGGGGGTCTCCCCAAGTATTTCCACAGCCAAGTTATCAATGAGTACTACTTCGCCCTATTGCGAGTTGTCACATCGAAGATGACGGCAGCCGCGAGCACAAGGGCTCTGACGATGTACTGGAGGGATATGTCGATGCCCATGAGGTTCATGCCGTTCGTCAGTGAAGCCATGACCAACGCGCCAATGACCGACCCTACAACCTTGCCGACACCGCCGGATACCGCCGCGCCCCCGACGAAAGCCGCCGCGATGGCATCCAATTCAAACCCGGTCCCGGCCACCGTCGTGGCGGACCGCAAGCGGGAGGCGTACAAGATGCCCGACAGGGCGGAAAGCCCGCCCATCGAACAGAAAACCACATAGGTCAACCTCTTGACATTGATGCCGCTGAGCTGAGCCGCGTCCGGGTTTCCACCGACCGCGTAGATATGCCGGCCGAGATCCGTTTCGGACATGATGAAGTTGTAGGCCAAGACCACAATCAATATGATCACGGCCGTCCATGAGAGGCCTTCGTATCCTGCGAGCACCCAGGTGATCCCGCCGATTAAGACTGACACGAACACCAGTTTCAGGACAAACATCTCCATCGGCAGGACTTCAAAATGGTAGGCTTGCGTCTTTCTGCGGTCGTTGAATTGCCCCAGGACGAACAGGACGATGGCCGCAAGTCCGAGGATGAGGGTCAGTTTGTGTACGCCCGGCAGGATCCCCAGGTGTGGAATGTCGGGAATGAAGCCGTTGCTCAAGGCGTTGAACACCGGGTCCTCAATGATGATCGTCCCCGTGCTCACCGTTACCAGTTGCAATGCGCCCCGGTAACCCAGCCATCCCGCAAGGGTTGCCACGAAGGCTGGGATTCTCATCTGGGCCACCAAAAAAGCGGTGAAAAGCCCCGCCAGAACCCCGAGCGCCAACACAAGGGGGATCGCCGCGTACACGGGGAAACTCCAATAAACGAGGGCCCATGCCGCAACGGCGCCGGCGAAGCCTGCGAGAGAACCCACCGAGAGATCAATATGACGTATGACAATGACCAGGGTCATGCCGATGGCCAACACGGCGATATAGCCCGTCTGATTGATGAGGTTGGTGATGTTTCTCGACGAAATGAAGAGTCCCTTTGTCGTGACGCCAAAAACCGCCATGATAGCGAACAGCGCGATATACATGCCGTATTCGCGGACATTCTGTTGCAGTAGCTTCCGCAAATTCCCGAGGAACGACATCTCGAGTTGCCTGCCACCCGCGGCGACCCCCTCAACCGGGTCTGCGCCCTGGGAATTCCTGATCATCGCCATTCCAAGCCTCCTTTCGAGCGCATCAGTCAACTCCGATCCCGGCAAAGTCATCGCGGGCGCCTATGATATAGGCCACTACCCGCTCCCGAAACTCGGAAAGGTCGCCGGTGACGGGACAGTCGGAGACCTTCCGCCCGTGGCGCAGCACCATCATTCGGTCGCTCACTTGGTAGACGTCTTCCAGGCGGTGACTGATGATGATGATCGAACTGCCCGCCGCCTTGAGCTGCCGCACCAAGTCGAGAACCTTGCCTATGGCGGCCACGCTGAGAGCCGCCGTGGGCTCGTCCATGATGGTAACCTTCGCATTGAAGGCCGTCGCGCGGGATATCGCCACCGATTGACGCTGGCCACCAGATAGAGTCTCCACTCTCAAGCGCACGGAGGAGATGTCGATCTTGAGACGGTCCAGCAAGCGCTGCGTCTCTACCTCCATATAACGGCGGTTCATCACGCCGATCGGCCCCAGTCGGGTGCTGACCGCTTCACGTCCCAGGAAGACGTTGGCCGCTACGTCGAGGTTGTTGGCCAGGGCAAAGTCCTGATACACCATCTCGATTCCCAGCCGGCGCGCACCCATCGGGTCCCCAATATGTGCCTTCTTCCCTTCGATGAAGATCTCTCCTTCATCCGGGATGTAGGCCCCGCTGAGAACCTTCATCAGGGTGGATTTGCCCGCGGCATTGTCGCCCACCAACCCCAGCACCTCATTCTGGTGGAGCACCAGGTCTACCCCCCGCAGCGCCTGGACAGCTCCAAAGCTCTTCTTAATCCTCCGCATTTCCACAATGGGTGCAGCCTCCGGCATCGGTTCCATCGCTCTCTCCTGGCTTTCCGCCCCGGGAAGCCCCGGGTAGTCTTTTTCTCTTCGGGTATTGGGATATTGAGGGTACTATCTGTTCCGATTATACAAAGGATAGGCCGCAATTACAAAGAGATAGTGATGGATTGCTCCATCACTATCTCTTTAGTAGCGGGCTCTTAATCCTTACGGCAGGTTCTTGAAGTCGGTGGCGGGCCAGTAACCGGAGTCGATCACAGCCGCCTTGAGATTGCTCTTGTCGACACTGATAATGGGTGACGGCTTGGCCGGGACATCGACGTTGCCATTGTTATAGGTCGTGGTCTTAGGCGGGGTCGTCCCCTGGAGATAATCGACGGCCGCAGCGATCGCGTCCTTGACGAGTGTGCGGACGTCCTTGAGGACCGTCATGGACTGCTTGCCGTCGATGATGTACTGGATGGAGGCTTCCTCAGCGTCCTGGCCGGTGATCACATAGCTCTTGACATCCTTGTCGGCGGCAAAGGTGTCGGCTATGGAGCGGGAGGTGCCGTCGTTCGGGGCGAGGACAAACACGTTGCCCTTTTGTGCAGCCTTGGCCGCTGTCAGATTGGCCTCGGCCAGGGTCTTGGCGACAGCAAAGTCCCAGTTGGTTGTGATCTGGCCGATGATGGTGCTCTCCTGGTCACGGGTCAACTTGGCATTGCTATCCAGGCCGACGGCCTTGTCCGAGTTCTCGATCACAAAGGTGCCGTCCGCGATCTTGGGCTGCAGGACCTCCCAAGCACCCTCGAAGAAGAGGAAGGCGTTGTTGTCGGTGGCCGCACCGGCATAGAGGTACAGGGGGTTGCCGGTCCCGGTGGCGTGACTGACCAGATACTGGGCCTGGGCGGCGCCAACCGAATTGCTGTCAAAGGTCACGTAGTAATCAACCGAACTCGTGCCCCGGATGAGCCGGTCGTAGGAAACGACCTTGACACCCGCGGCATGGGCTTCATCTGCGGCGGCAGCAGCGGCGGTGGCATCAAACGGGCAGATGATGAGGACCTTGATCCCCTGGCTGATCAGGGTTTCAACGTTGGCCTTCTCCTGGGCGGAGTCGTTATTGCTGAACAGAATCTGAACGGTGTAGCCAGCAGCCTTGAAGGCATCGTTGAATCGGGTCTGGTCCTGAATCCACCTCGGCTCAGTCTTGGTCGGGAGTACGACCCCGACCGCAAAGGCAGAGGCCGGGGCCTGCGTTGCGGCTGGAGCTGTGGTTGGAGCCGGAGCTGCCGTCGGGGTAGCGGCGGGTGCGCACGCGTAAAGTGCCATTGCCCCAGTGGTCAGCACCGCTAGAAGGCCGTACGAGAATCTCCTAAACATGCTCTCTTCTCCCTTGAAACGCTATCATAAAAAGAGGATCCAACGAGCAGTCGTTCTTCTTCCAAGCTTCTCTCTCACCTCCTTTCAAGAAGTGCCGGATGGGTAAGAACATCTTCAACCACTATGGCAATCGCACCGATCAAACTGGCATCCAAACCAAACTCGGACACGACTACCTCTACCTGCTGACCGATCTCGGGCAGCGAATACTGGTTTACGGTTTTCTTCAAGGAAGGCAAAAGGTACTTGCCGACAATACTTAACGGTCCTCCCAGGATGATCTTCTCGGGATTGAGGAAATTGACCAATGTCGCAAATCCCTGTCCCATCGCAACGCCGGTTTCGGCAAGGGCCTCCAGAGCAATCTCGTCACCGCCATCGGCCGCCTGTTCAATCGCCGAAATAGAAAACGGAGCATTCGGTTCCAACACGAGGCCTTGAACCAGACTGCTCCGCCCAGGATCCAAACGAGCCTTGACTCGTTGGATTACTGAGTTTTGATTTGCATAAGTTTCCCAGAGGCCACGATGATCACTCTCGGAAGCCTGGAACGACCCTGACATGATCGGCGAGCGTCCAATCTCTCCAGCACAGCTGCCTTTCCCGCGGTATAACCTGCCGTTGAGGAAGATCCCCCCACCAATACCTACCCCTGCATACACAAAAACAAAGTCCCTACTTTGGCGGGCTACCCCAAAGAGATTTTCGGCTACGGCCGCGGCATTGGCATCGTTCTCCACAAAGATTTTCAAACCGGTGCGTTCCGAGAAGATGTGTCGCATCGGAACATCATGCCAATTCAAATAGGGAGCAAAGATCAGCACCCCCTTGTCGAGGTCTACCATTCCCGGCAAGGCGAGGCCAAGCCCGAGGATTTGTTGGCTTTCGCTACGGGCGGCAACGATCGCCGCACTCACCAGTTCAAGAGCCTGAGCCAAAGTCGTGTCTTGCGCTTCAGCCGGGTCGGCAACTCCTACCTGTCGCCAGAGCACCTGACCGACAAAGTTGGCCAGCCCAACAGATACAAAGTCCACGCCGAATTCCACGCCGATAATGCAACCCGCCTGAGGATTGATTTCCAACATGGTGGCCGGTCGGCCCGTCCCCACAGAGCTCATCCCCGTCTCATGAATGAGTTTGCGATCCAGTAGTTCCTCGATCAGACTTGAAACGGTAGATTTGTTGAGCCCTGTTCTCGTCGCCAACTGCGCACGGGACAAAGGCGCTTCGTTGTGAATCAAACGAAGCGTCGAGGACAAATTCGACTCTCGGACAAGGGTCTGGTCAAGCGTTTTCTTTTCTGGCATAGGGGGGATTAGTATGTTGCGGCAACCAACCAACTACATTGTACATCAAGAACACCCTTTGTCAATCAATTGTGCGTTCCATGCATGTGAGACAGCCTTGGGGGGGCCAAACCGGGTGAAAACCCCAGGTATCCTGCCCCGGAACGTCAGGACGGGGTCGGCGGGAGTGCGCCTGTCAGGCACTCGAAGGGGCCGGAATGGTTGCCTGCCCCTTGTCCTACCGTTCCACAGGGCTGGACAAGCAGGCTTGGGCAGGTCCTTTGGCAGCGCGACCGAGCGTGGTTGAGGCTGGGACCGCCACCAAGAGTCGAGCCGGCAGCCAGCTGCATGCGAGCCCAGAGGAGAAGAACCCGGGCTCAAATGGCCTCGGTTCGCCTGTTTGGTAGCGGGGCCAGGACTCGCCCGTCCCCTCGGCCCGCGCACCGAGGACTGGCTGGCGGACGGGGCCAGCCTGCCCCGGCCGCAGCCTGCCCCGGATCGGTAGGCCGGGGGCCGGGGGAAACCACCCGCGTCCGGAATCTGACCCTTCGTCCCGCAGAGGCAGCCTCCGATGGAGGTTTCGCCCGCTTGAGGGTGCCCCTTCTTCCGCGGTGCGAGTGAGCCTGGCCGGGTTCGCGGCCACGAATACGTGTGAGGCCACCTCCCCCCGGCCGTTTCACGTCAAGGTTGATCTTGGTCTTTCCACGGCCGAAGACGGCTTAACCGACACGGCGACGCAGGCATCGAGGGCGAAAACAACCCAGATGGTTGATACAATGATCATCACTCAACCGGTGATGACGGTTGTCGGACGGACGGGATTGCTGTCCTGGACACGCCTTATTGGCTGGGACTACCCGTGAAAGCCCGGCATCAGTCTTTCGTCAGGAATACCTTTCCTGGTCTCTGGATCAGCGCCTTGAGAGGTCGGGGGCTGCCGTGGCAATCGGCATCGGAGGCTGGGGAGGGGCATTGTGGCAGTTCACTTCGGGGGAAGAATGAGTCAACCTGCAAAGGCGACGGGCCCTTTCGTCCGCCACGGGTCATTATGACAAGCGAATACAATGACGAACTCCTGCGCCAGGCGGAAATCTATATCAAATCGAAGGAGTTTGACACAGCGCGGGGCTATGTGCAGCGCGCTTTGGATTTGGCCGGGGACACGGAGACGCGGATCCGCGCGAATTACTATATGAGCCTGGTCACCAGCGATCCGGCCGAGAAGCGCAAGTTTCTGGAGGAGACGCTGGCGTTCAACCCGACCCACCCCGAAGCGCGGCGGGCCCTGGCGATCCTGGACGGGAAGCTCAAGCCCGAGGAAATCGCGGATCCGGATCATCTCCCGCCCCAATCCGTTGGGGCACGACCGGTTGAGGCAGACCGCTTCACCTGCCCCGGGTGCGGAGGGCGCATGGTCTACACCCCCGATGGCCATTCGCTGACGTGTGAGTCCTGCTCGCGCCAGGAAGTTCTGCGAGGGCAGGCACCAGAGCAGGAACAGGATTTCTTTCTGGCCATGGCCACGGGCAGGAGCCAGCGAAAGGCGAACGCGACCCAGATCTTTCATTGCCAGGGCTGCGGGGCAATGTTTCTGCTGCCAGCGCGTGTCCTTTCGGAGACGTGTCCCTATTGCGGGTCGGTTCAAGTCGTTCATGAGACGAGGGACCTGGTCGAACCGGATACCATTATCCCCATGGCCTTCGATCAGAACGAGGCCGCTCTTCGTCTGGCCAAATGGATGGGACATCATCGGATCGAAGCGCAGGCTGAACCCCAGGCACCGCGCGGGCTTTACCTTCCCGTTTGGGTTTTCGACATTGTCGGAGATGTTCCCTGGAAGGGTAGAAGGTACCGCGACAGGCAGTTTGAACCGATCTCAGGTGACCAGAGTGTTCTGCTCCACGGCATGGTCATCCCGGCGACGTCCAAGTTGGCGGATTTGCTTCCTTTCGTCGTGAGTGATTTCAACCTGTCCGAAGGCCAGACCTACGATTCACGCTATCTGGCAGGCTGGGCCGCTGAGGTCTATGAACGGAACCTGGCCGAGGCCTCGCTCGATGCCAGGGGATTGGCCGTGGATCGCATTCGGCAAACGATCCTTGCATCCAACAGCAATGTTGAAGGCCTTTCGTTTACCACGACGAACATTTTCGTTGATTCCTTTCGAATGGCACTCGTCCCCATATGGTTGGCCGAGTATTACCGTGAGGGGAAGGCCTATCGGGTTGTGATCAGTGGACAGAAGGGCGCGGTCCACGGCGAAACGCCCACCCAAGGCATCTTGGACTGGCTGGAGGACATCATCGGGGCAAGGTAGGCGCGTAGGGGGATGCGCTGGAGGGCTGACGTGGGCTCCGAGGGGGCTGGGCCGCCAATCCCTTGACCTGCGGATGCAGCCCTGGAGCGGTAGGGCAGGGGGTGGGCACCAACGAACGGCCGTACCGCGTCTACGGCTCTCTGACCCGGTGTCTGAGAGCCCCCCGTTCATGTCGCCTGAGCGGGTTCCAGGCGGCCCGCTTCGAACTGGCTGTCATACAGCTCGGCATAAAAGCCCTCGCGGGCCAGAAGCTCGGCGTGGCGGCCTTGCTCTACGATGTCGCCGTCCCTCATCACCAGGATCCAGTCCGCGTTTCGGATGGTCGACAGCCGATGGGCGATGATGAAGGTGGTGCGGCCTTTCATCAGATGGTCCATGGCTTGCTGGATCAGCACTTCGGTGCGGGTGTCGACCGAGCTGGTGGCCTCATCCAGGATGAGGATCTTGGGATCCGCCAGGATCGCGCGGGCAATGGTCAAGAGCTGCATCTGGCCCTGAGAGACGTTCGAGGCCTCCTCGTTGAGGACCATTTGGTAGCCCTTCGGCAGGGTGCGCACGAAATGGTCGACGCGGGCGGCCTTGGCGGCGGCTATGACTTCGGCATCCGTTGCCTGGGGGCGGCCGTAGCGGATATTCTCCATGATCGTGCCGTTGTAGACCCAGGCGTCCTGCAGGACCATCCCGAACATGGTGCGCAGGTCGCGGCGGGTGAAATCCCGGACATCGTGGCCATCCACGAGGATGGCGCCGCGGCTCACGTCGTAGAAGCGCATGAGCAGCTTGACCATGGTGGTCTTGCCTGCTCCCGTCGGGCCGACGATGGCAATCTTTTGGCCTGGGCGTATGAGCGCAGAAAAGTCGTGGATGATGATCTTCTCTGGGTTGTAGCCGAACCGCACGTTCTGGAACTCCACTCGGCCCTCCACGGCCGTCAGTTGGACGGGGTTCTCGGTTTCAGGGACCTCCTCCTCCTCATGCAGGAATTCAAATACGCGCTCAGCCGCCGCGGCCGTTTGCTGAAGAACGTTAGAGATATTGGCCAGTTGCATGATCGGCTGGGTGAAGGACCGCACGTACTGGATGAAGGCCTGGATGTCGCCCACGGTGATGGCATTGCGGATGGCCAGCCAGCCGCCCAGGAGAACCACGGCCACGTATCCCAGGTTGCCGATAAAGTTTGTGAGAGGCATGATCATGCCGGACAAGAACTGAGACCTCCAGGCGGAGTCATAGAGGGTGTTGTTGAACTCGTCGAACCGCTGGACGCTCTTCGCCTCGCCGTTGAAGGCTTTCATCACCGCATGGCCGCCATACATCTCCTCCACATGGCCGTTAACGTGGCCTAGGTAGTCCTGCTGCCGCATGAAGTATTTCTGTGACTGCCGGACGATCAAGTTCACCACGACCAGCGAGAGCGGGACGATGCACAGGGTCACGGCGGTCATCAGCCAGTTGATGGTGAACATCATGACAACCACCCCGACCACCGTCGCGACCGAGGTGATAATCTGGGTGAGACTCTGGTTGAGGGTCTGGCTCACCGTATCCACATCGTTGGTGAGGCGGGAGAGCACCTCGCCGTAGCTGGTCCCGTCGAAATAGCGGAGCGGCATCCGATTGACTTTTTCGGAGATATCTTTGCGGAAGCGGTAGGTGATACGCACCGCCACTCCCGACATGATCCAGCCCTGGATATACCCGAACACCGCGGAGACGAGGAAGAGGCCAAGAGCCAGGAGCAGGGTCCGGCCGATGTATCCGAAGTCAATCGAGCCGGTGCCGGCGATCTGGGCGAGCACGCCGGCAAACAGCTTGGTGGTCGCGCTCCCCAGAACCTTCGGCCCGACCACCGTAAAGACCGTGGAGCCGGCGGCGAAGATCAGCACGATCAGGATCGCCGCCCGGAAGGCGCTCAGGTATCGGATCAGCTCGACCATCGTGCCGCGGAAATTGCGAGCTCTTTCTCCAGGCATCATGGCCATCGGGCCGCCGTGCCCCATCGGGCCACGTCCCCTCATCGGGCCTCGTCCGATTGGTCCGGGTCTGTCGCGCATGGTCATGCCAGTTCCTCCCTGCTGAGCTGCGACAAGGCGATCTCCCGGTAGGTTTCGCAATCCTTCATCAAGTCCTGGTGGGAGCCCTTGCCGACGACCCGGCCCTCCTCCAAGACGATAATCTGCTCCGCGTTCTTGACGGTCGAAACGCGCTGGGTCACGATCAGCAAGGTGCTTGCGGCCGTCTTCTCCCTGAGCCCGCGGCGCACGGCGGCATCGGTCTTGAAGTCCAAGGCGGAAAAGCTGTCGTCAAAGATGTAGATGGGTGCCTTCTTGACCAGGGCGCGGGCGATGGAGAGCCGTTGCTTCTGCCCGCCGGACACGTTCTTCCCGCCTTGCGAGACCTCGGCCTCCATTCCGTCCGGATTGGCGTAGATGAATTCAGTCGCCTGGGCGATGTCGGCGGCTTCGTCAACCTCCTCCCGACTAGCATTCTCATCCGCATAGAGCAGATTGCTCGCGATCGTTCCAGAGAAAAGGGTCCCCTTTTGAGGGATGTAGCCGATCTTGTCCCGCAGGGCCTCCTGCGTGACCTGGCGGACATCCACGCCGTCCACCAGAATGGAACCCTCAGTGACGTCGTAAAAGCGCGGGATCAAATTGACGATGGTGGATTTTCCGGAACCGGTGGAGCCGATGAACGCCGTGGTCTGGCCGGGCCGGGCCGTAAAGCTGATGTTATGCAGGACGTCCTCCTCCGCATCGGGATAGCGGAAGCATACCTGGCGGAACTCGATTGCGCCCTGGAAGGGCTCGCGGAACCTCTGTGGGGCGGGGGGGTCCACGACCACCGGCTCGGTTCCCAGGACGTCCGCAATCCGCCCGGCGGATACCGACGCGCGCGGCAGGATGATGAACATCATCGACAGCATGAGGAAGGCGAACACGATCAGCATCGCATACTGCATGAAGGCAATCATGTCGCCGACCTGCATGTGGGCTTGAGCGACCTGGTGCGCGCCGACCCACAGGATCAGCAAGGTCAGGCCGTTCATGATGAGCATCATGGCCGGCATCATGATGACCATCAGGCGGTTGACAAAGAGCATGACGCCCGTGAGGTCCAGGTTGGCCTTATCGAAGCGTTCTAGCTCCAGGTCCTGCCGGTTGAAGGCCCGGATCACCATCATGCCGGACAGGTTCTCGCGCATAACCAGATTGAGCCGGTCGATCAGGCCCTGGATGATCCTGAATCGGGGGAGGGAGATTGAAAAGAGGGTCAGCACGATGCTGACCAGGACGATGACCGCCAGAGCAATGATCCACCACATGGACGTATTCTTGCCCAAGGCGCGGATGATGCCCCCAACCGCGATGAGGGGGGCGTAGAAAACCATGCGCATCACCATAATGACCACCATCTGGATCTGGGTGATGTCGTTGGTGGACCTGGTGATCAAGGAGGCCGTGGAAAAGCGGTCAAATTCCGTATTGGAGAAACTCTCCACCTTCGTGAAAACAGATCGGCGCAGGTCGCGCGACAGGCCGGCGGCTGTCCTGGCGGAGAGGAAGGAGACCGCCACGGTGCAGGAGGCGGAGAGCAGCGTGAGGAGCAGCATCAACCCGCCGATGCGGAGGATATAGTTGGTCTGGAGCGAGCTGGTGTTCAGGCCGAGAGCGGCATACTCGGCCTGAATCGAGCCAGCCGCCATCTGATTGATCATGCTGCTTCCCAGGCTGCTGAACTTCTGGTCGATGGCGGCCGTTGTCTTCGATAGCTGCTCAGCCGGAAGCTGGCCAAGAAGGGCAAACAGATCCGTTCCGGGGGGGAGCTTCGAGAGGTCCAGACCCAAGGCCTGGCCCATCGCCGCTGCCTGGGAGGGATTGATCGCCACCTGCTGAATGAAGGAAACGACCAGGAGGGGCTCGCCCATCAGGGAATCGAGCTCCTTGAGCTCCGCCTGGCCCACGGCCTTCAACACGTAGATCGGTTCCTTGGCCAGGTCCGGGTAGACCTTCAGGTAGCGGGAGTAAGCGGGCGAGTTCTGCTCGACCAGGGTGTAGTCACCTAGGACCCTCGCCTTCTCTTCCGCACTCAGGAAGAGGGTGACTTTCTGCATCTGACTCTGGCGAATCGCCTGGGGCACGGCGTTGGCCACGCCGCCCTGCTGGATGCCCACGTTGACAATCTGCGACATGTAATCGGGTAGAGCCAAGTCGCAGTTGGCCTGGATGAAAAGCAGGGCCACCGAGAAAAGGATCAAAGGCACAAACGGTTTCAGATACTTGGCCAATCGGGTCATCGTGGTTCGGTCTCCTCGCGAGGCACGCTGGGTATCTCTCTTGGAAAGGCTTTCCCAGTTTCCTTCCTACCTCGCGGACGCGCGGGCAATGCGCTCGGCCTGCTGGCAAGGCCGATCGTGCCGCTCCTTCCCACGGCGGAATGGGGACCCTTCCTGTTCCTGAAATTCATGGGCGGGGACGATCGCCGGGAGTGTCTTCGAGCTGCCCGGCTTTCTCGATCAGGATGCGGAGAGCTGCAATCACTTTTTCCTGCTCCGCCGCGGTCAGGGCCTGGGCCAGGTCGTACGTCCAACCCTGGCGGGTGCGGATCTCCTGCAGTGCTTGGCGGCCTTCTTCCGTGAGGAGAATGCGCTTGATGCGGCGGTCGTGGGGATCTTCGCAGCGACTGATCAATTCCCGCTCGACCAGCTGCTGCAGCAGCTGGCTTGCGGCCGCGTTCGTCACGCCCAGTTCGCCGCCGATATCAGAAACGTCATAGGAGCCCCGGCGGTAGATCTGGAAAAGCGCGCCGACCTGCGAGAGCGAAAGCCCCATCCCTTTGGAGTAGCGGACAAGGCTGCGCATGGATCGGCGCATGAATACATCCGTCCATTCACGCAGCAGGCCAGCCAGTTCCTCGGAGGGGTTCATTTGTTTCGCAGTCATAATAGTTAAGTCTGCTTGATATTATTGGATTCTTATCGATTTGTCAAGGCCTGGGTTGAAGATCTCTGTCTTTCTGGAAAGGATCAGCGGGTCGGCCAGCGCCAATCTGAACTGGCCTGAAGCTCAGCCCGGGTCTGCTTGCGAAGGATCCGGAGCAGAAGGGGCCCAACGAAGAGGATTCCTCGTGCCAGTGTCGTCCTGCCGGGAAATGACCCAGGGACAGACGTTTCCCCCGTCATGTCCGATCATTCGCATGGACGTGCCGACCCCGGAGAGGTGGAACTATACTGCCACGGGAATAAGCTCGCTGCCGTGCCGGGCTCAAACCGGGACCAGGAACCCCTGGTCGCCCAGGTCTTAGCCTCCCGGCGAGTCATCCTGTTGTCCCTTCTCCGATCCGCGAGCCCGAGCCTGAGAAGGGTTGGTTGCGCAGGGTGAGGCGCACCGGGTTCATCGGATGGGTAGCATTGATCCGATGGCAGCGCGGTCCACGGCCTTGGGCTGCACAATCGCGAGGCGCTCCGGCTCAGCCAAGATCATCCCTGGTTGCCAGGGACGCTGCGGTGGTTGGGCCATGGGATCGCAGACACGGAGGGACAAGATGGACAAGAATCGAAGGATCCGCAAGGTCATCAAGAGCCAGCCCACCCTGGAAGGTGCCGGGGTTCACTTGAAGAGGGCGTTCGCTTTCAGAGAGGTGCCCACCTTTGACCCGTTCCTGCTCCTTGACGATTTCCGCTCAAGCGATCCGCGTGATTACCTCCAGGGGTTTCCATGGCATCCCCATCGTGGAATCGAGACGATCACCTACGTGCTGCGTGGGAGCCTCGAACACGGGGACAGCCTGGGCAACCAGGGGGTGATCCGCCCCGGAGAAGTTCAGTGGATGACTGCCGGCCGTGGCATCATCCACCAGGAGATGCCCAAAGGCGATGCCGCAGGACACATGGGTGGGTTTCAACTGTGGGCCAATCTCCCTGCTTCCCAGAAGATGATGGGACCTCGGTATCGCGAGGTAACCCGGGATGAGATCCCGGTGGTCTCCACGAACGAGGGTGTCGCAATCCGAGTCGTTTGCGGCGAGGTGGAGGGCACGCGGGGGCCGGTGCGCGACATCCTCACCGATCCACAATACCTGGACATAAGCGTGCCCGCGCGGACGGAGTTCGTGCACCCGACCAAGCCAGGGGACACGGCCTTTGCCTATGTTTTCGAAGGCAGGGCTCGATTTGGCATGGAAAGGAACCCTTTTGGCTACGAGGTCGACGGGCTGAACTATTTCGATCTCGAGAGGAGCCCATTTGTCTCGAATGAGAGCCTGGTCTTGTTCGAGGCGGGCGAACAAATCGTGATTTCGACCGAGGCAGAACCCGCTCGCTTCCTTCTGATCTCCGGGAAACCGATTGGTGAACCGATCGCGTGGTATGGCCCGATCGTGATGAATACGCAAGAGGAACTTCAGGTTGCCTTCGCGGAGTATGAGAGGGGCACGTTCGTCAAGCACGGGAATGCGTAGTCCCAGCCTGTTGGCCGCGATCTTTCAGGTGGCCCCGAGAAAGTTGCAAGGGCAGGGTGGGGGCCGCGGCGATCCCTCTCGATTACAGAGGGACCGTTTCGGGCCCGTGAGGTTGGGTACGGACTTGTGGCGGGGAGTTGGGATGGGGGGCGCGAAGCTTGACGATCGGAGGAAGCGTCTTGGCCTTGACGGTCCTTGGTCCGGGGATGTCTTTTCTGACGACGCGTGATCCCTGCGATCTTCTCGGGGGACGCAGGTGCCTGCACTTCGCCATCTACCGTTCACCGACCAACGGCCGGAAGGGGCTACTCTTCGCCCAGGTAGGCCTTGCGGACCATCGGGTTTGCCTGGAGGCCGGCGGCGGTGTCCTCGAGAACGATCGAACCCGTCTGGAGAACGTAGCCACGGCTGGCGACCCGCAGGGCCATGTGTGCATTCTGCTCAACCAGAAGAATGGTCGCGCCCTCTTTCTGGTTCAGGTTGCGCAGGACTTCGAAAATCGCCTCGACCAGAAAGGGGGCCAGGCCCATCGAGGGCTCGTCCATGAGGAGGATGCGAGGCTTGAGCATTAGCCCGCGAGCGGTGGCCAGCATCTGCTGCTCACCCCCCGAAAGAGTGCCTCCCTTTTGATCGCTGCGCTCCTTGAGGCGCGGGAAGAGGCCGAACACAAACTGCAACCGCTCCTCCACCTCGGCAGGATCGGAGAGGGTGTAAGCTCCCATCTCGAGGTTCTCCTGCACGGTCAGGCGGGGGAAAATCCGCCGGCCCTCGGGGACGTGGCCCACGCCGGCCCTCACGATCTCATGAGCGGGCAGGCCGGTGATCGCTTTGCCGTCCAGCCGGATGCTTCCCTCGCGCGGGCGCACCAGCCCGGAAATTGTCTGCAGAGTTGTGCTCTTGCCTGCCCCATTGGCTCCGATCAAGGTCACGATCTCGCCTTCTTCCACATGCAGGGAGATCCCTTTGAGAGCGTGGATCCGGCCGTAGTAGGAATGGATCCCATCGAGTTCCAGAAGGCTCATGGCACGCTCCTAGGCGGCCACCTGCGCAGCGGCCCCGCTGCCCAGATAGGCTTCGATCACACGGCGGTTGGAGCGAATCTCCGCGGGCAGGCCTTCCGCAATCTTTTCGCCATAGTCCAGCACGGTGATGTACTCGGATATCCCCATGACGACCCGCATGTCATGCTCGATCAGGAGGATCGTGATGCCCAGCTCATCGCGCAGTCGGCGGAACAGGGTCATCGCCTCGGAAGTCTCGTGAGGATTCATTCCCGCGGTCGGTTCATCCAGCAGCAGAAGCTTGGGGTCGGAGGCCAGCGCCCTGGCTACCTCGACGCGGCGCTGCGCGCCGTAGGGCAAGTTCCGCGCGAGTTCGTCGCCCACTCCGGAGAGCCCCACGTAGTCCATCAGCTCTCGGGCTCGGGTGTGTGCGCGCTGCTCCTCCTCGCGGAAGGAGCCGCTCCGCAGCAGGGTGCCCACCGCGCTTTGACGCAGCCGGACGTGCATCCCCACCAGAATGTTCTCGATGACGGTCATAGCCCCGAAGAGGCGGATGTTCTGGAAGGTGCGGGCAATCCCAAAGGCGGCGATTTGATCGGGTCGCAGGCCAACGAGCGAATGGCCATCGAAGTGGATTTTTCCCTCTTCGGGCCGGTTGATCCCCGTCAGGCTGTTGAAAAAAGTGGTCTTGCCTGCACCGTTGGGCCCAATAATGCTGACGATCTTGTTGGCTTCCAAGGAAAAATCCATCTGGCGGACTGCGGTCAGCCCCCCGAAGCGTTTGGTCACCCCGCGGGCTTCAAGCAGGGGCATTGGGCACCTCCCCCTTGGGAGCCTCGGAACTATTGTCCTCTCCGGTGATCTCGCGCTTGCGCCGCGCGGCCGGGATCAGGCCAGCCGGGCGGTAGATCATCATCAGGACCAGGATCGCCCCAAAGAGCATGCGCTGGTACTGGGCGGGGTCAATCTGGGTGGAGAGGTTCTTCCAGGCAAAGTGGATGATCGGAATGACCGCGTTCGATTGCCTCAGCTGGCTGAAGTACAGGGAAAGGGCCTCCAGGACCTGCAGGTTGAGGATGATCACCACGGCGGCTCCCAAGATGACTCCCGGGATGCTTCCCAATCCACCCAGGATGACCATCGACAGCACCCCGATGGACTGCAGGAAGGTGAACGACTCAGGGCTGACAAAGGTCCGGCTGGCGGAGAACAGGACCCCCATGACCCCCGCGAATGAGGCTCCGGCCGCAAAAGCCATCAGCTTCATCCGGACCAGTGGGACCCCCATGGCGATGGCGGCGGTCTCATCCTCCCGGATCGCCGTCCAGGCCCGGCCGATCTTCGAGTCATCCAGGCGCCGGGCGACCGTCATCACCACGATAATCACGAACAGGGCGGCGAGGTAGAAGAAGAGGTCGTAGAAGTCGGAGTTGCTCACGTTGTGGCCCACCAGTGGGTTGAGCACGACCCGCAAGGCGTTTAAGAGCGCCGTGGGAAAGACCGGACGCTGGATCGGGGTAATGCCCTGCGGCCCGTTGGTGAGATTCAGCGGGTGGTCGAGGTTGTTGGCCAGCACTCGAATCACCTCGCCAAATCCAAGGGTGACGATGGCCAAGTAGTCTCCGCGAAGCCGAAGGACCGGGAGACCCAAGAGAATGCCCGCCAGGGCGGCAACTCCCACCCCAACAAAGACGAAAAGGAAGAAGGCATTGGCCGGGAGAAAGAAAGCCGTCGTTCCCGGCTGGGTTCCGGGGACGGAGTGAAGGAGGAACATCTGCTGCGATCCGAAGATGGCCCAGGTATAGGCGCCCAGCGCGTAGAATGCGACGTAGCCCAGGTCCAGCAGGCCGGCGAATCCCACCACGATGTTCAGCCCCAGGGCCAGGGCGGCATAAACACTAATCTGGAAAGCAACTTCCAGATAGAAGATGTTGCGTATTCCCAGGACGGGCATCAAAACGAGCGTGATGAGCACGGCCAGCACGATCTTGACCCTCGTGCTCATGCGCAGGTAGTAGATCAGCAAGGCGGAGGAGGCGAACAGCAGGAAGGCCAGGATGGAGTTCGGGCTCAGGTAAACCAGAAAGGTGCCCAGAGCCAGATACAAGAGGCACAGGACATAGGGAGCCGATCCCTTGTTCAAGGGCTCGCGCAAGGCGCGCACAGACCCGAGAAGGCGAGCTCTAAGGTCATTTGCCATGGATCACCTTTCCTGCCGTTGAGCCTCCACCAAAGTCCCGAGACGGCTGGAGTTCTGGTCCCGCCGCGCGTAGGATGTACCCCCTCGCTAGGCCTTCTGTCCGACTTCCTCCCCCAGCAGACCGGTGGGCCGGAAGATCAGAACCAGAATCAGGATGCCGAAGGCGATGATGTCCTTGTACTCGACCCCTGCGGCGCCCATCGTGTAGACGGACAGGAAGGCGCCGGCGAAATTCTCCAGCATTCCCAAGACAATCCCTCCCAGCAGCGCACCGGTCAGGTTTCCGATACCGCCCAAGACGGCGGCCGTGAAGGCCTTCAGGCCCGGGTAGAAACCCACATAGGGGTCAATGCGCAGGAATTTCAGGGCATACAGCAGCCCGGCTGCCCCTCCCAGTCCGCCGCCCACCAAGAAGGTGATGGAGATAATGAGGTTGACGTTGATGCCCATCAGGCTGGCTGTCGATCGGTCCTGGGCGACGGCCCGCATAGCCTTTCCGATCTTGGTTGCGTTGACCAGGAAGTTGAGCCCCATGAGCATAAGCAGGGCCGAAACTATGACGACCACCGATTTGATTTGGATGCCCAATTCGAGGGGCGTGCCTCCGAGGGCGATCCTGGCCAGCGGGAGGCGCACCTCGAAATTGCCGAAATCCGGGAAGACCCGATAGAACTGGCCGGTGGTCAAGCTCTCGGTTAGGCGGATCGCATCCTGTAGAAAGAAAGAGACGCCGATCGCCGAAATCAGGGGGACGAGCCGGGGGGCCGCCCGCAAGGGGCGATAAGCAACGCGTTCGACGACAACGGCCAGGCCTCCGGCAGCGGCCGTCCCTGCGACAAGGGCCAGGGCCAGCCAGCCATAGGCGGCCCAGGGGGAGATCCCGGTTAGCCTGCCCGCCAGCTGCAACGCTATCAGGATCTCTACGCCCACGAAGGCGCCGGTGGCGAAGATCTCGCTGTGCGCGAAATTGATAAACTCCAGCACCCCATACACCATGGAGTAGCCCAGTGCGATGGCGGCGTAAACGAAGCCCAAGGTGATGCTGTCGATCAGGACCTGGGGCAGGTTGGTCAAGGTGAACGTGAACAGATCGACATGTTCACGGTCGAGGAGGGCCTTGTCGGGCGCGGAGCCCCGCAGGATCAGGGCCAGGATCAGCATGAATGCGGACAGAATCGCACCGCTTCCCGCAACGAATAGGATCACCTGACCCAGAGGGCGCAGCAACTCGCGCAGAGCGCGGGATTTCCAGATTCGTCGCATCGTGGCACCCGGATGAGGACCCGGCCTCCTCAGGCAGAGGAGGCCGGGCAGTCAGGAGGTTTATTGAGGAGCAGGTGGAGCGACGGACAGGGTCTCATCCACGCTGTTGTTGTCCCACTGGGCCGGGTCCGACGAGACCACATGGATCACGAAGTAGTTCGCCTTGGTCAGGTCACCGATCGAGTTGAAGTTGATCGTGCCCGTGATCCCAGCGTAGTCCTTGAGTGCGCGGACGGCCAAGGCAACTGCATTGCGAGTCGGCGCCTTGCCGCCATTGGCCTTGGCCGCATTCAGGATGGCCTGCAGGCAGATACCCATGGAGTCATAGCCCTGCGCGGCGAAGGGTTTCGGGTCGGATCCGAACCGGGCCTTGAAGTCCACCTGGAACTTGGCCGTCCCTGGGTACAGCTTGGCCGGCCCGGCAACCGTTGAGTAGTATGTGCCAGTGCCTGAGGTGATCGAGTCCCCGGCGATATGGGCCGCCTCGGGCGAGTCGAACCCGTCATCACTGACGAGCATGCCCTTGAATCCCTTCTCCCGGGCCGCCTTGAGGAACACCGCGATCTGATCGTAGATGCCGCCGAAGAAGATGGCGTCGGGGTTGGCGGCCAGGACAGGGGTTAGGAGAGCATCAAAGTTGGCTTTCTCATCCGTGCCCTCAAAGCCCAAGACCTGCAGCCCCTTGGCCTTCGCTTCCGTCTGGAAGAACGTGGCGATGCCCTCGCCGTAGGTCGTCTTGTCGTCCAGGACGTACACCGACTTGACTCCCTTGGAGGCGGCGAAGTCCGCCGCAACTACACCCTGCACATCGTCGCGCCCAACGATCCGGTTCACTTCCAGATAGCCACGGGTCGTCACCTTCGGGTTCGTGTTGGCGGGTGAGACGTTTGGCAGACCGGCATTGTGGTACTCCTCGGACGAGGGGATTTGAACGCCGGAGTTGTAGTGCCCAACCACGCACAGGACGGTGGGGTCAGCGACGATCTGCTTGGCGTTGGCGACACCAATGTCCGGATTGGCTTGGTCGTCGTACGGAGCCATCTGAACTGTGAAGCTCATGCTTGTGAGCGGGCCGCTCAACTGCTCCAGGGCAAGTTGGGCGCCGTTCTTGATGTCCACCCCGATCGCCGATTGGCCGCCCGAAAGCGGGGTTTGGGTGGCGACCTTGATCGTAACTGGCCCAGACCCTCCGCAAGCGGCGATCACCATCGTGCCGATGACTAACAACGAAAGCAGTGCCAGCTTCTTGGACATTCCCTTCCTCCTCCCAAGGTGGATCAACTTAGTCGAGATTCGGGGACCAAGCTTCTCATACCCTTGTGGGCTTTGGGGCATCCCTCCCTTCATTGGTGGAGAGCGGCAGAACCCTCACGAGATCCGAGCAATTGGCCCCCAAGGCCAACCGGCCAGGGGCACGGCCATTGGCTGTGGATTCGTCGAGGGCTGCAACCGGTTTCCCCAGGGCGGTTTGGTGGGATTGTATGCATTGGGCGACAAGCGGTCAAGTGCCGAAGCGCCCCGAAAAGGACACGCACCGCATTCTGGCGGGGCGCACCCGGGGCAGAGAGGTGCGAAACAGGGTTGGAGTGGGGGTGGGCGGGGCCGCGCCCCGTTTCGGCCTCTCTTGGTGTCATATCGCCCCCGCCATCTTGGCCAGTGTCTCAAGGTCCGGAACTTCAAGATCTGGCTCGACCTGGGCCGGAGGGGTCGCTCCGAATCCCTCCCTGTCTTGGCGTCTGTTTACCCACACCGTCGCAAACCCCAGCTGTTTTGCCGGAACGATATCATGAAAGAGACTCTGGGCCACATGCAGGATCTTCTGTCTGGGGAGCCCGATTCGCTCCAGCGCGAGATGGAAATTGTTCGAGGAGGGCTTGTAGGATCTTGCCTGTTGGGCGGTGATCACCCAGTCGAATAGCACTTGCAGTCGGCGGGCCGAGAACGCGAAGAGGTCGTCGTCGATGTTGGAAAGAATAGCGAGCTTGTACTTCCCCTTCAGCGCAATCAAGGCCCGGGCAGAGTCAGGAAAGGCTGGCCAGTTCTCTACGGACCCGGAGAAACCCTTTAGCTCGGTTTCCGTTGGCGCGAACCCCAGTCTCTTGCCAAACCCCTCGAGCACCATTTGCAGCACGGCTCGGTATTCATGATATTCGCCGCGCTCGGCCTCGGTCTCCAATTCGCCGTAAAGTTCGAGGGCTTTCTCAACAGCCATTTGAATGTGATGGTTGCTCAAGACGGGACGGAGGGCCGCCCAAATCCCGGCCTCCCAATCAATCAAGGTCCCGTAACAATCGAAGGTTAGGACTTCAAAGTCCTCGAATCTCAACATGGGACCCTCCAGACATCGGCATGGCAGGAGCCGCCGAACGCATGGCTGTGGGAGAGACGGGCGGCCAGGCGGTCGGTAACACGGGAAATGAGCCCGCCGTAAAGATCCTCAATAGTATCCCCTCGCTGAGGGCGTGTCTGAGTAGGGCCGTTTCGAAGCCACGCCGAACAAACACATACCCCCAAATCGCATCGTTGAGGGTCGATGCAAGAAGCGGGGGGACCGGGATCTGCCAAGAGACGCAGTCCATGCTGTCGTCCGGCGTCCGGTGATGAGCGCCGAAAACCGCCTGCCGATTTCATGATGGCCAGCCCTTGCCGACTTGTCCATCGCCAAAGGGGAGGCCGAAGGAGGAGCCGATGGGGAGTTTCTGCGGCGACGCCCGCACCACTCGGGAGCAAGAGAAGGGCCGGGCTCTTGTTGGCGGAGGGCATTCCCGCCACTTCGGCGGGGCGATAGGCCTCGCCGAACCGCTGTTGCCCGAGGCTTAGTCCCACGCCGCCGATGACGAGTGCTGGTCGTGCCAGAGGCGGGGAGATGACAATCGGGAGCCCAAGGCGTGGCCAAATCCACTCCCGCCGGAGGACGGCACGGGGAACAGGGGGAGGGGCTCATCGCCTCTGTTTTCTTGGGCCGAAGTGAGGCCGATCCACTGATCTTCAGGAATGAGTTCGGACATTGATAAGGGGCGAAGAAAAGGTAGCCAAAGCTTGGGGGGAGAACTGGGGGAATCGCTGTGATGAATTCGTTAACACGGCAAGATGCGATCTTCATCGCCCTGGGGTCGGTGGTAGAACACACAATAATCCCGGCTCGGGAGAGTATCCCCTAGTAGCCGTCTGGTTTTGGTTCCACTGCTCTGAGTATGCACAATCGCGAAACCCTGATTCTTGGAGATCTCCGCTGCCAGACTTGCCTGGCCCGATGGCAATCATCCCCGCCGGGATCGCCCGGACAGAATCTTTGCCATCGTGATCAATCTCTTGAAGGAAGTGCAAACCGCCTCTTCTGCAGAGGGCAGAACAGGCGGTTGGGTGAGGGCCAAATTCATGACCCTGCGAGACTTGCCGGGCGGCCTGCACTTATTGAGATGTCTCTTGGTTTAGCGCCTGTATTTTTCTTCGGATGTCTTCTCGAACAGGTCTTTGAGCGGCAGTTTTGCCCAGGCGGAGATCTTTTTCATATCCAGGCCGAGTTTTGCGGCCACGCCTCGGCCGTAATCGGGGTCGGCCTTGTAAAAATGCACCAGCTGGCGCACCACGATGCGTTCCGGAACGCCCTGCATGGCTTCGGCCAGGTTGCTGAAGAGTTGTTCCTTCTGGCTGGCGTTCATCAGGCGGAACAAGCTGCCGGGCTGAATGTAGTCATCGGCGCCCTCGCGGGGGTTGTAGCGGTCGGCGTCGCCGGAGATCTTGAGCGGGGGTTCCAAATAGCGCGGGTCTTCCACCGGGCCGCCGAAGCTGTTGGGTTCGTAGTTGATCGCGCCTCCGTCATTGCCATCGAAACGCATGTTGCCGTCGCGGTGGTAGGTGTTGACTTCGGAATGCGGCTTGTTGACCGGTAATCCGGCGTAGTTCACGCCCACGCGGTATCGGTGCGCATCGGCATAGGACATGATGCGGGCCTGGAGCATCTTATCGGGTGAGAAGCCGATGCCGGGGACGATGTTCGCAGGTTCGAAGGCGGCCTGCTCGATCTCGGCGAAATAGTTCTCGGCGTTGCGGTTCAATTCCAGGAGGCCGACCTCGATCAGGCGGTAGTCGGCGTGCGGCCAGACTTTGGTCAGATCGAAGGGGTTGATGGGGTAGGTCTCGGCTTCTTTCTCCCGCATGACTTGAATCTGGAATCTCCACTTAGGGAAGTCGCCGCGCTCGATGGCCTCGAACAGGTCACGCTGCGAGCTTTCGCGATCCTTGCCGACGACCGCTGCGGCTTCGGCGTTTGTCCAGTTCTTGATGCCCTGCATGACCTTGAAGTGGAACTTGACCCAGAAACGTTCGTTCTTGGCGTTGATGAAGCTGTACGTGTGGCTGCCGAAACCATTAACGAAGCGGTAGCCCTGCGGCAGACCGCGGTCGCTGAACAGGATGGTCACCTGGTGCAGGCTTTCTGGCGAGAGTGACCAGAAATCCCACATGGCGGTGGGAGAGCGCATATTGGTCTTGGGATCGCGCTTCTGGGTGCGGATGAAATCGCTGAATTTGTAGGCATCGCGGATGAAGAAGACCGGGGTGTTGTTGCCCACCATATCCCAGTTGCCTTCTTCAGTATAAAACTTGATCGCAAAGCCGCGCACGTCGCGTTCGGCATCCGCTGCGCCGCGTTCCCCCGCGACGGTGGAAAAGCGCATCAGGCAGGGGGTTTGTTTGCCTACTTTGGAAAAAATGGCGGCTTTTGAGTACTTGGTGATGTCTTTGGTGACCGTGAAAGTGCCAAAGGCTCCCGAGCCTTTGGCATGCACGATGCGTTCGGGCACGCGTTCGCGGTTGAAGGTCGCCATTTTTTCGAGCAGTTGGTAGTCCTGCATCAGCAGGGGGCCGCGCGGACCGGCGGTCAGCGAATTCTGATTATCGCCGATCGGGTTGCCATGTGCGGTAGTCAACTTCTTCTTCTTAGCCATCGGAGTCTCCCTATCTGAAATGGGCGAATGGGTTCTGGGTGTCGGCTTGATCCTGGGCTGGGAAAGTGATCCTTACTGTTAAGCCACCTCCTTTTGACAACAAATGCTATTGCATGACAACTATCCCCAGCGCACGAATAGGAGAGCGGCCCATTAACCGCTTTGCCTGCAATCGGGGCAAAGTCCGTAGAGCGCGATTTGGGGGCGGACGTTCCGAAAACCCGAAGTCTTCTCTAACCTCCTCACAGCGGAAAGATCAAGGTCCAGAGCTCCATCCACATCCACGATCTTGCTGCATTGCATACAGATCAAATGCGGATGGGGATGAGGTCGATTGCCATCGTAGTGACCATCACCCCGCAGGTCGATCTCCAATACCTGGTTCATTTCCTTGAGCAGGGCCAGGGTCTTATAGACCGTCGCCTGACTCATCGTCGGGAACTGGGTCCGGATCCTTGCATAGAGTTGAGCCGCGCTGGGATGCCCTTCGCTGGCGGCTATCAAACGCACCAACTCGACCCGCTGGGGGGTCAGCCGGAAATCGCGTTCTCTCAGCGCAGCGATCAACTCATCAAATCGGACTCTTGGATCAGTCATAGGGAATGTTTTTAGAAAGAAAATATTTGTAGATAGTGACTTTCTACAAGTATACTCGATTAGATCGGTAATCGCAAGAGCAGGAGCTGACATTCGTCCATGAGTTCGGACAGGGCAAGTGATCGGTGAGAAGGTGGAACAGGCTTGCGCCCAAGCCTGGGTGGGAGGGTCAGGCTTGAGCTTGAGGAGGACAAATGGGCCGAATTAGGGCTTGGGTTTCCGGTTTTCAGGTGGAACCACAGCGAGCGCAGGGTTTCCCATGCGCAATTGACCGTCACGAGTGGCTATGGTCACCGATCGCATTCAGCCAACCCTGCCAACGACTATCTTGCATGGCTCTGGTCGCAAGGGTGAACCAGTGACTTGCATACCCCTGGAAGTCCTCGTCCAGTTTTGAGATTCCGGATTGGGCCGTTCCCCACATGGCCTCATGGACTTCGGAAATGGGCCACATCAGCCTCAGGCGGGCCTCTCGGGGCGCTGAGACCCCTCCAAAATAGAACTCCAGGAGCATCTCAATCTGGTGGTCGTCAAGATCGTGATGATGGCTGAAATTGGCGAGATCGAAGAAGATGTCACCCATGCCGGCATATTCCCAGTCCAGAATGCGAAGCTCACCCTGCTCGTCAAGGAAGTTCAGGTTCAGGAGATCGTCGTGGCAAGGGTTCGGAATGTACGGATCCTTGAGAAGGGCCCTTTCCGCCTCGTGCACGCGCTCCATGATCCATGCGAAATTGCCGGGAAAGCGGCACTGATGGTCGCGGGCCACGGCGGTGAGCCTTTCGATCCGCCGGAAGGGGTTGAACTGGACGGGCAGAGGCGGTCCATTCCTATGAAACAGGTGCAGCTTTTCGGCGACGCGCCTCAGATTGTCGATCTTGCGCATCTCCGGCGGAGGGACAGGGACTCCAAGAACGTAGCGAGTCACAAGGTAGCCCTCGGGCTGGATGAAAAAGAGAACCTCAGGAGCTATGCCGAGCTTGCCCGCCTCCAGGTTCGCGACATGCTCCGCCTCGCGGTTTATGCCGAGGAGCTCTGTGTCCGAACCCGTAATGCGAATGACAAACGTGCCCTCGCCCGAGCTGACCTTGTAGTTCAGGTTGGTAATTCCCCCTGTCAGGCACGAGATGGCGAGATCGGAACGTCCTGCCAAGAAGGGGACTCGGCTGATGGCTTCATCGATTGTCAACGCCATGGTCTCACCTCAAGGGAACCCGGGAACGCAAGGGAAGACAGAACCTTGCCGGCCCTGGTCGACCGCTGCCAGAACTCAACCCAGGAGCGGCGACCATCCCAGGCGGGGATTAGAGAATCCCGCTTCCGATCTTCTTGAGTGGGCGCGCAAGAGCCAGGAATTGACCACTAGATCGCCATCCTTTCTTCCGGCCGCGAGATCTCCGCTCAACTTGACTCGGGGTGCTCCAGATCGAGAAGCGGGGGCCACCCCAATCGACCCAGGAGCGGTTCTGCCGAGGCGTGCCGCGAGCACTCGCGCGCTTCGACCAAGTCCCCGACGCTTCCTGCAAGCGTCGCGCATTGGCGGGGCGATTCGGGGGCCAAGGCCGCCGATGTTTCTCACTGGGATGCCCTGGAGAGGAACCTGGAACCGCGGGCATGGGCTCATCACAGCGTCCCCACTGGCCGCATGACTCGCCCCAGGATTGGCCCGGACTCTTGCGCCCCAGAGCCTGGTAGGCATCGTAGCACAGTTGCACAAGTTGGCCGCACTTCAAACTGGCACTTCCCTTGGAGCCATCCCGGGATCAAGGCTGTGATGGACCTCACGGGAAGCACGCCTCGGTGCAGGCCAAACCGCTGGGACGGGGGGGATCGCGAGACCTGTCCACCTTCCCCTCGGCATCCTCCATTTGGCACGGGGCAAGCCAAGGAATGGGCGGGGGCCCCAATTCTCTCCGGGGGCGATCTATCTCAAGCGATCAACGGTTTCCTCGAAACTGGTCCCACACAGCCAGGGCAGGTTTGGGGGTGCGGTCGGATTTTGCCAAACCCAACGCGTCAAACCAGCCGAGGGTACCCAGGTCACCGGCGTGCCCCTGCAAGATGAGGGTTGGAGCGTAGGATGCGAGATTGAAGTCATTGAAGGTCAGGTAGATCCAGAACGCCAGGCGACTGCCCAGCTGAGTGTGAATCGCGTTGAGGTACTCCACCTGGTATTGGGTCGAGCCTTTGACCACTCCATTATCTTGGCTTGGAATTCCGCCTTCGGCGACCGCCAGCGGCTTCGCCGTCCGGCCCGCAAGGGGGGCATAGTAATCCGCCGGAATGGTCCCCGCGCTGGGCAAGCCGACCCATGGATATGTGGATATGGCCCAAACGTCCAGTTTCGGTTCATAGGCCTCGACTTGATCCCAGTTTGTCTGATAGGGTTTCCTCCCCGCCGCGATGGCCTGGATCAGGTTGTTCAGTTCTTCCCACTGGAAGGTTACAAACACCTGGGTGTCAGGTGATTCCGCCTTGACAAGATCGTAGACGGAGCGATACAGGCTGAGGTAGTTCGGGTAGTCCTCAGGATGGGTATCCTGGTAAGTGTTGATTTCCGAGCCCAGTCCCAGGTAGTGGGGGTGGAATTCGCGAACGATCCGAAGGGTGAAGTTCGTGAAAGCGGAGCGCACCTGGGGGTTGCCAAAGCTCGCCTTCCATCCGGAGGGTAGGCCGGCGAACTCGCGGCGATTGAGTCCGTTCAGCGGGTCAACCACGAAGATTACGTCCAGGCCGTTCTGGTGGGCGAGAAGGTACTGATTCTGGATGTCGGTGATGGCCTTGGAGCTGGTCTCGGAACCCTGGGAGAAATCGCTCCAGGGAATGGCTTGCTGAAGCAGAACGACGTCGGCGTGTTGGGCGATGGCCTTGTAGGTGTCCCGGACGCTCTGCGTGCTGAGCTCGGGCGGGGTTGGAAAAAACCCGTAGGCGGTCTGGCCGGATTCGAATGGAGACCGAGAAAGGGTCGGGATGGCGCCAGGTGGAGCGGACCCGCCACAAGCCAAGCCGGCCAGGACCAAGGCGAGCAGAGCTGCAACAAGCCCCTTTTTCATTTTCGGATTACCTCCTTGCGGTCGAGCGCAGCTGCGTTTTCAAACGGCCTGCAGAACCCGTGGTGGAACGATGCTCGGCGGCCAGCGTGCCCTCCAACCAGAGCTCCAGAGACCGCCCAACAGAGCACTGAGTGGAACCCGCATCAGGCAGAACCCCACTTGGCAGATGCGGCGGGTGAGGGTTCGCTCGACGAGCCACACAGTAGAAAAGTGAGGCAACTCCAAATGCTGGTGAGTAAAACGGAACCGACCGCAAAGGTCCTGGAGTTGAGGTGCATCGGGTTCGATCAAAGGAACCGCATGAATACTTCGCGAAAAGCAACAGCAAGGGCAGCTGGCCGCCTCTCCATCCGCCCGAAAAGATGAAGGATGTGAAAGCGACGACGATCAGGAGATACCGGAAGAACACAAAAGGGATCCGGGCGACCCATGCTGCAAGGCGTGAGTGCCAGACCGTTGGATATTGGGCGAGGAGCCCAAGGGATACCGAAAGGCCAGCATACCGAAGGGCCTTGGGGGTGCTGGAGAGACCTACCCCGGCCAAGGGGCCTCTCCCGCCTCGGGTGGCAGGATCAAGCTGATCCCAACGGCTACGAGGTCTGGGCGCAGCGGTTTTCAAAGCAACTGCACATGCAACCGGTGGCGCAGTCGATCTTGGTGCTTTGGCCTAGCTGATCCGCTCGAACTTTGCGCCAGGCGTTGCGCACACTGGGCACTTCTCTGGCGCGTTGCCGTAGTGGGTATAGCCGCAGATCGGACACACGTAGTAGTCTTCGTTGGAGGTTTCCTTCCCCAGTGTCTCGATGGCTTTTCGGTAGAGACTCTCGTGCACTTTCTCCACCGCCAGCGCGTATTGGAAGGAGCGCAAAGCCTGCCTATTGCCATCGGCTTCCGCGTCCCGCACAAAGCCCGGGTACATCGTCACGGCTTCATAGTTTTCCCCTTGGGCGGCGGCCTCGAGATTCTCGGAGGTGGACTTGATTTCCCCCAGCGCCTTAAGATGGTTCAGTGCGTGGACGGTTTCGGCGTGGGCAGCCGCCCGGAACAACTTGGCCGCTTGAGGATGGCCTTCTTCTTCCGCCCTCTTGGCGAATGCGAGATACCTGCGGTTTGCCTGGGATTCGCCCGCGAATCCGGCCTTTAGATCGTCCGTGCTCTTGGACATCTGGGTCCTCCTCAACGACAATGTTTTCCCTTCATTTAATCGTGGATCAACACGGATTACCACCCAGGGGGCTCACGTCTTCCCCGTGACAGACATCCTCCAATCTGCGCCGTGTCCCACCCTCAAAACCTGGAGGGCGTGAACCAGGTAAATGGATGAGATCGGGGTTCGGGCCGAGGGGATGATCCTCCCCTGGGGCCAGGGATGCCCTTGACACGCCCTGGGTTTCAAGTGGGGCTGGCCGAAGCTCTTCATCTGGGCCGGGAGCCAACCTATTCTCGCAACAAGTAGCCATTGCACCGAGAAAGTCCAGTCGCGCCCCTGGCGGAATGCCACGGACTGGGTTGCTCTGGTCGTCGTCCGGTGGCGCCAAGTTCCTCGCACGCTCATCCCGCAGCCCCCTAAGGGCAGCAATGCTCGGGGTAGACAGCACCCGCTTAGGAGATGGCCGAAGACCATGACAGGCGCACAGAATTCGGCGGTCCCGTTCCCCTCAATTGTCTTGGAGGAGTTATGACGAAGTTGCGGACCATCTCAGGGGGCTTGTTCGGACCGTAGCGCGTGTGATCGTGCAGGTCGATCTCCAGGATCTCGCCCAGATCTCTCAGCAGATCCAGGGTGCTGTACACGGTCGCCAGACATATGGCGGAGAACTGAGCCTTGACCTGCCGATGGAGCTTAGAGGCGGTTGGGTGGCCCGGATGGGAAGCGGTCAGGCGGGCCAGTTCCACCTTTGCGCGGTGAGGCGACGATCGTTTCCTCTCAATTTGAAAACCAGTTGCTCCAGTCGGGGGTCCGGTTCCGTCACGTGAAGTCCTCTTCATCAATAAGGGCTATTTAGAAACAGGTATTCCTTTTTTTGATTATCGAACCGCGCAACAGATGATGCTTGATCTGACTTCTTCTATCAATGAGTTGCCAAGTCACAATATATAAGACAGAATATTCTATATAGAACTCATGGAGGAGGCAAAGATGTCGGTGCGCCTGGTCCTTCTGGGCTTCTTGCGTGAGCGCCCCCTTTACGGCTACCAGATCAAGCAAATCGTTGAGGAGCACATGGGCGATTGGACCTCCATTGCCTTTGGTTCGATCTACTTCGCTCTGGACAAGTTGGCCGAGGATCATCTTGTGGAGAAGGTTGGAGATGAGCGGAAGGGCAGACGTCCGTCGCGCAGTGTTTACAGGATCAGCGAATCGGGCCGGAGCGAGTTCCTGCGTCTGTTGCGCGAGGAATGGCAGCAACTTGAGAGGCAGCTCTTTGACATTGACATCTGCCTTTTCTTCATCGAGGTCCTTCCGTTGCCGGAGGTGAGAGCGTATCTCGCAGCACGGGTCGAAGCCTTGCAAGCCACGGTCGATCAAATCCAGGCCCACGAGGCTGAGCAGCTGTCTCAAGCTGAGGTTCCGCGCATCGCGTCCGCGATATTCGAACATTCGGTTGTTCATGCCCGGGCCGAACTGGACTGGACGAGCGGCTTATTGCAGAAGTTGGAGAAAGGGGGGTGGAAGCCCTCTTTCTTCTTCGCAAGGTTCATGTCGGGATGGCCCGGATAGGGGGCAAGGAGAGGAATCCATGACGAAAGTTCGCATTAGTGAAACCGATCGCGGCATCCAGGGCGAATTTACCGTGGCCAGCTATGACCTGATGCAACGCAATCTGCGTGACAGGGGCTGGATCGAGACCCGCGCTCTCTTGGAGCATGGGATTACCGGGGGATACGTGCTCGAGATTGGACACGGCCCGGGCTATCTGGGATTGGAATGGCTCAAGCACACTCAGGGGACCTCTTTGGCCGGCTTGGATATCAGCCCGGAGATGCAGGAGCTGGCCGGCCGCAATGCCTTGTCCTATGGCTTGGCGCCGCGGGCCCACTACCATCTGGGCAGCTGCGACCAGCTTCCGTTCGAGCAGTGCACCTTCGAGGCCGTCTTCACCAACGGCTCATTGCACGAATGGGCTGAGCCTCGGGGGGCCTTCGATGAGATATGGCGTGTGCTCAAGCCGGGAGGCAAGTACTTCATCTCGGACTTGAGGCGGGACATGAACCCCCTGCTGAGCGGTTTTCTATGGCTTTTCATGAGCCCCGCTTCGATGCGTCCGGGGTTGATCACCTCGATCCAGGCGGCCTATACTCCTCAGGAGTTGCATCATATGGTCGCCGAAACAAAGCTGAAGAACAGCCAGATTGAGGAAAACCTCATTGGCGTGACCATCTGGGGGACCAAAGGAGCTACCCCGTCGTGAGGCCCCTTCAGGGGTGCGCCGCGCAGCGCCTCTCTTGGACTCACCCAACCATCACCGCAAGGGGATGCCTCGCATCCGGCCAGTCCAGTTCGTCTCGGCTGTGCAGTTTCAGGAGTTGGCCTTAACCTCGGCGCAAGTTGTCGCGGCGGGTCTGGGACGCGCTCTGGCCCAGGGAAAGGATTCCAAGAAGGGCAGGCGCAGGTCTCTTCGGCGGCAGGATTCCACCCAATCGCCATCACCATGACGGGCAGGCTCCCGCTCGATCCGGGACCCGCGCTCCGCCTCTCCAATTCGCAGAACCCCAGCTCGGCCCGCCCGGGGGAATACCTAGCGTTGTCGAGCGGGTCGCCACGGCCAAGCCCCCGTAGGGACTTTGACTGCCTGCGTGGACTCGGACCGCAAAGCAATTCCGATGCGGCCGGTCTGAATAGAGGCCAGTGGGTCGAAACACCATACGTGGGGCGGATGCGGTCGTGGCCGGCAGACGGATGGAGGATCGCACCCACTGTCCCCCGCAGCGGGTGGCTGATTTCTCTTGACGAAGGGGGTTGCGCGTGATATAAGCCAGTTGACAACCGAACATTGTCCCTCGTTAGGCGAGGCGTCTGCGTGAGATACAGGCCGCTGCCCCGAAACGTCGAGAGACGCCAAGGGGTAGACCAGGCAGGGCCGGAGTAAGGCTCTGCTCAAAGTGGCTGGGGGCAAGTGCCCTACGCTACGCAGTGCCAAAGCTCGACCAGTGGGGGCCGTCGGACGGCATATCGTGCCGCCTGCGCACGTGTGTGAGTCGAACGCCTCCCTGGTCTGATCGGGAGGCGTTTTCCATTAAGCAAGGCCCCGTGGGGTTGCTCCCCAGCGCGGCTGAGGAAAGAGCCCGGCGGGCGGACTGTACACGGCGGCGGCCGGGCCCAAGCCCCGAGGCCGCCCGGGGTGAAAAGCATGCTGTCAGGAAAGGAGGCCCAGGATGGACTTGGCGGCGAGGGCCTACTATACCAACCGCAGGATCCTGAAGTTCCTGAGGCTTCTTGCGATCATTGCCGGGCCGGGCATCCTCGTGATGGTGGCGGACAATGATGCCGGCGGGATCACGACGTACGTCGCTACCGGGGCCAAGTACGGGTACGGGCTGATCTGGTTCCTGGTCTTGCTCGGGCCGATTGCATTTGTCGTCCAGGAAATGACCGTTCGCCTGGGGGCGGTCACGAAGCGCGGTCACGCCGAGGCCATCTTCGATGCCTTTGGGACGTTCTGGGGATGGTTTTCCCTCTTTGATCTGACCCTTACCGATTGGCTGACCTTGATCAGTGAGTTCATCGGGATGACGGCGGCTCTGCGGATTTTTGGGGTCGCCAACTGGATCACGGTTGTGGTCGTGTCGATCCTGATGGCCTTCATGGTCCTGCAAGGCCGGTACTGGACCTGGGAAAAACTTGCCCTCGCCTTCTGCGTGATCAACCTGATCTACATCCCGGCCGCCTTTCTGGTGAATCCCCATTGGTCGGATGTGGCCCGGATCGGGCTCATCCCCAATCTCCCCGGCGGGTTAAACAACACCATGTTCTTCTTCCTGATGGCCAATGTCGGCACAACCATCGCTCCTTGGATGGTCTTCTTCCAGCAGAGCGCGGTCGTCGACAAGAACCTCAAGGAAAAGGACATTCTGTGGGAGCAGCTGGACACCGCCATTGGATCGGTTTTCACGGTGGTCGTTGCGATCTTCTGCGTCGTCGTCACCGGCGCTGTGCTCCACGGCGTGAATATCCAGAGTGCGGCCGAAGCGGCCGTGGCGCTGATGGGATTCAACAGGTACGCGGGAGCTTTCATCGCGATTGGACTGTTCGATGCCGGGTTCCTGGGGGCGATCTGCATCTCCCTCTCCAGTTCCTGGGCGGTCGGCGAGGTTTTTGGCTGGGCGCACTCGCTGAACAACAAGGTGAGAGAGGCCCCCTGGTTCTATGCCGTCTACTTTCTTCTGCTCGTCTCAGCCGGGATTGTGGTCCTGATCCCGGGTGCGCCGCTGGTCGTGATCACGCTCTTTGTTCAAGTGGTCGCAACCACTTTGTTACCCGCCGCCCTGGTGTTCCTGATCCTGCTGTTGAACAATGAGGAGCTGATGGGGAAACACAGGAACACCACCTTCCAGAACGTGGTCGACTTCGCGATTGTTGTCGGGCTGATCCTTCTTTCCTCAGGATACAGTTTGACCACCTTGTTCCCCAACCTGCTGAAGTAGGAGAGGGAGGTGCGCCGATGGAATCCATACGCAATGGTCTCCGGGGTCTGGCCGAGCTGGTCCGGGAAACCAATCGAAAGTACAAGACCCCGCGATTCAAGATGACGCCCATGGTGAGGATTTCGCTCTTGTTGCTCCGAGCCTATCTCATTGGCATGATCCTTCTCCTGATCTACAAGTTCATCACGGTGGTAGCACCTCACTGAGGAGGAGTCCGATGGACGCGAAGGCCAAGGTTGGAACGCCCGTGATGGAGGCCTCTTTCTTCCTGAGCGAGATCCTGGGAGTTCGGGTGACCGTTGACAAGAAGGCCATCGGCAAGCTTGATGATCTGGTGATCAAAGAAGAGGAAGCGCTGCCCGTCGTGACGCATCTGGTGGTCTCCCGGCCATTTGGGGAGACGGCTGTGATTCCCTGGAGTGCGGTCGCGAACATGGACCCCAAAGCGGTTGCCCTTTCCCCGGGCGACCTGGCTCCCTTCGTCGGGAAGCCGGATGACCGCGCCGTCCTCTTAAGAGACCACATCCTGGACAAGAAGGCGATTGACATGGACGGCCGGGAAATGGAGGTCGTCTATGACATCAAGCTGGTCCTCCGGAACGGGACGCTCTATGTCAGTGACGTCGATCTCAGCCGCTATGGCCTTCTGCGTCGCATGGGATTGAGCGGCCTGGCGAACTGGTTCTACAGCCTGGGCGAAACGATCCGCGACAAGACGATTTCCTGGTCGTACATCCAGCCCTTGCCTGAGGATCTCGGGAGTTTTCGCGGGAACCTGCGGTTCAAGGTGCTCAAGGAGAAGCTGGCCGACATCGAGCCGGTCGATCTGGCGGATATCTTTGAGGAAATGGAGCCGGACCAGAGGGTCCAGCTCTTTGACGCGCTCGAGGCCGAGCATGCCTCGGACACCCTGGAGGAGATCGAGCCGAGTGTGCAAAGGGATCTGGTCGAGTCCCTCCCCGTCGAGAAGGTGGCGCAGCTGGTCGACCAGATGACGACGGGACAGGCCGCCGATGTGCTTTCGATCCTTTCGGGCTCGGAGGCGAACGGCATCTTGAAGCTTCTCGATCCTGAAAACGCCCAGAAGATACGCGCGATCATGGATCACCACGAGGAGCGCATTCTGGACTATGCCACCCAGGAGTACATCGGCTTTCCACCCGGCTACACCGTTGAAAAGGCCCAGGACGAGTATCGAACTGCAGCCAAGGGCAAGGATGTGGTCATGTACATCTATGTCGTTGACCCGCAGGGCCGGTTGCTAGGGGTGATCGACATTAAGGAGCTGCTCCAGGCAGAGGACAATGCGCTCCTGAAAGATGTCCTGGTCGACAACTACATCAGCCTGGAGCCTGACAGCACACTCAAAGAGGCCTACGAGATGTTCGCGCGCTACGACTACCGCGCGCTGCCGATCACCGACCAAGAGCGCAAGATCCTCGGGGTGGTGCCCTACCGGGACGTAATGAACCTGAAGCACCGGTTCGTGGAATAGCCTCTGACGAGGACGTCTCGGATTGCAGGGCCCGTCCTTCCGCGGCTGGCGAAGCCGCCCTCCTGATCCTCTGCCTCGCGCCTCGGCGTCCCAAGACGGAACAGTTTGCGAGTTGGCTGCGTTGACCCGGAACGGATCCGGGATCGTAATGAAGGGCCGATGGTCGGCAGTGTGGAGCGGCCGCGATCCGAGGGAAACCCTCAGCCAAGGCAGCCGGGTGTGGCAGGCGGCCCAGGTTATGCCCTGGGACTTCGAGACGGCCGGGGCCAGCGCCGCTGGCGGCAGGGCAGGGGGTCGGTTATCATCCAGGTAGAGGGAGTGAGGGGAGGACCGGGGCGTTTCGGCATACTTCGCCATCCCGTCCCACCTCAGACGGGGGACCTGCGGAGGCTCAGGCGGGAGGCTGAACAGGCCAGCCCAGGATCGGGGTGACGGAGTTACTGTTTGGGCTGGGACGGCCGCGGGCCTCGGCCAGCTCATACGCGCGCGCCGCCGCGGGCACCTCGACATGGCTTTCTGCCAGACGGAGGTCGCATCGGCCCGGACCTGAGTGCCGGCCTCTGCCCCGGAAGTCAGGCGTCCGCGGGCCGGATGAAGGGTCGGCCTTCGGCCGCGAAAGGAACGGGGTCTGGCGGCAACCCTTCTGTTGTCCGCTCCCGGTTGCATCAGGCGCAGATCGCCATCCCGGAGAACGTCGCGAAAGAAAAGGAGGTCCAGATGAAAGATCTCACTCGGCAAGTCGCCGTAGTCGTCACCGTCCTGGCCACGATTGCTGTCAACATCCTGGCGGACGCCCTGCCCATCAACGGCCTAAACACCGCTGCCATCTCCAACACCTTCCATGTCTATTTTGTCCCGGCGGGGTACGTGTTCTCGATCTGGGGCCTGATCTACATCGGCCTGATTGCCTACGCGGCCTACCAGGCCCTGCCGTCTCAGCGGGAAAACCCGCGCCTGCAGGCCACGGGCTGGTGGGTTTCCTTGGGCGGACTGGCCAACATGGCCTGGATCTTCTTCTGGCACTATTTGCTGTTCCCTCTGACCCTGGTCGCGATGTTGGTTTTGCTGGGAACGCTGATTGTCACCTACCTGGCTCTCGGCATAGGCCGAACGGTCTCCCCCGCCGCCGAGACCTGGGCCGTGCGTGTCCCCTTCAGCATCTACCTGGGCTGGATCACGGTGGCGACGATTGCCAATGTTTCCGATTTGCTGGTCTACCTGAAATGGGGTGGTTTCGAGATCTCTTCTGAAGCATGGATGGTGATCATCCTGGCTGCCGTTGTGTTGATTACTGCCCTGATGAACCTGATCCGCCGTGACGCGGCCTATGCCCTGGTCATCCTTTGGGCACTGGGAGGAATCGTCGTCAGTCAATCCGGGGTGGCGCTGGTCGTCCACGCGACGGAGGTGACCGCCGTCCTTGTCGTCGTGACGTTTATCCTTGGAGAGTTCCTGAAGAGGCCAATCCAGGCCAAGCGAGCGTGAGGGTACCCAGGCTGCATTTCAGCGAATGGCATCGCCTTGTGGCTGCAGCGTGGCGGGCGAACCGATCGCCTGGCAGCGCCTCCGTTGCGGGGGAGAAGGAGAGTGCATTTCATCGATTTTGGCCACCTGAGCCAAGATGGAAAGAGGATGGCGCCCTTGAGTCAGCCAGTTCTGCGGACTTGAGATATTGGTACCGTTCCTCCGGAAAGGGACAGTCGGCGCCCGAACCCGCCAGACTTGGGCCTGAGCGGGCGCGCGATGAGCCACATCGGCCGGAAACCCTCCGGCCTTGCGGGCCGACGTCCGGTCGCTGCAACGGCTCCGAGACCACGGCGGGTCAGGAAACCACCCTGCTCAGGACTTCGGCCGGCGAGAGAGTGAGCTTACGACTTGCTCCGAGGGGGCTCAACCTGGCGGGGAGATCATCCTGGTCGGTCAGCCTGCCCCTCAGGCCAGGGTTCCGGCCTGGGCGCGGTTCTCCTTCACCCTCGGTCCCCCCCAGGAGATGGGGTTGGTCAATCCGGACTACTCCCTCGCCGGGGTTGGCGCCGCGGCCGAGGGCTCCGAGCCCGGCTTCTCACATCGTGAAATAGGGAAGCCTCTGCGATGAAGCTTGCCTTTGATCCAGGCGATGGGGACCGCTTTTGGGAAGCGGTCGAGAGGATCCCCGGCTATCCAAGAGGGGAACAAAGACCGATTCAAGCGATGCTCTTTGAGCCGGATGCTCTTGAGCAGCTCTCCGGTGTACTCGAGGCGATTAGTGTGCCCCGTGCCGGGCCCCTTCTTGCGGTCATGGATCCCACCCCGATGCGCCGCGGGAGGGACTCCCTCAAGCCGCTCTTGCTTGATCGGCTGGCTCACGCAGGCTGGCAGGTTAAGGCGCTCGTCCTGGAGCCGGACCGCACCGGTCAAGTGCATTCCGACATGTTTCAGATCGAGCGGGTCCAGCGAGAACTGGGGTCGGGGGCAGCCCTGCTGGCGATCGGATCGGGCACGATCATGGACATTGCCAAGCATGCTGCCTTTCTGGCCGGGCAAGAAGCCAGGTCGAGAATCCGCTTTGCCGTTGTTCCAACAGCGAACAGCGTGTGCGCATACACCTCCAACATGGCCCCAACCTTTGTGCATGGCCTGAAGCGGACCCTCCCCTCGCGCTACCCGGATGCCGTGATCTGCGACCTGAAGACCCTGCGCGATGCGCCCCATGAGATGACCGTGGCCGGAGCGGGGGACTTGCTGGCGATGTTCGTCAGCGTCCCCGACTGGTACCTGGCTGGCCGCCTGGGCCTGGGTTCGGGATACAGCGAGCTTCCGCGACGGCTCCTTGGCTCCCTGGACGCGATTCTTCTCGAGCAGGCAGAGGGGATCGGCTCCCCCACTCTGGAGGGCATGGCCGTCCTCGCCAAACTGGTCATCCTGGGCGGTCTGGCGATGTCTCTCTCGCATGCCACGGCCCCGATGTCCGGCTTTGAGCACGGGATGTCGCACCTGCTCGACCTGCAGGCCAAGCTCGCCGGCCGGCCGCTCGCGGTGCACGGGACGCAGGTGGGTCTGACCGCGGTGATCGGGGCGGCGACCTACGAGCACTTTCTGGATGAGTTCGAGCCAACCCAGGTCGAAGTGGAGAGATGCTACCCTGCGGCTCCGCAAATGCAGGCGAAGATTCTCGCTGGGTTCGCGAAACTCGACCCGGCAGGGAAAATTGGAGAGGAGGTTTGGTCCGGCTATGGGCTCAAGCTCGAGGCCTGGCATGCGCACCGAGCGGAATTCGTTTCCGTGTTGCAGGAGTGGCCGCAGGTGCGCAGGGAAATCCAGAGCCGCACTTGCCGTCCCGAGCTCCTGTTCCGGATTCTCCGCGCGATCGGCGCTCCCCTCGACTTCAGGCAGCTTACCCCGCCGGTGGACGAACCCGATGTCCGCTTTGCCTTCGAGAATGCGCCCTTCATGCGCCGTCGAATGACCATCGCGGATCTTCTGGTATTTCTCTCCTGGGACCGTGAGAGGTTGTGGCACGAGGTGTGGCGGGAAAGCCGCCAGCTCGGTGAAGGGGTAACCCGCTGAGGGTTGGCCTGGCCGCAGGCGGAGCAGGGCTGGAGCCACTGATCACCGCGAGGTGTGCAGGCAAGAATCTCGCTGCGGCGCATCGCGCCCAATTCCCGTTGAGAATTGAGGCCGTCCTTTCGTGACCAGCGTCAGAAAGGGTTGAGGGCGCGGCGGGCCTCGAGCTCGCCCCCGCCCGCAGGAGAGTGGATCTCGGGGCCACAGGGTCCGCCGGCGCCCGGATCCTGAGGCAATCGAAACGGATGACGGGCACAATTGTGGAAACGACTCTTCTTTCTCGCCTTCGCTGCTTTCTCCTGGATATGGATGGCACCTTCTACCTTGGCGATCGGCTGCTGGGAGGTGCCCTTCGCTTCATTGAGGAGGCAACCCGTCACAGCAAGGATTTCCTCTTCCTGACCAACAACTCCTCGAGGGATCGGCGCTACTACGCGAAGAAGATACGGCGGTTGGGCCTGCCGATCCCGGAGGACAAGGTATTCACCTCGGGGGAGGCGACCGCTCTCTACCTGAGGGAGGGGCATGAGGGAGCCAGACTGTTCGTGGTGGGAACGCCGGAGTTGGAGCGCGAATTCAGACGGCACGGGTTCTCCCTGACGCGAGAAGACCCGGATGTCTGTGTTCTGGGATTCGACACCAGCCTCACTTACGACAAGCTCCGGAAGTTGTGTGACTGGGTAAGGGCCGGCTTGCCGTATGTGGCGACTCACGCGGATTTCAATTGCCCGATCCCCTCGGGATACATGCCCGACACAGGGGCCATGATTGCGTTCGTGAAAGCGTCCACTGGCCGGGAGCCGGATGTTGTCATCGGCAAGCCCAACCGCTGGATCGTGGACGCCGCAGCGCGCAGGCTGGGACTGCCACCCGAGAGTCTGGCCATGATCGGCGACCGGCTCTACACCGACATTGCCCTGGGGAGCACGGCGGGGATTGCCACGCTTCTGGTCCTGAGCGGCGAGACCCGCCGAGAGGATCTGAGGGATTCGCCCTTCCAGCCTTCGCTTGTCTTTGAGGATTTGGAAGGAGTGGCGGATTGGCTCAGTGGAAGGGCCTAGGGGGAGATCCACTCCGCGGCGTTCCGGCCCGTTCTCTCCGCGGTGGAAGGCTGGGGCTTTTCATGCGGCAACTCCTGTTTGACGAGCTCCACCCGGTGGAAGACCGTGGGACGGTCGGCACATGGGTTTCAAGATGACCCATGGAGGACCGCCTTCAGGAGTGGTTGAAGCGCCGTGGCTCGGGGGTGCTCACCCGCCAGGCTCATTCGGTTTCGAGCAGAGTCGGCCATGCGTTCCGGCTCTGCTGGGTGATCGGTCGTGCCGCACACCCGACGGCAGGCGAAACCGCAAGACAAAGCAGCTCGGCGGCCAGATCCCTCGCGGTAGCTCGAGTTGCGCGGAGCCCCTCGCAAGGCGGTCGGCTGAGGGTTCAGGACGCTCCCACCGGACCAGGGGATGCGGACGGCCCTTGGCGTTGCGCGAGCGCGGACCCGCAGCGAACGGCGACAATCTCGGCCAAGATGCTGAGGGCAATCTCCTCCGGCGCGCGGCCCCCCAGGGCCAGCCCGATCGGCGCGCGCATGCGCGCGAGTTGGGCCGAGGTGATCCCCTGCGCCAGCAGGCGCTCGCGCCTCAGCCTCTGCGTCCTCTCGCTGCCCAGCGCGCCCACGTAGAACGCATCGCTGCGCAGTGCTACCAGAAGGGCCGGGTCGTCAATCTTTGGGTCGTGCGAAAGGACCGTGACGGCGGTGGAGGGGGTCAGCCCGATCTCTTGCAGCGCCTTGTCCGGCCACGCGTTGGTGACCTGGTCGGCTTCCGGGAACCGGGCGGCGGTCCCAAACGCGCGCCGAGGGTCGACGATGACCACGCGGAATCCAAGTAGCTTTCCGATCTTGGCCACCTCCGCTCCGATGTGCACGGCCCCAACCACGACCAGGGTGGGGGGCGCGAGCTGAGTTTCAAGGAAGATCTCGGTGTCGGCGGGATAGGCATGGGTCTCGGCGACCGGGACGGTCAGCGCGGCCCGCGCTTGCGGCAAGACCTGCGCGCGCAGGTCGCTCGTCAGCGAGCCGGCGACGGTGCCATCCGGCTCCACCAGGAGAGTCTGGCCGAGCAGATCCGCGCGTCCCCGGATAACCGTGGCGCGCACGATGGGCGATCCCTTCTCCAGCGAGGCTCGCAGGCGGTCGAATGCGCTCGGTGCGCCTTGCAGGCCCGGGCGAAGCAGGGGGGCGAGCGGCTCCACGAAAATGTCAATCTCCCCGCCGCAAGCCAGGCCCACCTCCAGCGCGGCATCGTCGGCGACCCCATAGTGGAGCGACTTGGGCCGTCCGGTTTTCAGCACGCTCAGCGCCTCTTCGACCACCGCGCTCTCGACACAGCCTGCGCTCACCGACCCAGCCATCTCGCCGGAGAGGCTGACCGCCATTTTTGAGCCGGGAATGCGCGGAGAGGAACCCCAGGTGCGAACGACCGTGGCCAGCGCCACGGCCTTTCCCTGCGAGCTCCACCTCAGGATATCGGCCAGGACATCTCTCATGGCTCTCCTCACCTTTCGCGCGCCCATGCGCTAACCCAAGGATACCCGAAACCACAGGGCACGGCTTACATGCCACTCGCTGGGTGCGCGTCAGACGGCTTTTTGCTGCGGCCCGATCCGCGCGCCGCTTTCATTCCCACCTCGAGCCACTGCCTCCTGCGAGACCTTCTCGCCTGGGCTGAGATCTCGATTGAAAACGCGGTCCCACCGTACCCGATAGGTCGCTTTGGCGTGGTCGACACGATCCAGGGGAGAGAAGATGGTTATCTTATGCCTCGTCGCCCTGGGTCGCTGCGGTCAAGTGGCTCAAAAAGAGATCCGGGTTGGGTCGCGGTTGTGCTTGGGGTATGCCCTGGCGAGGCCAGTGAGAGGGACCGGGCTGGACTAATATTGCAAGCGGGCTGTGGTTATCGCCGGTCCCAAGGAAACGTCCCCGTAAAGTGAGGACTGCCAGGTGCTAGGAGGCCTCGCAGGGGGAGTCCATGACAAGAGCCATAGAGACACCATGGGAATCGTCAGGCTGCCAAATGTCGGCGAGCGGGCTGGCGGCCGACCGCCGACCGCGCCAGGGGGCCGAGGCCTTCTTGCGGGCAAATCAGGTTTCGGGCGTCTTGCAAGCGTTGGGCGCCCTGATGAGGTTGCTGTAGACTTGTGGCCGAGGACCCGCTCTGCTAACACCCGCTCGGGGGTCACCTGGTCCGGCGCAGTGGGCTGTGAGAGCGGAAGATCCCTGGCCTGGGCCGACTTGAGTCGTGCCTCGTTCGACGAGGTCCGCGGGAGAGAGGGGTCCCTACGGTGACCCGGCGGGTCACAAGGGCGAGCATGGATTCGGAAACGAAGGCCCTCAGTGAGTCTTTGATTGGCGAGATCTTTAAGGCCCTAGGTCGCCCCGAGCACGGCCGGGCTCGGAGGGCCTTCGGGCCGCTGTTTTCTCTCGCCACAGACCGGCTATCCGAAATCGGAATGACCTTCGACCGGATGTGCACGAAGCAAGGATTTCCAATCGCCGCAGAATGGGCTCTCACGAACTGGTGCCGGGACCTGGCGGCCCGGGGGACCGAGCTGATACCCGCGGATGGCCCGCTTCTGGTCCTGTCGAACCATCCGGGGACCTACGACATGCTTATGGTTGCGTCTCGCCTGAAACGGAAAGACCTTCGCATTTTCGCTTCGGACATCCCATTTCTCATGGGTCTCCCGAACGCTTCCCGGTACTTCATCTTTCTCAATCTGGACGCAAAAGAGCGCATGACCAAAACGCGTGAGGCCCTCCGGCACCTGCGGGACGGTGGCGTCGTCCTGCTGCAAGGTTCGGGCCAGATTGATCCGGACCCTGCCGTATCCGAGGAGGCGGCCCGGAATATCGACCTCTGGTCTCACAGTGTCGATCTGTTTCTGCAATTTGCTCCGAGGACCAAGGTCCTCCTGTGCATCGTCAGCCACGCGGTGTCGCCCGGCTGGGCAAGGAGTCCAGTTACCTGGCTGCGCCACGAGCCGCTTGACAAGCGGCGTCTGGCCGAGTTTGGACAGGTGCTTCAGCAGTTGTTCTTTCCGGGCAGCCTGTATCTCTCCCCGCGCCTCTCTTTTGCACCTCCCGTGACCTTGGACGAGTTGCGGACGGAGAACCCAGCGGGCCGCCTGTTGCCAGCCCTGATAGGGCGGGAGAAAAGGTTGCTCGCCGAACATCTGGCTTCATTTGCGAAATAATGATGCTCTCTCAAACTGCCCAGGCGAGGGGGCCTCTTCGGGGCGTTGTGGGTTCGCCCATGTTCTCAAGGCCTCTGGACTGAAACGGGCTCGCTTCTCGCTTGGCAGCGAAGCATCGCCGATGAACCTGCAGACCCCCGGCGGGTGCGGATAGGACCACATCGCGGACTTCGGGGGGGCAAAGTCCTTGTATCAAGTCCCTAGCCTTGTCATTCTACTATCCTGCCCATTTCGTGGACCTCTTCCGTGTGCTTCCCCGAATTCTGTCCGCTTTGACGCGGAGGATCGTTCTATTTATATAGTAATGCGCACCCAGTGTTTCCGCCCATAGGGAGGGCCATGGCCGAACCCGTCCCAGCCGCTTTGAGCGAGGTGCCCTGGTCTCCAGAAGAGGAAGCGGCGTTGATCCAGGCGGCGCAGAGCAGCCCTGCGCTATTCAAAGACCTTTACCTGCATTGGGTAACGCCCGTCTACAGGTATTTCCTCCATCGAGTCGGACATCCTGAGGATGCTGAGGATCTGACCTCGCAGGTTTTCCTCAAGGTCTGCGAGGAGTTGCCCCGCTACCAGCATCGTGGGCACTTTGCTGCCTGGTTGTTCACAATTGCCCGCAATAAGTGCCGGGACTACTTTCGCAGACCTCCCCGCCAAGTTCCCATTGAGGAGTCCGAGGGAACCGCACCGGACCCCGATTTATTGGCGCAGGTCGTTCGAAGAGACGAGGTGAAACTCCTTGAGCACCTGATCCGCGCGCTGCCTGAGGGAGAGCTCGAGATGATGCGGCTGCGTTATGTGGCTGGACTGAGCTACGCCGAGATCGGCGCGCTCCTCGACCGAAGCGAAGAGGCGGCCCGCAAGGCCATCACGCGATTGCTGGCCCGCTTGCAGCGGCAAATGGGGGGTGACCATGAATAAGCGCTCTCTCTCCTCGTTCGAGGACGACGTCCGGGCTGCCACTCAGATGACGGGGCCACGGACGGAGTTTGTCGAGGCGCTGTGGGGACGGATGCCGGTTCATGGTCCGAGAACTCAGTCCCTTGCCGTCGGCCAGAGACAGGGTCCTGCCCGCCGGAGGCTCTGGGTTGTTCTGGGTGTCGTTGTCGCAGCGCTTGTTGCGGCAGCCCTGTTTGTTGGCCCGGAGCGCGTGTATGCCGCGCTGAGGCAGTTCTTCGGATATATCCCAGGGGTCGGGATCGTGAATGAGACCGAACCGATCCGGGTCCTGGCCGAGCCGGTCAGCTCAACGCGTGGCGGCATCACCGTCACGGTGACGAGTGCCATCCTCACGGCGGATCGAACCCATATCGAATACCGGATCTTCGGCGTTCCGCGTGCGGCCTACCCCGACCGGGAGGATGTAGCTGGCTGCTTGCAGCCGGAATACCTGCGGCTCCCCGACGGGACGAGGCTGGCGCGGTCGGCAGACATGCCACCCGTCCCCGGGAATGTGAACCAGGCCGTTTTTGTTCTGCCGTGCATTCCGGAGACACTGCCTGGAGCCGCGCCGGAGAACTGGGAGTTGCCGCTGCGTTTCGTGCCGGCCCCGACCAATCTGACCGTGATGCCGGTGCTGGAGCTGTCCCCCTCTCCTGAACCGACAGGCGAAGGTTCTGAGACGCCTTCGGCCACGCAGGAACCTGGCCTGCAAATTGATCAGGTGATCGAGACCAGCGATGGGTATATTCTGGCCGGGGAATTCCTCCCCGAGGCTCAGCCGGGTGTGTGGCTACAGACCACCAGCCCGATCGCGATCCGCGACAGGGCGGGCAAGGACGTGGCCTACAGCATTCCGCAAGACATCCAGCCCCCGAGCGGGAACAATTCTTCCAGCGAGTTCGGTTTCGTGGTGCAGTTCAAGGCGGCCGGGCTTGCCTTTCCCATCACCCTCTCTTGGTCAGGGGTGGACATCAGCCGGATCGACCCAAATGCCAAAGCGGAATTCGAATTCGACGCCGGTTCCGACCCGCAACCGGGCCAGGAATGGACGCCCAATCAGGAGGTCCAACTGGCCGGACATATTCTCAAGCTGGTCTCGATCTCGGCCGATTCGCGGGGGGGCTATTCATTCAAATTCGAGGCCGATCCCCAGGTGGTCGGGGCCGGCGTGGCTATTGCAGGCTATACCCCGAATGGAGGCGGTGGTGGCGGAGGTGGGGGGTTGACCAACGGGGTGTTCTTCGCGGACGTCAGCTATCCGCGGATCCCGACCGGCAGACTCACGGTCACCGTATCCGACTTGGAGGCGATCACCGGCAGTTTTTCCTGGCACGGCCAATGGTCTCCCCCCACGCCCAGTAGAAGCTGGCCAGCCGCTCCGACACCCGCGCCCGGCGTCTGCCTGAGCTCGGACTCGCTCGGCAAACTGAAGCCCGCTCCGTCGGATTTGACCGGGAAGGCGCTCTTCTCCGAGCCGCTGGACAGTTCCGGCAAATGGGGGATTGTTCTTTACAACCTGGACGGGAGCCAAAAACGGGTACTGGTTCCGGATGGAAGCTGGGGAGCTCTCTCCCCCGACGGGAGCCAGATCGCGTACCCGGCAACGGGAGGGATCCACATCCTGGACTTGGCCACGAGCCAGGAGAGAGTCCTGAAGGACCCTCACGGGGCGTTTGACTTGCACTGGTCGCCCGATGGCAGACAGATCGCCTTCATCGGTGGGGACGCCGACAGCGCGTTCATTATCCCGACAGATGGTACTCTGGCCCGCCAGGCATCAGGGCTAAGCTACGAATCGATTATCGGATGGTCCCCGGACGGCGCCCGACTCTATGTCAACGTTCCCTACACCGGCGGCAGTGCCTGGAAAGTGATCGAGGTGGATGCATCCAGCGGCGCCTCAAGAGACCTTTTTGATCTTGAAAACGCCTCCCGCAAGGCCCCCGGGGCGGCCCTCTCGCCGGACGGCGCCTGGATTGCTTACCGTGACAGCGAGAACAGCAGCCTGTATCTTATCCGAACCGACGGTTCCGAAAGTCGTCTCGTCTTGGACAAACCCGCTGCGGCGATCACCGGGATTCTCTGGAGCCCGAACGGCGGCTGGTTGGGGGTCAGCCTGGGGAACTCCAACTCGGACGATCGCACCGTCGTGTTGCTTCAGCCCGAGGGCTGTCAGGCCTATCTCTTGCCTGCGCTGCACGGCGATTTGGAGGGGCTGTATCTCCCCTAGTCAACAGCTGATCGAGTCCAGTTCGAATCAAGACGGAGACAAGTGGCAAAGGCCCCGCGAAGGGATCATCCCGGACCAATCTAGGTAAATGGGTTGGAGCTCTGAGGGAAGACCTTCAGCAGGCCCTTGCCCAAGGCTCATTGAATCTGGAATAGACCCCGTGGGCAATTTGGATGGGCCGGGCATGTCCTCGACAGCTCCGTCCAGGCAAAGCCCTTCCCCTGCGGGGTGCTGCTCTGGTGCCTCGAGCTTCGATTCTGCCGTCGTCCGCTTTCGTCGTTGTTACCGCGACCCGTATGGCCCTCACGAGCGCCGCCAGGCGAGGAGCGCCGCCAGGACTCGCAAGTTGACGTCGAAATCGGTGTTCACGTGGTCGGTAAGTTCAAGGTCGACTGCCCCAATCCCATCGAGGGCGGCCCAGTCCGCCAGGTCCCCCGTGATCAGGCATCCGGTCTGGACCGGTGGGTAGGGATACTTGCTCACGACCGCAATCGCGTTTGCGAGCGTCACCGAGCGCTGATAGGGTGGATTGCCGCCGGGGAAGATGCCGAGGGCTGCGCTGTGGTAGCTGATGAGGGCGTCGAAGTGCTCCTTGACGATGTAGCGTTCAAGCGCGAGCGTCTCGGGCTCCGAGAACGGATGGTCTCCCGCCGTCAGGGAGATGGCGTTGTCGCATCCGCGGGTGGGCCAAGTGGCCTGCCAGTACGCATTCCAGTTGCGATTCAGGTCCACCCCGTGAGCATTTCCACGGCCCGCGGCGCTCTGCCCGCGCGCCTGGCCATCCGGGTTGAGGGAGGGCAGGATGGCCAGGGTGTTATCGGCCGGGATTAGCTCCGGGTGCTCGGAGAGATAAGGGATCAACTGGTCAGCCAGCGCGATTGTGTTCCATTCGCTGCCCCCGTGAATACCGAAAACCATCAGGCGCTTTAAGGGTCCCGATCCAAACAGGTAGACCTGGAGCGGTCGTCCCTGGACGGACTGACCAATTACGAGGGGAACGGGGGTCGGCACCACGGTGGGCGTGAAGGCCGCCTCCCGAGTGGCCACCTGGGCATGAGATGGGACCACCAGGGCGAAGAAGGTTGGCGTACTTGTCGGCGTGAGCGTGGGGGAGGGAACAGACGTCGCCGGCACCGGGGTCGCAGAAGGGATCTGCGTCGGAGTGGGGGTGGCTGAGCCTCGCAGGGCGCGTGCCAGGCCGGCGCTCAGTGGCAGGCGCGGCAGAGACCCAAACCTCCCCGTCAGCAGAGCGACCCCGAGCAATGCAAGAGCCGTCAGGTTGATCACCCAGATCGAGACAACCAGGCAGGACAGGAGACTCCGTTTCGGGGGAGATGGGGCCGGGGCAGAAGGCGAGTTGGGTTTGTCGAACATCGGGACTAGGACCTACAGGGCTTCAATGCGTGTTGTACAAAAATGGGCCGGGATGCCGGGGACAAATTGCCTCCTCCCGCGATCCCGACCGGGACCCTCTTCCTTGGACCAGGGAAGCTCGACCGGGACTGCCGGTCCAGTCTACCCCAAGAAGCGAAACTGGTCGGTGACGCGTACGACAACCCGCGGAAGCCCGTTCCACTACCACACTCGACCATTGTAGCAGCGGGGAGGTGTGCCGCCGCTCCTTGCCGATCTCCTTCTGGACAAGCCGCTCGGCAGAGCAGCAGCCGATGCCTCTGGCCACCGTTTCACGAGCACATAGTCCTGGAAACCCTCGCCCACTCCAGTTGCACTGAGAGGCGCTGGTTGCAAAGCACCCAGCCGATCAACCCCCCCCTCCGATGCCTTAGCAGGCGAAGGCTGGGGCCGAGGCCTTGCCGCGAAATCTCTGTGCAGGCACGTCAAGCTTTGCGCAGCAGGACCCGCGTGTACAGCCAAGAAAGACCGAAGGCGAGCAAGAGCCCTGAAGCCACATCCGCAACGTAGTGCTGTTTGATCAGCACGGTGGAGGCCACGATGAGGGCGGTCCATACAGCCAGGATGATTGCCAATCGCCGATCGATGTGGAACCAATGGATCGCCAGGATGGTGGAGAGGGAGGTATGCAGGCTGGGGAAATCGTTGAAGGGGTTATCCCCGGCGTATACGTCTCGGATCATGCGGGTCAAGAGATCCGTCCCGGTGAGAACCGGACGGATCACTTCGGTCTGCAGGAAGAAGTAAAAGGCATAGCTCACCAGCCACGCAGAGATGAGGGCCAAGCACGCCGACTGGAAAACGCGGGTCCGGAAAACAAGGAAAATGATCAGGGTGGCGTAGACCAGGGGTTCCAGGGAATCATAGGGTATGACAAATATGGGGACCACAGGCAGGGCCGCGTCCAGAGGGGTTCTCAAGTTTAATACGGCCGGCCCGTGATTGAGCGCAGCATAGATCCCGCTGGTGAAGTAGACCGCCACGGCCAGCACGAGGCAGATCGCGGCGTTGATCCACCCGGTCCCGAAAACCCCTTCTCCAAAAAGTCGTTTCGCAAATCTTCTCATGGGTTCTCCTTTTATTAGCCAAGCTGCCGGGTGTGTGGCCCCGATCCCATCGGGTCAATGGAAGGCTCGGCCACGAAATCTTCACAAGAACCCGCGCATGCCGGTAGATGTTCTTAGAGCGATGTTCCTAGGGCCGGTGAAGTCTCCTCCCGAGCGGGCCATGGGAAGTTGTTGGGGACCTGGGGTTCGAACGCCGACCGACTCAGAAACAAGATCAGCGCAAAGATCAGAAAGGGTACGAGTGCGATCAGCCCAACTGGGGCCGGGCCCAGTAGCGACGGTGGCTGGCCCCTGGTGAAGATAGCCGCAATGTTCCCGATGCCGTTCAGGGCGGCATGCCCGATGGCCGCGGGCCATACGCTTCGCCCGTGCAGAGCAACCCAGGAAAGCAGGGCTGAGCCGGAAATCGTCAAGAGCAGGAACAGCATCATACCCGACCAGGGGAACCCGGGATAGCGCATCCCAAATTCGTACCCCATCGCGATGACCGGCCAGTGCCAGACGCCCCAGATCAACCCCAGGATTATGACCGCCTGACGGCCTCCGAGCGGCATGAGCTTGGGCAGCAGATAGGCCCGCCAGCCAAACTCCTCTCCGAATGTGGCCACCACGTTCAAGGGCGGCGATATCAGCACGGCTCCCAGGGTCTCCAGGGCAATCAACAGTTCCAGGTTGGCAGGGATTGACAGGCCGGCGCGTTGGAGCTGGCTGCGCGCCTGATCCAACCCGCCGTAGTATTGGGGCATCAGAACGAAGAAGAGGATGGCCCCCAGCACTGTGAGGACCGCCGGCAACACCCAAGGGTAGATCCAATAGGGCCAGCCGCGTTTGAAATAGGGCCGCAAGCCGACGTATTGCCAGCCTTCCCGGGTCACCAGGCGAGTGAAGATGTTGGCCAGGGCGGGTGCCCACATATAGGTCGTTGCCAAGAGAACGAGCGCCAGGGGTATTCCGCGAGCAAGAACCCGCCCATGGGTCAGCCCGCCCGTCAAGTAGATCACCAACGCGGTGAGCCAGGCAATGCCGAAGGCGAACCCGAGGAAGATTAGTATGCGCCTGCGATCCGGGTCGGTAAGCATTGGTCACTCGGAGTGAAAGGAGTGTAGCATAAAGTGTCCCTCTCAAGAGACCGCCGAAGCGTGAATCGTGCGTGGACAGGATTTGGCATAGCAGCGCCCACCTTGCGATGCGTCGGGGAGGGCAAAGGGAATTGGGCCGGTCTGGCGTCGGTGCCTGAGTCTCTTGGTTTTGGATTGCTGCTCCTATGAGATTGGAGCCCGCTGGTCCCCCATTCAAGATGGGCCAAGTACAGATCAGTGTTCAAATGCCTCCCGAAGGATGGATCGCTTTGAGCTAGTGCAGCGGCTTGCGAGGTCTGGGGACTCCGATCTGCACGCCGGAGCCGGGAGCTCTCACCACAAGGATGCAAGCTGTTCTCATCGTTGGGCAGCGACAACCCGTCCGGCTCCAACCACGCCGTCCGGGCCAGGCGTGTGTTGTTCCTCACCCACCCGGTTTCCGCGGTTGTTGCGACCGCGGCGATTGTTCCAGCCGACGTGGCCATCAGGCCAGACCGGCCCTCCAGAATGTCAATTCGATGCTCGGGTTCTGCGGGGCAGCGGTGAAGGTCGTGCTCACCTTGGCGGCTGCCCGCGATCCAGGTGACCGGAGCCAGGCCTGGCTAACCCAGGTCCATCGATGTCATCCCCGGGCAGCCAAACGCCTGCCCCGGAGGGCTGATCACGGCCACGGGAAGGTCTCGGGTGAGTGTGGACACCCAGGCCTCCGCTCGAAACCCCTCAGCCAGCCACAATTGGAGGGCGACTGACATGATTGCCATCACGCGATTTCAGTCCTCTTAGTCTTGACTGAAATAGCCGGATCGAATACCATCCGGGCCAGGAGTTGAGGCGTGAAGGTCCCCAAACGGGCTGCCAAGGACGTCGAGGTGCCTGACTTCTCGCCGGCCCTAGGCCGATTCGTCGAGAACGTGGGGACCTACCTTGAGAGCCAAGGGGTCCCGCGCATTGGCGGGCGCATCCTCGGGCTGCTCCTCGTTACCCAACAGCCACTCACGGCCGAGGAGATCGCTCGAGCTCTCAGAGTAAGCCGTGGGAGTGTTTCCACGAACATCCGCCTGCTGGTCGTAGGAGGGTTGATCGAAAAGGCCTCCCTTCCAGGGAGCCGGGCGACGTACCACGTATTCTCCGACACGGCCTGGGAACGGAGATCACTGGCGATCCTCCAAACCGTGGCTTCCTTCAGGCGGATTGCGGAGCAGGGGTTGACCTCCATCCCTCCCGGGCACCCGGCTCGATCTCGCCTCGAGAAGGCTATTGACTGGGCCGACCACCTGAACAGGATCTTCAACACGTCACTCAGGGAGTGGAATGTCCAGCAAGGGCGGGAGGCACGGGGTACTCTGGAGGACGGATCCGTCTCTCAGATCTCCTAGGCGAGAAGGGGTCCATCACAAGGGGTCTGGAATGCTGATGTATTTGCGGCTCGCTTGGCGTAACATCTGGCGGCATCGACGTCGCACGGCAATTGTGGTGGTGGCCCTGGGCTTGGGTCTTGGGCTGATGATGTTCTACGACGGGATGATCAGCGGTTTCGAGCAGGCGATCTACGGCAATGCCATCCGGGTTCTGGGTGGGAACATCCGCGTACATGCGGCCGGGTACAGCCAGAGCGTTGACAGCCTGCCGCTTCTGCCCCTGCCGAATGACCAGGCCGTGGTTCAGGTCGCCCAGGCCATCCCCAACGTTGTGGTCGCCTCGCGCCGGATCAACACGGGAGGGCTGGCCACGAACCGGGAGGGAGCCTTTGCGGTCCAGATCGTGGGGATCGAGCCGGAGCGGGAAGCCCCGGTTGACGTGATTGCACAGCACGTGACGCCGGGCCGCTACCTGACCTCCGGCGATCAGGACTCCATCCTCATCGGGAAGGGCCTGGCGGATCTCATGAGCGTCCGGACAGGCGATCGCATTACTCTGTTGGGTCGGTCGACACACAATCAGATGCGCCAGCGGACGATGACGGTTGTCGGCATATACGACATCGGCGTTTCTTCGATTGAGCAGAAGACTGTCTATATCTCACTGGGGGAGGCGCAAAACCTATATGATCTGGCGGGGCAGACCACCGAGGTGGTCCTCACGCTCAAGAAGTTGGGGGAAGAGCCTGCGGTGATCAAGGCCCTAACCCCCGCACTGCGGGGCTATGAGATTGAATCCTGGGCCCAGAGCTTTCCGGACCTGCAACAGACCGTTGGAGCCAAGAACGAAGCGATGACCATATTCAGTGTGATTATCCTGCTCATCGCGGGAATTGGGGTTCTCAATCTCTTGCTGATGGCGGTCTATGAACGGACCCGCGAAATCGGGCTGCTGGGTGCCATGGGCCTCCGGCCGCGCCAGATCATGGCCCTCTTTGTGACCGAGGGGGCCATGCTCGGCCTCGTGGGCGTCGTCGCAGGGGCGGTTCTGGGAATCGCGCTGAACGGCGCACTGGGATTCGTGGGGGTCGATTACAGTCAATTCGCGGGATTGACGGATTACATGGCCCTAATCACCGGCCGGGTCTACCCAACCCTGGCCTTGGGCTCCATTCTCAGTCGCGGCCTGCCGGTCCTGGTGGTGGCGATCTTGGCCTCCTTCTACCCGGCGCGTGAGGCCTCGCGGCGCGAGCCCGCGGCCGCGTTGCACTACGTGTAGGCGAAGATCAGGAGGAAGTCAGACCGGAATGTTGCAACTCTACCGTATGGCGTACCGCAATCTGAACCGCAACCGCCGCCGGTCGGTTCTCTCGGGCCTGGCGGTCTCATTGGGATTGGCGCTTCTTCTGTTGATCGCCGCCGTCCTACGGGGGGAAATCCAGGGCTCGATCCAATCCTCCATCAGCTTGGTGACCGGGGAACTGCAAATCCGGGCCGCCTCGTACGTCGAGGCGAAAAGCAGCCTGAAGTGGGAGGATCTGGTGGCCAATCCCGATGCGTTGGCGGCCCAGGTCAAGACCCTGCCTGAGGTGAGTGTGGCTACGCCCCGACTGTTAGCGACCGGAATCCTCGCGACCGGGAACCAGTCCACCGGGGTCCAGCTGATCGGAATCGATCCGGGATCGCCAGCGAATGCTCCTTTTGCGGAGGGGATGGTGGCGGGAACCTTTCTGACGGCGGGCGATACGGAGGGCATCCTCATCGGCCAACCGCTCGCCAATCGGTTCGGGCTCCACGTCGGGGGCCCCGTGAGTCTTTCCGCCAACACCTCCAACGGAGACATCAACCAGCAGGCCTTTGTCATTCGGGGCATCTTCTCGACCCATACGCCGACCTATGATGAGAGCACGCTGCTGATGCCGCTCGCGAAGGCGCAGGCCTTTACCCAAACCCAGAATCACGCCAGCACGATCTTCATCTTGCTGAAGGACCGGGACCAAGCGCAGGCCGTTGCGGCGGCCTTGCAAGCTCCGGGCTACCAGGTGCAGACTTGGCAAACGATGAACGAGCTCATCCTGCAAACCGAGCAATTGGCCAATGCCTACATGGTCATCATTTATCTGATCGTCCTGGCGATCACCGCATCGGTTGTGGTGAACACCCTGATCATGGCCGTGTTCGAGCGAACCCGCGAGATCGGCATTCTGGCCGCCATCGGAATGAAGGGGCGGCGGATCATGGCCCTCTTTCTCGCGGAAGCAAGCCTGTTGGCCCTGGGCGGCATTCTTTTCGGACTGGTCCTGGGATGGCTCGTGTGCCTTTACTTCGAGAAGGTGGGTTTCTACATCGGCAATATTGGGACGACCGGCTTCCTTCTCGGGGACAGGATCTATGCGCTGCTGACGGCCGGAGACGCGGTTTACCTCACGCTGGTCGCCCTCGTCGTGACGCTGATCGCTTCCCTGTATCCCGCCCTCGTGGCCGCGCGTCTGGAGCCGGTGGAAGCGTTGCACGCAGAATAGCTAGGAGACCTCTATGGAAGTGGCGAGAGTCGAGAACGTCACACGCGGCTTCACGGTTGGAGAAGTCGAAACCCAGGCCCTGCGCGGCATCAATCTCAGCTTCGAAAGCGGCGAATTCACTGCGCTTGTCGGGCCTTCGGGCTCTGGCAAGACAACCCTTCTCCAGTTGCTTGGCTGCCTTGACCTTCCGACCCACGGGAGGGTATTCATCAACAGCCAGGAGGTTACGCACCTGAACCGAAACCAACGAGCCGACCTGCGCAAGGGAACCCTCGGCTTTGTATTTCAATTCTTCGCGCTGATTCCCACCCTGACAGCTTATGAGAACGTCGAAATGCCGCTGCTGCTGATCGGCAAGGGGGCCTCGGAGCGCCGCGAGCGTGTCAGGCAGCTGCTGGAGGCCGTGGACATGGCGGACCGCGCCGGCCATCGCCCGGACCAGTTGAGCGGAGGGCAGCAACAGCGCGTGGCAGTCGCCCGGGCCCTGGCACCCAGGCCGTCCATCATTCTGGCGGATGAACCGACCGCCAATCTCGACACCGCCAACGGCGAACAAGTCATGGAAACCATGACGCGCCTCAACAAAGAGACCGGGGTCACCTTCATTTTCGCCACCCATGACCCGCGGGTCATCCGCTATGCTCGGCGGGTTATCACGCTGCGCGACGGCCTGGTTGCGGAGAACGGCTCCGGCGGGAAGAGAACCTAGGAGCAGGAAATGAGATTGAAGCTCTCGTTGTCACTGGTTCTCGGCTTGGCCCTGGCGGGTTGCGCAGGTATGGGCGGATCCTCAGCCCCCGCCGTGCCAACCTTGGTCCTCTCCACCCCGGTCGCTTCGCTCGCTCCGGCAACCGGAGGGGTAACCGCCTCGGGCATCTTGGTCGCCGCGCGGGAGGCTCATTTAGCGTTCACCGTGGGAGGGCGAGTGACTAACGTCCCGGCGGCATTGGGCGAGCAGGTCGAGGCCGGACAAGTGCTGGTGGAACTCGATCCCGTTGCCTCCCAGCGAGAACTCGACCAGGCCCAGCGCAATCTGGCCGAACTGAACTCCCCCGGAGCGATCGCCAACGCCCAGCTGGCCGTCGCCCAGGCCCGCAAGGCTTTTGACGACGCTCAGACCAACTATAACAATTGGGTCGTCAACTATCAGAAGGGGGCCTTGCTTGACGCCCAGGACTCGCTGGCGAAAGCGACCGCTCGCTATCATTACGTCGCGAACCACCACGATCTGGGGGTATCCGGCCTGATCCAGGTCCAGGAGGCCTATCTCGACTATATCCACGCCTTGCAGACAGAGCAGAAAGCCGAGTCGGACTACCTGGCCAAGCGGTCTTCCGGCCAGGGGGCCTCACAATCCACGGTCGACCTCATCACAGGCCAGTATGAGGTCGCCAAGGCGAGCCTCGCCGAGGCGCAGAACTACCTATCCGCTGTCAGTGGTGGGGAGGTTCCCCAGGGCGCGACGGGGGCCCAGTTGACCGAGTTGGAAAACGCCAGAAGCCAACTGGCGGCGGCGCAGGACCAACTGGCCGCCACGCGTCTGGTTGCGCCGTTTTCTGGAACGGTCGCGGCGGTGAACGTGGTCGCCGGAGAGAATGCCGTGCCGGGCGAGATCCTCATCGACCTGACCGACGTGTCTCGGTTCCACGTGGAGACCACGGATCTGAGCGAGCGAGATGTTCCCCAGGTTCGGGTCGGGGAGACAGTCACCGTCGTGCTCAAAGACCTCAATCAGAATGTGGCCGGGCAGGTCAGCGCCATCTCGCCCCTGGCGAGTACTCTGGGCGGTGATGTCGTGTACAAGGCGACCATCGATCTCGAGACCCAACCGGATAGGCTGCGCGCGGGCATGAGCGTGGAGGTGAACTTCGGGACGGGACCATAGCCCCGCCCAGGCGACCCGCATTCGGTCGAGGGCTCTTCGGCCAGGCGCCGTGGAGGGCGGGGAACCCCGCCCTTTCAAGTTCGTGAGGGCGATCCGTCTGACAGCGGGGAGGGGGCCGATCGGCACGGAGCTGCTCTGGTGGATCGCATCCCTGCCGTTGCGGATCACGGCTCCGCCAATCGCTGGCAGAGCCTCAGCCACAGCTTCCTAGGCCCGATCCAAACCCGGACCGTTGCTTGTCCTGCCGGGTGGGGTGTCGCATGGTCAGGTGGGACGGATGACCATTTTCGGAAGACCGGACTAGGGTCCGCATGATGGGTTGCGATGGAGGTGTGCCATGCAAGCCAGCCGTATCCTGATGGAGGAGCATCGGCAGATTGAGGGCGTGCTGTCCAGCCTAGAAGCTGGAGCTCACCGTCTCGAGAAGGGGGAGTCGATCCCGCCGAAGTTCTTTGTCGAAGCTGCGGATTTCCTGAAAGGCTTCGCAGACGGTTGTCACCATGCCAAGGAGGAGGGGGTATTGTTCCCTGCCATGGAGGCCGCCGGGGTTCGCAATGAAGGAGGCCCGATTGGCATCATGCTCGCCCAACACGAGGAGGGCAGGCGTCTAACGGCTGCGATGCGCGCGGCGGCAGAGGCGCTGGCGGCAGGGGAACCCGCTGCGAAGGCCGAGATCGTTCGGAATGCCCTGGCCTATGTTGCCCTGTTGCGGGGGCACATCAGTAGTGAAGACAGCCATCTGTTTCCGATGGTGGACCGGCTTTTCCCGGAGGCGAAGCAGGAGCCGTTGGTCGAGGCCTTCGAGCAAGTGGAGCAAGGAAAAATGGGCGCGGGCGAGCACGAAAAGTACCTTCGCCTCGCCCAGAGGCTGGAGAGGGAGGCCAAGGGTTAGGGGGATCCGCAGAACCCGCGGCCCGTGGAAATTGCGCGGATCCAGTCTTGAGACCTGGGCCCCCAGGCCTCGGTGAGGCGCGGTTCCCTGGCTGAAAGGATAGCTTCTCTTCTGGGACCTGCATGGGCAGGCCAGGGACGCGGTTGAATTCTTCACCCAGAAGAAGGTCGTGATTGAGCGCTGGCCCGAGGCCTGGTCGCGCAAGCTCTGAGGGTTTCACGGCCAGCGCCCTGGAGCGGGTCGCTTGGCGTCGAGAACAAGAAACGGCCCTGACGCGAGTGGCGTCAGGGCCGTTCGTTTGGTGCGGAAGGTTAGTTAGCTCTTGACGATGACGTTGCTGGCCTGCAGGCCTTTGGGGCCCTTCTCGATGGAGAACTCAACTGTCTGTCCCTCTTCGAGGTTGCGATAGCCATCCCCCTGGATCGCGGAGTAGTGGACGAATACGTCCTCTCCGCCCTCGCGGGAAATGAAGCCATAGCCTTTTCCGCCGTTGAACCACTTGACCGTTCCAATGACACGCTCGGACATTCTGTTTGCCTCCTTCAGGCAATCGAACAAGTTGGTGTTAGGTGTTCCGTGTGTTCCATTGGGCGGTCCAAACAGAAGGGCCCACGGGAATTCCCGTGAGCCACCGTCGTCCCTGCTTCCAACGTGAACCAACCGGAATCCTACGAGACCAATGCTACCAGCTTTGACCGCATCTGTCAAGGGCAAGGAGGTATATGATCACGGACCTTGCACTCCCAATTCCGGTCGGGGCAGGAACCTCCACGCCCCTGAAGACCAGAGAGATCCGCTTTTCGGAGCCCGCTGCGGCTCCCGGAGGTTCCGGCGGTTCTGGACCCTCGCCTGGGACGCGTCCCAGGCCAAGGATTGCCCTGCGAGCGCGAAGGTGAGGTGATTGCGCCCCCGACCTGAGTTGGAAGGAAGGCGCCGACCCTCGTGCCGGATCACGCCGAGGAACGACGCGAAGCCTCTTCAAGCGCAGGCCGAAGGGGCACCCTCGCGAATGCCCAATCCGACATCTTCCAGCCGGTCGCCTCGGAGGGACGATTCCAATGACCCTCCCTCATTTTCAAGGGGATGAAGCCCTGAGACTATGGGCGGACCGGGAACACCCCTCGGCGGTCATGTCTCGCCGAGCTGGGTCAAACCCGCAAGATCGGAAAAAGGAGGGTGTGGTAGATCACGGAACAGATGGCCAGCAGGAGAACCACAGCCAATGTCGCCTTGACGATGGGTTTCTCCGAGGAGGGATCTTTTCCTTCTGCAATCGCATCGCGCCGAGCCTTCTGCTGCTTGGCGTTCAGGTTGGCTCCAACTGCGACGGTGGCCGGAACAGCGGCGCAGAATACGCACATGACTAACTCTCCCGCAGTCTTTCCTGGCCCTTGCCCGGTTCGAAGGGCAGCCCGTGAACAATTCCCCGGCGCGGTCACACCCGACAATCTTCAGCCGCTCCATGGGTCTGGGCAGTTCGCCCGAATCTGGGGCAAATAGCAGATTCGACAAAGCCCTGGTTCCGGCAAACATAACATATCCCACCGAATGGGTCAAATTCCCCCAAAGGGCCTGCCCCGAACGGATCGGCTATCGGTTCCGACAATCTGCGCATCGCCCAAAAATGAAGAGGGAATGGCCTTCAATTTCAAAGCCTGTCTTCTCCCCGATCGCCGTCAGCAACTGCTCCGGAAGACAGACATCCACGTCCACGACGCGGTGGCATTGAACACAGGTAAGGTGGTGATGGTGCTCATCGCCGCAGGCCCGGTAAGTGTGGCTGCCATCGGCGAATTCAATGCGGTTCAGCAGCCCTTGGTTGACCAGCATTTCAACGGCCCGGAAAACGGTCGCACGACCCAGGTGAGGATCCTTGCCTTTCAGGTCGTGCCACAGCTCTTCCACGCTGAAATCTGCGCCGCTGGTCGCCAACTCGGCAATCCTGCCGGCGATCCGGTTTCTCGGCCGGGTCCGTCGCCTCGTTTGTTCCTCAAAGGCAGCGCGGATCTTTTCAGCCGTGGCACTGGCCGACCGCTCGGGAGCCATGGTTGAGTCCTTCATATCCCTCTTGTAGGGTTCAAAGACTCCCGCTCATGTCCGGGCGCGGCCCGCATACTCCACCCTAGCGAGCGGGAGGCAGAATTTCTCGGCTCGGATGGGGCGGCCCGAGATAGCGGCGGGGGAAGCGCAGGGCGTGGAGGCCCAGAGAGCCGAAATAGACCAGCGAGGTCAGAGTGACAATGTAGAAGCTCACCGGCCAGTGACCCACAAAGGCCAGGATCAGCCCCCCCCAAGTGCACGCCAAGCTGATCCCCACCGCCAGCAGGATGGCTGCTCCGGGACGGTGGGTCAGATGTCCCGCGCTCGCGGAGGGCACCACCAGGAGCGCAAAGGCGAGCAGCACCCCCACAACCTGGATGGCCTCCGAGGCGCTCACCGCCAGCAGGACCAGAAACAGGATTGAGATCCGCTGGACCGGGACCCCACGCGCCTCGGCCACCTCCGGGTCAACGGAGGCGAACAGCAAGGGACGGAACAGGAACCCAAGAAGGGCGATTGTAACCAGGCTGCATCCCAGGGTGGCGATCACGTCCGAGGTCGTCACGCTCAGAATGGACCCAAACAGCACGCTCACGGCCGCGGTCGCGCTCCCCGTGTAGAGGCTCAAGAACAGGACGCCCAGCCCGAGCACAAAGGCCAGCAGCATTCCGACCTCAACATCCCGGCCCCGCAGCCTCTTGCCCAGGGCCCCCATGCCGACGGCCGTCAGAAGGGTGAAAAGAAGCATGCCCAGGAGCGGACTGGCGCCCACCAGGGCACTCCCGGTCGCGCCGGTGAATCCAATGTGTGACAGGGCTTCCCCGGCAAACGACTGGGCGCGCAGGACAACGAAGTACCCAACCAGCGCCGAGAGGATGGCGACCAGGGTTCCCGCCAGGAACGCATTCTGAACAAACCCATGCTCAAGCAGGCTAAGCACGGCTTGGCTCATCCGGAGGCAGGCGCCAAGCAGAAGGCGCTCTGCCTTGTTGGGCGACCCTGAGCCTCACTGGCCTTGCTATCAGGCGTACCGGCAGGTACACCCCAAAGGAAAGCGTGGCGATGAAGAAGCTCACGGGCCAGGGGGTGAGGGAGGCCAGCAGGATCCCCAGCCAGGTGTAGATCAGACCCAAGAGAGCGGCCAGTGCGATTGCCCGTCCGGGTCTCCGGACCAGGCGCGCCGCCGTCGCCGCGGGGCCGACCAGCAAGGCAAAGACCAACAGGACCCCCACGACCTGGATGGCGATCGAAACGGTGAGCGCCACGATGACCAGAAAAAGGGCTCCCAAGACGCGCACGGGAACTCCGCGGGCCTCGGCCAGCTCCGGATCAAAGGAACTGAAGAAGAGAGGGCGCCCAAGGGCGGCCAGGGCCGCCAGAATCCCGAGGCACAAGCAGGCGCTGATCAACACGTCGCGGCGGCTGATGCCCACGATAGACCCGAACAAGATGCTGTAGGCCTGCTCGGCGTATCCGTGATAGAGCGACAGGAAAAGGATGCCCAGGCCCAGGGCAAAGGTCATGATGACTCCGATCGCGATGTCCTGCTCGCGCATCTCCTGCCCGAGGGCGGAGATGGCCAGACTGGCTCCGACGGTGAAGACCAGCAGGCCGTAGACGGGAGGCACCCCGAGCAGGACCGCCCCGGCCGCCCCGGCAAATCCGATGCTGGAGAGGGCGTGGCTGGCAAAGGTCAGGCCTCGGACGACCAGGAAGTAGCCCAGGATGGCGGCCGCGATCGCAACGACCGATCCTGCCCAGAGGGCGTTTTGAATGAACGCATAGCTCAATATGGCGATCAACTTGTCCGACCCTCTTCCCGGGCAGAATCGGACGCCCCTGGAGTCCAAGTACTTCTGAATCTACAGTTCGGCCCCGACCACAAAGTAGCGTCCCAGCGTTTGGGCCACCTGAACCGACGAACCATAGAGCTGCGAGAGGGTCGCCTCGGTAATGACTTCTTCCGGCGGGCCGATGGCGATGTGGCCCCGGGCCATGTAAAGCACCCGGTCGGTGACCGAGAGCAGGGGGTTGATGTCGTGGGCGACCAGGAGGACCGTCACCCCTTTCGAACGGCAGAGCCGTTCCAAGAGGGCCACTGTCTCCTGCTGGTGGGTCAGGTCCAGATTGGCCAGCGGCTCGTCCAGCAGGAGCAAGCACGGATCCGTGATGAGAGCCTGGGCGATGAGGAGGCGCTGCTGTTCGCCGCCCGATAACTGCCCGATCGGCACCTCGGCTAGGTCCAGCGCATCCACCTCCATCAGCGCCCGGTCAATCCTCTCTTTTCGTTTTCGGCTCGGAAGGCCGATCCCCCAGCGATGGCCATCCAATCCGAAGCCCACAAGATCCCGGGCCCGCAGGGCCAACTCGGCGTCGAGGGCACGATGCTGAGGGGCATAGCCGATTGCTTCCAGCCCGCGCCGGGGGGACTCGCACAGGACGCGCACGCCTCCCGTGGTCGCCCGCACCAAACCCAAGAGGAGCCGCAGAAGAGTGGTCTTGCCAGCCCCATTGGGCCCCAGGACAACAATGAACTCACCTGGGTTAATGGAGAGGCTGACGTCCTGAAGGATCGGGCTTCCGCCCAGCTCGACGCTGACGTGGTCCAGGGAAACAATGGGTTCGTCCATCCGAGAATTCCTCGCCGGTTGCCTAGCCGCCCAGTGCCTGTCCCAGGGCATTCAACTGGTCCAGCATCCAGCTCTGGTAGTTCTTTCCAGGGGGCATGGTTTCAGACACGGGGACAACGGGAATCTTCAATCGGCTTGCCTCCTGCTGCAGGTTCGTCGTCACCGGGGTCACGGTTTGCACGTTGTAGATCAGGACCTTCACCTCATGGTTCGTAATCTGGTCATCGCTCGTCACCACCGTGTCGGCCGGCGGGTCGTTCCCTTCCGCGATAGCTTTTTCGAACTCAAAGGGAGTCAGGACCTTAAGGCCGATCGGCTCGCTCTGGTAAAGGAAGATGGTTTCGGTAAGACCGACGGGGGTTCCGGCATACTTGACGTTCAGCTCGTTGATCTTCTGCTGGATTGGCGCCAGCGACTGCCGGAAAACAACCAGGGCGGCCTCGTAGGCCAGCCTGTGGCTGGGATCGATCTTCTCCAAGGCGCCTGTGATTGCCTGGGCGATCGCGTGGATGTTGTCAACCCCGTACCAGAAGTGCGGGTTGTCGGGCAGCTGGTGGTTGGCGACGCTAGCTGCCACCAGCACGACCCGATTCGGATTGGGGGATGCCGAAAGGAGCTTATCCATCCAGGTGTCATAGTCACCCCCGTTTTCCACCACCAGCTGGGCCCGGCTGACAGCTACACCGCTTTGGACGCTGGACTCATACTCGTGCGGGTCAATGTTTGGATCCGAGAGAATGCTGACGACGGAGACATCCCCTGCGCCCAACTGCTCCACAATGTCCCCATAGAAGTTTTCGGCGGCTACGACCGCAATCGTCGTTCCGGAAGGGGGAACTCCGCTCAATGCCGGGGGGGTTGCCCCTCCGGCGCCCCCCAAGGCTGGGCTCCTGCACGCGCTCAGGCCCAAGGCGACAAGCACCGCGCACGCCAGAAAGGGGGAGAACAGAGTTCGGCGGACGAACGGCACGTCAACCTCCTGCGATTCCCTCAGGAACACTAATGGTACAAGGTATCATTAGGTGATGAGTCTAAGACGCAAAGGCCCTCTTGTCAATACAGGGAGAGACTATTGGTTTCTTTGGAAATGCGGAGCCCGATAGACCACAGGTAGGATGACGGGCGTGGGCGAAGGTGCCTGGGCCTTCCAGGTCCGGCGCGGGGATGGGTGCAGGCGCAAGAAGGAGGGGACGGTGACGGGTCCGAACGGGCGCATTCATTGCCGCCGTCCGCTTATTGAGGGGGCAGACTCTGGAGGAACTGAACGGCCTGCTGGGCTGTACCCACCTTGATAACCTTGATGGTTCTCGCGACGGAAAGCGCGTCCGCGTAGTTCTCCACGGGGCACAAGAAGTACGAGGCCCCGGCTGCCTCCGCCGCAGCCACTTTCTGCTTGACCCCTCCGATGGGCCCAACGCTGCCGCCCAGGTCGATCGTTCCGGTTCCGGCGATCTTGCGTCCGCCGGTCAAGCCCTCGGGCGTGAGCAGGTCATCTACCGTCAAGCTGAACATCAACCCCGCCGAGGGTCCACCCCCGATCTTCTGCGGAACAATCGCGATAGGAAAAGGAGGCCGGAAGTCAAAGCCGGCGGGCTCGATCTCGATCCCGAGCCTTGGCGCAGAATCGGGGGAGAGGGGAGGCAGGAGGGCAACGTCGACCTCCCTTTCGGTCTGACCGTGCCGGACCTTCAGGCGCAAGGGAGCTAGCAAGGATTGCGTCTTGATCTGGTCGATCAGATCCGATGGCGTCTGGATCGGTTTTCCATTCAAGCCCGTGATGACGTCCCCGGGCTGTAAGAGGCCGGTGGCGCGGCTCCCCGGCAGGATGGAGACGACTTGAACGCCTTTTCCCACCACGGCCGTCGAGTAGCCAGCCAAGTTCAGGCCGACGGCGATGGCCGTGGTCTCGGAGTCACCCAACATCTGATAGTCTTGCTGCGCCTGCTTTTGGAAAGTGGTGTTCCTGGGCAGGACCGTCTCCGGGGGCACGATCTGAACTGCCGGATCCACTTGCCCGATCACCCACTCCCCTGCGCTGATCGGGGCCTGAGAGATGACCGTCGTCAGCAAGAACTCCCCGCGGTGGGTATGACGGTATGGCGCTGGAATCTCAACCATAGGTTGTACCGCCGGGGCCACGCCCGGAGCCTCGAGCCCGTCGTTGGTCAGGAGGAGACTGGAAGAAGCTCCCAGCAGAATCAACGTGACCAGCCCGGCGGCCAGGCAGCGCAGGAAGCGAGCCTGTAGGCTAGGAGCTGCTGCCCTTGGCTCATCTGCTTGGGGGGCCGGCGGCGTCCTTATTCCATCCACGATCAGGATGGCCAAGCCGAAGGTGATCGCCCCGGTCTGCCAGCTGAACCGTGAATGCTGGGCGATCAGAAACCCGCCCCACGCGCAGAGCGCCGCGGCGATGATCAGCGCAAAGAGCCTGGCTGGCCGACGTCCTGGGCCTGACCGTTGCGCCAGACCGCGAGTCGCAGCTCCCACCAGACGGCCTCCATCCAGGGGAAACGCGGGAATTAGGTTGATGAGGAATAGCCAGGCGTTGAAAGCGGCTGCGAAAAGGATGCCGAGGTTCAGAACCGTACTGATCTGCGCGTTCCAGAGCAGATAACCCAGTCCGGCCAGCAGGAGGTTCGTCACTGGGCCGGCGCTTGCGGCCAGAGTCTCTCGCCCAGGGGAGGCCGCGGCGGTCCAGCCCTGCGCGACATCGCCCGAAATCAAGAGCGTCACTTTCGGTGGCCTAGTGCCTTCCAGGATCCGGGCCGCGCCGAAATGCGCCAGCACGTGACAGACCAGAGACGCCGCCACCAGAAGGCCGACGATCAGGGTCACGGTCCAGGTTTGGAGCGGATTCAACGTGCCGCCGAATACCGGAATATACACGTTGACCACAGCCCAAACCCCGGCCGGGATGACGATCAGCCAACTGAGACCGAATGCGATTCTGGGCAATCGCCCAGTTCCTTCGTTGTCAGCCATCGCAGAAAGGCCTTCCCGCATGGGATTTCCCCGAGGTCAGTTGAAGGCCTCCGACGCCGTAACTGTATCCTGCCAGGATGAGAGTGAGGGGAGAAACGGGAAAAGCCATATCGCCCTTGCCAGCGGCGAGCGGGAGAGGCGCCGGGTGCCTTGCGGAGACTCGCTGGGGACTGCAATCTCGTTCAGGAGGAGGGTCGATCTGGCAAGCCCCCGCACTTCTCACCTCTTTGGGGGAGCAGCACCAGGATCTCCCGGGACACCTCCTCGACCGACTTGCCGGTGACGTCGATGATGCGCCAGCCGCGCTGGCGGCTCACCTCCTGCGAATAGCGCAGTTCCGCTCGCACCGTTTCGAGCGAGGTGTATGGCTCGGCAGGAATAGCGAGATGTTGGACGCGCGCCGCCCGCAATTCGACCAGACGGCTGGCCGCCATGACCAGACAGAAAACACGCCCGGGTGGGAAGGCAAGGAGGGTGGGGGGCGGTTCGATTTGAAGCACGAGAGGAACATTGGCCGCGAACCATCCTCGGTAGGCCAGGAAGAGCATGGTCGGCGTCTTCATCGTGCGCGAGACGCCTACCAGGACCAATTCCGCCCGGCCCAGGTCCTCCGAGTTCTGGCCATCATCGTGCCGGAAGGCGAACTCAACCGCCTCAATCTCCCGGGTCTGCGCCGCCACGATTTGCTTAAAGAGTCCAGGCTTTTCTTGGGGGGTGAGCCGCAAATGGGTCGCCAGGCGGTCGAGCACCGGGCCGAGCAAGTCCATGGAATCGACCCCCTGAGCCCGCGCCTCTGCGAGCAGTTGGTGCCGCAATTCGTCCGAAACGAGAGTGTGAAGGATCAGGGAGTCTGTGCCTGCCGCTTCGCGCACGACATCCTGGATCTGCTCGGTGCTGCGAATATCGCCGCGCCGCAGAACCTGGGCCGGTGCTCCCTGGAACTGGGCCAGCGCCGAGAGCAAGACCCGTTCTGCTGTCTCACCGGTGGAATCAGAGACCGCGTAGATCGTCAGCACAGGCTCTCCTGACCCGTGTGATTATGTCCTGGTCTCGGTTATATCATCATGGAGGGCGCCCCGCATCACCGAGCCGGGGCGCGGTCGCCTCCATCTCCTCCCGCGACCATCGGTGTGTGAACAAAGCGGGGCCACGAGCCTGATTGAGAATCCTGGCCTGGGGCCGATTCCGCGAAATGCGCTCGCCCTCCGACGCCGTGGCTCCGCCCCAACCTTTCCACGTCGATCACCGCCTTGGGCGCCATCTTCCCCTCTACTTCTGGACCACCGCCCCCTAATGCCACAGGCCTCCGATTGCTGGTCGCGCGGCCCCGTCTGAGGCCCTTGCAGGGGATTGCGGGGAAGGCATCCTCCTGAGATAATCTCGGTTAAAGGATGGGCAATAGCAGAATAACTCGCTTTGGCGCCAGATTCCAGCCGGGAGCTCGAATCGGCCACGAACTGGGGGAATGCAATCCGGGCCCATAATAGTTCCGCAACGGTCGCGATCGGGGAGACGGGGGAGGGCCATCCTCCCGAAGCCCAGCCGCGGATCTTTGAGTCGTTCCTGGCACCGATACCGCGCGGCGAGGGAACCGGGCTCGGCCTTCCGATCGCGTACAGTCTTGTGGTGCCTCGGTTCCATGGCAATCCCAGGCTCCCCTCTCGACCCGGTGAAACCTGGTTCCGCGTCACTCTTCCCATTCAACTCGAACAAGGTGAATAATGACGGACGATCAGATTTTTGGGATTCTCCAATCCACTCGCACAATTGCCACGGTCGGCCTTTCCTTCAGTCCGGCCAAGGTCAGTTATGGGGTGGCGGCCTATCTGCAGAGCCGCGGGTATCGGGTGATCCCGGTCAACCCGAGTGCCCAGATGATCCTGGGCGAGAAGGCTTACCCGGATCTTGCCTCCATCCCATTCCCGGTGAATCTGATCCAGGTCTTCCGACCCGCGCAGGAGGTCCCCGCCATCGCCCGTCAGGCAGCCGCGACGGGTGCGAAGGTCCTTTGGATGCAGGAGGGCATATCCAGCGCCGAGGCGAAGGGAATCGCGGAGCAGGCCGGGCTCAAGGTCATAATGGATCGGTGCATGAGGACCGAGCACAGGGGGCTGATAGGCAACCGGGAACGATCGAAGGGGCCCGATTGACGGTATGGTCCCCGGGCGCGGGAAGAGACCCCGGAGAAGGGAATCCAGTGCCCAGGCGCCCGCGAAAAGGATCGGCGAGGGTTCTACAAGATTGGGAGGGCATTCGTTCTCCGCGCGTCTCCTCATTGAAGCATCAGTTCGTCCGGCGGGTCGAATGGGCGGCCGCCGTTTCCGGCGCCTTGGGAGTGGCTTGGCCCCTCAAGGCCGCCATGAGGTTCCGGGCGGTTGGGGCATTCCTTGAAAGCTCAGCTCGTCTCCCGGGGAGTTGCGAATCCGACGTGGGAGGGGAGGGGGCTGGGCGGAGCCTCAGGGCCCTCCGGCCGGGGCCACCTGGCCCGACTCTTGCACCAGAAGCTCATTGGTGCAAAATGCCCTTTGACTATAGAATTGGCGCTGCATCGAGCCAATGCTTTGGGTGGGCGGCGGGGCGTGGGAATGGCCCAGCGCGCCCCCTGCCACTCTTGGAGGAGAGATGAACCATCACAAGCGATCTTCCCTTGCGCTGAGCGCGGTCGCCCTGGCGGTCGTCGCCTCAATTGTCGCCTGCGCCACCCCAAGCCAGGTGACACAGCCGCTTCCACCGACCCTAGCCCTGCCGACCTCGCTGCCCGCTGTGACCCTAGCTCCGCCCGACACCTCAACACCCGTGCCAACGGATACTGTTGCCCCGACGCAGACGGCTTTGGTCTGGACCGCCACTCCGCTTCCTACGTCGACCTCAACGCCTTTTTCGGTCGTAGTAGTTCCTCCACCTCCCCCTGCTTATGGGATCACGTTCTCGAACGTGACCCGCAGCACGACTGTTTTGTACGACGACGGCCCCTGTAGTCCGATCTCGGTCGCATTCTCTGTGGTCGTAACTCCCCTTGGAAGCTTCAACCACGTCGATCTCTACACTGGCCTGCCCTGGTTTGGCTCACCGTATGAGCGTTGGGATGATGGAACGACCATGGTCAACGGGACGGGGTCAACATACTTCTATAAGTCGATCACCCACTCCTACATCAACGCTCATGACCTTAAGTTTGCGACCCCGGAACCGCATCCCATATTTGACGCGGCCCCGCTCTCCTACCAGTTCGTTGCTATGGATGCATATGGGAATGTCGTGGCTCGGAGTCGCGTGTATAGCGACATCACATATTACATGTGCAAGTAGGAAGGCCACTCGCGCTGGCATAGAACCGCGGGGCAATGGGTTGCTAAGTTCCCCAGATTGGGTCCTGATCGTGCGCCCATCCGACCTGTAGCGTCTGCAAAGGGCCCTAGCCTGAAGGCTAGGGCCCTTCCTTGTACGCCCAGCATGAACACTGACTTGGAAGGTGAAAGTCCTTCCCGGAGGTGATGGCGCCAACCGTAGCCAAAGGCAAAGGCGTCGCCGTGAGGCGGGGTCCGGAGGAAGCCGGAGGCAAAACCG
>Ga0208192_1000065_pt1 | contig 114674 bp, 101 predicted proteins | sample June2015DPH_13_1_2_FD_184711 | JGI IMG/M metagenome (GOLD analysis project Ga0208192, IMG submission 184711) | Peatland microbial communities from SPRUCE experiment site at the Marcell Experimental Forest, Minnesota, USA - June2015DPH_13_150... | ecosystem: Environmental > Terrestrial > Soil >... | reverse complement strand
TCCTTTCGAGACGAGAGAATTGTACCATGCTTTTAGTTTCAAAAAAGAAAACAAAATCGCATGGCTTTATTAACTACTATAGAAACACAACCTGTAGCATTCTGCTGAAACAACCGGATAAGCATGAGGCGGCTACCCAAGGCTGCTAGTCATTAAGAAAGAGTAGTACATGAAGCGTGGGACTTCCCTCTCATGGCGTCAGTCGAGCCCATGGACGCCAGCGCGCACACTCTAGACTACGGCAACCTGCACAACGTGACAAAAGCGCCTCGGAACTCAATCCCCCTGTGGGTCGGGCCACTGGAATTCCCGAAATGAAGAAGAGAGTCGCCCTTTTGGTGGGTTCACCTGCCCCCTGGGATCCTCGTTTCGAGAGGATGGCTGCTTCCCCGAGATATGAGATTAAGGTCTTCTACTGCCGTCGGGTGCAGGCCGACCAGCAATGGCGGATGGGGCCTATTGCTTATCCTGCGGCTTTTCTCAGGAATTGGGCTCTACGCCACTGGCGTCGATACCCGTTGATCTCCGACATCAACCCGGGCGTCTGGCGTGCGCTTACGCACTTTCGCCCTGGGCTAGTTGTCGTCCACGGTTTTGCCACGGTCACCTGCCTGCTGGCTGTGCTCTGGGCTCGCTGCCATCATGTGCCATTCTTGCTCCGGGGCGACTCGAACCTTTTGGATGAAGCGAATGCCTCGCGCAGCCGAAATGGCCTTCGACGCCGATACCTGCGCTGGCTGGTCCGTCACGCTGCAGGTTGCCTGTCGATTGGAGAACTAAACCACCGGTTTTGGACGTCTTACGGCGCGGACGCAAAGAAGATACTCTTCGTGCCCCTTGGCGTGGACACAGATTACTTCCGCAAGCAGGCGGAGCATTGGCGAGCGCGGCGCAAGGAAATAAGGCTAAAAAGCGGATGGGCACATGAGTACTTGGTTTTGTATGTGGGACGCTTGGTTCGCCATAAGCGTGTCGATGTCCTCATTGAGGCGATGCGCAGGCTGGGGCAGGCCCGGAAGGATATAGCGCTACTGATCGTTGGCGACGGGATCGAGCACCGGCAACTCGCGCAGCAGGCAAAGGGCCTCAAGAATGTCTACTTTCTTGGCTTCAAGGACCGCCCCGACCTTCCTCAATACTACGGTGTCGCAGACGTGTTTGTGATTCCTTCGGAAACCGAAGCTTGGGGGATGGTCATCGTCGAGGCTTTGGCGTGTGGATTGCGCGTGATTGCCACCAGGATGGTCGGGGCAGCGTGGGACCTTGTTCAGGACGGAAAGAATGGCTGCGTAGTTCCCGAGAACGATGCTGCCGCCCTGGCGTTGGCCATCGATCGGGCATGCCAATCAGACCGCGCCGCTTTGGGTGAGAAAGAGTCCCGAGAGGCAGTCGCCGATTGGGGCATTGACTCCTACGTGCGGGGCTTACATTCTGCGCTGGATTGCTGCCTGCCAGATTCAGCCGCTTCCCGCTAGGGTTGCTGCGAATCAGTCATGATGAACGGTTCAGGGATTTACATGCTCACGCAATCTTACCTCACGCGCGATGGGCGCCGAGAGCAGTACTCGGGCTTGCAGAGGCACGTGCGAGAGTTGGTCCGCTTGATCAAGGAACGTGACGTGAGGTGTGTTGTCCTGCAAAAGGGCGAGGTCAATTTCGAGACTACCTCACCGGACGGAGCGCAGGTCATAGGCCTGAAAGTGCGCAACGACTCTTGGGGCGATCCCGTTTTCAACTACCATGCCCACCAGTTGATCCCTCCGGGCGCACCCGTCATTTATTGCCTCGTGGAGCTCACCTACCCCCATGTGCGAGAGAGGTCCCTGGCCGTCCAGCACGGAGTCTGGTGGGATGGCGAGTTTGCGTCCTGGAAGCTGGCGACCATTCGGTGGTTGAACCGACGCGCGCTTCGAAAGACAAAGGGAATTATCTGCGTAGATACGAACTACATCAACTGGTGTCTGGATGTTTTGGGGATGCAGGAGACCGTCTTTCAAAAGTGTCACTACGTCCCCAACTTTGTGGATCCCCGGGAGTTCAGCCCACGCCCAGACGATGGGGCGGCGCGGCGCAACGGGCTATTGACGGTTCTTTTTCCGCGGCGCTGCGAGGAGAAGCGCGGAGCGAGTCTGTTCCTTCAGGCTTCGATTCGTCTATGGAGGCAGGGGCTAGGATTCCGCGCCGTCTTCTGCGGGTGGGGCGGAATGCAGCGGGAAATCAGCCGCCTCGCTAACGAATCCGGCTGCGGCGAGTTTGTCGAGGTTCTCGACGTACCATTCGACGGCATGAGATCCGTGTACGCCCACGCGGATATTGTTGTCATCCCCACCCTCCGCCACGAGGGTACGGCTCTCTCCTGCGTCGAGGCGTTACATATGGGAAAGCCGGTGATCACCACCTTTGTGGGAGGATTGCCCAACCTCGTCATACCCGGCTGTAACGGGGAAGTTGTCTCTCCGACGGTCGAGCAATTATCCACCGCTATCGCTCGCCTTCTCGATAACGAGGGCCTGCGCCGACATTATGCCTCCAAGGCCCGAGATATCGCAGAGTCATTCAGTGTTGAACACTGGAAACAAGCCATTTGGAAGGTCATTTCCCCTTCCTTGCTTGATCGGCAGCTCCAGAATAACTGACGAGAAATGCCCGCAGATATCGATACAGGACTACTAGCGCTTTATCTGGTAGTCGGGATGTTGGCCCTTCTTTCTATCGCCGTGGCCCCGAGGTGGCTCCCGGCCTTGCTCGTGCTGGTCATGCCCACTGACAACTTCGACCTTGAGGGGCCGGTCACAATCAGCCTGAGCAAAATTGTGCTCCTGGTATTTGTCATCACGCTTCCAGCCCAAATCGCCGTCGCTCCACGTCAGGCGCGAAGAATGCGGGTCCCGCTTTCACTGTGCGTCTTTCTTCTTGCCGCCATTGTCCTCACACTTGGCTCGCTTGCCTCCCCGGCGAGCATGTCTGGCGAAGGCTTTGACCTTCTCCGGGGCCCTGCCTTCCGGCCCATCGTGCAAGTGGTTTCATTGTGCTTGCGCGCTTCGGCCTTTGTGGTTATCCAGATGTGGGCATCGGATGATGCGTCGTGGGCCAGAGTCTGCAAAGCTACACTCTTTATCTCAACCTTAGTGGCAGCCTACGGGGCCTATCAGTTCATTGGTTTCTACAGGGACTGGCCCGTCATGGCGATACATCGATGGGAGCCCGACGCGTCTGGAGGGTACTCGTTGTTCGCAATTGGCTCCCTCAGAGTCTTCCGTGTGGGCTCCTTTGTGGGGGAGCCGAAGGGGGCTGCCCAGTTCCTGTTGCCCAGCATCGTCTTGATCATGTTTGCCAGGAGCACAGCGGTTGTCCGGCTACGGTCGTGGCTCACGAGCGTTCCGATATTGCTGTTGCACGTGGTCGCTTTCATCTTGACTTTCGCCACATCAAGCTTTTTTGGCCTTTTTGTAAGTCTGCCGGTTCTGTCGTATCTCTTGTGGAGATTCCCGGGGCGGTTGCGCCTGGATAGGCTACTTGTCGCCGTCTTCTTTTTGTGCATTGCAGTTGGGGCTGCAATCGCGCTTGGCGGGGGCCGCGAAGCTGCAAGCGAAATATATCGGGTTAGGATTACTGAACGTGTCGGGGCCATGGACAGTCCCGAACGAGCCGCTCTTGACTTCCTGATCGAACATCCCCGGCGCTTGGTGACAGGTATCGGGTGGGGCAACGCATCTTTTGTCCTCCGCCCCTATTTCGATCCAAAATATTATCGTCCTCTCACCGTCGCCTTGAACTCCGGCTACTTCGAAATCCTGTTGGAGGGAGGAGTCCTTGCGCTGTTGGCCTTTCTATGGTTTTTGGGCGGGTCGCTTCTTCGCGCCGGTCGCATTGCCGTGAGAGAACCAGACAATGAATATAGGGGCATGGTGACTACAACCCTGGCTGTTTGTGTGGTGCTCGCTGTCACCCATGCCTTTGTCGGCGCTGAACCGCAGATCTGGGTGTTTTGGGGGCTACTCATCAGCCTCTGTGGGGCAGAGGCTCGAAGCGATCACGTTCGGGTCCACGGCCCCAAGGGCCTTTTCAATCAGGCCCTAAGCAGAGAGGCCGCTCAGCCCTGAGCTTGCGCCGCTCCAGGATCTTGAGTTCGCCGCGTAGATGGGCCAGGCCGGCCGGCAATGACCATCGGAGAACTTCACCCAGCATTGGGTGCAAGCCTCGTTGCGGGAACTCTTGAGGGCAGGAAATTAGCATGAAAGTCGTCATCAAGGCAGCGTCGGTGAAGATGGGCGGGGCACTGACTTACCTCTGCGATTTCCTGCGCCATGCCGCCACAATGGCTCCTGATTGTGAATACGTCGTTCTCCTGCCTTCCGAAACCATTCCCAAACTGCCACCGCTTCCTAAGAGCGTAAGGCTTGTAAGTACACCTAGCAAGGGAATGACCTCGTTAGCGAGGTTATGGTGGGAGCAGGTAAGTCTCAGGAAGCTGTTGAGAGAAGAGAAGCCCGACCTTTTCTACGCAACGGGTAATCTCGGAATATTCCACTGTCCGGTCCGTCAGCTACTGCTAGTCGAGGGACTGCTCTATTTTTCGAAAATCTATCAGCGGGTCATACTGCCGAGGCACAGCTTGGGCTGGCGTGTGGCATACACCTTACGCCGCTGGCTGATCTGCCGGAGCGTGCGAAGCGCCGATGTCGTGATGACCCCGACGCAGGCCATGCTGGATGAACTGCGGGACTTCGTTGACGTCCCGCCGCATAAGGCACTAGTTAACCCTTATGGGGTCGACCCGCCGGAATCCTCGTCGAGCGACCTCCCTTTGCAGTCAAGGGCAGGGCTAAGCAACGCCGGCAATATGTGCAAGCTGCTTTACGTTTCGCTCTATGCGGAACACAAAAACCTGAGTACCCTCCTGAAAGCAATGCCGCTCCTTAATGAGGATGGCGCGGGCAAATTCCTGCTGCAAACTACCGCAGACCCCACCTGTGAAGGGGCCGCTTGGACGGTTACGCATGGGGAGGACACCGCGCTCGCCCAAGAGCCGGGAATCTCCCCGTGGGCACAGTTCCTTGGACCCTTGTCGAGAGAGCAAACGGAGCGCTTGTATCTTGACTCTGACATCTTCGTCTTCCCTTCGTTGACGGAGTCATTCGGCTTCCCCATGGCCGAAGCAATGTCCTACGGCTTGCCGATCGTCGCTTCCGACACACCAGTCAACCGGGAGGTTTGCGGTGAGGCTGCAGTCTATTTTAGTCCGCTGGACCCGGAGGATTTGGCTCGGCAGGTTCGCCGTGTGGCGGCGGACGCTTTCCTCCGACAGCATTTGAGCGCCAGAGGGCAGCAGCAAGTACGCAACAGATTTCGCTGGAATAGGCATGTTGAGCGTATCCTGGACATCGCCTCTCGGACAGGCCAAGAGGCCCATGTGGTGTCAGAAAAGCCGGGCCAGTGCCCCTTGTGCGGTGGTGAGCAAAACTCGCCCTGGTCACAATGGGATTTGCTTCGGTGCAACGAGTGCGCTCTAGTTTTCGACAGATGCGTGTGGCGTAAAGGCGCCGACCTTGAGGCTGAAACAGAGTGGTTTGAGGCGGGATACGCTGGTCCGCCTTCGCCTTGGGTGAAGATCTTTGAGAAGCTCAACAACCAAAGAACCTTCCGTCGGATCGCTCCTTCCTTGCGAAACGGGGCCAGGCTTTTGGAGGTCGGGGTGGGGACCGGGTCATTTTTGGAACATGCCAAAAGAAGGCGCGTTAATGTTACCGGCTGCGATTCATCCCGAGCTGTTTGCGAAGACGTCGCACGGCGGCTTCATATTCCCGTGCTTAACTGCTCCGTGGACGACCTTCCCAATGATACGAAATACGACGTGGTCGTCATGAACCACGTTCTGGAGCATGTCGGTGCGCCGACCGCATTATTGGAAGATGTACGCTCTCGAATGAACGAAAACGGCTTGGTCCACATTGCGACTTCCAATGTGGCATGCTGGGAGGCCCGGCTTTCGGGCTGGGGGAGCTACGAACCATACCATTCCGTCTACTTCTCCCCGGATACGATCCGGAAGACGCTGGAGAAGTCGGGCTTCACCGTGCTAAAGGTGTTCACGCACGAACCGTTTTCAGCGTGGTTCTTGACCGCCCTGCGAACTCTGCTGGGAACCCGAATACGCAGGGCTGAGCGTCGGTATGCCGCCCATCGCTGGCGCTCGGCCTCTTGGGTCGAACACGCCTATCGTGCCTGTATGGTCTTTGCAGGGGTTGTGAGTTTTCCCTTGCGGCGGCTCCAGGCATCCTTAGGTTACGGAGATGAACTCGTTGTTCTCTGCACGCGGGGGGGACAAGGGCTACCAGGTAAGACAGATAACGGTCGTGGGGCAGTTGCGATCCCGAAGCCTGCAAGCACCACCATCAGGGGCCGATGAAAATCCCGGTAAGTGTCCTCGTCCTGACGCGGAACGAAGAGGCGAACATTGCGCAGTGCCTGGGGAGCGTGTGCCGGGACTCGGGTGCGGGCGTTCTTTCATATCATGGGAAGAGCAATGGTGGGGCGCGGGTTCGACACATGAAGGCGAGCAACTCTTTCTTTCTCCCCCTCCGACTCTGGCTTACTCGAGGGAGACCCTCTTTATGACGAAGCTAGTTTGCTCGCAGCTTTCAAAGCCGTTAGAGGGACGAAAGAAGGGGATACCGGTTTCGTTCCTGATACCCACCCTCAACGAGGCTCTGAACCTCCCCGACGCCCTTGCCTCGGTCGCCGGTTGGGCCGAAGAGGCGATCGTGCTCGATTCTTTCAGCACTGACCAGACGTTGGAAATCGCCGAGCAGTTCCACGCTCAGGTGGTGCAGCACCGCTTCGAGGGATATGCAAAGCAGTGGAATTGGGCTTTAGAGAATATCCCGTTTCGTTGCGAGTGGGTTTTTGTATTGGACGCAGATGAAAGGGTTACGGCGGAATTAAGGAAGGAATTGGAAGACCTTTTCCCAGTGCTCAAGGACGCCGCATTCGACGGCTTCTATGTCAATCTTCGACTCATCTTTATGGGGCGGTGGCTCAAGCATGGTGGCTTATATCCCACGTGGTTCTTAAGGTTGTTCAGGCGCCACCGTGCCAGGTTTGAGATTCGCCCGCTAAACGAGCACGTCGTCCTGGAGGGGAAGACTGGGCACCTTAAGTCGCCACTAGTCCATGACGACAGGCGCTCACTCTCTCATTGGGTCGAGAAACACAACCGCTATGCGGACCTTCAGGCGGAAGAGTTCCTTCAGGAAAAGTTTCAGGGAGGATATCAGGGCACGATCAAAGTTCGATTCTGGGGGGAACAAGCCGAGAGGAAGCGCTGGATCAAACTAAAAGTGTGGAATCGATTGCCCCTACTCCTCCGCCCGTTTCTGTTCTTCTTCCGAAACTACTTTCTTAAGGGCGGGTTCCTGGACGGCGGACCCGGCTTCATTTATCACGTCCTCTGGAGCTTTTGGTACCCATTTCTTGTCAGCGCAAAAATCGTTGAAAGAAAAAAGATGTTCCCTGCCGAGGCTCTGGGTTCGTTGTTAAAGGCAAAGGCCATGACCTCGCTTACCCGCGAACAAAGTGAGCAGTCGAGATTGGGCGTCTAGACCATATGTGTGGCATCGTTGGAGCATTTGGAGAAGTTGACCGCGATGGCACAAGCTAACTTTGCGGTTCAGACCTACTGGGATTCCAAGCCTTGCGGATCCCTCGAGCCGGTAGTCTGGAAGGCCCCTGCGGAGTTCTTTGAGGCTCATGCCGAGCTTCGTTACACGCGCGAGCCCGAAATCGCTGCCTTGGCAGGATTCGAGAAGTGGCGAGGACAACGAGTTCTCGAGATTGGCGTTGGCATGGGAGCGGATTTTGTTCGCTTCGCAAAAGCCAAGGCCAAGATATGCGGAATTGACCTCTCACGACGCTCCCTCGGGTTGGCACTCCAGAACGCTGAAATTAACCACATCTCTCCCACTTTGCTGAATGCCGATGGCGAATCACTACCGTTCCCCGATGAGAGCTTCGACTTGGTCTACTCCTGGGGTGTCTTGCACCACACTTCGAATATTGACCGAGCACTACTTGAAATCCACCGGGTTCTCAGGCCGCGAGGCGAGTGCCGATTGATGCTGTACCATCGACGGTCGCTTGTCGGACTGCAATCTTACATTCGCTATGGATTGGGTAGGCTCCGACCGTTTACCCCACTCTCTAAGTTGATTGCGGCCCACGTCGAAAGTCCTGGGACCAAGGCTTATACGGCACACGAAGTGAAATCACTTTTGAGAAGGTTTTCCGCAGTTGAAGTCAAACCGGTGGTAACCGCGTATGACCTCCGCATCGGAAGACGCCGGTTTGCTCCCCGGTGGATGCTTCGATTAGTTCCTGACCGGCTCGGCTGGTTCCTCCTGATTCGCGCCAAGAAGTAGTGGTCCTCCAAGACATATGTGTGGCATTGCAGGGATAGTCGGAGAAGCTGACGGCGATCTGATCCGTTCCATGACGCGCGTGCTGGCGCATCGCGGGCCAGACGGCGAGGGGTACTATCTCGACGAGGGCCTCGCACTGGGGCATCGTCGCCTGAGCATCATCGATCTGGCGACCGGGCAGCAGCCCATGACCACGGCGGACGGGCGCTTTACGATCGTCTTTAATGGTGAGATCTACAACTTTCTCGAACTTCGGGAGGAACTGAAAGGCCGTGGCGTGCGCTTCCGCACCCGTTCCGACACGGAAGTCTTGCTCGAGGCCTACGCTCACTGGGGTCGCGAAGCATTGACGAAGCTTTGGGGCATGTTTGCGTTTGCCGTCTGGGACAAGCAGGAGCGGAAACTGTTTGCGGCCTGCGATCGCCTGGGCGTCAAGCCTCTGTACTATGCGCAACTCGGTGAGGAATTGCTTTTGGGCTCAGAGATCAAAGCGCTCCTGGTGCACCCGCGCGTCAAGCGCGAGCTGGATTCGACCGCCCTCGACGATTTCCTTACCTACCTCTACGTGCCGGCGCCCAAGACCATATTCCGCGGGATCCAGGCCCTGGCGCCCGGTCACTGGCTGGAATGGCACCGCGGGCGGGTGGAGGTCGGCCGCTACTGGGACGTGAATTTCGACGCGCAACCGTGGCGCGAGGACGACCTGATGGCAGCCCTGCGCGCGCACCTGGATGATGCGGTCACTAGCCGCCTGATCAGCGAGGTTCCACTCGGCGTTTTCCTCAGCGGAGGCCTTGATTCCAGCACGATCGCCGCGCTCATGGCGCGGCATTTGTCCGAACCCGTGCGGACGTTCACGCTGGAGTTCCGGGAAGGGTCCCACCGGCACAACGAGACGCAGTACGCGCGCGAGGTCGCGGGAGCGATAGGGGCGCAAACGCAGAAATTGGTCATTGAATCGCGGTCGGCCGAGTTGTTGCCCGCTGTGACCCGCCACTTTGATGAGCCCTTCGGGAATCCCACCTCGTTGCTCGTCTATCAGCTCTCGCAAGAGGCGCGGCAGTATGTGACGGTGGCGCTGGTGGGCGACGCAGGCGACGAGATTTTTCTGGGCTACCCGCGGTATCGCGGCGCGGTTCTGGCCGAGAAGTACAGACACGTTCCGGCGTTCCTCCGCCGGCCGCTGGCGAAGCTTTCAGGCTTTCTGCCGGAGCCCGGAAACGGCAATCACTTCAACCGCCGCCTGCGGGAATTTCTTTCCGCCGGTGTCGAGTTGCCGGAACAGGCGTACTTTGCGTGGATTGGCTATTTTGCTCGCTCGCTTCGGCAGGACCTGTACTCGCCAGAGCTGCGACGAACGCTTGCGGATTACGACTCTTCTACATTTCTGATGGGCCTTTTCGCCAGGAGCGGCGCCCGCCAACTCCTCGACCGCATCAACTACGTCGATTTGCATTCGTTTCTGCCTTACAACTTGCTCCGATATGCGGACCGAATGAGCATGGCGCACGGTTTGGAGATCCGCTGCCCGTTCACCGACCACCGACTCGTCGAGTTCCTGGCACGCGTCCCCTGGCCATGGAAACTACGCAAAGGTCAGCAGAAGTATCTTCTCCGGCGCGCAGTGGGCGACCTGCTTCCGGAAAGCGTATTAACGAGAAGTAAAATTGGGTTGAATCCCCCCATGGGGCTCTGGCTGCGGGGACACTTGCTTCCCCTTCTCGGCGAGTACCTGTCGCCGGACACAATCCGCAAGCGCGGTTATTTCCGTCCCCAAGTCATCCAAAAGCTGATTTCCGACCACTTGGCTCGACGGCGAGACTATTCCCTCCACTTATGGGCTCTTATTTCCTTCGAAGAATGGCACCGCCAATACCTGGACTCGAACCCGGCCCCGGCGATGGTGGCGAGTGCGTCGGCGCTCCACGCGCTGCCGGTCTGAGAGCACCAACGGCAGCGACGTACTGGCGAACGCTGCGTCTTCTGCGCTGGTCGCAACTTGGCTACTTGGCGCTGAGGCGAGTGCTCCCGCGTTCGAGCTCGCCGGCCAAGATGAAGGCGCCAGTGGGCCTGCGCGACGTCCCGGGCCGATGGCGATTCCTTGACTGGCAGCCGGAAGCCTCGCGCAAAATGCTCGCGGCGCGCGAATTCACATTCCTGAACCAAACTGTCACCGGCAACGGCTCAATCCCCTGGAACGACCGCCGCTACGCGAAGCTGTGGCTCTATCACCTCAACTACTTCGATTTCTTAAACGTCGGGTTCGTCCTGCCTGATGAAGAGCCGATGCTGCACCGCGCCATGGAAATCGCGCTGGACTGGCGCCGACACAACACGGAGGGAACAGAAGTCGGGTGGGAGCCTTATGCGTTATCCGTTCGGATCATCAATTGGCTGAAGTTTCTGGCCCGGCACGGACGCTCGCTGGAGTTCTGGGAAGAGGGGGGAAGGATCGACACCCTGCTGGAGAGCCTGGGCGTCCAGGTGGCAACGCTCGAACACCGGCTCGAAAAAGATCTCCTGGGAAATCACTTTCTGAAGAACATCAAGGCGCTGCTGTTCGCCGGAGCATTGCTGGAAACCCCCAGCAGTACCCGATGGTGGGCGAAAGGGGAAGAGCTGCTGGAGCAGGAACTGAACGAGCAGATTCTTCCTGACGGCGGGCACTTCGAGCGGTCACCGATGTATCACTCTCAGGTCCTGGAAGATTTGGCCGAGATTCGGCTCTTGTGCGCATCCACCGGGAGAAGCCTTCCCTGCTCTGTTCTGCTGTCGCGGAAGATACGGTCGATGGCGCAATTCTTGAAAGGAATCATCCATCCGGACGGAGAGATTCCACTCTTCAACGACTCCGTGCTGGGTGGAGCGCGCCCACCTGACGAGTTGCTGGCAATGGCTGAGATGTCCGATATCCAGAGCGCTGAGAGCGAGCCCGAGGTTACGGTGTTTCCCGATACGGGATACGGGGTCATCCGGAGTCCCGAGTCCCGGAGCAGTCTGATCTTCGACTGCGGCCCGTTGGGGCCGGATTATCAGCCGGGCCACGGCCACTGTGACGTGTTGAGTTACGAGCTCTCCCTCCACGGGCAGCGGGTGCTGGTTGACACTGGCGTCAGCACTTACGAGCCGGGGCCGGAGCGTCACTACGAGCGGTCTACGGTCGCGCACAACACCCTCCGCATTGACGGTGAGGAGCAGGCTGAGATCTGGGCGAGTTTCCGGGTGGGACGGCGTCCGCGCGTCGGTCAAATGAGTGGAGGAAGCGATGGGGTGTTCCGTTTCGTCAGCGGGGAACACGATGCCTATTGGCGCAGGGGGGTGGGGCACGCGCGCGAGATCCTCCTGCGAGCGCCCGATACCTGGATTGTGGCCGACTTGCTGAGAGGCAGCGGCACGCATCGCGTGGAGTCTTTCCTGCATTTCCATCCCCAGGTCCGCGTCAAGGCGCTGGATGAGCATACGGCCGCCAGCGATGGCATGCCACTCCGTCGCTGGCTACTGGAATTTGCCGGCCAGGCTTGGTCGCTCGTGACTTACGGCGAGGGCCAATTCGACCTTATCGAGAGCTGGTATTCAGAGCAATTCGGAAAACGCCAACCTTCCACGGCGCTTCGCTGGGCTTGGAAAGGAACGATCCCAACGAGGAAGGTTCATGTCTTCATTCCGAAGAGTATTCCTGCCCCGCACATTGCTGCAGACGGGTCTGGGAAATCGCTCGAGATCGACGGTCACACGATTCCACTGCGCTGAAGGAAGGACATTCGCTTGATGCAGGTCCTCTATATTTCTCAATACTATCCACCCGAAGCCTGCGCTCCCGCGGCGCGGGTTGACAGTTTTAGCCGCGAGTGGGCTCGAGCGGGCGCGGAAGTGAAGGTCTTAACGGGTTTCCCCAATCATCCCGAAGGGGTCTTGCACCCGGAGTATAAGGAACGCTGGAGGCATGGGTTCGTCCGCGAGGAGCGCGAGGGAGTCAAGGTTCACCGGACTTGGCTCTACCCTTCTGCTAATCGGAAGCTGTGGCGCCGAAGCGCAAATTTCGCTTCCTTCGCGCTTTCCGCCGCCGTAGCGGGAACCTGCGTGGCCCGGAGGAATGGCGTGGTCATCGCCACCTCGCCGCAGGTTCTGGTTGGAGCAGCGGGTTGGGTGGTGGGAACCATGCGGTTCCTGCCCTGGGTGTTCGAGGTGAGGGACCTGTGGCCGGAGTCGCTGGTGGGAGTGGGACAAACGACCGCCGACTCCCTGCTGTACCGAAGCGTAGGGCATGTCGCTAATTTCCTCTATCGGCATGCCACGCATATTGTCGTGGATGGCGAAGGGAAGCGCCAGCACTTGATCGATCATGGCCTGGAGGAGAAGAGAATCTCGGTGATCCGGAACGGCGTGGAGGAGGATTTCTGCTTCGACCCCGACTCCGACGCCGCCCGGCAAGCGCGCCACAAACTGCGAAAGGAATGGGGGCTCCGCGATGAATTCGTGCTTCTTTACGCGGGAACACTCGGCATGGCCCACGGGCTTGAGACTGTGCTCCAAGCCGCCGGACGCCTGCGAGACCACAACGATATCGTATTCCTCCTCATGGGCGCCGGCGCCGAGCGCGCGCAACTCTGTCAGCTCATCGGGGATATGCGGCTCTCAAACGTGCGGGTTCTGGAGAAGCAGCCCCGGGAAAGAGTTCCTGACTTCCTGGCCGCCGCGGATGCCTGCCTGGTCCCGCTGCGGAAAAAGGAAGTATTCAAGACCGCTATTCCCTCCAAGATGTTCGAGGCGATGGCGGCGGGGAAACCGCCGATTCTGGGTGTGGAAGGAGAAGCGAAGGAGATTCTTCTCGCGAGCCAAGCCGGATTGGCGGTACAGCCTGAAGACCCCGAGGCCATGGCGGCGGCAATCCTCAGGCTGCAGAAGGAACCGTCGCTTTGCCGGGCCCTGGGCCGGAACGGACGACAGGCGGTGCTGGAAAAATACCTGCGCCCAACGCAGGCCGTCAAATATCTGAACTTGCTGTGCGAATTGTGCGCTCACCCGGAGGTGTCGCCCTCCGCAGAGCCTCTGGTGCTCCGCGAACTGGCGCCCGCATCACGATCCAAGGTGAGGGCTGAAACGTGATTCAAGACGTTCGTGCCCTTCGCAGGACTCCGCGTGCGGTACGCCGCTCGCCTCTGACTCTCTCTGAGTGATCTCAACCCCAACCAAAGCAAGCATGAAACAGCTCATGCAGGATCTACGGACACACGAAGTCTTGGTGGAAGAGGTTCCCGCGCCCCAGTGTCAGCAGGGCGGCGTTTTGGTAAGGACGGTGGCCTCACTGATCAGTTCGGGAACCGAACGCGCCACGGTGAAACTTGGAAGCATGAGTCTGTTGGGCAAGGCCCTGGAACGGCCTGACTTGGTAAAAAGTCTATTCCAGCGCCTGCGGACAGCGGGGGTGTCGGAGGCCGTGGCCACCGTGCGCGCCAAGCTTGACCGGGCGATGCCACTTGGCTACAGCGCGGCGGGAGACGTCCTGGAGGTTGGGCCGGGGGTGGAGGAGTTTCGGGTCGGTGATCGGGTGGCGTGTGCCGGCATGGGTTATGCCAGTCATGCGGAATTGATCTGGGTTCCCAAGAACCTCAGCGTGCGGATTCCGGAAAACGTTGACTATGATTCCGCCGCATTTGTGACCCTGGGTTCGATCGCGCTGCAGGGCGTTCGCGTGGCGGAAGCAAAGATCGGCGAACACGTGGCGGTGGTGGGCCTCGGGCTAGTGGGCTTGGTTACCGCCCAAATCTTGCAGGCAGCGGGATGCGTCGTGTGGGGAGTCGACCTCGATCCCGACCAGGTCGCGCTGGCACGGGAATTGGGTGTGACACGTGCCTACCTCAATTCTGAGTTCGTCTGCGGTGGCACACTGCCCGGGGCAGGCGGCGCTGACGCGGTCATTATCACCGCAGCCACGAGTTCAAACCAACCCATCGAGCTTGCCGGGCAAATAGCTCGCGACCGAGGGGTGGTTGTCGTCGTCGGCGATGTCCGCGTCGATGTGCCGCGAGAGCCTTACTACAAGAAGGAACTGCAAGTACGTTACTCGCGCTCCTACGGTCCTGGCCGTTATGACCCGTCCTACGAGGAGAAGGGGCTTGATTACCCGCGGGGCTACGTGCGCTGGACCGAGAAAAGGAATATGCAGGCCTTCTTGGATCTGGTGGCTGCCAGGAAGATTGACCTCGCCAAATTGATCACCCATCGTTTCGATATCGAGCGAGCCGGCGAAGCTTACGAACTGCTTACTGGAAAGCGCGAAGGGAAGCACGTGGCTATTCTGATTGACTATTCCCGGCCCGTGGCGCCTTCGCGGCGCGTGGAACTTCGCTCGCCCGACTCCGGCAAGAAGGCGGCCGGCACGAAACCGGGCAGGATCAGAATTGGCTGGATCGGAGCAGGCAATTTCAGTCGGGCGAAATTACTTCCGGCTTTGCGGAAGGTGGACAACCTCGAACTCGTAGGCTTGGCCAACGCCACGGGAGTCTCCGCCAGCCGGGTGGGCAAGAGCTTCCGATTCCAATACTGCACCACCGACGCCTCGGCGGTTTTGAATGATCCCACGATCGACGCGGTGTTCATCGGTACGCGACACCACCTGCACGGTCCGATGGTCCTGGCGGCTCTGGAAAGCGGCAAGCACGTGTTCGTGGAGAAACCCTTGTGCGTCAACGAACCGGAACTCGAATCGATTTCCAGACTCTACGCACGCTCGGACCGGGTCCTCGCCGTCGGTTTCAACCGCCGCTTTTCCCCCTTTGCGAGAGAGTGCAAGGAGTTTTTCAGCGCCGGTCGTGAGCCGCTTTCATTCCTGTACAGGATCAACGCGGGGCGCTTGCCGGATGGACATTGGGTCGAGGACCCTGAGCAGGGCCATGGGCGTGTGATCGGCGAGGTCTGCCACTTCGTGGATTTGTTCGGGTTTCTCAGTGGCTCGGTCCCCGTGGAGGTGCAGGCCTGGGCAATCGGCGAATGCCCCGACGAAAGCAATGTTCATATTCACGTGTCCCTCGCCGACGGCTCGAAGGGAGAGATCCTGTACCTGGCTTCCGGTGACGCCAGCGTCCCCAAAGAGCGCTTGGAGGTCTTTGGTCGGGGCCGCACCGCGATTTGCGACGACTTCCGAAAGTCTTTCTTCCATCGCTCGAACCACCGCCATACCAAAACCCTGTTCCGACAAGACAAAGGGCACGAGGAAGAAGTGAGATGCTTCATCGACGCGGTCGCTGGGAAAGCGCCGATGCCGATACCTTTCCAGAGTCTTTGGGCAACCACGCTTGCGACCTTCCGGATCCGCGAGTCACTCTTTGGCGGGGGTGCGCGCCTCGTGGCCACACCGTAGGAACGGGGCCAAGAATAATCATTTCCTGGATTGGTGGTTCGGTACACCTTTGGGTCACGAGCCTTCCCGATAGCAAGCCCTAACAGAATCCGGACGGAAGTGTTGGTCTAGAGACGATGCCAATGCGAATTCTCACGATCGTTGGAGCGCGGCCGAATTTCGTCAAGGTTGCACCTCTCATGGACGAAATGAGCCGTCATCCCGACCTCGAGACCATTTTGGTCCATACCGGACAACACTACGATCATGAGATGTCGAGGGCGTTCTTCGAGGACCTGGAGATACCCGAGCCTCACGTCAACCTGGAGGTGGGCTCCGGCACAGCGGTCACGCAAACAGCCGAAATCATGCTGCGGCTGGAGCGGGTGATGGAGGAGACCCAACCCGACGTCGTGGTTGTGGTCGGCGACGTCAATTCCACCCTGTCGGCTGCCCTGACCGCGGTAAAGATGGGCCAACCCATCGCGCATGTGGAAGCGGGATTGAGAAGCTTTGACCGAACCATGCCGGAAGAGGTCAACCGGGTTCTCACCGATGCCATATCGGATTTTCTCTTCGTCACGGAGCCCACCGGCGTGGACAACTTGCTGAGAGAGGGCCGACCCAAGGAGCGAATCTTTCTTGTCGGCAATGTCATGATCGACGCCCTGCGACGGTTTCTCCCTCACGCGAAGCATCGTGCGCTCCCGCCCGAACTCTGCGCCCGGAGCAAACACAACGGAGGCTTGGCGGGGTCTTATGGATTGGTGACCCTCCATCGGCCCTCTACTGTGGACAATCTGTGGACGCTGCGCGCGATCTGGGAAGGATTGGAGGAAATTGCCAAAGAAGTTCCTCTGATCTTTCCCCTCCATCCCCGTACACAAAATCGGATGAAAGAAGGCGGACTTTGCGACTCGTGGCAAGACGCTTCAAACGGCGTGTGCCTGGTTCCGCCGATGAGTTATCTGCAGTTTCTGAAACTTCAGAGCGAAGCCACGCTGGTGATTACGGACTCCGGAGGGGTGCAGGAAGAGACCACAGCGCTGGGGGTCCCTTGCCTGACCGTCCGAGAGAACACCGAGCGGCCTATCACCTTAAGCGAGGGGACGAACGTGCTGGTTGGACTGAATGGCAGCCGTCTGGTCCAGGAAGCGCGCAAGATCCTTCGGGGTGAAGGAAAGAAAGGTCAGGTCCCCACGCTTTGGGATGGCCAGGCGTCGGCGCGCATCGTGCGGACGCTGGTGGATCAAATCCGGCCCGATCACCTCAGCGAAACGGGCGGGTACGCGCTCCCCAGTCGCGATTGGCGACCCACGTGACCGTCTGGCAATCCGAAAAGAGGTTTCTGCCTCGCCTGCAAAAGTTGCGAATATCCTAACGTCGTGAATCTCCTGGGAAATTATGGCCACCATTACAACTGGACTTAGCAATTCCATTGTCCCGCGGGCGGTTTCCGATGCTCCAAGCACTTCCTTCTATGTGCGCTGGGGGAAACGCCTCTTCGATGTTGCCGCCTCTCTCGCCGGCTTGGCGATCTCGAGCCCCATCCTGATCTTCTGCGCGCTGTTGGTGCGCCTCACCTCCCGGGGCCCGGTGCTCTTCCGCCAGACCCGCGTGGGGTATCTTGGGCACGCTTTTACGCTCATCAAGTTTCGGACGATGAAGCAAGGAGCCGAAGCGCTGGGCTCGGCTGTGGTGGTGAATGGCGACCCGCGCCTTACCCCAGTCGGCGTCTTCCTTCGCCATACCAAGCTCGACGAATTGCCACAACTCATCAATGTTCTGCGCGGTGAGATGAGCTTCGTGGGACCGCGGCCCCGGGTTCCCAGTGAGGTCGATCTTGACGATCCCAAGGAACGGATTCTTCTGGCTGCCCGGCCAGGCGTAACTTCCTTTGCTTCTATTCACCATCGCATGGAGGCGGACTACTGTGCCCGGCAAGCCGACCCGCAGGCAGTTTATCGCACGAAGGTTTTGCCGCAGAAACTCTCGCTCGATTCCGAGTATGTGCAGAGCCCGACCTTCCTGCTGGACTTGAAACTGATAGCGCTGACGTTCCTGCTGATCTGGAGCCCAGGAAGGTCGCTGGCCACGGGGCTCCGTATCTTGGGGCGAGAAGTGTGGCCTTACGACCGTGGCGCCCACATTATTCTCGACCTGGTGACGTATGTGGGCGCGGCTTGGTTGGCTTACACCCTCCGGTACGATGCTGGCTTCCCTGATTTCTATCGCACGCAACTGTGGTTGTTCTTGGCCTTCGTGCCACCCCTGCGTGTGCTCGCCAACCGCTGGCTGCGGGTCTACGACATGATGTGGCGGTACGTGAACCTTGTGGACGTTTTTCTTTTGGCGGTGGCACTGGCTCCCGTCACGCTGGTCCTGCTGGCGCTACGCCTGTGCCTGCCTTCGCCTTCATGGGAGGCAGCTCTCCTGCACGTCCCCTTGAGCGTCGCCACCCTGGAATACTTGATCGCCCTGAGTGCCGGCGTGGGACTCCGCAGCTTGCGCCGGATGCTTTACGTGCTGCAGCATCATTACCAACCCCTTCCCGAAGCCGTGCACCGCGTCCTCATCCTGGGGGCGGGCCTGCTGGGCTTGACCACCGCCGTTGACATGCATCAGTACCCCCAAATGCACCTTGTGGGGTTCCTGGACGACGACCCGGCAAAATACCGAAGGCTGCTGGCGGGGTGCCGGGTTCTGGGTAATTCCGAAAACCTGGAAGCTTTGTGCGCTCGTCACAAGGTGACCGACCTTGTCATCTGTGTGAAGTCGATAGACCTGGACAGGCTCCTTGAACTGAGCGAGCGCTGCTCTGGCCTGGGGGTCAAACTCCATTTGCTGCCCGGTCTGGACCGAGTACTTCGGGCAGAGGGCATTCTGCCACTGCCCGCAGACGCCCGCCTGTCCTTTGCGGGTCACGGAGGCTTTGCCAGGGCAAGGGAATAAACGAGAGGGTGCAAGAATTCTGCTCCCCGGCGCGACCTGCAAGAAGGACGTGGCCGATACCTGTGAGTCGCCGGCTTTCGGGATCATGGAATGTCTTACGACTAAGGCTGAGTATCCTCGCTGCGCGCGAAGATCTCTCCTCCTGTCAGTACTGCCTCTGTGCTCTCAGTGTTGAGGCTTGAGAGGCACGGTGGACAAGCGAAATGCGACAGGTCAGATCTGCGGTGCGCAAAGGAAAGTCGTGGGTTGCTGACCTCCTACGTCTCTCCGTCATGAACTCCTGCCGACTGACCCACGGAGGGAATTCATGATTTCCATTGGACCAGTCGGACAGCGCCTCGGTCAGGCAGGAAAAACGTTGTTGCAGGGAGACATCGTAACATCTCCAAAGGAGAAAGCTATGGCTACAGAATCTCGAATCCGGATTGTGTTCGCAAGCGCCTTCGGATGCTTGCTTCTGCTCTTACCCGGAATACCGGGCGCAGGAGAACAGCAGCTAGGTCGCATTCTCTATTCCTCCAGTGCAAGCTTGAGGGGAGTGCCTGTCCCCAAGTCGGAGACCATTTTCAGCGGCGATGTGCTGACCACCTCGGGGAATGGAAGCGCCCTGGTGGAACTCAAGTCGGGGGCAAAAGTGAAAATCACGGAGAACACTTCCGTCCGCTTTCTTCGCGATGGCGAGAAGGTTCAAGCGGAGTTGCTGTCAGGTGTGGTGGTTTCGGAAAGCGCCGGCAAACCCGCGATTGTGGTGACCACCCCAAAGTATCGGTTCATGCCTTCGCAAGAGGGAAACTGTCGTTACCTGGTTCGACTATCGAAGGAGCAAGAGACCATCGCTGCCGCTGTGAAAGGGAATCTGCTCATCGATGCCCATGGTTCGACCGGCAGATATATCCTTCCAGAGGGGAAATACGCGGCCATCCCCGCCTCTGCCGAAGGGGTTCCCCCGCAAGAAGAAGCAGGGGGCGGGCAGATGCCGGCCGGGCAAGCCGGGACCGTCACCAACGCTATCCCGGAGGAAGCTGTACAACGCCTAGGGAAAGGTGAGTGGGCTCCGCTGAAGGTAAGTGATGCGATCGACTGGGCAGATGTTGTCAGTACTTCGAAGGGCGGCCGAGTTCGGATTGCGCTCTTAGGTGGTTCCTTCCTGAACGTCGGCGCTCACTCGGTCATGAAGGTCACCAGGCACGAGCCCCAAACGCAGCAGACTCAGGTAGAGCTAAACGAGGGGCGACTGCGCGCTGAGGTGGTGGAACTCACTGAACCCAACGCAGTCTTTCAAGTGGAAACCCAGACAGCGAAAATCGGCGTGGTAAGTGGTGTGGCGAATACCGTGTTTCTCGTTGAGGCGGATCCTAAAGAGACACGAGTGGACTGCGTTAGGGGTCTGGTCACAGTTGGAAACCCCAAACCGACCGTTACCGAGAGGGTCAGATTGCACCCGGGTCAGTTCGCGATTGTACCCGCGGGGCAGCATCCCACCCTGCCCAACGAGGTGTCACCTGGCCAGTTACAGGGCCGAATCGACCAAACCGATGTGGGGGATTCAACTATACGAGCCGCTGTGCCCGGAAAGCCGGGAGCCACGGTTAAGGCGCCCTGGCACATTGGCTCGCTCTCCCCGGGAGCGTCTATCGGGCTGCTCGCAGGGGGAGCGGCAGCGGTGGCCGCCATTCCGCTGGCCGCGGGAGGCGGCGGCTCAGTCAGCCCCACCGTGCCATAGTAGTACACCGGCTTGATCTTGCGCAGCTTCGGGAAATCTCTGTGTGGCCCCACTCGGCGCTCTCAACGTGGCCCGACAGCATGCTGAGAAAGTCAAAAAGGGTCTGATTTGCCGCGCATTCGCCTGGCTAACCGGGATATCTCACCACACTGCGCCTTGTTCCCGGGAGACCGGAAGGGCGGGGTAGAACTTGTCCCGATGGTCTGAAGCTGTGAAAATATCGAAATAGGCCATGGCACCGACACGATTATTCAACAACTTACATTGTGCAAAACTGCGCGGCCATCAATATTTTCACAGCTTCTCTCCATCAGGAACCCCGCCCTTCCCGGTTCGTGGTGAGAAATTCCGGCTCAGGCTTGGCGTTCAGTATGGGCTAGTTTACTTGCCTCTCCTCAAAAGAGTCCTTCAGCATCCGGCTGAACTTTCAGGTGGCAGGTAGGTTGGTGCACTCAGGCTCCCGGGAGGTTTATCCTCCGTGAAAAATGGTGTTGTCCCCGTCCTTGAGCCGAGTTCTTACAAGGCTATCCTCTCCCCTCGAGCCGTGGGGTCGAGACCTGCACCGATCGCCTTGGCCGGCGCACGGGACTGTCACGAATTCGCCATCCCCAGACTCACTCGAACGCGCCGCTGACTAGGGGCGCCGGGATTCCCGGTCCCAGGCTGGAGAGCCTACGGCCGATGGCTACGAATCACCCTCCTCCTCGGTGGCGCGTCGCCGAGGACATCGAATGAGCGGGATTGACAAGCGACCGAGGCTTGGGCTGCGTCAGCGGGCGGGGAAGTTTCGATAGCCGCGCTGGACAAAATAAAGATACCCGCCGTTGATCGCACCCAAGGTGATCATGGCCAGCCGGGGATGGTTTTTGTGTAGCCGGTCGATGCCGTAGATAATTCCCGCGGCTAATCCCAGCTTGAAGGCGATGAGCGCCGCCGGCTGCGTGGCTATGGGACGGATCAGCGGGTTTCCTTCCTGAGCTGAGCCCGTGCGAAGCGCCCGGCTTGTGGCGAGTGCGTCCAGGACTTGCAGCAAGCCGTGCGACGCGTAAAGCGAAATGAGCAGAGGCGACCTCCGCGGTGTCGGGGGATTCTTTTTGTCTAAGATCGGTGGATTCCTCCTGAACGGCAAAGGTGAGGCAGCACTCCATGACGAGTCGGCCAGTGATCGGCCGTTTTCGAGCGGCAACACCTTGCCCATAGAGTCAAGTGTTGGGGCTGCGTCCCTGCCCTGAGCAATCGATAAGCTAGCTTCTCCCGCCTCCCCGCGAGCTTCCTTGCTGGCGAGGCTCCCCGCCCATAGGATTCCCACCAGTACAACCCATCCCGCGAAAACCGCCCGTGGCCGCATATCCAACCTCCAAGAAGATATCGGCAGACCGTGCGGTTTCTTGACAGAAATAACCGTACAAAGTCGCGCCGCTAGAGCGCAACGTGAATCGGACCTCGAGGTCCGCGGCCCTGCCCGCAAACCCCGTGGTTCGCCGCAGGCCCTCGAGAGTGATCTCGACGGGGTCGTTATAGCGATGGGCCCAGCCCCGGACCTGAACTTGGCATCCCAGGGGGCCACTCGCGAGACGTTTCGAGCCCACCCAATGTTAGCCAGGCGGCCTCGGCAGGTAATGGATTCTGGGCGCGAGCCCCCAACGAGGAACAAGCAGACTGGCCGCGTCGCTTCACTACGATTTCGCTACAGTCGGGCAGCGTGGAGATTTTCGGCTTAGATTGGCAAAAGGTCTATCTCCTTGCAGCGAAACGAGAAAAAAGGTAGGCCCGTGAGGACTTGAACGCCCGACTACGGTTTAGGGAACACCGGTCACCCCATTGAAACCTCTGCAATCAGGGCATATACTGGCCCGCCTGTTGCCGCACACCCGGGACGGGGCGAGCGAGTCATCGAACCCAACTATTGCCGTGGGTGCAGATTGACGGTTGACCCCACTTGCGAGGAAACCCATGAGACCGACTCTGAGATTGTTGCAGGATGAACTGATCGACAAAATCATCGCGGAGGCGCGAGACGTACTGTGCACGCTGGGGGTCGAGATCCATAACCAGTCCGTACTCAGCTTGCTTACCGATCATGGCGCCAAGGTGGACGGCGCCGCGTGGAACGCCCGCCTGAGGGAAGACCTCATCGACAAGACGCTTAATACCGTCCCTCATACTTTCAAACTCTATGATGTTCTCGGGAATGAAACACACGACTTCCAGGGCAACAACGTATATTTCACTCCCGGCTCGACAGCGCTCAACATCCTGGATAGCCGGACCGGCGAAATGCGCCGGCCCACAACGGCGGACTACATTCGCTACGTGAAGTTGATGAGCGGCCTCGGGCACATCGCGTCGCAAAGCACCGCCATGATCCCCGCCGACGTTCACGAAAAGATCTCAGACAGCTACCGACTCTATCTGAGCCTTCTGTACGGTGAGAAGCCGGTGGTGACGGGGGCTTTCACGATCGAGTCATTTCAGATCATGAAGGACCTGCAAGTGGCCGTGCGGGGAAGCGAGCAGGCGCTCCGAGCCAAACCCCTGACCATCTTCTCCTGCTGCCCCACCGCCCCCATCAAGTGGAGCGACGTAACCAGCCAGAACCTGGTGGACTGTGCCCGCTGGGCGATTCCCGTGGAGTTGATCTCCATGCCGCTTTCCGGATTCATGGCGCCCGTCACCCTGGTGGGGAGCCTGGTTCAGCAAACCGCCGAAAATCTGAGTGGCGTGGTCATCAGCCAGCTTGTGAGCCCCGGCGCACCGATCCTTTACGGCGGCTCGCCGGCCATCTTCGACGTTCGGTTCGAGACCACTCCCATGGGCGCGGTGGAGACCATGATGCTCGACTGCGCAAACAGCGAGATCGGTAAGCGCCTGAGCATGCCCACCCAGGGTTACATCGCCTTGAGCGACGCGAAACAATTGGACGCGCAGGCGGGGCTCGAGACGGGTATCGGCGCGACGCTGGCGGCGCTCTCGGGAATCAACAGTATTTCCGGTCCCGGGATGCTGGATTTTGAGAGCTGCCTAAGCCTGGAAAAGCTGGTGGTTGACAACGAGATTTGCGGCATGGCACATCGCCTCTTGCGCGGGATCGAACCGCATGAAGACTTCCCGTCGATTCCCATCTTTGAGGAATTGCGGCGCGAGAAGCATTTGCTCATTGCTGATCACACCCGCCGCTACTTGCGCGAGGAAATCACGTTTCCCGGCGCGGTCATCGATCGCGCCAACCGCGCGCGATGGGCCGCAGATGGCCGTCTAAGCTTGGGAGAGCGCGCCGGGAGGGAGGTTGTGCGACTCGTCGAGCGCTACAAGCCCTCACGCCTGCCGGCCCAAACAAAATCGGAATTGACACGCCTGACGCGGGCCGAAGCTCGCCGTCACGGGATGGAGACGCTGCCGAAAGAGTGATACTTGGGGCGTGGGGGCAGAGACGGGTAGCGCCGACCGCGTCCAGGCGAGGCAAGACCGTGTGTACCTTTAGAACCTGAGTGAAAGGCAGCTCAAGCCGCCGTCCATCTTCTCAAACTCCGACATATCGAGCGGGAAGACCGCATAACCGAGCCTCTGCAAGGAGTCTTCCAGGCCTGGGAATCCCGCAGGGACGAGCACGCGTTCGTTGAGGCGCAAACAATTGGCAGCATAATTCTCTTCGGCGTTCACGCGGACGAGGCTGTAACCGCCGAACTCTACGTGCCCGGACAACTCTTCGTTCACAACCAGACGGTTGTTGCCGATGTAGGCAAGGCCACTCTTCAGGTGCAGAATATTATTCCTTCCACGAATGTCCACAAATGACGATGCGTGGCCCTGGCGCGCGAGGAGCGCCGCTAACTGGTGGGCGCCCTCTTCGTTCGTGCGCCTGGAAATGCCGATGAAGAAATGGTTCTCGGCCTGGCAGACGTCGCCGCCATCCAGAGTACCAGGCGCACGGATGTGGTGGAAGGTACCGTAGAGCCGCCCCAGCGGCTCACGGATCTCCGCCACTTCTCCCTCCCTGCTCTTGGCGCCCGGACGTGTGAGGATGGCGCTGTCGCGTGTGAGGATCGCAGTATCCTCGACAAAGGTGGCATCGGGGTGCTGCAGGTCCGCTTCGAGCTTGGTGACGCGCAATCCGCAGAGTTCGAGCGCCCGGCAATAACCAAGATGCTGCTCGAGGGCCTTCTCGTAGGAGGGCACCCCCAGCCTTCCCATGGTCAGTCCCTCTGAGAAGTTCCTACCGGGCTTGCGAACGATCGCGTTGCTGAACAAGAGGCTCCTCCTCGGACCACCGCGCCGCCGTGGGCCGCAACCAAAACGAGGTTCTCCGTGACCTCCGTACCTCTCAAGCCTCAACCCCGAGGGCGCGGAGCTTCTCAGCGACCTCGGTGTTGAGGCTCCGCTGGCCACGGAGGACACGGAGGTACTGCTGGCAGGAGGAAAAGTCTTCGCGCCCGGCGAAGAATCTGCAGTTCGCGTGTCGCCCCAAAGCAACTGCAGATCCTTCGTCGCCCCTTGGGCGGGGCTCCTCAGGATGACAGCGGGGAGCGAAGAATCCCAGCGTTAGTACCACCGAGGACGCAAAACATGGAGGTCGGCTCCTCGGCCCTCATGCGGTCCCAGTCCTTCCGCCTTTCCTTATCAACAAGTAGGCAGGGCCGCAAGCCCCCAGCAACAACGCTGCATACAGAGCGTTGGCCGGATCACTCAGGGCGTTCCCGATCAGGAACAATCCTGAGCCTGCCAGTACGACGGCCGTAGTCCAGGGATAGCCCCAGGCGCGGAATGGCCGGGGCAGGTGGGGCTCGCGCCGACGCAGAACGATCAGGGCAACATAACAAGCGCCATAATTGGCGATGAGAATGATGGCCGCAATCGCCACAATCCTCTCAAACGTTCCGGTCGCCACCAGGGCCATAGCCGCTCCGGCGGAGAGCAGCATGGCCAGCCGGGGCGTCCCGCCCGCACTGACCCTGGCGGCTTTCTCCGTGAAAAGGCCGTCCCGGCCGATGGCGAAGACGATACGGGCGGCGCCCAACAAAGCAGAGTTGATGAAGCTGAGCAGCGCCAGCAACGAGAGTATGGTGATGAACTTACCGCTGCGTCCTGCGAAGATGATTTGAGCAGCATCGGCGGCCGGCAGTTTGGATGTGGCGAGCAACGGAATCGGGAGCACGTGCAGGAAAGCTAAGTTCATGACGAGATAGAGGAAGATAATGGAGGCCACTCCCCCAATCATGGCGCGCGGCAGATTCCGGGCCGGATTCTTATCTTCTTCGGCGAAATAGATGGCTTCATACCAGCCATCGTAAGCCACGACGACGGCACGCAACGCGACTATCGCCGCACCCAGCGCGACCATGAGACTCACCGGCGGCCTCACAAAGTCCTGCGGGAGAGCCGCCTGCTGAAGGCCCGGCACCGGTGTCTTTCCGTTGAATAAGAAGCAAGCTGCCGCCAGTACCAGAAACGCCAGTGCGGTTGCAGAACTAGTCAACTTCTGGACATTGCTGCTCACGCGAAGTCCCATCCAGTGGAGCGCGGAAAACAACGCCAGTAGCGCGAGCGCCACTTCCTTATCACGCCCCGCCAAGTCCGGGAGGAGTGCGACCACGTATCCGGCGGCGGCAAATGCGACGTACGCAAGTGAAGCGCAGTTATTGAGCCAATCGCCCCATCCCACCGCAAATCCAGCACCCGCCCCGAAGGCCCGCCTCGCGTAAACATAGAACCCGCCTGCTCGCGGTATCATGACGGCAAGTTCCGTCACGGAGACCGACCCGAGCAAGGCATATATCCCGCCAACCACCCAGATCGCCAAAATCAGCCGGTAGTTGCCGAGCTGGGCCGCCACCGTTCCGGGAAGGCGAAGTATGCCCACTCCGATGGTACCGCCGAAGACGACCGCTACTCCGAAACCCAACCCCAAGATGCGCAACAATTGCGCCTTGGGCGCGGGGCTCAGTTCGGCTGGCTCAGGTACGGGAGAGTCCATTCTTCTTTGTCGAGGAGATAGATGGGCCGTGTTCCGTTTCGCATGCCCGGCTCAGTTTAACGCCCCGCCTGACAACGCGCCAGCGGGGTTTCGCTCCGCCAGCCTTGCGAAAAGCACAACCTTGATTGTCTAGTGAAAAGCCCTTTCGACGCCGGGCCTATGCGGCACGCTGGGGGGACGCAGGCTTGGGCGGGGCAACTCCGCGCCTCCTCGACACATCTGCTCCTGCGATTGCCCGAAATCGCGGATGTCCTTTACCTTGACGTACTCGCGACGCCCGACTCAAAAAGCGGTATCCTAACGCTCTTGGTGGCCAGCCGAGACTGGAACAATTTCATTCCGCCTACGACTCGGCTGAGGGATTTCTCACGGCAGGCGGAAGCGAGCGTCGAACCAATCAGCGGCGACTCGGTTCTGGCAGGAGACGACGATGAGCATCCAGTTGCCCTTCGGCCTGTGAAATCTTCTCTGGCTGTTTCCGGCAGCGAGATCAGGTATTCATTCCCTGAAGACTCGGTCACGGTGATTACTCTCAAGTCTGCTCATTGATTGTCGGAATCGCTTTTTTGCCGCTGCGCGTCCTGTCGCCCGGCAACTTTACCGCAAGCGGACTTTGACTCTCGTGGTGGTGATTTCACGATGTTGTGTGGACAACTTCTTGGCACGACACGAGAGCGGCTGAATCGCTTACCATCACGACTTCATTTCCCCACTTTGAGGAAGGAGGCAAACATGCGCTGCAAACGTTCTCTGGTACTTCTACTGGTCGTAGGGACAGCACTTGCCGCGACGGCTCAAACCGCCGCTCCCCCGCAAAAGAAAGTGAGCATGACAGTCAATGCCAGCAAGACCGGTGAGTCCATCCACCGCTATGTGTATGGTCAATTCACCGAACTCCTGTTCAACCTGTTTGAGAAGGGGCTATGGGCTGAAATGCTCAGCGACCGGAAGTTCTTCTATCCGGTGGATTCCAGCGAAAAGTTGAATCCCGAAAACAGGAAGCGGAACTTCACCCGTTGGCGGCCGGTGGGTCCGGATGAGGCCGTGGTCATGGACAAGAAGAGCCCGTATGTCGGCGAGCACTCGCCTCTCGTGAAGCTTGATGCGACAACGCCGCGCGGCATTCGTCAGGCGGGACTGCCTCTCCGCAAAGGGCGGAGTTACACGGGTTCGGTGGTGCTCTCGGGCGATCCCGGAGCGAAGGTCGAGGTCAGCCTCGTCTGGGGATCAGGTGGGAGCGATCACCAAACTCTTCCGATGGGCCCGCTTTCGCCCCGGCATGTGAAGTTCCCGTTGAAATTCACCGCTGGCGGGGACAGCGCGGACGGGCGCCTGGAAATCACGGGGACCGGCAAGGGGACATTTCATATAGGCGTCGTATCGCTCCTGCCTGCCGACAACATCAATGGCTTTCGCGCTGACATGATCAAGCTCCTCAGGGATCTCAACTCCGGAATTTACCGATGGCCGGGCGGGAATTTTGCTTCCGGCTACGACTGGCGCGATGGGATTGGTGAGCGGGACAAAAGACCACCGCGCTATGACTATGCTTGGCGAACTGTCGAGTACAACGACGTGGGCACGGATGAGTACATGACTCTGTGCCGCTTGATCGACATCGATCCCTACATTTGCGTAAACTCCGGTTTTGGCGACGCCCATTCTGCCGCCGAATGGGTGGAATACTGTAACGGTTCTGTGCAAACACCCCTGGGGAGACTCCGCGCGGCCAACGGACACCCGGAGCCCTACAAGGTCAAGTGGTGGGGCATCGGCAACGAAATGTATGGGCAATGGCAATTGGGCCACATGTACATCGATCACTACGTCCTCAAACACAACATGTTTGCCATATCCATGCGGAACGTCGACCCTACGATCGAACTCGTCGCGTCAGGGGCCACCCCATTTGAAACCAGCACAACGGCCAGGCATCATCGTCGCCCACTGCCCAGCAAGCTTCCCTACGAGTATGGTTCTCCGCAAGACTGGTCGGGAAACCTTCTGGTGCATTCCTCTGACTACTTCGAGTACCTTTCCGAACACCTGTACCCCGAGCTGGACAGCGCATTCGATGTCGACGCCCAGAAGTTTGTTAAGACGAACGACCCCATCGAGGACCGAATCCGGCGGCTGCCGAACCGGGTTCGCGCCACGGTCGAGGCTTGGGAAGAGTATCAAAAGCGGATGCCCAACCTTGAAGGCAAGAACATCAAACTGGCCATCGACGAATGGGCGGGTGGCGGATTCAAGGGCTTCATGCGGGCACTCTGCGCCGCCGAGGGGCTCCAGGAAATGTTCCGGTACACACAATTCATCAAGATGGGGGCTTACACGGCGTTCATTTCCAACCTCAACTTTGACGGAAACGATGCGGTCTTAAGCAGCGTTGGCCTTGTCTTCAAACTCTACCGGCAGCACTTTGGAACCATCCCCGTCGAGGTGAGCGGCAACTCTCCGCAGAAGCCCGTGCAGGGTACCATCGGAGTTGACAAGCCGAGGGTCTCCTCCGGAAGCGACACCTATCCGCTGGATGTTGCTGCGGCCCTTACGAACGACCACAAGAAGCTGACCGTTGCCATTGTCAATCCGACGGAAACTCCGCAGGAGATTGATTTCAACGTCACGGGAGTACAGGTTCAGGGCGCGGGAAGGATGTGGCGGATCGCCGCTCCGAACCTGGACGCCGACAATGCACCGGGGAAAAAGCCCGAGCTGGAGATTGTAGAAACACCCGTGAGAGAGTTGCCCAGAACACTGGCGCTGCCACCCCTCAGCATCAGTCTCTGCGAGTATGACACGAGATAGCCACCGGCGCTGCCCGCAGTGACCCGGAGGGACCTGCGACGAGACGCGTCTTTTTTTCGTTCGGCGGCGCTGGTAGTTGGGCCGAGCCCGGTGGCCGCGCGCTGCGTCGCCTCAAGGAGGAGAACCTCGACCTTGGCGACAGATCATTTGTCAAACGAACTTCGGAGGCACGACCCTCGGCCAGAATCGGAATCTGGTTGGCGGGGGAACACTCTGCAGCTCGTGGGCAATTGGTAGGGTAGGCCCGTGGGAACTCGAACCCCAGACCTGGCTGGCCGACGTGTCGGCCCGCTCTAAGCGGGTTGCTTTCCCGCGACTAGTACCCGCGTACTATTGCCAAAGTACAGGGCGGCTTTTAGAGTGGGTGTGTAAGCAAAGAGCGGTACCCGGAATTCGTAGATTTTGCTTGACATTTGGCCCATCTTGGCCAAAATGCAAGGGGACGGAGAAGTGTAAAGAAACATATTGACACTCGCTAAGTAATGAGATAGGCTCTCCCGCCAGTTAGCCCCTCAACCACGATTGCACAACTGGAGGAGAGCCCGTGAAGAACTTCTTTCTGGCCTTTTTATTGGCACTGTTGATCGTGCTGAGCAGTGTCACGACCCGGCAGAGTGTCGCCGGGATTGGCGGAACCCCGGCGCCAATGCCACCGATGAAAGCGCTAGGCATTGGTGGTACCCCGGCACCGATGCCGCCCATGAAGTAAGTTGCTTCCGGTCGAGATGAGCGACGCGGAAGCAACTAAGCACAACGCATAGTTCCGCGACGTTCATGAGCGACCAGATCCTGATCCACGGCCTTCAATACGGAATCTACATTCTGGAAGCGGTAGTGTGTGTGCTCCTCGCTTCGCGAGGAGGGTGGCGGCACCTCAAAGGCCTCTGCTTATATGTGACGCTGTTGTTTTGTCTGGACGGGGTCGCGCGCCCCGCCGTGCTCAATTATTTCGGCCGGGCATCTGTGCAGTTCGCCTATTTCTATTGGCTGACGGATGTGGTGCTGGCGATGGGCGCCTTTTTGCTGATCTGCAGCTTTTTCCGGCGCGCTTGCACGCGGGAGCAGAAGCTGTGGCGCTTCGTTCGCCTGCTGCTGGTTTTCGTCTTCGTCCTGGTCGCGGCAATTTCTGCTCTTGCTCTTACCCGCCATTATAGCCAACTCTATACAGGATTCATTGTTGAGTTTAGCCAGAACCTCTACTTTAGTTGCTTGGTTCTGAATACCATGCTTTACCTGATGATTCAGCAGCTCGCGATTGATGACGACGAGCTTGGACTGCTGGTTTGCGGAATGGGTGTCCAATTTGCGGGCGAGGCCGCCGGCTTGGCGCTGTACCATGTGACTCTTGGCGAGAATTTCGCGCGCCTCGTTTTCAGCTTCTTAAACCCGGCGTGTACGTTGGGAATGCTGTCGATCTGGGCTTATGCCATTGTCAAGATGCCGCAGGCAGCTCCGGTCCGTTTACAGGCCGGAAAGAATGCTGCGTTGGCTGAGGCTATTGCTGACTAGCAAGTTGCGGAGAGGTGGAATATGTTCATGGCCGCCCTGATCCTGATCTTGTCGACGGGGCTCTTTTTCTTTTACCTGCAGGCTGTCTGCCAGAAGATCTTGCGGCGGCAGTTTGCGCAGGAGTATTTCCAAGCGATTGTCAACGCCAATCGATTGGAATTCCCGTCGGTCCGGAAGGCGCTCGAGGATTTCGGCGCTCCGGTTGAATACCCACGGCTCATGTTGACGCTCAAGTGTGACTTCCTGGCTCTCACTTATCTCCTCAAAAACGCTGCCAACGTTAACCAACGCTACAGTTACGAAGAGCGTCTCTTGATCCTCTACTTCAAGTTGGTCTTCGTTTCCCTCATCACGCGTCACTGGCTAAGGTTGCGCGAAACGTCGGCCGCCTTGAAGTTGACCGCCATTCTCGAGTACTTCGCAAATGTCGTGGGTGAGCGTGTCAATACGGTGCGCTTTGGGAACTTGACGGCTTCCGAGTACCTCCTGAACCTCTAAGTCTTCCCTTCCCGTAGGGAACAGGGGGAATTCCTCTATGCATTTCTGCCCGTTTCTTCCTTTTCCGATCCCGCCGGTTTGCGTGCGCTGCCGGCGCACTTTGAGTTGACCCCACCGTCAGACGGGTGTATGAATCGTAGCGGTCAATCCGTGTGCCCTTCGGGCAGAAAGTGGGCGTGGCTATGCTCAAAACCGCCCTTCGCGTTGTGACCCTCGTCTTGTGCGCCATCATTGGCCTTTGGGCGGTCGGTCATGGAATCGCCCTGGTAGCCATGTTTCGTGCGTCCACTCACGAAGATATGCTCCAGTACTTGCTTGAGGTGAGCGTTTCGATTGCGGGTGGCGTCTGCGTGCTCTCGGTTGCCGTCGAACAGCTCTATTGCTGGCGAACTCACCACAAGGACGGCGGGCTGATCTGAACCTGTATCCCTGCTTTCAGGCGGGCAACAAATCGCAAAAGCAGAAGCGATCTCTTCGAACCACCTCACCCCGCACGTGACCGATCTGCTGCTTGAAGTTGGGACCGTCCACGACAAAGGAATGGAACTCTCCGTTCTCGCCGCAGGGATCGACATTCCCCGGAAGATCCCGGAGGAACGCCTCATCGAAAACCCTTCCGGCGAAAGACGCGTCGAGAACGCTCGTATCCACGCAAACCACGACCGCCTTGAATCCCAGTTCGAGGAACGAGCTGGCCAGCTCATGCGAGTCCTGTTTCCAAATGGGGAAGAGGCCCTGCATGCCAAGCTGCGCCAGGTTTTTTCCCCGGTATTGCCTGAGGTCCTCCAGGAAGATGTCGCCGAAGGCGACCGTACCGATCCCCGCGCGCAGCCCCTCTTCCAGGACCGCGCGCAGGCGCGACTCATATACACCATTCGTAGCGTCTTTGGGAATGTAGATCTTCTGAAGAGGCAAACCCAAGGCTTCCGCTTGCCGTTCCAGCAACACCCGACGCACCCCGTGCATGCTGATCCGGTCGTGGTCTTCGGTGATAGTGGTCAGCAACGCCGCCACGCTGTAATCGCTTGCTTTCTGAATCTCGTAAAGCGACAGGGCGCCGTCCTTGCCGCCACTCCAGGAGAGAAGAGTCTTCTTTGACACTGGTGCCCCTCCCCAGGCCTCCCACGACCCCAGGGACCCGTTCTCGCTGATGGCGTTCGCCCCCGGCCAGTGTCGTGTGGCGCACGACGGGGTGACCCGCCCCTCACTCCGCAGGGAGACTAAGCTTGACACCGGCGAGGAAATTCAGCGGCAACGCCGGGTACCCCAGAACTTCCTCGTACTTCCGGTTCAGGAAATTGTCGAGCCGCCCGTAGATCTCCACCCCGTGCGGCAGGCGATAGGAGAACCCGCCGTCGGCGCGGATGTAACCTTGGTTTGTAAACAGACAGGGCAGGCCCAAAGTGCATGCGTAGGCCCCCAAGTTTGGCTCGATGTCCAGCACCGGCCCGCGAATATACGCATTCGTGTTGAGCGTCAGTCGTCCTCGATGCCAGGTAAGGTTGTACGCTCCCGAGTTCCGCGGTCGACGAAACAACTCCTGCCCGACTCGAAATGGTGCTACCACTTGTGATGACCCGGTGAGTGCCAGAATCGCTGTGTCGTCCAGCGTATATTCCGCAGAGATCTGAAGCGATCGCGTGGGATGGACCTGCAAGGAGACTTCCATCCCCTGCGCGCGCGAGTTGCCGAGGTTATCCGAGACGAACGTGCTGAGGTTGGTCAGCGAACCTCCCAGGGTCACGATCTGGTCTTCAAAGTGGTTGTTGAAGTAGGTGACATCGAGCACCGCCTTGCTATCAAAGAAGCGTTGCTCGAGGCCGGAATCGAAGCTGATGCTCTTTTCGGGTTTCAGGTGAGGATTGTTGCTGAAGGCCAGCTCGAACCCATCGGCAGCGCGGATGCCTGTGCCGAAGCTCCCGTGCAGGCGAGTTCCATCCAGCCAGCCGCCCCGGGACTTGCGAACCATATACACCGCTGAAACGCGCGGGTTCAGTTTCGTAATGGAATTGGCGGGCAGAAGCGGGCGACTTCCGGAAGCGTCGGGCGGCAGGGCTTGAGTGCCCAAATGATCCACACGGAACCCGGCGATCACGTAGAGACGGCTGGTCGGACTCCAGCGGTTCTCCACAAAGTACGCCAGACTCGTGCGGGGAAGCAAGAACGGTTGGCCGCTTGAATCCGTAATGTACGTGTTCTTGATCTGTTCGCGGTTGTACTCAAATCCGGCCACGAGAAAGTCTTGATGGGAGACCGTCACTTCGCTGCGGGTATTCACCACGCCGCGCAGATTATTGCCGTAGGAATCACCATAGGGCGAGCGAAAATAGTAGTCATTCGTCGCCACGCTGCCGGTTATGACCTGCCGGAATCGGGAGGAGAATTGCTCGGAATAGCTTCCCGCATATCCGAACAGGTTTTGCTTGTCCCGGGAGATTCGGTCGATGCCGGTAAAAAGGTGGTCGGGGTCGGACCCGTAAGGGCCGGGCGCGCCGGCGTCATTGGCGTTGCCAAAGAAATGGAAATCCACGCGCCGGAGCGGGCTGCGTTGATAGCCGAGGCTCAGGAAGGCTGTCTGGTTGCGGTATCGATCGTTCGGGACCGTGCCTCCCGAGTGCAGCCGGGAAAGGTCGTAGCCCCAGCTAAAAGCACGGGTGAGGCCGCTTCCGCCCGTTACAAAGCGGCTCGTCGTAAAGCTTCCGCCTTCCGCCTGCAGGGCGAAATGCGGCGGACCCTCGCCGTGCCGGCTCACTATGTTGATGACTCCCGTGACGGCATTCGAACCGTACAACGCGCTTTCCGGATCGCGCGTGACCTCGACGCGCTCCACGCCATCAGCCGGTAGCGACGCGAAATCAAAGTTGCCGCCGAATTCGTTCAACTGAATGCCGTCCACCATCACCAGGTTGTAATTGGAATCCCCACCGCGAATGTAAACCCCCGTCACCCCTCCGCGCCGGCCGGCTTGGCTCACCTCCACGCCCGGGACGCCACTCAGAACATCCAGGACGTTCTGGGCAGCGCGGTCGCTAATATCCTGCTCCGTGACCACGGAGACCGAGGGACCGGCCTGGGAGCTCAGCGAGCCTCCCAGCGAGGCCGAAACCACAACCTGTTGCTGGACGGCGCTCAACTGCAAGTGCAGATCGAGGGTGCGGAGTTCCGGCCCGCGAACTTCCACCTCCGACGCCGGTGAAGCAAACCCTGGAGCATGTGCCTCCAGCTCGTACTTTCCGTCGGCGAGGTTCGCAAACTCGAACGCTCCGTGTGAATCGGTTTGTCTTTCGTCCACGACAACCAGGGATCTAAGCAAGGTTACGCGCGCTTGCGGAACCACGCTTCCGCTGGGGTCAAGAACCGTTCCCGCCACGGATCCTGCCATTGCTGCGCGTGCGCAGAGAAGCACAAAAAGCAAGCTGGCTAGGATCGACAGGCGGCTGATCAGGTTCCAAGCAGTTTCATTTTCTTGGGGGATAGCCGGGGCCAGGACTCGCGAGGCCCGGCTCTTGGAATTGGACTTCGTCACAGGAGACTCCTTCTCCCCGCTCTCACGACGGGGCGCGCGGAAGGAATCCTGAGGAGAAGGCCCAAACGAAAAAAGCCTTCCCATCCCCCTCAAGGCGGAACTGGAAGGCTTCGCAGTCTTCCTCAGGACTCTCTCCGTCGAAGAGTTAGGCTGAGTGAAAGTTCCTGGGCAGGTTTCCTGGCTTTCGGGTCATCACCGCATCCTCAGCCTTCCCCTTCTGCGCAGGGCAGAACAGTGGCTGGCAACATCGCCCGGGAGGATTTGGCTCGCCGATCACAGTGGCGGGACCGCGGCCGATTTCCACGGCCTTTCCTTTTCCCCGTTGTCCAAACGGGGCACCGCAGGAACCCAAGTTGTCAAAGAACTAACAACGCAGACGAACCTAGCACTGCGGGCAGGGCATTGTCAACCTCCCGAATTTAGCCCACCTTAATTCACCCAGCGGCCGTGGTCATCCTTCTTTTCCTGGCCGCGCATGTACACTTCGAACTTCCTGCGCAGCCGGGCACGCCGCCATTCGTGGAATCGGAGCTGCCAGCGATAGGGAAGCGAACCACCCCGCAGATAGAGGAACCCAAAGAGCATCCCGCCCAGGTGCGCAACGTGACTCACGCCGGACCCGGGAGTGCTGAAAGAGCTCACGAATTCGATCGCTCCCATAATGGCCACGAACCACTTGGCCTTGATGGGGATGATCATGTACAGGTAGATGGGGCGGTCGGGAAAAATCATCCCGTACGCCAGCAGTAACCCATAAACGGCGCCGGAACAGCCGATGGTGGCCGTAGGGATCGCAGTGGGAAAGAGCGCACTCAGGGTCGCATCGAGGATTCCCGCGCCGATGCCGGTCAGAAAATAATAGAAGAGAAACCTTCTCCCTCCCCACCGGGTTTCGAGGTCCGAGCCAAACATCCACAGCGCGAACATGTTGAAGATGATGTGGAACCACCCGCCGTGCAGGAACAAATAGGTCACGAGTTCCCAAAGATAGAACCTGTGGATCACGTCGCTCGACCTGAGCGCGAACCAGGAAAAGGGAAAGGCAAAGTAATCCGGACCAAAAATCTGCAAGGGAATGTAGGTGAGGAGGAAAACCGCACTGGTGACAATAATCAGCCGCTTGACCATCCGCGTGAGCGGCGGGCCGAACGAGTATGCGACTTGCCGATAACGGGGCATTACTAGAAGCGTACCACAAGAATCGGGGAGAGTGCGAAATGGCGGGAGAAGTTCAGGAGTGACGGTCAACAGTTAAGGCCTGCAAGCAAATGCGCGGGCGGGGTTTCTCAGTCGTTTGTTCACTGTCGACTGTGGATTGTTGCCTGTCGACTGCCTCACTCCAGTTTCTTGCGTCCGACGGCGAACAACGCTCCAGCCATCCCCAGGAAAATCAGCAAGCCGAATACACTGGAGCCTGCGAGCCCGGGCCAAAACTTAGTTCCGATCGCAACCTTTTGATCAACCTCGAACCCCACGAGGGTGGCGAGGATCAAGCCACCGATGGAGCCGCCAGCGATCAGTCCGGCGGCAAACAACGCGCCGCTTGAGACTTCGCCTTCTTGGCGCTTGGTGATCATCTGGAGCAGCCAGCTCACCACGCCGCCCATAAAGATGGGGGCGGTTGTAGCAATCGGCAAATACGAACCGACCGCGAAAGCCAGCGAGCGTACGCCGCAGAGCTCCATGACCACGACGATGAACACGCCGAGCAGCACCAGCCCCCACGGCAGGCTGCGGCGCAGGATCCCATTGATGACGGTACTCATCAGCACGGCCTGGGGCGCGGGAAGCCGTTCGGAACCGATGCCCACGCGCTCCTGGAAGTCAATCCGCTTGTCGGCGGGATCGTAGTAGTAACGGCCGTCCGGGACGGCGTGTGAACCGATGACGTTGATCACCTGATAGCTTTTCCCGTTCTGTGAAGCCTCGCCCACCACGCGCATCTCCGCCGTCATCTCGACGTTCTGCAGGGCGAACGGCTCGACCCGCGTGTAAGCCCGATTGAGCAGCACCAAAGTGAATCCGATCACAAGGACGGAGGTGAGCGCGCCGACGATCATGGCGATTTCCGCGCGCTGGGGAGTCGCGCCCACCAGGAAGCCTGACTTCAGTGATTGCGATGTCGCTCCACCCACTGCCGCGGCGATGCACACGATGCCACCGATGGAGATCGCCACGGCAGGGTAGGCGCCCGTTGTCCAGCCTGCGGCAACAAAGAGCAGAGCCGTCAGCATCAGGGTCGCGATGGTCATGCCCGAAATCGGATTGGCGGATGCTCCGATAAGCCCCACGATGCGCGCCGACACCGTCACAAAAAGGAAACCAAAAACCACGACCAGGATGGACGCCACCAGGTTTCCGCTGACGCCGGGATTGATCCGAAAAGCGAGCACTGCCCACACGATCAGGATCATCGCCAGCGAGCCGCCGAAGACCACCGTGCCCGGGAGTTCCCTTTCCGTGCGGATTGCCTCGACGGGCTCCGCCCCGCCTTTGCCCTTTCTCAACTGTTGGACGGTGGAACGCAACGCGCGGACGATAGTAGGCAGGGTGCGCCCCAAAGTGAAAAGCCCCGCCGTGGCCACGGCGCCGGCGCCAATCGGCCGGATGTAGGCGCGCCAGATGGCGAAGGAATCCATGTCGCGGATCAGGACGGTGCCGGGGAAGATCGGCTCCCCCACCCCAGCTCCGAAGAACTTGATCATGGGAATGGTGACCAGCCAGGAGAGCACCCCGCCGGCAAAGATCATTCCCGCCGTGCGCGCCCCTATGATGTAACCCACGCCGAGGTATTCCGGTGTGACGTCCGCCGCCAGGGTGGCCCCGGGATACCAGCCCGGCTGGTAGATCGGTCGTGGCCGCCAGAACAACAGAGCTTCATTCAGACACTTGTAAACAAACCCGAGGCCGAAACCAGCAAAGACTTTTCCGGCAAAGCTGCCGCCTTTCTCGCCAGCGATGAGCACATCCGCGCATGCGGTTCCTTCGGGATAGGTCAGCGCGCCGTGCTCCACCACGTTCAACTGGTATCGCAAGGGAATCATGAAAAGGACGCCGAGCACGCTTCCGACAAGCGCCAGCAGCAAAACGCGCGGGATATCCGAAACCCCGAGCGAATAGCCGAGGAAGATCAGCGCGGGCAAGGTGAAAACCACACCGGCCGCGATGGATTCGCCCGCGGAGCCCGCCGTCTGCACGATATTGTTTTCGAGGATAGTTGATCGCCCCAGCCACTTGAAGATGCTGATGGAAAGCACCGCGACGGGGATTGAGGCGCTCACCGTCAGCCCGGCTCGCAGCGCCAAGTAAACAGTGACCGCACCGAAGACGATTCCCAGCAGAGCGCCCAGGATGACCGCGCGCGCTGTGAATTCGGGAATAACGGCGTCTGCCGCAACGTAAGGTCGAAAAGGTGTAGGTTCAGGTTTTTTCACTGGTTCAGTGGCCATAGTCTTTGTCCCTCGACGTTGCTAAGCGTTGAGGTTCCATCGTTCCGTAATATTGATTTCACTCCGGCGAATATTCAAAGCTCGAGGAAACGCGGGCGTGAGGGTCGACGGCCCACAATCATCCACCCAGTCTGGCACGTACCTTCTCATTCACGCGCTTGCCATCAACATTCTTGCCTGCCAGCTTCGCTATGGCCGCCTTCATGGCCTTGCCGAGATCCTTGCTCGTGCTGGCGCCGGTCTCGGCGATGGCGGCGGCAACGGCCGCATCGACTTCCTCCTCACTCGCCGCGGCGGGGAGATAGCCTTCGACAATCTTGATCTCGGCCTCTTCCTTGTCCGCCAGGTCGTCTCTTCGGCCTCTACGGAAGGCCTCGGCAGACTCATGGCGCTGCTTGACGAGAGTCCGCAGGACGGCCAGCGCCTCCGGATCATCGAGAACTTTGCCCAGCTCGACCTTCTTGTTCATCAGAGCGGCTTTCATCATGCGCAGCACGGAAAGCTTGAGTGCCTCCTGCGCCTTGAGGGCTGCCACCAGATCCTTGTCAACTCTCTCAACGATAGACATAGTGACTCTTCCTTACGAAATTTCCACGCGACTATACCACAAAGACCACGCCCTGAAACTGGGCTTCGCGCGGGGAGGACCGAAAGGCCAAGCGCTGTCTCCAGGGCGCTTTGGGAGGGTTCAGTGCGCGGATGCGACTTGGGCAGAAGTGCAGGAAGGCTGGGCGAATCATCGATCCTGGTCGCCGAGAAGATCCCGCCACAAGTGGCAGGGCTGATCCCGCCGGGTTCCGCGAATTCCCCGCTCTGCTCGAGCAATCTGCGACGCACCTTGACACACCAGCAATCCGGCTGCTAGTGTCGTTACGGGTAAGGCAAAACTTGGCGGAGTATCCTGGTCCATGAAGTTTCAAACGATTTTGATGGCGATCACTCTCGGAACTATGTGGCTGGCCGCTCCGGCGGCAGCGCAGCAGGATAAGGAGCCCCCCAAGGCGTCCAACGCGCGTTTTGGGGATCCCACTTCCACGGCCCGCATGTATCAGGGTTTTCTTTACGGAGTTGTCAAGAAGCTGAACGAGAAGGAAATGGTTCTGACGAAGACCAAGTTCGGCACGGACCAGACCTTCAAATTCGAAAAGAAAACCAAGTTCATCCGGGACGGCAAAACTAGTTCGCTCGACCAGTTCAAAGTGGGCGACGAAGTTTGGGTGGACGTTCAAAAGGAAAAGAAAACGGGCGCCCTGATCGCGAAGAAAGTCGTCACCGGCGCGGACGTCACGGCGCTGCCGTGAAAGGCCCCGGATGCCTTTCGGCTCGGGCTGGAACGCGCTGGGACTGCGCCGGCCTGAAGGAACATACACCCTTCCGCAGTCACTGACGTCCCCTTGAAGAAAGCCATACTGATCTACAATCCGATTGCCGGGCGGCATCCTGCGAAGCGGGAGCGAGAAGTCCGGCAGGCCTCCGCCATCCTGCGCGACGCGGGGATTGAAGTCGAACTGGCTTCCACCACACGGCCCGGCATGGCACAGAACTTGGCGCACACCGCGGCCACCCGCGGCGTGGACCTTGTGCTTGTCTGTGGCGGCGATGGCACCCTCAACGAGGTCATCAATGGCCTCGCGCCGAGTCAGATTCCCCTGGGCATTCTTCCCGGCGGCACCGCGAACATACTCGCCAGGGAATTACGGCTTCCTCACAGTCCCCTACGCGCGGCCCGGCAGCTTGCGCACTGGTCACCGCGGCGCATTGCCCTGGGGCGGGCTTGGTGGAGTGGTGCGCAGTCTCGGGAGGAGGGCAGCAATTCCTCGACGGATGCGCTCTGCCGGTATTACGCCAGCGTAGCGGGAATCGGCTTTGATGCACACATCGTCTACAAGCTCTCTTCCCAACTCAAGCTCGGTTTTGGCGTGGCCGGCTATGTGATGGAAGCCCTCCGCCAGCTCCTGCGCTACTCCTTCCCGACGTTTTCCTGCCGGCTGGACGCGCACGTGCGCCAGGGCACTTTCGCGGTCGTTCATCGCACCCGGCTCTATGCCGGCTGGCTGCATCTGGCGCCCAGCGCAGATCTCTTTGCGCCGCGCTTCGCCGTGTGTTCGTTCTCGAGCCGCAGCCGCGCGCGGTATCTGCTTTACGCCTTGGCCGTGCTGGCACGGCAGCACTTGCGCCTGAGTGATGTCGAGCTCCACCAAAGCGCTCAGGTGGTCTGTACTCCCGGTGACAGCTCCACGACTGTTCGCTTCGAGCTTGATGGTGAACCGGTAGGTGCGCTGCCCGTCAGGTTTGAAATTGTACCGGACGCGCTTACCGTCCTTGTGCCGTAACGCGAAGTTCGAGATCGATTCTGCAAACTCGCCAGACGTAATGTAGAATCCGCCTTTTCTATTGGGGCGGGCGCAAACGTGGATAACCTGACTCACACGCTGACCGCGATCGCCATCAGCCATACGGGACTCAACCGGAAGACACGTTTTGCCACGCTCACGGTGATATTGGGCGCCAACGCCCCAGATATCGATCTGGTGGCGCGACTCAAAGATAGTGCGACTTACCTGAAATACCATCGAGGTATCACACATTCTCTCCTGGGCATCATGGTTTTAGCCATTATCCTATCGGGGGTAATGTATTGGATTGGAAAGAGGGTTCGTCCCAAGCCCAACCTTTCCCTGAATGGCCGGTGGCTGGTGCTGGCAGCGTTCCTGGGAACCGCCAGCCACCTGCTGCTCGACTTCACCAACTCGTATGGCGTCCGCCCCTTCCTGCCCTTCAGTGCAAGCTGGTACGCGTGGGATATCATGTTCATCTTCGATCCGCTCCTGCTCGTTTTGCTGGCCCTGGGGATGGGAGTACCCTGGGTACTGCGGCTGGTTTCAGAAGAAGTCGGCGCACGTAAGCCGCGCCTGATGCGTGGCGCGATCTTCGCCCTCTGTGCGATGACGCTGTTGTGGGGGGTGCGCGACGTTGCCCACCGGCGCGCGCTGAGCATTCTTGACAGCCGCACGTATATCGATCAGAACCCGCAGAGGTTCGGAGCTTTCCCATCTCCAGGGAATCCTTTCGCATGGACAGGTGTGGCCGAAACCGAGACGTCCTTCTTCGTCTTGCGTGTGAACGCATTGGATCCGGATAACCCTCCGGAAACAGTCCGGACCTTCAACAAGCCGGAGCCGTCGCCGGCGCTCGAAGCTGCCATGCAGACTCGCACCGGCCGCATCTTTATGGACTTTGCCCGTTTCCCCTGGGGAAAGGTCGATGAGCGTGACGAGGGGTTTCTGGTGAGCTTGCGTGATTTGAGGTTTTATCGCGGCTCTGCGCAGTCCCGGAATTTCCTCGCGCAAATCGAGCTGGACAAAAAGTTGCGGACCTGCTCGGAATCCTTCCGCTTCACCGCGCCAGTGCGGCCAGGCGAGGATTGAATCCCGCCGCGATATATTTCTGCTATGCAGCCTAAGGTGGGTTCCCGCCGAACCGGCGCTTCCACCACCTGTAAAGCAGAGCCACCCCAATCACGATGACCACGGCGGCCAGGGACGCCCAGCCCAAATTGTGACGCAAGTAATCCTGCGCCCGAACGCCGTAGTGCGCGCCCAGCCACGCCTCCGCGGCGAATCTCAGGCCGCGGCCCACCAGCAGCGCCAGCCCGAAATTCAGCGCGTTGACACGCAGCAAACCGGCGGTCAGGATGAACACTTTCAGCGGCGCCGGCGGAGGCAGTAACGACACCACCAGAATGGCCACGAAATCGTTTCGTTTCAGCCAGCCTTGGGCGTGGGTAACGGCCTGCGGCGTAGTCTTGCGCCAGAAGAAGGTTCCACCCCTGCGGGCAATTCCGTAAAGAAGATACGCCCCGCAGATCGAGCCCAGCGTGCTCTGCAGCCCATAGAAAGGCCAACGGGCAGGCTGCTTGCTGGCCATCACCATGACGGCCAAATCATTCACGACCGGAAACGGAATGAACGAAGAGTCCAGGAACGACATCGCGAACAGTCCCCAACCCCCGTAGAGGACCAGCGCTTGGCCAAGTTTCGTGGAGAGAGACTTCAGCATGCTTGCCAGCTCGCACCCCGCGTTGAGGACCGCTCATTCTATGCGGTCGCATCGAACAACGCAACGCGCGAACGCACCTCCGCGCCTCAGCGCGAGCGACTGCAGGTCCCGACTGCAGGTCCAACTGCAGTTCCAACTGCAGCTCCCGATTGACACAGCAGCCGAGGAGTGTTATAGGACGCATCCGCGACGTTGGCAGCGCTGGGTGCCGACGAATCGCTGGCGAGGAAGGTTGCTTCCCATTCCTCTTGCGAGGAGGTCCCCATGGAAGTCTTTGACAGGCTCAATCAGCAGACGCTCGACCATCGCGACCGACAGTTGTCCGTGCTGGCGCTCGCGATGATCGCCATCCTGGGAGGCGGCGTGGCCTTGCTGATGTATCCCGCGGTCTTCGGCAAGACCGCAGGGACGGTGGCGCCGCTCTCGCGCACTCTGTTCTTTGGCTTTTGCGCGCTGTGTGTCCTCATGGTGGCTTATCTGGTGAACCGGCAGTACGTGGTCCAACGGCTCCGCACCAGACTGCTCGAGGAAAGGGAACAGATGGCGCACCTCCAGGAGCGGTCAAGCGCCGAGCTGCTGGGGACCTTGTTGGGATTCAGCCATTTTCAGGATCGCCTTGCCATGGACTTTCGCCGTAGCACTCAGACGCACGAGCCGCTCTGTCTCATCCTCGTGCGCCTGAACCCTTCGAAGCCGTTCGCCCAAGGCCCACAGGCCCAGGTGGCCCTCGGCGACGCCGCCAAGGTTCTCAGCCGGAAACTGCGCACGGAAGACTCCCTCTACCGTCTCTCTCCCGACGTTTTCGCTATCGTCCTGCCCAACACCAGCCAAGCGGTGGCCCAGCAAGCTGCCGACCGGCTTTCCGAAGGCCTTACCGGCGCTTCCGGCGCCAGCAACCGCTTCACGGCGGAAATTCAGGTGGTGAACTACCCCGAGGACGTCACCTCAGCTTCCGAGATGGAACGCCACGCCGCCGCCCTGATCGAGCAGAATTGAACGGCGGCAGAGCCGCCCGTCCCCGCGCGCCCTACCGGCCTCTGTGCTGCACGCCCACCAGGTTTTGCACAGGGTCAACAAGGGGGGAGCAGCGGGATCATGCCGGCGCAGAACCGAGCGGCCGCGCTACTTAGGTGCTTTTTCACTTTCGCCTACCATGGGAACAAAACGCACCGGCAGCAGGTTCTCGCGCTCGAGCCCTTTCGGGGCGCGGCGAATGCGGATCAAATCCTGCTCGTAGCGGCCGACTGGAACCACCATGCGACCTCCTACGCGGAGTTGTTCGAGGAGGGCGGGCGGCACGTCCTCCGGCGCAGCCGTCACGATGATGGCGTCGAAGGGCGCCGCTTCCGGCCAGCCGCGATAGCCATTGCCGATCCGAACCCGCACGTTGTTATAGCCCATTTCCTTCAGCCTCGCCTCCGCCTCCTTGCCCAGCCGCTCCACGATCTCGATCGAATAAACCTCGCGCACCAGTAGCGACAACACCGCCGCCTGGTAGCCTGAACCCGTGCCAATCTCGAGCACGCGATCCTGCGGTTTCAATTCCAGGGCCTCCGTCATGAAGGCCACCACATAGGGCTGAGAGATGGTTTGGCCAAGGCCTATGGGCAGAGGCGTGTCCTGGTAAGCAGACGGCTGCATTTCCGGCGGCACGAACCGGTGACGCGGGATCTTTCGCAAGGCCTCCAGCAGGCGCGGGTCTCGAATCCCGCGGGCAATGATCTGCTCTTGCACCATTCGCTCCCGCGCCTCGCGAGTCGCCGGTGACTCTGCGGATTCTGCAGGGGAACGCGCGGGCCTCAGCTCCGACCCGCCAAGCGGCGGGAAAGGAAAGCTGCAAAGGAGCAGGAAGACGATCAGCAAGAACGACGCAAGCCTTGGCGACATCTTGCTGCGGCGGGGAGCCATGGCGGCCTCCACGCGCATGTTACCACCCGCAAGCAGGAAAGGAGCGGCATTTCGCAAGAAACCAGGCCGTCATCTACCCCGCACTACGCAGCTGTGTTGTGTGAAGGTCGCCTAAAGCGCGTGTACATGCCGCGCAGGGCCTTTGCCACGGCGGCGTCCGCGCGGGCCGGCAGAAAGGCCTCCGCGAAAGTCCTGCCGCGCGTGATGCCGATCCACACCGTGAGCGCCACCGCCGCCAGCCACACCAAGGCGTTTTGCGGGGAGACCAGCGGCCAGCCATAGGGTGTGTAATATTCATGCCGGTTGAAGGGAAAAAAGTAGACAACCGGCCAGTCGCGGCCGCTGCCCATGAGATCGCACACCAGGTGAACGTGGAAGGCGAGCAGCGAGAGCAGTAGAACTTTCCAGCGCTCGCGAGCGCAGGCAGTCCATATCACGGTTCCGACGACCGCGGCTACCACACTGTGCGTCAGCACGCGGTGATACTCACTGTACGTTGCCGCTCCGCCCAGAAGGGAGAGCGCGTCCAGGTCCGGCGCCACACCCGCCCAGGTCACCAGGCGACGATCGTGGCGCTCCGGCAGACGGTGACCAATCAGCCAGGAAATCGCCAAGTGAATCGGAACCTGCATGAAAGCCTCCGAGTCTTTAACGCTGTGAGAACCTTTGAAAGCCGTGCTGCAAATTGCCGGAGCCCCTAACAAGCAGCGATTGTAACCCACCGGCCACGTTGGCGGAACACGCTGATCACGAGAGCCAGCCCGGGGCACTGATGCCTGCTGCTCTTGACTATCCCCGCACCGAGGGTTACTCTCAAGTCGGGCTAGTCCACCCGAACTTCGCGAGCGAAGGTCCGAAGGGTGGCCGCGAACATACTCGAACCTGTTTCACTTCTCAAGCTCGCGGCAGGTTAACCGGGAGGTACGCCATGCTTTCTGTTCGCCTGGTGCAGATGATCGAAGACCACGCGGACGAGTTGACCCAGGGACTGATTTCGAGTCTTCAGAGCAATCCGCGAACCCCTCATTACCATAATCTAACTTACGAAGAGTTGCATTATCGGACCTACTCTGTTTATCGGAATCTCGGCCATTGGCTTAGCCACAAGAGTGAGGAACCCATTGAGGCCAGCTACACCGACCTGGCGAAGCGGCGCTTCGCGGAAGGCGTCCCCCTCGAGGAAGTCGTGTTTGCGCTGATCTCCACCAAGAATCACCTGGACGACTACGTCCGCTCCATGGGCCTCATGGATTCCGCCGTGGAGTTACATCAGGAAAGGGAACTCAAACGCCTGGTCGGAAACTTTTTCGACAAAGCGATCTACTATACGGTTAGGGCGTATGAGCACCAAGCGGCTTCCTCGCACGCGAAGAGCGCTATGAAGTCCGCGGTTTGATCGCAGCCGCGCGCCCTCTGCAACGGGAAATCTCGGCAGGTGGCCGTGCCGCCCGGGGGTACAGCGAGGGGAAGAAGCCGCCGTCACCCGCGCTCGATCCTGTAGTCAGTGTGCCACGGTGGCCCTCGTCCAGGGGTCGTTTGCGGAAAGGTGCAGCGTGACGCGCTCGCCCGCTTTTAGTTTATTCGTGATACCCACAATCACGAGAGGCTCGGCGCCTAGGACCTCCTTGACGCCCACTACCTGGTAGCGTCCTGCGGCCGGGAGGTTTTCAAACCTATAAAACCCTTCACGATCCGTCTCGGTGCTTGCCACAGAGGGTAGCTTGGGTACGAGGGCCACAGCCTCCGCGAGGCTTTGAGCGCAGGTGTTATAAGCCCTCAGGGGATCCGCCGTGGGTTGGGCAACGGCGCGTCGGCAACGCTGCTGCAGATCCTGGAGCGGCTGGCTGTCTTCAACTCTGAGCACGTAGAGTTTGAGCTTCGACACCGCGTTGGATTGTAGCTTCCGCCCGACCACCTCGTCGACTGTAATGCGGCCTGCGATCCCCGCAGGCGCCACGTTTGTGGTTGTCCGCAAAGCCTGGCCGGCCCACGAGTATGCACAGGAAAACAGAACGGCACAGCTTATCGAGGTGATTTCTTTCCGCATGCTGCACCTCCGACCCAAGGTCGACTCAGCCGGGATTTCCCGAATGCAGCACCCTCGGTCGCCCAGGGGGGGCGGGCAGCCGGTCTTGTGCGCCGGTCCGGCGTCCGCCGCACCGGGATGTTTTAGTTAAACTTGACCAGAAGATACCACGGATAGTTTGAATGTCAATAGATACTTCATATATGCATTCTAATTACCTAGGCCCGACGGGACATCTACCCAGGAACGCCGTCACCGCATTGGCATAGCTCTCAACTCCGTTGGCGCTGGGTACGAACTGCAGCAACAACTCTTCAAGGGCGAGGACGCAAAAGAGGGCTGTTGTACCTCGATGATAATGTCCCCTTTTGTCCTCGATAGAAATGTCCCCTAAGGTGATCTCCGGAAGGAGGTCAGATTGGGGCGAACCGAGATGAGCAAGAGGGAGTTGGCAGGGGTCGAGGTGCTGGCGCGGAGCCGAGATCTGCGGGTGGTGGATGCGGCCTGCTTGCTGCGCGTGAGCTATCGGCGCACCAGTGCAGGAACCAGTACTGGTGGCATTTGCGAGACGCGGGCGCTCCCAGGTGCAGTCATTCCCGCCGAAGCGGGAATCTACTCCGCAAGCCATTGGAAATGCAGCGCCCAAGGACTGGATTCCCGCGTTCGCGGGAATGACCAGTGTTTCGAAAGGGATCCCATTCCACACGACACCAGCACCCAGGAATCAGAATGCGTGAACCTCCCGTGGTAGAATGCTGACACATCCTCTTAGTGATTCCCGCTTTCGGGAGGTGCCGATGCGGCGTCGACCGGCCGTGACCATCCTAACCCTCATCATAGCAGTGATTCTGACGCTGCCCGCACTGGCGCAGCAAGAACCTGTAGCGCCGACCGGAACCGGTCCCGGCATGGTCGGGAGGTCGGCACATGCTGATCCCGCGCGCGGGATCAGCGCTACGACAGCGACCTCCACGTCGGCAAAGCCCTTCAGACAAGAGCAGGTGCAAGGCATGGTGCGGGACGGATTCGGAGACGAGTCGGGCGCAAAGCTGATCGAGCAGCGCGGGATTGATTTCGCGCCGGCGGAGGACTTTATGCAAAGCCTCAAGGCCGCAGGCGCGAGCGAGGTATTTCTTAAGGCGCTGCGCGCAGCGAAGCACCCCCACAGCGAAGCAGCAAAGAAACCGCTTGACCAAGTGCAAGTTATTACCCTGCTCGCAGGTCAAATACCGAGTCACCGCGTGGCGATGCTGGTGAAAGAGCACGGCATCGGCTTTGAGCCGACGGATGAGTACCTTCAACAAGTCCGCTTGGCAGGCGGGGAGGACGAGCTAATCAGCGCGCTAGAGCTCGCCAAGGTCACGAGGCAGGAAACTATCTCCAAGGCCGCGTGGGCAAAGCGGCTTGAAGTACTTCGACACCTCGCGAATGGATCGATGTTCTTGCGAAACAAACAATACGCCCACGCCGAGGCTGAGTATCGCGCGGCTATTCGGCTGGACCCTCAAGACCCGCGTTTGCACGCTGCCTTCGGCGCGGCGCTCAGGCAGAAGGGCGATTCGGACGGGGCGATTGCAGAATACCGCGAGGCCCTGCGCTTGAACCCCAATAATGACTTGGCACACTATGGCCTCGGCAATGACTTGGTACACTGTAGCCTCGGCTATGCGCTCGGAACCAAGGGCGACGTTGAGGGAGAGATCGCAGAGTACCGCGAGGCACTGCGCTTGAACCCTCTAAATGACCCAGCCCATGCACAGCTTGGGGCGGTGCTTGTGCAGAAGGGCGATTGGGATGGGGCGATTGCAGAATACCGCGAAGCGCTGCGCTTGAACCCGAAGGCTGACGATGCGCACGAAATTCACGCACTGCTCGGCATGGCTCTTGGGGAGAAGGGCGACTGGGATGGGGCGGTTGCAGAGGAGAGGACGGCGCTTCGCCTGAATCCGAAAAGCGCCAATGCGCACTTCTTCCTCGCCTGCGCGCTTGGGAAGAAGGGTGATTCGGACGGAGAGATCGCAGAATTACGCGAGGTCCTCCGCCTGAACGTCAACGATGCCGCTACCCACCATTCCCTCGGCTGGGCGCTTGAAAACAAGGGCGACTTGGGCGGTGCGATCGCGGAGTATCACGAGGCGCTGCGCCTGAACCCGAATCTTGCAGAGGCGCACAACGACCTCGGCACGGCGCTGGGAAAGAAGGGCGACTGGGACGGTGCGATTGCGGAGTACCGCGGAGCGCTGCGCTTGGATCCCAATTATGCCACGGCGCACTACAACCTCGGCGGCGCGCTCGGACACAAAGGCGACTGGGATGCAATGCTCGCTGAAGAACGCGAGGCGCTGCGTCTGAACCCCAATAATGCCGAGGCCCACCACAACCTCGGCTTGGCGCCGGGAAGCAAGGGCGACCGGGATCGCCAGATCACTGAAGAACGCGAAGCCCTGCGCTTGAACCCGAATCTTGCAGGGGCGCACTCCAGCCTCGGCGCGGCGCTGGGAAACAAGGGCGACTGGGATGGAGAGATCACGGAAGAACGCGAAGCGCTGCGGCTTAATCCCAATGATGACATGGCGCACTTCTGGCTCGGCGGCGGACTCATAATGAAGGGCGACTTGGACGGGGCGATCGCGGAAAACCGTGAGGCGCTGCGCTTGAACCCCAATTTTGATCTGGCGCACAACGGCCTCGGCGTCGCGCTGGAGGAGAAAGGCGATTTACGGGGGGCTTTGGAGCAATACCGCGCGGCCTACATGCTTGACCCTAAGGACGCGACCTATAAGCAGAATTACGAGCGACTATTGCAGGAGCTAAACCGCTAGGACCGCTATCGTTGGCTATGTAAGACACGGCTCTTCGCGCCGGTGCGCTGAGCTTCAGGTCAGCATGCTTGGGCCAGTTCCCGAGTTTTGAAATAAGGTTCGTCGTGCGCACCTGAGCTTGCTACACCGGCCCCTGCAAAGAGCCGAAAAATCGGGTTCGAAAATAGGTCCTGACCTGTGCTCGCGTCGCAACTAACCCTCCGATGTATCCCGAACCGGGGTCCAGTGCTTCCCATCCCGCAGATTCCAAAGCTGCTGATAAAGGCACGACGCTATTGCACCGGTTTCAACACGGTAATAAAATACGCTTACTGTGTCCTCCGGGGGGTCGTCGGAAACTGGTTCACGAAGCCTCTTCAGCATCCTTTTGTCTGGCTACCTGCTGACCGTATTTCTCGCGGTGCCGTACTACAGTTGGCAATACGCCAAAGAGCGCGGATTCATGAGGTGGTTGATACTGGGTGAGATCGAGCCGATAGGAAAGGCACTCGTCTGGCCCTATTATGCTTTCCGGAAGGAGAAAGTTGACCAAGGTACCGTACCATCTCTCTCGAGAAACCAGGTAGAAGAAATGACGATACGGACTTTCGTGAATGCCTTAAATGCTTCTCAGCAGGCCTTGTTCATTCTTAACAAGGCACCGACGGACGTACCTATGGAGAAGGTCCCGGATATAGGCAAGGCAGTGAATTACAGGAGGCAGGCCTTATCATATGCCGACGCCACCGACGAGACCACCTTAGACCAGCTTTATCCGGAACTCGGCACTCATTTCAAGAAAGAGTTTCAGCCCGCTATGCATTACTTTCTTACCAGCTTCCAAAATCGGTCTAACGAAGACCTCCACAAATTCAAACAGCTTGACGACGCCTGGGCCGATTGGTACATGGCCAACCAGAAAGGCATCGAAGATGCGTTCAACACCCCGAGGCGCTGACATCGGGGGGGTTGCCGCGACAATCGGTGCGCAGTCGGGACCTTTCAATGACCACAGCGGAGGTCGAGGCGCCGGAGCGCGCGGTAGCTAGCGACCGAAAGTTGTGACTAGGGCGCCGACTGTCGGAGGAAACTATGACCACCAGGAATCCCGGTTTTGAGGAATTCCTCACAAAGCTGAAAGAGGCGACGGGGCAGATCGAGGATCGTTATTTCCAAGTTCAGACTGCCTCCGAGACCGGTCCTTCGGTTGTGCACAGGGAGCGGGTCTACTGTTATGAACTGTACCACCAACTTAGAAACGCTATTCGGGTGAGTCCGTACACCCTCATGGGCGAGCTCGACAAGCGTGCCAACGAGATTATTGCTTCTGCCGTCGGCAAAAAAGTTCCCGACTTTGTGTTTCACGTTCCGGGAAGCATGGAGGCGAACTTGGCGGTGATGGAAGTAAAGCATATCGATAATAACCGCACAGATGATATCCACGCAGATTGCGAGAAACTTCGAAAATTCGTTGATGAGAAGGGCGGCAAGTACGAGGGCGCGATATATCTCGTGTTCGGCACCGGCGAAGGGCAAATCGCGAGCTTTCGTAAGATTGCCACGCAGAAATTAACCGGGCTGACGAAGGGAATCTTCGTCTTACTATGGCACAAGCGCGCGGGCGAACGTGCCGAAGAGGTCTGGCGCCTCAGGTTCACTGGCGGCCACGTGACCCCTCTCACCTGACCACCTCCCACTTCTCGATGCCGAAGGCAGCGGGTAGCCAGCGGTCACTGCTTTTGTGACCGTGGACTTTTCCTTCCAAGACGAACCCACGGTCAATTCCAAAGACGACTTGACCGTGGCTACCTCCGGGTCACACAACCTCAGGCACCGTTCGAACCGCAATCTCCGCGTTCCTAACTTCCCACTTTGCGCAACTCGATCACCAAGTGTAAGGCGTCGTTAGAGTAGGGGTAGAGCTTGCCCCACCCTTCTTGGTTCGGCGGCAATGTACACGGAGGGGACGGCAAGCCGTCCCCCTACTGCGAAAGGCCTTGCGGACATCGGGGTTCATGAGCGGGTAGCCACCGTCAGCGCTCTCGTGACCGTGGGCTTTTCCCTCGATGACGAACCCGGAGCCAATTCCAGCCGCTTGAGCTCGATGCGGTCGGCCTGAACCTTTGTAAGGTCGTAGTGCGCCTGCTGCGTAAGCCAGCTTTCGGCACTGCCTCCGAAAACCTTAGACAGCCTCACGGCCATTTCGGGAGAAATCCCGCGCTTCTCGTTCACTAGTTCCGACAGGGTAGTGCGCGTGACTCCCAGCGCGGCGGCGGCGGCCGTGATCGTCAAGCCCAAAGGCTCAATACACTGGCGCAACACAAAGCCGCCCGGGTGGGGTGGACTCTTCATCGGCATGGTTCCAGTCTCCTTTCAGTGGTAATCGACATAATCAACATCCAGCACGTCGCGGTCGGCAAAGCGAAAGATCACCCGCCAGTTGGCGCGAACCGTCACCGCCCAAAAGCCCTTGGACTCGCCCTTAAGCGGATGCAGCCGGAACCCCGGCACGTCCATATCCGCAACCGTACCGGCAGCATCCAGCCGCGCGAGTCGTCGTCTTCGTAAAGGCGTTTCAGTCCTTTGTGGGAGATCGACCGGATCATGGCTGCACTGTAACGCGTCACGTAACGCATGTCAATAGGAAGAGACGGCGCGGCGGGACGTAGTTCGGACAATTAGATACCCCTCCTTCACGATTTTTCCTACCGGTAGCCTAAATCCTGTATTGAGGAGTTGACATTACGCCTGCTATTAATGCTAACCTAGGATGCAGCGAGTGGTGTGTTTGTGAGGTCGCACGCTACCGTTCAAGTGAAAACGCCGCTGCTCGTTGCGCCCTATAGGGCCCGCCACCGAAACGCCGATTCGTGAGGTTACGATGTCCCTGGTAAAAAGCCCGCGAGTGACGGAGAAAAAGTTGGCCGCGCATCAGTTGAACGGCCGCAGGTCGCGGGGGGTCCGGCGACGCCCGAGGGCAGGGAGCGCATACGCGCCGCCCACGCGGCAAAGCCTCCGTGTCCTCCCTGGACAGCAGAACCTTAACACGGAGACCGCAGAGCGCTCCGTGCCCTCCGTGTTGAAGGTTTTAAGACACAGAGAGCACGGAGAGGATGGAAGATTCCAACTTTCGGCAAGTCTGGCGGGTCACCAACCTGCTCCTGAAGATTAAACGGCACGCGCGGGAGGAGGAAGCCTTGGAAAAACCCTCGCGATCCTTGAATGTTAATGAAAACACAGCCGGTTAGCTAAGAATCAGGTGAATTGTGATGGCCGTAGCAAAGAACCAAGTACTTGAAAATATGGCAGTTAGAAAACATGCTCATAGGCTAGGCCGGGAAAAGGAAAAAGGATGTTAAAATGAAGGTATAACCTTGAATGTTGCTGAAAATAAACGAGATACAAAATTGACTTGGCGCAAAGTCACTGCGAACCTTGAATGTTGAAGGAAAATAAACCACTTATCGGCGCGAACCTTGAATGTTATTGAAAGGAAAGGCGGTTAGTGCGCTGTTTTCAGCCAAGGGGACACTTTTAATGAAGTAAGAAAGGGGACATTTCTGAAGAGCTTCGACAGGACGCAAAAGAGGGCTTGACTGCTCACGTCGGGAAGTGTAAACGGAATCTCAAGGCAAAGTGAGAATATCGGGTCATTGTGCCATCGGGCCATCGCGCCCTTTAATCGGGAAGAAAAATGGCGCGGTGATTCAATGACCCGATGAATCAATCATGAGGATTGCCCTCTCAGTTTCGGAGAAGGAAAAAACCAGAGGCTCGGAATCACCTTATTACCAGGCCCTCCTGGCGGTGGGCGTGCAGGCGAACGAAATTGAATTGGTTTCGGCTTCTGCCGCGCACCGCGTACGCGCCGAAGATTACGACGGCATTTTGTTTGCCGGAGGGGATGACGTGGATCCGTCCTTTTACGGCGAGGTGAGGCGATACGAGAGCGTTCATGGCGACCGCGCTCGCGACGAATTCGAATTCGGGCTGCTCGATCGCGCCTTGACGCACCGTCTCCCCGTTCTCGGCATTTGCCGCGGTATACAGATGATCAACGTGAGGTTCGGCGGCACGCTCTATCAGGACATGAACCAGGACGTTGCGCCGCACTGTGAACATCGGCAGACCGATGAAGGCAAGACGCGTCAGGAGCCGACACACACCGTTCTGGTGACAGACCCCGAATCGAATCTGGGGGCGATGGTTCAGGGGACTTGCCCCGTCAACAGCCTGCATCACCAGGCTGTCAAGCGCCTGGGGCGCGGGCTGAAGGTGACGGCACGCTCGGAGGACGGCTTTGTCGAAGCCGTGGAATCCGCCGCGGACTATCCCTTCCTCGTGGCTGTACAGTGGCATCCGGAGGAGATGGTTGACCACTCCGCGCAGCAGCGCGGAATCTTCGTGCAGTTTGTAGCCAAGTGCCGGCAACGGAGCAGCGCGACATGCCAGCCACGTATGGGACAGAAGAGATCGAGAAGGTCAAGGCGGCCTGGATTGCCGCCGTGAGGGCCGGAGATGTAGGTCGTCTGCTGGGCCTGGTCACGGATGACGTGGTGGCGATGCATCCTAACGGCAAGACGACGCAGGGAAAGCAGGAACTCGCCGATGACTTCCGCCGGTTCTTTGCGAAATTCCGGATGGACCAGACTGCGACCTCCGAAGAAACCGTCGTGGCCGGCGAATGGGCCTTTGACAGAGCTTGCGTGAGCACGAAAGTGACGCCGATTGCAGGCGGTGAGCCGTCGCAGGTCAACTCGGAGGTCATCGTGATCCTGCGACGCGACGCCGATGGCTTCTGGAAGCTCGCGCGTTCGATAGCGGTCATCCGTTAGCGCGGAAGGACCCTCGGATCTTAATCCCGAAGAACGTTCCGAGCACGTTGGCCATCACGACACGAGGCGCTGAAAAGGGCCGGACGCGACGCCCCCTCCGCCTGGCCGCGCACTTGTTCCTAGCCAAACGCGCCGCTGCGGGCTATGCTTAGGCCTTCGTCCAAAGCCCCAAGGAGCAAGGGACCATGCCGACCAAGATTCAATTCGTGAAAGGCGACATCACGGAAATGACCGTTGACGCGGTTGTCAACCCCGCAAACACAGACCTCGCGTTGGACGCAGGCGTGGCAGGTGTCATTCGACAGAAGGGCGGGGAGCGCATCCAGGAGGCGTGTGAGCGCTTGGCGCCGATCCGCCTTGGCGAGGCGGCAGTTACCACGGGTGGAAACCTGAGGGCTTATTATGTGATCCATGCAGCGAGCATGCGTCCGGGCGAAAAGGCCACCGCGGAATCGATTCGCCTCGCCACCCACGCCAGCCTGATGCGGGCGGAAGAGAAAGCGATCCGCAGCATCGCTTTTCCTGCGATCGGAACGGGTGTGGCGGGCTTCTCGATGGAGGAATGCGCGCCGATCATGCTGAAGGTCGTGCTCGACCACACGAATGTGCGCACCAGCCTGGAGAAAATTCACTTCGTGCTGTTCGACGATGCAGCGCTCAGGGTGTTTGAAGAAACCTACCAGAAGCTGACCGCCCGGCCGACCGCGAAGACCACGTGAAAGAAGTCAGGAGCTAGATACAAATGGTAATTGGTAAATAGTGAATGGGCAGAGGATGTGTTTGCAATTTGTCATTCACTATTCACCATTCCTCGTGCTGGCGCCTGACTCCCGAGTTCTGCTTGAGCGACACACCTCTCGAAGGGCTGCTTCTCGATACCCTGCGGCGCACCGGCGCAATCACCTTTGAGCGCTACATGGCGCTGTGTCTCTATCATCCGGAATTGGGTTACTACACCCAAGGTCGCGAGCGCGCCGGCGCCGAGGGCGACTACTTCACAAGTTCCGACCTGCATCCGGTTTTTGCACGACTGCTGGCGCGCCAGGCCGCCGAGATGTGGGCTTGCATGGGATGCCCGCAGCACTTCACCTGGGTGGAGATGGGTGCGGGGCGCGGGCTCTTCGCGTGCGATTTTCTGAGTTGGGCCAAGCGCGCGCTGCCGGAATTTGCCGCAACCCTCGATTACGTCGCCATCGAGCCGGGCCCGCGCGAGCGCCAGCGCATTCAAGTGCGGCTGGCAAGGTTGGGACTCGAGCGCGAGGTCCGGCTGCTGACGAATCTCGAAGAACTCGCGCCCACCGCGGGGTGTTTTTTCTCGAACGAACTCGTCGACGCTTTTCCGGTCAGCGTGGTCACACGCGCGGGTGGACACCTCAAGGAAATCTACGTCACCGCTGAAGGCGGAGGCTTGCGCGAGGAGCATGGCCCCCTCAGCGACCCGTCCATTGCTGCATACGTCGCTCGGTACGCGAACCAGCTCGAGGAGGACCATCGCGTCGAGGTGAACCGGCCGGCTATGGATTGGATTCGCGCCGTTGCCGCAAAGCTGACGCGAGGTTTTGTGGTCACCGTCGATTACGGCGACACCGCGGAACGTCTCTACACAGCGGAACGCCCACGCGGAACGTTGCTGGCTTATCGAGGTCACACTGCATCGGAGGATTTCTTCGGCACGCCAGGCGAAAGCGATTTGACCGCGCACGTGAACTTCAGCGCGCTGGTCGATGCAGGAAGAGCCGCCGGGCTCGACCTGACGGGGTTCACAACGCAGGAGAGATTCCTGCTGGGGCTCGGCGAGGCCAACGAGTTCGCGGACGTTTACGACCCGGGTCAAACGGAACTCGAGAAGCTGCAGGCCCGGCTGAAGCTGAAGCGGTTGATTTCCCCGGCAGGGATGGGAAACGTCTTCAAGGTGCTGATTCAGCACCGCGGTGTTTCAAAGCCGCAACCTACGGGGTTGAAGTACGCACGCAGCGAGGCCGGCTGAGCATACAGGCAGCTTTCTAATTCCGCCGCTTTAGCTGTGGCTCTTGTTGTTCTTGCTGTGGCGGCGGCTGTGGCTGTGCCTGGGTCTGCGGCTGCTGTTCTTGCTGTTGCTGCTGCGCCGAGTAGGCCTTCTGGACATAGCGGTTGGCCTCGTCGAGCGCTCCCTGGGTGTTGTCGTTGGTCTGCAGCGCGCGTTGATATTCGTTGAGCGCGCGGTCGCGCTGGCCAGTCACGTCGAAGATCTTACCCAATTCCAGATGCGTCCATACCTCGATCCACTTGGGATCCAAATCGCCATCCAGCGCGCGCCGGAATTCCTCCATGGCGGCATTATAATTGCGCAACTTGAAAAACACCTCACCGAGGCGGTAGTGGGCCAGTGAGCTGTTCTTATTGAGGTCCAGCACGGCCTGATATTGCTTGATGGCTTCCAGATATGCCTGCTGTTGGACGAGTTGATCGGCCCGTGCCAGCTCGACCTGATACTTGGTCTTGTCGTCGTACTTCAGGAGGCGGCTGGCCGGGTCGACCAGGACGCGAACGGGCTTGGTGCGCGCCTCGATGGTGAAGTCCGCCGTTGTCCCCACCATCTCGACTCGTTGGTTAACGGGTTTGGAGCCCTGGCATATGACCCGGACCTCGACCGGCATCCGGAAGATATCCAGGTCTTGTTGAATCTTTCCTACCACCTGGTACCCCTTTTGGAGTCTGTAGACAGCCCAGGTCCGTTTAAACTGTGGCACACCGGTCGAGCTGACCCATTGCGCGAAGAAGTACGTCAGCTCCTGCTTGGAGACACTCTCCACCAGCCGCTGAAACTGGTCCGTGGAGAGGGATTTCCACGCGTACTGCTGCGTCATCGCCCGCAGCGTCCTGTGAAACGCTTCGTCCCCCACCACCCAGCGGAGCATGTGGAACACCATAGCTCCCTTCTGGAAGACGATCGACTGGTACTCGGGCGTGAACTCGTGCAGTTGTCCGGCCTGCGCGATGGGCGCCACCTCCTCGTGCGTCAGTGCGCCAACCTCAGTCTCCCTCATCAGATCTTCAAAGGCCGCGTCCCCCGCTGCCTGCTGCACGTACATGGCCTCCGAATAGGTGGCCAAACCTTGGTCGAGAAGCGCATCATTAGGGGAAGCGGGACTGACCAAGCATGGCCACCACAAGTGCGAAATCTCGTGCGCCAACAGCCGGTAATTAACCGGGTGCGTGAACGCGCGTGAGGCGAGTGCGACCACACCCGGTGACGTGTACCCACCCACCGTGCCGTTTTCAATCTCCACGAGCGCCAAGTGGGCACGGGGCAGCGGGCCGAACTCATCGCTGTAAAAATCCAGGATCTTGGCCGCCGTGTCTCCATAACTGGCGGCGAGATTCTCGTGGCCGGGCTTGAGGTAGAGGGCGATATCCACCCCTACGGCTGTGGCAGGTTGCACCGAATAGTGCCCCGCAATCACTGTCCCCGGGAATGAGACCTGGTCAAACACATGGGTATAAGTTACCTTCCCCGCTTCGCGCGCGGGCGCAGAGGCTTTCCCGGAAGCGATCACCGTCTCGTCCGACGGGACGGTGATGTTCATCGTAGCGGCAAAACGATTCACGGCATAACCGCTGACGGGGAACCAGCGGCCCGGGTAGAGAAGATAAGAACCCTCGGCGCCCACATACGCCAGCTTCAGGCCTTCCACCGGGCTGCCGGCGTCGGAAGCGAGCGACCCACCGTAGTTCACGCTGATGGAGGCCAGCTTGCCCTCAGGCAACGGGTTCAACAGCGACAAGGTCAGAGCCTGGCCGTCCTGTTTGAAAGTGATCTCCTGGCCCTTGACATCCAGAACCTTCTCGACGCGTAGATTGCTGTGGAGTTCGAACGTCAGCGTAGTGAGATCGGCCTGGGGGAGGACGTCCACGCGCACCTTCGCACTCAGAATGTGTGTGGAAGGAAACAACTCTGCATTGATGATGTAATTGGTGACTTCGAAACGTGGCGCGGGGCCTTGCGCCCGGCCCGACGCCGCGACCATCGCGAAAACCAGACCCAGAAGCCCGGCTTGCAGCAGCCCCCGGCGATGGAAGCATACAGCACCCGAAGACGCAGGCGGACTCACGGATCTGATTCGAGTCATGCTCGGCTCCTCTTGCGGAATCGTCGCGTTGTGCGCTCCGGGCTGGCGTTGCCCTGCCGGGGCAGCGAACCCTGCCATGCCCTGCTTTTTCTCGCGCCACCTCGCCCGCAACGCAATTCAACGTTGTTGACGCGTGACGGGCGCTCCGTATCCCCGCACTATCCTTGACGTAAAGACCGCCTGATGGGTTTCGCCCTCGCGGCCGCTCGGAGGTACAACAATTCGATTGGATTGTTCGACGGTCTTACACGTTGCATCTCGCGAGGATCAAATTGGGCGGGCCGTCGATGCCTCAACCCTCCATCCGGGTTGTCCCGAACGACTGCAGTAAACGCACCACAGCATCGGCGGCACGTTCAATGGCCCCTCCCGGCCCCAACCGCGGCCTCAGGGCCCGGAACCCCTGGATCATGGCCTCGCGCGCTTCCGAATGTTCCAGCAAATATTCTACCCGCGCCGCGACATTGGCGGCACTGAAATCGTGCTGCATCAGTTCTGGCACAATCTCTTTCTTCGCCAGGATGTTCACCATGCTGTAAAAGGGCACGTTCACCAGGAACTTCCCTACGAGCCAAGTGATCGGTGAGACGCGGTACACAACCACCATGGGGCGCTCGCGCAGGGCCGCTTCGAGCGTCGCTGTCCCGCTGGCCACCACGGCCACGTCCGTATGTTGCAGCGCATCGTAGGTGGCGTGCACGGCAGAGCGGACCGTGGCCCGACCCACGTAACACTCCAGCAGGGTCGTTTCAACCCAGGCCGGGTCGATGGTGGGGGCTACGGCCACGATGAACTGTAACTGGTGATGCAGCGTCAGGCGCGTGGCGGCATCCAGCATCACCGGCAGGTTTGCAGTCACTTCCTGTTTCCGGCTACCTGGCAAAAGCGCCACGGTCGGTACGGAGGCATCCAGGTCCACTTTGGCGAAGAACTGCTCGCGGGTCAGGTGCGGCCGTACCATGTCCACCAGCGGATGCCCGACGTACTCCACCGGCACGCCCGCCCTTCGATAGATCTCTTCCTCAAAATCGAAGATAACGATCATCTTCGCGATGCGCGCTTTCAGCTTCTGGACGCGCCGCTTGCGCCACGCCCATACTTGCGGGCTCACGAAGTAAACCACCGGGACTTTGCGTTTCTTGAGTTGTCTCGCCATTCGCAGGTTGAAGTCAGGAAAATCAATCAGGATGGCAAGTTGCGGTTGGCGGTGGTCCACCTCCTCCAACAACCGATGAAAGGCCCGATAGACGCGCGGAATTCCGGAGATGATTTCGGTGATGCCCGCCAGGGAAAGCTGGTGCGCATCCACAACGGTGTCCGCTCCGGCTTGGCGCAGCGCATCGCCACCACACCCGAAAACTTCCAACCCGGCCAGCCGCGCGCGCAGAGCGCGCGCCAGTCCCGCACCATAGATGTCGCCGGAGCGCTCTCCCGCCACGATCATGATGGCAACTTTGGGCATTTCTCTATGCGGCACGGTCAACGTGCCCGGCTCAAGCATACGCTCCGAGAAGCCCTGCAAGGCAAGGGGACACTCTCGCAGTCCGCGGCGACAATCCCCGAAGCGGTCGCATACGCCGCACAGCGTAGTCGATTAGGAGCGCTCTGGCAAGGACTCCGCCCCGAGGGCGGCTCGAGCCACAGGGAACTCCTGGTCCTTGTACTGAAGCTGATAAAGCTTGAAGTAAATCCCACGCTTCTGAAGCAATTCCTGGTGCGTGCCCACCTCGCGCACGTGGCCCTTGTGCATCACGACAATCTTGCTCGCGTTCTGAATCGTTGAGAGCCGGTGCGCGATCACCAGCGAGGTGCGGTTTTCGATCAGGCGCCGCAATCCTTCGCGCAGCAGATGCTCGGTCTCGGGGTCCACGCTCGAGGTAGCTTCGTCCAGGATCAGAATCCGGGGATTGTGCGCGAGAGCGCGCGCAAAGGAGAGCAGTTGCTTCTGACCCACGGAGAGCGTAGCGCCGCGCTCCTTCACGGGTTCGTCAAATCCTGCCGGCAGACTCTCGATAAACTCCAGCAGGTTGACCTGTCGCGCCGCCGCGCGCACCTGCGCGTCGGTGATCCACTCGCTGCCCAGCCGAATGTTGCTCGCGATGGTTCCCGAAAACAGAAAAGGGTCTTGGAGCACGATGCCAAAATTCTTGCGCAGATCACGCAGGCGCACTTCGCGGATGTCGAGGTTGTCGAAGGCGACCCGACCGTCCTGCACGTCGTAGAAGCGCAGCAGCAGGTTGGTGAGCGTCGTCTTGCCGGCGCCCGTGTGGCCCACCACGGCGACCGTCTCGCCAGGCTCAATCGTGAAGCAGACGTTTTCCAAGACCCTGTGGTTGTCCCTGTAAGCGAACCCTACCTGCTGGAATTCCACCTGCCCGCGCGGATGCTCGAGTAGCTTGGGCTCGGCAGGATCCCCGATCGTCACCGGCGTATCCAGCAGCTTGAAAATGCGCTCCGAGCTCGCCATCGCCGCCTGCAGCAGGTTGTACTTGTCGCTCAGATCCTGGATGGGCCGGAAAAAGCGCTGTGAGTACTGAATAAACGCAATGGCGGTACCTACACTGAGGACGCCGCGCAACGCCATCCCACCACCCATATAGAGAATGATGCCGACGGCGACCGCCCCCAACACTTCCACGGCGGGATAGAAGAGGCCGTAAGCCAGGATGGAATCCTTGTAGGCCTCCATGTGTGCCCTATTGATTTCCTCAAATTCGTCGAAGCTGCGCTCCTCGCGATTGAAGAGTTGCAGCACAGACATGCCGGTAATGTGCTCCTGCAAATACGCGTTGATGCGCGCGATCGCCACGCGAATACGCCGGTACGACTCCCGCACGGCACGCCGAAATGCCCCGGTGATGATTGCGATGACCGGCAAAACCGAGAACGTCAGCAATGCCAGCTTCCAGTTCAGTTCCAGCATCACCACCATGATGCTGAGCAGCGTGAAGAAATCCCCGAAGATGGCTACCACGCCGGAAGCGAACAGGTCGTTCAGCACGTCCACGTCCGTCGTCACGCGGGTCACCAGGCGGCCCACCGGATTCCGGTCGAAAAAGCCCATCTGCAACTGCTGCAAGTGGAGGAAGATCTGCTTGCGCAAGTCGTACATTACCTTCTGCCCCACCATTTGCATGGCGAAGGACTGCGAGAATTCCAGCAAGAAGCCGAGCAACACCGTGGGCAGGAAGAGCACAAAAGCGATCTGCGCGATGCCCACCATCGGATTGCGGCTCAAGAAACGCGCCAGGACGGGCAGAAGGTGCTGGCCGCCGGCAGGGTCAAGGTAACGGTCCACCTCCACCTTCATCAAATACCCTGGGACGGCCTGCAACATTCCGTAGAACAGGATGGCGATCAGCGCGAACAACGTCATCCGCCAGTAGGGACGAAGGTACTGGAGCAACCGCCGCATCAGCCGCGAGTCGTAAGCTTTCCCGAGAATTTCTTCTTCGTGGAAACCGTCAGGCATATAAGCCAGAAGTTAGAAGTCAGGAGTCAGAAGCCAGAAGTCAAAAGCCAGAATTGCCACGTTAGACCGCGAGCATGAACTCATGAGCGTTGCGCCAAACAACCAAATCCTGGAATGTCCTGGCAGGCCTTCGCGGCGCGTCCATTCTGACTTCTGGCTCCTGTCTCCTTACTTCTTGTTGACTCATGCTTCCTTCTCCAGTTCTTCCTCAATCAACTGCTTGTTGTAGAGCTCAGCGTAATAGCCGTTCAGTGCCAGCAATTCCGCGTGCGTGCCGCGCTCCGCGATTTCCCCTTCGTGTAGCACCACAATTTCATCAGCGTTTTGGATTGTCGAGACGCGGTGCGAAATCAGGATCGTCGTGCGGCCTGCCATTACCCCCGCGAGCTGCCGCAAGATGGTTTCTTCCGTGTAGGTGTCCACGCTGGAGAGCGCGTCGTCCAGAATCAGGATGCGCGGGTCGCGAATGACCGCGCGGGAAATGGCCGTGCGCTGCTTCTGCCCGCCGGAGAGCGTCAGCCCGCGCTCGCCCACCATCGTGTCGAACTTCTTCGGGAAGCCGCGAATCTCCGGAAGGATATTGGAAATCTCCGCCGCGCGCTCCACCTGTGCCCCGGTCGCGTCCGGCGTGCCCAGCTTAATGTTCTCGTGGATCGTCTCGCTGAACAGGAAGGTCTCCTGCGGCACAAACCCGATGTGCTCCCGCAGGGTCTGGAGAGGAATCTCGCGGATGGGAACGCCGTCGATTAACAGCGTCCCCGGCGGCGCATCGTACAGGCGAGGAATCAAGCCGACCAGCGTTGATTTCCCCGAGCCCGTCGCGCCCACCACCGCCACGGTTTTGCCGGCGGGAATGCGCAGGTTGATATTCTTCAGAATCGCGTGACCGTTGTAACTGAAGCGCAGATTGCGAAACTCGATCTCGCCACGCAGCGCAGTAACGGGATTCCTCGGCACCGCGCGGTCGTCGATATCGGGCTGAGCCTCGAAAATCGTCATCAGCCGCCCCAGCGATGCCAGCCCGCGCTGCACGAGGTTCGTCACCCAACCCAGCGCGATGATGGGCCAGATCAGATAGGTCAGATACACATTGAACGCCGCAAAAGTGCCCACGGTGATGAGTCCCTGCAGCACGTGCCGCCCGCCCACCACCAGCACCAGCAAGAGCGCCAGCGCAAACATCAAGGCGATGACCGGCCACAGGAAGCTGCTGATCCAGATCAGCCCTTTGTTCTTCTCTACGAAGTCACGGTTCATCACGTCAAACGTGGCCATCTCTGCATCTTCCTGGCAGAACGCGCGAACCACCCGCATGCCCGAGATGTTCTCGCGTACCCGTTCCGTGAGCTCCGAATAAAGCGCCTGGATCTTCTCGAAGCGCTCGTGAATTTGCGCTCCGAAGAACTTGACGGCCGCCGAAACGAACGGCAGCGGCGCCAGCGCCATCAGCGTCATCCGCCAGTCGAGATGGATCATCAGGCTGATGGTGGCGACGCCTACCACCACGGTGTTCGCCGAGTACATGATGCCCGGACCGATCATGTTGCGCACGGCATTCAGGTCGTTCGTAAGCTTTGACATCAGATCGCCCGTGCGGTGCTCGGTGTAATACCTCGCCGACAGGCGCATCAGGTGGCGGAACAAGTCATTGCGCAGATCGTATTCGGCGTCGCGGGAGATGCCGATCAGAATCCAGCGCATCCAAAACTGGAAGACCGCCTTGACGATGGATACAGCCGCGAGCAGGCCCACCACCACCAGCAATCGTCGCAGCGCCACGCTGCGGGCCAGATCGTCAATACCGGTTTTGATAAGCAGGGGAACAAGCACGCCCACTGTCTGGGAGACGAGCAGGCAGACGAATCCCGCGACGTAGCGCCGTTTGTAACGGGCAAGGTACGGCCGGAGTGGGCGGAGGCGTTCGAGCATCCGTAACCTTGAGACGCAAACTCCTTGATCTTGTCCCCAAGATTCAGGAGGGATTAAACATTTAATTATACCGGACAGTCGAAGATACCGGAACCCGGTTATTGACGGGAGAAGCGGCACGGGAGCGAGCGGGTCGCGGGCGGCCGGCGCCGCGCGTCGCACCCTGGCGCCCCCGGCGGCTGGCAGGATTCCCGCGTCCACTCTGAGCAGGGAAGAAACAAAGGAAGGACGGGCTACATCTCGCGGCGGCCCTCGATGGCCTTGAGCATGGTGACTTCGTCCGCGAACTCCAATTCCGAGCCCACGGGAACTCCCATGGCGATGCGGCTCACTTTCACGCCCAGCGGCTTGATGAGTTTGGAAAGATAGACAGCGGTGGCTTCGCCCTCGACGGTGGGACTGGTGGCAACGATGATCTCTTTCACTTTGCCGCTCTTCAGCCGCTCGAGCAGATTCTTCAGCTTGAGTTGATCCGGTCCGATGCCCTGCAGCGGCGAGAGGACTCCGTGCAGCACATGGTACTGCCCGTGGAATTCCCGCGTCTTTTCAACGCCGACGACGTTGTAAGGAGTTTCCACCACGCAGATTACTTCCCCGTCGCGCCGCGGGTCCGTGCAGTACTCGCACGGATCGAGTTCCGTCAGGTTATTGCACACGCTGCACAGACGAATCTTGTCCTTGGCGTCGAGGATGGCCGCGGCCAGGCGCTCCGCGTCTTCGCGCGGCGCGCGTTCCAGATGGAAGGCAATGCGCTGGGCGGATTTCTGCCCGATGCCAGGCAGACGTTTCAACTCGTCGATCAGGCGAGCCAGCGGCTCGGCGTAATCCTTCATTGTCGTGGAAGTTCGAAACTCGCAATTCGCACTCCAGCATGGGTCAATCGGCGAGTTTCGATTTGCGGCTTTCGAGTTTCGATATCTGGGTCAGGTCAAGCCAGGAAGGTTCAGCCCGCCGGCCAGGTTTCCCATCTGACTGGCCAGTTGCTCGTCCACTCTTCGCGAGGCTTCATTGACTGCTGCCAGGATCAAATCCTGCAACATTTCCAGATCCTGCGAAGCAAAGACCTCCGGATCAATCCGCACTTCGTGGAGTTGCTTCTGGCCATTCATCTTGACGGAGACCATGCCTCCGCCCGCCGAGGCTTCCACCACCAGCTCATCCAGTTGCCTCTGCAATTGCTCCTGGAATTGCTGCACTTGCTTCAGCATCTGTTGCATCTGCTGCAGGTTTTTCATTGCTCACTCCCGGCTCAGGTCCTTCACGTCCACCACGATGGCATCGAACTTCTTGCGAAAAGCTTCCACCCCCTGATCGCGCTCGGCGCGTTCGCGGGCGCTGGGACGTTCAGCTCGAGCCACGATTCCCTGCTCCTCAAGTCTAACACAAATCTTTACGGGTTGGCCCAGCACCTGGGCGCACACCCTGCGTAATGTCTCCTGCCGTTCCCTGCTCTTCAGCCATTCTGCGAAGGATGAGTCTTTCTGCGCATAGCGAAACTCCGCCTCGCCGTCTTCGAATCGGCAGCCGGATAGGTGCTCCAGGCAACTACTCAGGAATTTCTCCGATTGATCAAAGAGCATCGTCTTAATGGCAGTGAGGCGCGCGTCTTCACTGGGCTGCGCACCTGCCGCAGCGTTTTCCGGCGCCGCACCGGGCGCGCTAGCTTCAGGCGGAGGCGCTGCGAAGGACTCGTCCGCCGGTGGCCTTTCAGAACTCTCCGCGCGGACCCTGCGCGGCGGTTCCAGAGTGGGACGTGCGGGCGCGGTTGTTGTGGCGCGCGGGGCGCTCGAGGTTTTCCCCGATAGGCCGGAGCCACGGAGCCCGCCCAGCAGCGATTCAATCGATGTCAGCCGCCGCGCGTGCACCAGTTTCATCAGTGCCAGCTCCAGGTGGAAGCGCGGTGCGAGCGCGTAACGCATCTCGCTTTCAGCGCGCAGCAGGATGTTGAAGAAACGGGAAAGGTCTTCCTCACTGAAAAGCCCGGCAAGTTCGCCGAGCTGCCGCCGCTGGTCGCTGGGAACCTGCAGCAGCGGGCTTTCTGCGCCGCAAGTTCGCGTGATCATCAGGTCGCGCACGAAGCGCGTAAGCTCGCCGCAGAAATGCGCAAGCTCGTAACCTTCCGAAGCCAGTTGCCCTACGCGGTCGAGCACCTGACGCGAGTCCGCCGCGTCGACGGCTTTCACGATATCCATCAGCAATTCCGCGGGCACCACACCCAGCACCTGACGCACGCGCTTCTCATCCAGGCGCTCGCCGCATGCGGCGATCACCTGGTCGAGCAGTGAGAGCGCGTCGCGCAGGCTGCCTTCCGCGGCCTGGGCAAGCGTCGAGACCGCGCCTTCATCGGCGGTAATTTTCTCCTCCTCCGCCACCACCCGGAGTCGAGCGCAGATCTCCGCGTAATCCAACAGGCGAAAGGCAAAGTGCTGGCAGCGTGACTGAATCGTGGAGGGCAGCTTGTGCGGCTCGGTGGTCGCCAGGATGAAGAGCGAGCGCGGAGGCGGTTCCTCCAGCGTCTTCAGCAGCGCGTTGAAGGCCTCCGTGGTAAGCATGTGCGCTTCGTCGATGATGAAGATCTTGTAGCGGTCGCGCGCGGGCAGGTAGCGCACCGCCTCGCGCAGCTCACGAATCTCGTCGATGCCGCGGTTCGATGCGGCGTCGATTTCCTGCACGTCCACGGAGTTTCCAGCGGCAATTTCCACGCAGGAGGGACACGTGCCGTCCGGCGTGACCGTTGGCCCCTTGAAGCAGTTGAGCGCCTTAGCGAGGATGCGCGCCGTGGTCGTCTTGCCCACACCGCGCGCGCCCGAGAAGATGTATCCGTGCGCGACGCGATTCGTCTGGATGGCGTTCTTCAGCGTGTCGGTCACCAGGTGTTGGCCCACCACGTCGTCAAAAGCCTGGGGACGATATTTGCGCGCAATGACTTGGTAAGACATGGGAGGAGATTTTGGGATTTTGGATCTTCGATTTTAGGTTTTGGATTGACAGCGTCCGGGGGAGAAGAAAGCCGTCCGCAACCATGGGGCAACGGACTTCGCTAATCCAAAATCGAAAATCGCAAATCCAAAACAGTTTGGGCCAGACTTCGGGTTGATCTGCGGCACACGGAGAGGTTCGTTACCGTTGCTTCCTTCCGGACCTGGCGGGGTTCGCGAACATCCGTCGCACAGAGCCCGAAGTCTGACATGTCTTGTGCACGCACCTTCATGCTGCGTCGAGCAAACTCACCATCATGGTAGCACGTGCCCTCGTTCTCCGTCGACTCTTTTGAAGGATGTTGTGAAAGAACCCGTGGGAGCAGCGCTTTGCATGTCCCGATCCTGGCGGTCGCGATGAGCACACACCCTCTGCGCCTAGCCTGCACCTTCGCGTTCAAGAAGGTCTCACCGCTTGGCGGCGATTCGCCGCGCGTTATGGTTTCGGTTTGGAGGAATTCCCCCAGTTCAGAGTTAGGTGGTCGCTCTCGACTTCGACGTCGAGGGTGGGAATGAAGCCGCCAGGCGGCAGCATCTGAATCGCCTTGCTCAGGTCAGTCGCTCCATCCTTGGTCACGATGTGGATGGAAACGTCGGATGCACCGGCGGGCACCGTGATCGTTCGTGAGAAGGTTCCTTCGTAAGCGCCTTTGATCGCCAGAAAACCACCCTTCTTTTTCCCCTTGAGGCTGCCCTGGAAAAGCGTCTGACCACCGCTCGCAACCGTAAACGTGGCTTCCTTCAGGTCATGTTTGCAGTGAAGTTGAACGACACGGGGAACATTCACGAGCTTGGCAGCCTCAGCTTTGGCGGTTGCTTCTACGCTGGGCGTCGGAGTCACCGGCTTGGGAGGCGGTTCTGCTATAAGTGCCGGTTGGGGCGGAGCAGGCGCGGGCGCGGGCGGCTTCGGTCGTGGCTTGGCCGCCTGCTTCGGCTTGTTTACGACAGGTTTCTCTTCAGGTTCCGCAGGAGGGCTCACCGGTTCCACCGGCATCAAACCGGGGGGGGCCGGAGGAGGCGGGAGCAATGCGATGTGCGGTGGCGGCACCACGGTGCTCATGATCTGGTGATACTTCCAATAACCTAGCGCCGCTGCGGTGACCAGCACGACTGCCACAACCCCCAGAATGATGGGAAAAGCATTTGACTCGGCCTTCGGCGCGACCGGAACTTCAGCTTCAACCTCCTGTACCGGTCGGGGCACGACGGGTTGGGGCGGCTGCATGGCTAGGCGCGGCGGGGGTGGCACCTGTCGTGCTGGCGACACCGGTTGCGACGGCTTCAGCGGCGCCATCGCCGCGAGGATCGGCACGGTCGTCGCAAGGGTCTGATCAACAGTCGGCGGCGCAGTCGGAGTCTGGGAAGCAGGGGCTGGCGCGGGAACGGCAGCCGCCTGCGAGCGCGGCTGGCGCCCGTGCTGAAGATCGTCCAGGTCATTCAGCAGCTCGCGCGCCGAGGAGTATCGCTTGTCGCGGTCCTTTGCCAGACACTTCAGAACCACGTAATCGTGCGCGGGCGTCAGCAAGGGATCGACGCTGCTCGGCAGCGCGGGATTTTCGTACACGATCTTGAACATCACCGCGGCTGTATCGCCCATGAAGGGTTTCTGTCCCGTCAGCATGAGGAAGAGGATGATGCCCAGGGAGAACAAGTCGGCGCGCGCGTCGATTTCGCCGCCCTTCACCTGCTCGGGCGACATGTAGGAAGGCGTCCCCATCACGCCCACGGTCCGCACCACGCCTTCGCGCGCCAGCACTTTGGCGATGCCGAAGTCCGTGATCTTGATGCGCCCGTCCTCGGTCACCAGGATGTTGGCCGGCTTCAAGTCGCGGTGAACCACCTGATTCCGATGCGCGTAATCCAGCCCTTCTGCCACTTGGCGGACGAGGTCGAGGGTTTGTTCCACCGTCTTCACGTGGCCCGAGAGGAGAATGCTTTCCAGCGTCTTGCCCGGGACCAATTCCATCACGATGCAGCTTGATTTGGTCTCCGCGTCCTCAAAGGCGTCGTGGATGGTGACGATGGAGGGATGCGCCAAGCGGCCGGCCGCGCGCACCTCGCGCATGAACATTTCCTGGGGGCTGTGTGTGCCCTCGTCAGCGGAAGAGTCGAAGGAAAGAACCTTCAAGGCTACCTGGCGGCCGATAGTCGGGTCGGCAGCCTTGTAGACGATCCCCATGGCACCGCGGCCCAACTCGCCAATGACGTCGTATCGCCCGATCTTTTTCATGCTTCTTCTTGGGAGTGGAGCAGCAACCTTATCACAGCCGCGGGGGCACGTGCATCCCCCCCCACGGAATCTCCACGGATGCTGCCCAGTCCTATGAATTCTTGCGCCGAATCCCGGCGCCGGGCCGAGTGCAAACCTCCACCTTCCTCCCTGCTCCGGGTGAAAGCACTTCCCCACCCTGCATGAACAAGAAGGCGCCTGCCCTGCATCCGGGCATCCTCCACGGTAAGCACTGGGGTTTCTTTCTGCTGCACAGCCACGATATCACAACTTGAACCACACGTGTAGTAGCGCCGAGTCGCGGTCTTGCGCTCCATCAAGAGCTGCCGGAGCCGGAAGCATCCTGCCCGCGCCCTGCGTTCTTCAGCGCTTCCAATTCCTTTTCGAGTCGCACCTGGCGACGGTGAATCGCCGCGGCATAGACCATAAAGATGATCCAGAGGAACCAGTACGCCAGTACCAGGAATGAGTTGCCCATGCTATGCCCTCCGGGATGAAGCCAGCGATCGCCCGAGGCGGGAGATTTCGCGGCGCAGCGCCTCGAGTCGCAAATGTTGCCGCAACAGGTAAGAAAACAAGCACAGGAACGCGCCCCACGTCACCAGCAGTGTCACCCACATGCGCGGGTCGAGGCCTGAACCCTCGCCTCCCGCGATCACGGGCTGCGGATGTTGCGTCCGCCACCAGCGAATCGCCATGTAATCAATCGGTACATCGACGAAGCCGATAATGCCCACCACGGCGGCCAGCACTGCGGCGCGCCCGGGGTTAATGACGTAGCTCCGCAGCATCAGATAAGCCACAAACAGAAGCCACAAGACGAAGGTAAGCGTCAGGCGCGCGTCCCACGTCCACCAGATGCCCCAAACCGGTTTCGCCCAGAGCGGTCCGGTCACCAGTACGCAGGTGCAGAACACGAAGCCGATTTCCCCCGCGGCGTGCGCAAAGTCGTCCGCAAAACTCGAGCGCCTCCACAAATAACCCACGCTACCGAGAAATATCAGGAAATAAGCCAGCAGTGCGGTCCAGGCCGAGGCCACGTGGATATAAAAGATGCGCTGCACTTCGCCCATGGTGAGCTCCTGCGGCGCGTAAAGAAAAATCATGGTGCCCGCCACGCACAGCCAGACGAGCGTCAGGATGAGGTGCAGAGTGGGAGGGAAGTTTCTTTTCATGGAGATTGTTCCCTGGTCATTATCTTCGTAAAGACGTTCCAGCCGCTTGTGACGAATCGACCGGCTCATCCCGTACCGTAACGCGTCATGAACCTGATGTCAAATGGCCCGACATAAAGGAAGTTCTATTGTTCAAAATGGCGGAGTCTGGTAGGTTGATCGCAATGAAATTGGAATTGACAGAGATTCGAAAACTCACGATCACTGCGCTTTTCAGTGATGACGTGCTATTCGAGCAACTGGTTCTCAAAGGTGGAAATGCCCTAAGCCTGGTTCACGGCATCAGCCCCCGTGATTCGCTCGATCTCGACTTCTCATTGGAAACTGATTTTGAAAACCTCGGAGACATTCTGGCCCGGATGGAACATGCTCTCGCGAGTCGATTTAGGGTCGTCGGGCTCATCCCGTTTGATGCAAAACTCGCACCCAAGCCGCTGGAGCAACGGGAGAATCAGCAACCGCGGTGGGGCGGTTATCAGTTGGAATTCAAGCTGATCGAGGAGACACGCCACCAGTCTCTTAGAGCCGATAGCGACCGCCTCCGCCGAGAAGCGTTTGTGGTCCGCCCGAACCAGCGAAGGGTTTTCAGGGTGGACTTCAGTAAATATGAGTACACCACAGGAAAGGTGCGAGCGGAAATCGACGACTATACGATCTATGTCTACCCGCCCGCGATGCTCGCAATTGAGAAACTCCGCGCCCTTTGCCAACAGATGGAAGACTACGCTCCCACCGGAAGGAATAGGCACCCCAGAGCGCGCGACTTCTTCGATATCTTCATAATCATCAGCAAGACAGGACTTCGGCTTGGGTCTTCAGAGAATCTCGACCTCATGAAGATGATTTTTGCGGCAAAGAAGGTGCCCATCTCCTTGCTTGGTAAGCTTGCCGAGCAACGCGATTATCACCGGGTCGACTGGCCCAACGTTCGCGCCACAGTGGCGGAACCCCTTGAGGAATTCGATTTCTATTTCGACTTCGTCCTCCGAGAGATCGAGCCGCTACATTCCCTTTGGATAAAATAGCCTCCAGCGGGGATCATACGCCACGTCCCCCATATCATGGGCCAGATAGAAGTCGAAGTTCATGGCAAACTCTCTCAAACGTCCATAGAGCTTCTCTGGATAGCCAGCGCGCTCCAGATAAAAGCCGAGAGCTTGGTGGTACGGGTAAACGTAATCTAGCTTCTTGAGGGTGGCGATCAGCGTGGCAATGGAAACACGCTCCTTGGCGCTGCGAAAGGCTTCAAGGACTTGGTACACTCCTCCCGCATAAGTAGGTCGTACCGTGATGTCGATAAGGGTTCGCTCGATACTTGTGACCCGGACCTTTCCGCCGCCGGGAACCTGCATGTTCTGGACCTCTAGGTTTTTTGTGTTCTTTCCACTGAGCAGGATGATTTTGTATTCCTCGTGCCGGAAGGCGAAAGTCGATTCACGCTGCTTGCGATGAAAAGCCCGGTCTAAGCTCTCTTGCGTGAGCCCTCCAGATGGTTTGGGCTTCACGCTCTGTTCGTAGTTCACGTAGAGCACCCGTGGGAGCTGGTCTGTCAGACTATGAACGAAGACGGCGGTCGAATGGCAGAGATAGGCACTCGTGCGAATGGCCGCTGCAACCTCGATCACGGAGGGTTCACCCCAAAGGTAGCGGAAAAACCTCTGGGAGTGGGCTGCCCCTTCAAGGGTGATTCTTCTGATCTTCAGCTCACGTTGGAGATACTCAATGAAGTCTTTTGAGGTGATGTTGGCGAGAATCCACCATTCCTTTCGGTGCTCCTGGAAGAGGTGTACAAGATCCTGATGGCTGAATACTCGTCGGTCTTCATTGTCAAGTGCGGTGCGAATTCCCTCTTCAGCTTCTCTAACGCGATTGGCTCGTGCAATTCGGTTGTAATCAACCATAGGAGAGGAGATCCTCGCGTTTTCTAGTGAATAGACATTGGTATATATACCAATGTCTACTTCACAAGTCAAGCCAGTTAGCTGAAAGACCAATTTCTGGGAACGAGTTAGTAGGTACATAGCATCCTGTGCGCGTAGGTATATATACCTACGCGCAAACTGCTCACTATTGGGCTCGTTCGTGGACCACAAGCGCGACGGGAAAGCGCTTCTGCTCGGCGGCGGATGGAAAACCTCTTCCCTGTTTCCCCGGCAATGCATGGGACTATTCCTCCAAGACGTACTCAAACAACAGATACGACAACACCACGAAAATCACGCTGAATCCTGCCGCGAGCTTGATCCAGCCTGCATAGTCGCCGACGGGGTCGCCCTTGAGGGCCCCAGTCGAGGCCTCCACTCCCGCGATGAACACCGGCACGGCGACCGGGAATTGCAGCACGGGGAGCATCACCTCGCGCATGCGCGTGTTGGCCGCAACTGCCCCGAACGTCGTGCCCACGGCGACGTAGCCCAGCGTGCAGAAAAACGTGATCAGCGTGAACCACCCGATTGCCGGGACGAAAGAAAAGTTATACCAGAGGCTCGCGGCGAAAACCACGATGACTTCGGCAACGCCGAGAAAAAACAAGTTCGCGAGCATTTTGCCAAGATAGATGGCTCCTGCATCGACCGGCGCTAGCCGCATGCCTTCCAGCCCCGCGTTTTCGCGCTCTGCCGCGAACGAACGGTTGAAGCCCAGCACCCCCGCAAAGGCAAACGCAATCCACAGCAGACCGGGCAGCAGACGCACCGTCTCCTCGCGCGCCGGCTCGAAAGCAAAGTTGAACAGGAACACTACCAGGATGCCGAAGATGCACATGGAGGCGAGCGTCTCGCGGTGACGCCACTCGACGCGCAAATCCTTCACGAAAATAGCCCAGACGACCCGGAGAGTTTGCATGTGACCAACAGAAGTCAGGAGTCAGAAGGCAGAAGACAGCAAGTCAGAATCTCCTCGCTTTGGCTCCTGTCCCTCTCAAACATTTTTCCTCTAAGTGCGAGCGCCGACCCCTACGGCCAAATCCTTTGCCGAATTCTCTGCTGCGAGGCCTTGCAGCCTTCTTCTGACTTCTAACTCCTGACTTCTGTCTCCTGTCTCCTGTCTCCTGTCTTCCGTTTCCTGCCTTCTGCCTACCGATTCCCTCCCTCGCGCCCAATTCGCAAGGCCGGGAGCGGAGCCATGCCGACCGGGCCGTCGTAGCGAATCCTTCCGTCTTCGAGCGCCACCAGCCGCCGTGCGATCGCCGCGCCCTGCTCGAAATCGTGCGTGGAGAAAACCACTGCCTTGCCCTGTTCCTGCAATCGCCGCATCAGCCCCTGCAAGGATTCGGTCGAGGCTGCATCGAGTCCCGTGAAGGGCTCATCCAGCAACAGAAACAGCGGATCGTGTAGAAACGCTCGCGCCAGAGAAACGCGCTGCTGATATCCCCGCGAAAGTTCGCGCACCGGCGTCTTGGCCCGCTCGCGCAGATGGAAAAGGTCGAGCACGGTGGCAATCCGCTGCTGCAAGTTCGCCAGCCCAAACAGCTTCCCGACGAATTCCAGGTTTTCACGCGCGTTCAGCTCACCGTACAGAAAGGTGGCGTGGGAGATGAATCCGATAGCCGCTTTCGCGGCTGCGGGGTTTTGGTGCACGTCGCCGTCGTCGTACAGAACTTTGCCTTCGCTCGGCCGCGCCAACGTGGCAAGCAGGCGCAGCAGCGTGGTCTTGCCCGCGCCGTTCGGTCCATAGAGCAGCACGCAGTCGCCCGGCTCAATGCGCAGGCTCACGTCCGTCAAAGCTTGAAGGTCGCCGAATTGCTTGGAAACGTCGCTCAGTTCGAGTGCGGGCTTAGCGCGGGGTGTGTCGGATGGCATAGGACTCGAGCAGCGCGGGTGGAGCTTTCTTCAGCGTTGCCACCAATCGCGCTTTCAGTTCCAGGCGCTCTTTCCAGTAGGGCTTCTCCGCAATTTTTCCGGACGCGAAGAGCTCGTCCAAGTCTGCCAGGGAATTAAACAACGCCTCCACCTCGGCTTCAAGCTCCTTTTGAATCTGGTCGGCGCTCTGCCGGGTTTTCAACTTGGGCCACTCCTTGGCAACACGCACGCCCAGCCCCCACAGCAGGACCAGCAGGAAGCAGGCGAGCAGCGGCCCGCCCAGCCGCGTCATGGAGTTAGGAAGGCTCTTCACCTCCCCGTCGGCCTGGCGGACTGGGGATTCGCCTGCAGCCGCTTCACCGCTGACGCTGGCGGCGAGGACAGTGTTGGCCTTCAGGTTTTCCGCAGAATATTTCCTGCTCCCAGTCTCCTGGTCGGTGCCGGTGGGCTCGAACAGCGCGGAGTCCACGGAAAGGCTTGGCGGCCAGACGAGCAGCTCCGCACGATTGATGGGATAGGCAACGGAATCCGTCAGCTCCAGCCGGTTCGAAGCGTAGTCCGCATCGTAAGCCACCATCATCACAGTCAGCCCTGGCTTGATTGGAGACTGAAGATAGAAATCTCCAAGCGCTTTGCCGGGATTTACGGGTTGCGGCAACGGCATGTTCATTAAGCCGGCAACTGCCGCCGTAGGCTCGCCGGCGGTTCTGGAAAGCCGAAAGCGGAACGTACCGTCAGGGTTCACGTAGCTACGCGGCGGGTCGGCAGAGTTGCGAATGGCGAACATTTCCTGCACGCGAACCTTGCCGCCCTCGGCGCGCACGATCACACGCGCGGACTGAATCCGCAGCGGCGGCTCGGCGCGCGTGGCGTCGTAAACGGTGATATCGATCCGGGCCGTGCCGTCTGCTCCGAACTTGACCGGCGCGTGATAATTCACCTCCTGGTAAGTCGCCTGTAGTAAGTAGAAAGAAGCGGAGTCGAGGTCGTTTGATAAGAAAAGGAAATGGCCGCTGGCGTCGGTGACGGCGCTCGCGACTTGCTGCATCCCCCCGCGCGGCATCAGGAGCTGGAGAGTCTGGCCCGCGACCGGTTTTCCCGTCGTGCCATTTAGCACCTGCCCCTGAATTCCACCCCCGGCGGCAAGCGCAGGATAACCCTCCCCCAGCAGTAGGAGAGCCGCTGCGGCAAGGGTGCGGAGTTTAGAATGAGATACGTTCACTGTCGCTCGACCTGAAGACCTTTACTGTAGCGCTGACCTTTAGGTCAGCAAGTTAAGAGGTAAGCGGTAATGCCGACCTCCCGACGATGTCGGGACCGGTTCCGGTGGGCGTTACAAAGCGCCTGCGCCGCTGTTCGACCTGCCTCAGCCCTTTTTTCGGGGAGCGGTTATTCGCGCTCCGCACTCGCCGCAGAACTTCACCGGTAAGGGATTTTCATAACCGCAGGCCGGGCAAGAGTACTCCTCTTTGATCTGCACCTTGCGCTGCGCGCGCCGAGCGGCGATTTCGCGCTCGATTACTGCGTCGTTCTCCTTGAGCTGCTCGGCTTCCTGCGTTGCCGCCATCAGTGCCGTGGCCTCGCCGAGGTAGTTCGCGCGCAACGCCTCGTAATCTTCGCGCGCGATCTTGCCGGACTGAAATTCAAATTCCAGGTCCTGCAAGTTGTCGTAGACCACCAGTCGCCGGCGCTTCAGATCGCCGAGCACCGTCACATCCACGGGCAGTGACCCGCCCGCGGTTTCCGCGCTCAGCAACGGGAGAGCGATGTAGATGGCCATCCCCACTGCAACCAGAACTGCAATACCCAGTGGCATAATAATGTCAAAACCTAGCCGCGTGACGAGTGTGTTTACGCGAATTCCTTTACCAATACCGAATGCCTAAATTGCTGTCACGGAATAACCCTTTCTTCTCCGATTGCGGGACCCCCTCACCCCCGGCCCCTCTCCCCCAAGGGGGCGAGGGGGAGAGGTGATATGGATTTTGCCGCCCTCTCCCCCCTGGGGGAGAGGGTGCCTGCCCTGAGGGCAGGCGGGTGAGGGGGTCGCTCAGCAGACGATGTGCTGAATACTTCGTGACGGAGCCTAATCTCGAACCCCCAGTCCCGTCGATTTCATTTCCTCTTCCACCGCCGCGAGTACTTTCGGATCAGCGGAGACGGAGGTTGCCGGCGGCACAACGGCGGGTTTGCGCCGCCAACGCCGTACGATCACCACGACCCCGGTCAGCCCCAGCAGCAAGCCGATGCCGGGAAGAATCCAAACGGCCAGATTAAATCCCCGGGCGGGAGGAGCCGTCAGCACCTGAACGCCGTAGCGCAAAGTCAGATCCTGCAAAATCGCTGTTTCGTCTTTGCCTTCCGCAATTCCCTTCTGAATGTAAGCTTCCATCTCGGCTTGGGTGCTGCAATCGATGTGCGGGCATTTGGTCAGCGGCGCGTTGCAGCCGCAGATGCACATCACTTGGTTCACGATCGATTCCAGGGTTGGCTTGCGCGGACTGTCTCCGCGTGCCACCGACGCGGTGGCGAGAACGCCGATTAAAAGACCTGTGGCCAGTCTAGAACCCATCGCTCGCCTGTGCCGTCAATTCCTGCGCTTGCCGCAACTCCGCCATCTCGCGCTCGACGCGGCTGGGAACGAGCGCCAGCAGCGTCCCCAACAGCACCACCACGCCGCCGATCCACACCCACATCACCAGGGGATTGACAAAAACTTGGATGATCGCCTTGCCTGTGTCGGGATCCATCCCGGCCAAGACCACATACAAATCTTCCGCGAGCGTGGGGTGAATGGCCACGTAGCTCGTGGGTTGCTGGCTGGCCTTGTAGAAACGTTTCTCGGGATGCATCGAGGCGAATGCCTGGCCACCCTTCGTCACCGTAAGGAGCGCGCGCGTGTATTCGTAGTTGGGGTCGTCGCCCGTGGTGAGGCCGTCACAGCGCAGTAGATAGTCCTTCACCCGCAGCAGGTCGCCCTGCTGCATCAATCCTTTCGTTTCCACCTTGAAGGCCTGGCCCGCAAAGCCGACGAAGAGCAGCACGATCCCCAGGTGGACAACGTATCCGCCATAGCGGCGCGTGTTGCGCATCGTCAAGTTGTAGATCGCCAGGGCGAAGTTCTCGCGCGCAGTTTTCATGCGCGTCCGCGCGCCCTTCCAAAATTCTCCCAGAATGCAAACACCGACGAAGACGGAGAGAAAGAGCGTCATCCAGGCGTAAAAATCGCGGACGCCGTTCACCAGCAACGCCCCGCCGGCCACCAGCGCCACAATCAGTGGCAGGGTGAAGTTACGCCTCAGACTTTGGAACGACGTCTTTCGCCACGCCAGCAGCGGGCCCGCGCCCGTGAGCAACAGGAGCAGCAAACCCATGGGAATCGCGACCTTATTGAAGAAGGGCGCACCCACCGTCACCATCACATTCTGCACGGCCTTCGAGATCACCGGAAACAGCGTTCCCCAGAACACCGCGAAGACCAACGCCAGCAAAATCCAGTTGTTGAAGAGAAAACCGCTCTCGCGTGAGACCATCGAATCGAGCTTATTCTCGCTTTTCAGGTGGTCGAGGCGCAGGAAGAGCAGCGTGAGCGAAAAGAAAAGAATGATGGAAAGAAACACGGCGAAGAACGGGCCGATGTTTGACTGCGCAAAGGCGTGCACGGAAGAAACGATCCCGCTCCGCGTCAGGAACGTGCCGAAAATGCTCAAGAAGAACGTCAGGATGACCAGCACGACGTTCCAAACCTTCAGCATGCCGCGCTTTTCCTGGATCATCACCGAATGCAGGAAGGCCGTCCCCGAGAGCCACGGCAGCACCGACGCGTTCTCCACCGGGTCCCAGCCCCAGTAGCCGCCCCAGCCGAGCACGGCGTAGGCCCAGTTGCCGCCCAGCAGGATGCCGCAGCCGAGCAACATCCACGGGACCATCGTCCAACGCCGCGTGGTGCGAATCCAGTTGTCGCCCAATTGCCGGGTGATGAGCGCCGCCATAGCGAAGGCGAACGGCACAACCATGCCGACGTAACCCAAGTAAAGCATGGGCGGATGAATCACCATCGGGTGGTACTGCAGGAGAGGATTCAGTCCGTTGCCATCCGGCGTGGTGAAGGGTTGCGTGCCCGCGCTCGTCACGAGCGAGAGTTCCTGAAAGGGGTTCGCCACAAAAAAGACGAGCAGAGAAAAGAATGTGCCCGTGCCCATCAGCACGGATACGACGTAGGGCATCAGTTGGCCGTTCTTCCTGCGGTTCTGCCAAACTACCAGGGCGCTGTAGATGGAGAGCAGCCACGTCCAGAACAGCAGCGAACCTTCCTGCCCGGCCCAGAGCGCGGCGACCTTGTAATAGGTGAGCAAATCACGGTTCGAGTGCTGGGCGACGTAGGCGTTGTGGAAGTCGTCGGTCAGGATCATGTATTCGAGAGCCACCACCGCCAGCGTGATCATTACGAAGAAAGCCAGCGTGGCACGCTCGGCGCTCCGGGCGGCGCGCAGACTCCGAAGCTTGCCTCCCACGGCTCCGGCAACCAAGGCAAAGGCCGCGAACGCCAGCGCGGCGATCAAACCGACGCTACCCACTTCGTTCATAGAAACTCCGAGAAAGGCCGCTCTGGTTGGGACGAAGGCCGCTGATAAAATTCGGTGCTAAGCCCTGGGGCTTATGGTGAGCTGCCGAGCGCGGCGACGGGGCTCTTGTTTGCTCCCTGGGACCCCGGCGCGGCCTGATACTTGGAAGCGCACTTGGCCTGGATTTTCTCGGCGCGGAACTCGCCGCTAGCCAGATAATCCCCGTCAATAATCGCTTGCGCGCCGTCCTTGAAAGTGTCCGGCAGGGTGTCGGTTCCCACGTAGGTCACCGGAATGGAATTTGCATCCTGGGCGAGCCGGAAGGTGAATCTTCCGCCCCGGCGCTCAATCGACCCCTGCGCAACCAAGCCCCCGACCCGCACGTGGCGCCGCGCCGCTTGCCCCTGGGTGAGCTCGTTCACCGTCACATAGTAGGTCTTGCTTTCCTGGAACCCGGAAATGGCTTCCCAGGCCACGACAGCGAGAATAATGCCGATGCCGATCCCAAACTTCCACTTTTTGTTTTGCATGAAAGTGGTGCTCGCCCGCAATCGAGGATGTTTCTTTCCGCAACCCTGTGCTGGTTCTTCCCAGCAACCCCACACAAAATTTTGCACCTGCCGCAGTCTTTAGTCAATGAGAAACCGGCAGCGGAAATTGATCCCGCTCAAGTGGCGTCGGGGCGGGATGGCGCCTCGCGCGGACTGGCGGAGCCTGCCCTGGATGCTCCGTTTCACCGTCGACAACGAAGCATGGTAATCTGCTCGCGGGTCATCCCCCGCAGTCTTCCGAGGCCGTAATCGGTGGCGATGATCCCCGCTGCAGTCCTGCCGCACAAGGAGCGAACCATGCACGCCAAACTCTGGTCTGACATGTTTGTGTTGGGGCTACCGATTCTGGAAAAAATCCTGCGGCCGCTGATCGTTTATGGATTCCTGATCGTCGCGCTGCGACTGGCCGGCAAACGCGAACTCGCGCAACTGAATCCTTTCGACCTAGTCGTACTGCTGACACTTTCGAATACCGTGCAGAACGCCATCATCGGTGACGACAACACGGTGACAGGCGGCCTGATCGGCGCCGCCACGCTTCTGGTCGTGAACTACTTTGTCGTGCGCAGTCTCTACGGGCACCATAAACTTGAGCGCATCATGGAAGGCGATGAAGACGTGCTGATCGAAAAGGGGAGAGTCCTCAAGCGGCGTTTGAAGAAGGAACTGATCACTCTGCCGGAGCTGGAGGCCGCGGCGCACAGGCAGGGCTTTGCATCGCTCGCGGACGTCGAGCGCGCCGTCCTCGAGCCGGGTGGAACGCTGTCTTTCATCACCAAACAACCGCCTCCGGACGAGGCGCGTCACCGCGAGGTCCTCGAGCGGCTGGAACGCCTCGCGCAGGAACTGGCTCAACTGCGCGCCAAGCCTTCTCCTTCGGAATCGTAGAAGAGCCCCGGGTGCCGGGCAACCAAAGGAATCGCTCGTACCAGGGGTCGCCGCGCAGGCGTTAACTAATCGGCCGCATCCTCGGCTCCCCGGACAATGAAAAGGCTCAGAGGACGGCTGCACACACAGGGTTAAGTACTGCAATGTTTAGATAAGCTGGTCCAAGACCACCGCCTCAAAGCCTAGCACCCGCTCGAAGACCGGATCATTCGTATCCCTCCTCCCCCTCTTACTCCAACACGGCAACCTCATATGGGGAATACCACGTACCCTTCCAAACCCAAGTGCGAGGGGATTTGCCATTTCCAAACGCGTCGTTTATTCTGGTCAGAACTCCTTGAGGCTTGGCAGGTTCTGTGTGGGGGTATTTCGTTTCCGAACAGGTTGATCTATGCGGAAACAAAGCGTGGTGAGGAAGTACCTGTTACTGACCACGGTCATTGCGTGCCTGGGCTTTGCGGCCAGCCGCCCGGCGCTCGCCCAGCCGGGGCAATGGAGTGACGGAGACGCCCGTCGGCACGCCGTGCCCGGTCTCGACCTGATGATGAACGGCGACCTCAACGCCGCCATCGAAGTCTTCCAGCAGATTCAACGGAACGACCCGCAGTCGCCGCTGGGCTATGTGCTGGAAGCCAACGCGACCTGGTGGAGGATCTACTATGAGTCGGCCAACCTGATCGATCCCGACGTCTTCGACGTCGCCAACCTGGAAGCCACGGCCTACGACTCACACTGCAACGACCTCATTAACGTTTCGATTCGCAAAGCGGAAGCCCGCATCCGCGCCCGCGAAGACCTTGCGCGCAGCTATCTCTACGAGGGATTTGCCTATGCCTTGCGCGCCCGGTTGGAGGGGCTGCACGACCGTGACCTGCCCACTGCCCGCGCTGGGAAAAAGATGCGCGCGCTTCTCCTCCGGGCGCTCGCGCTCGACCCCAGCCTTACGGACGCCTATCTGGGCGTGGGCATCTACAACTACTTCGTCGACACGCTCTCAACCATCGTTAAGATTCTGAGCATATTTATCGGCCTCCCGGGCGGCAGCCGCACGGAAGGCCTTCGCCAGCTCCAGCTCTGCGCCGAAAAGGGCGAGCTCGCGCGCGCCGAAGCCAAGTTCTACCTCGGCAAGGACTTCTCGCGCGCCAGCGAAAAGCAGTACGAAAAATCGCTGCGCCTCTTCCGAGAGTTGCAGCAGGAATATCCGCGCAACCCGCTCTGGCCGATGCTCGTCGGCAGTTTGAATTTTCGCCTGGGAAGACCCCAGCAGGGCGAAGCCCTCTACCGCGAGGTCTATCAGCAAACGGCGGGGAAGACTCCCGATGTGGACGTGGCCGTCCACCACGCGGCGGGCCAGGCCCTGGAGCGCCTGCACCCCGACCAGAAATTCCCCTGAAGAAATTGAGTCGCGGAATCAGTGAATCACTGAATTATTGAGTCAGTGGGTCTTTGAGAAGTCAACACTGCAATACATCGCTATGGGTTATGCGGGACATGGACTTGTAAGCTCACTGATTCACTGATTCAGTGACTCCGTGGCTCAGTGATCCAGTGGCTCACTGATTCAGTTTCTGTGTCTGCTCATGCGCGTGGTAGGAACTGCGGACGAGCGGCCCCGATTCGACGTGGCGAATCCCCGTGCGCTCGCCTTCCCGTTTGAGAGCGGCAAACTCTTCCGGTGAGTAGAAGCGCGCCACGGGCAATTGCTCGCCCGAGGGCCGCAGGTACTGGCCGATGGTCACGATATCGACGCCCACGGCGGCCAAGTCCGCCAGCACCGCGCAAACTTCCGCAAAGGTTTCGCCCAGGCCGACCATCAGCCCGGACTTGGTGGGAATGGCAGGAGTAATCTCGCGCGAGCGACGCAACAGGCGCAGAGAGCGCTCGTAGCGCGAGCCCCGCCTCGCCACGGGATACAGGCGCGGCACGGTCTCGGTGTTGTGATTCAGCACGTCGGGCCGGGCACGCAACACGATTTCGAGCGCCGCGTCGGAGCCGCGAAAGTCGGGAATCAGCACTTCCACCTGGCAGGCAGGAATTCGCCGCCGCAGCGCTTCGAGGGTGCGGGCGAAGATCATGGCGCCCCCGCCTTCGAGATCATCGCGATCCACCGAGGTCACCACCACGTATTTCAGTCCCATGCCCGCCGCAGCCTCGGCCACACGCTCGGGCTCGGCCCAGTCCACTTCGCCCCCCGGCTTGCCTTTCGGCACCGCGCAAAAGCCGCAGCGGCGCGTGCAGAGCTCTCCCAGAACCATGAACGTCGCCGTGCGATGCTGCCAGCACTCGCCCATGTTCGGGCAGCGCGCACTCTCGCACACCGTGTGCAGCGAGAGTCCACGCAGCAGCCGCTTCAGGTCAAAATAGTTGTCGCCACCCGGAATGCGCACCTTCAGCCACTCCGGCCGGCGCGTCGCCCGGGGCGGCAAACCGATTCGTACAAGCTCGCCCATAGATGAATTCATTCTATCCCGGCTGCCCGGGTGACACAACCGCAGCCGCGAAAGGGCGATCTATGGATTGCCCCCATGGGTGAACAACAAACCCGCGGCACCTGCTGCCGGAGCCGCGCCACCCCGCTTACGCCCACTTCTTGCCCAGCGCGTCCAGGCTGGCCTTTGCCAGGTCGGCGGGGGTCATCACGACATGAAACTCGCAATCGGCGTTGAACGTGAGGAACCACGGCTCGGAAAATGCCGGAACCTTTGAGGGATCATCCAGATTGATGATCATCATCGCCGAGCGGTGGCCCTGGTATTCGGTGAAGTAGACCGCCTCCGGCTTCAGCTCGTCGAGGATGCGCTTCATTTTCTCTCCCACGGTGCCGTTCTTCACGGCGGCATTAAAAGGCTCGTGGGGAAGTTTGGCGTGCAGCAGCATTCGCATGTCTGCCTCCTTCAAGGCGTGAGTTGGTTGTCTGACTACTCGTTGGTGCTGATTTAGGTTTAAGCCCGAGAGGTAAGCATACCACAAAATGGCGAACGGGGAGGGTCGCGAACCGCGCGTAGAGTCATGCTGCGGGCAATAGGAACACACCCTAATACCCCTACGCTAGGTGCGATCTTGTTCGACATACTCCCGGAGCGGGAAGCGCAGAGCTGGTCTTCGACTCTGCGGCTCTAACCCTTGGGGACGGAAAAGCCGCCCCGATAAATCGGGGCGCTACCAGCTCATGCATTGCCCCCGTGTTGGATTCCCGCCCTTCGGCAAGCTTTGCGCGGGAATGACCCTTGTATGGAAGCCGGAGAGCGCAAGAGCAAGAAGGTCGGTTGGGAATGTCAGGTCTGGGGCAGAGATTCCAAGGGCTGTTATCCCCGCAGGCGACTCCACTCTTTCGTCATTCCCGCGCAAACGGGAGTCCAGTGGGCGAACAACAAACGCACGGCACCCGCTGCTGCGCTCACGCCTCGGCGCGCGGCGAGGAACCTCCGACACCGGAGACTCTCTATCTCGCGAACCTCCACGGAAAGTATTCCAATCCCACTCGCTGCTGCTGAAGTCCGCCCACAGCCATCCCCCGCTGCTCGGATCGATTCTTTTCGGCACACATGAGGAACATTTAATTCAAGTTGGTGGAAGCTTTGCCGATAAGTGAGCCGGAACGGCGTGTGCCCGAGCGTGCGGGCCCGGGGTGAAGGGTACAGGTGAAGTTTCCCAAGGACCGCGCCGAGGGAATCGATCTGGCTAAGGAGCACCTCGATGCAGGAGAAATTGTTCAAGGCGACAACAATTGTCATCCCTGATGTGGCCAGTCGGCTGGTTTTGGAGGACGCATTTAACCATTGGTCGGAGGAGACCAAGCCCGCGAGCATCCTCCACGTTCACTACTATCACGACATGGAAGCCCACGTCAGGGGCTATCAAGTGGTCTACGAAGAACCCTGGATGCCTTACTTGCACCCTGAAACCCCGAAGGAGGTGGAGACAGCGTACTTGGTGGTTTAACCGTGGTCGAGTCCCGGCTGTGACCCTCGCTCTGTCCCCCGCCGTGGGCACCGGCAGGCTCCCGGCGGGGTGGCATGCGAGACACAGCCGGCCATGACGCTGTCCGGGCACGCCTGACCGTCGTGCACGCGGCTGGTGCTTCGGTAAGTAAGCTGCACGTCATGGCGAGGGCGGCGGACCCCAAGGGTCCGCCGCGCGTGTGCTTTCTCACTCTGCCCAACGAAGGCCTCGTGGGAATCCATCCGCCGAAACGCTCCGAACTTCCCCGAGGTGGATGAACACCGCCCCTCGAAATCTGCACCTAACGGGTGGGACGCGACCCACAAGCGCCAATCACGCCGCGTGCCCTCGTCATTCACCCTCCATCGCTTGCCGGTCGCAGTGTTACAATCTCCTCAGAGGGGACGTGGGCATGTCTCAACGACCTGACTCGTACGCCCGCTGGTCGCTCGAAATGCGCCGCAAGGAGTTTTTCCACCCTGGCCAGCGTGTGGGCGTAGCGGTCTCAGGAGGGCCAGATTCCGTCCTATTACTACACTTCCTGAGGCTGCTGGCGCCTAACCTGGGGCTCACGCTCGCGGCCGTACACTTCAATCATCACCTGCGCGGGGCGGAGTCCGACGGCGACGAAGCCTTCGTGCGTGGCCTCGCTGAAGCTCTCGGATTTGACTATCTGCGCGGCGAGGCGGATGTGGCGCGGGTGGCGCGCGAGCGCCGCCGCAACCTGGAAGCCGTGGCCCGCGAGCTGCGCTACCGTTTCTTCTTTTCGCTCGTCGACCAGGGCCGGCTCGACCGCGTCGCCACGGCGCACACCGCCAGCGACCAGGCGGAAACCGTCCTGCTGCGCTTGCTGCGTGGCGCCGGCACGCGCGGCCTGGGCGGAATCTATCCCCTGCTGGAGGGCAAGGTCGTTCGGCCTTTCCTCTGCTTGACGCGTGCCGAAATCATGCAGGAAATTGGGGCGCGGCGCCTCGAATACCGGGTGGACTCCTCGAACCTCAATCCGCGCCTGCAGCGGAACAAAGTGCGCCGGGAGCTGCTCCCGTTCTTGGAGAGGGAATTCAATCCGGAAATCATTCCCTTGCTCAAGCAGCTTGCCGACCGCGCGCGCGACGACGAAGCCTGCCTGGAGCGTCAGGCGCGGGACCGGGCGCATCCCTGGCGGGTGCGGGAGGGGTCGGAAGAGCGCATCCCCATTCGGCCTCTGCGGGAATTCCCCCCCGCCCTGGCCCGGCGCGTGTTGCGCCAAATGCTGCAAGCCGTGCGGGGCTCGTTGCGCGGGCTGACGCACGCACACGTCGAAGCGCTGCTGCGCTTTGCCGCCGAGGCGCAGAGCGGGAAAAGCCAACTGCTCCCGGGAGGGGTGATCGCCCGCAAGGAATTCGCTTGGCTGGTGTTGAGTCCAACTCCGCATCCCCGGGAGAACACAGGGTTTTCCTACGCCGTGGTCATCCCCGGAGAATTAACCGTCCCCGAGCTGGGGTGCACTTTCCGCTTCAAAATTCTTAATCGCGACGACCCTGGCAGGGCTTATAATCAAGATAAGCTTGCTAGGTTTGACCCGCAGAAGTTGCCGGGGCAGCTTTTCCTTCGCAACTGGCGGGCAGGTGATGTTTTCTGTCCCATGGGAAGCCGAGGGGTTCGCAAGCTAAAGGAGCTTTTTCGCGAGCGCAGGATCCCGGAAGTTCGACGCAAGCTTTGGCCCGTCCTGGCGTGCGGGAGCCAGATCGTGTGGGTCCGAGGCTTTCCGCCGGGGGGGCCCGTTGCCGCATCCGGCGAGACTCGCCAAGTGCTGGTTGTGGAGGAGGAACCCGCGCCGCTACCTTCCGCCGCCCAGGGGCCGCAACTATGAAAAAACGTGCCCAACTTGTCGCGAAGAAACGCCGCCTGTTGCCACGTGTCGCCACCGCGGGCAGTAACCACCTGAAAATGGCCATCACCGAAAAGGCCATCCACAAGCGTGTGCGCGAGCTGGCAAAACAGATCAATCGTGATTACCAGGGAAAGATCCTGCACGTCATAGGGATCCTGGAGGACTGCTACCTGTTTATGGCGGACTTGGTTCGCGGCCTGACGATACCGGTGGTCTACTCGTTTGTCCGCTGGCAGGTGCGCGACAGCGACTCAGGGCTCGTGGCCATGCGGGAGATCATGTACATCCCTCCCGTGGATGCGGCGGGCAAAAACCTCCTTCTTGCGGGCAAAGACCTCCTTCTCGTGGACGGAGTCCTGCAATCAGGGGTGACGCTCGATCATCTGTATCGTACCCTGCTGGCGCAGCACCCCGCCTCGCTGCGCACCGCGACGCTGCTCGACAAGCCCGACGAACGAAAGGTGGACGTTCCGGTGGACTACGCGGGTTTCAAAGTCTCGGGCAAGTTTTGGGTTGGCTATGGTCTGGGCTACCAGGATCAATACCGCAACCTGCCTTACCTGGCTCGGATGGGTTGAAGGGAGCCTGCGGCCCCTGTGCCATTGGCGTGCATCTAATGAAGGGTGAGTCCCGGGGGAAGACACGAGTCATAGCGAGGGGCTAGAGGAGGACGGTCCGTGAACTCGGCAGTCAAGAATATTATCTTCTGGATCGTGATGGCAGTCACCGCCCTGCTCATCTGGGCGGTGGTGAAGTCCAGCACGGGAGAGAGGGTTCGGGACCTGACCTTCACGGAGTTCACCAACGAAGTGAACAAGGACAATGTCCGCGACGTCACCATCGTGGGCACCGACGTCACGGGCACGTTCAAGAAAGACAACTCCCATTTCAAAACCACGATCCCCGCTAACTACCCGGATCTCTATAAGACTCTGCAGGACAAGAACGTCAACGTCATTATCAAGGACAACTCCGGATCCTCCTGGATGACGTGGCTCGCGAACGGCTTGCCGATGATCCTCATTTTGGGGCTCTGGATTTTCATCATGCGCCAGATGCAGTCCGGCGGGAACAAGGCGCTGTCGTTCGGCAAGAGCCGCGCTCGGCTGCACTCGAGCCAGCAGAAGAAGGTCACCTTTAAGGACGTGGCCGGCGTGGACGAGGCCAAGGAAGAACTGCAGGAAATCATCGAGTTCCTGCGCGAGCCACAAAAGTTCCAGAAGCTGGGCGGGCGCATCCCCAAAGGCGTGCTCCTGGTCGGCCCCCCGGGAACCGGCAAAACGTTGCTGGCGCGGGCCATCGCCGGCGAAGCCAACGTTCCCTTCTTCTCGATTTCCGGCTCTGACTTCGTCGAGATGTTCGTGGGCGTGGGCGCCTCGCGGGTGCGTGACCTGTTCGAGCAGGGCAAGAAAAATGCTCCCTGTATCATCTTCATTGATGAAATCGACGCCGTCGGCCGTCACCGCGGTGCGGGCCTGGGCGGTGGCCACGACGAGCGCGAGCAGACGCTCAACCAGTTGCTGGTGGAAATGGACGGCTTCGAGTCGAACGAAGGCGTCATCTTGATTGCCGCCACCAACCGCCCCGACGTCCTGGACCCCGCGCTGCTGCGCCCAGGCCGCTTCGACCGTCGCGTGGTTGTCCCGCGGCCCGATGTCGGCGGGCGCGAAGCTATTTTGAAAGTCCACACCAAAAAGATCCCGCTGGCTGAGGACGTTGAGATCTCGGTGCTCGCGCGCGGCACGCCGGGCTTTTCGGGCGCCGACCTGGCGAATCTGGTGAACGAAGGGGCGCTGCTGGCGGCGCGCCAGAACCGCAAGACCGTGATGATGGCGGACTTCGAAACCTCCAAGGACAAAGTCCTGATGGGCGCCGAGCGCAAGTCGATGATTCTTTCCGAAGAGGAGAAGCGCAATACCGCTTTCCACGAAGCCGGGCACGCGCTCGTCGCCTCTATGGTTCCGTACGCTGACCCGCTGCACAAGGTCACCATCATTCCGCGCGGCATGGCTTTGGGCGTCACCATGCAGTTGCCGATCGATGACAAGCACACCTACACGCGCAATTACCTGGAGTCGCAACTGGCCATCATGATGGGTGGGCGCGCGGCGGAGGAGCTCTTTCTGCACCACGTCACCACCGGGGCCGGCAACGACATCGAGCAGGCCACCGAAGTGGCTCGCCGCATGGTCTGCGAGTGGGGCATGTCGGACCTCGGGCCGCTGGCTTTCGGAAAGAACCAGCAGGAGATCTTCCTGGGACGCGATCTCACCACCTCCCGCGACTTCAGTGAAGACACAGCCATCAAGATTGACCAGGAAGTGAAGAAATTCATCACTGCCGCCTACCAGCGAGCCGAGCACGTCCTCACGACGAACCGCGAGATCCTCACCCGGATCGCCGAAGCCTTGCTGGTCCGCGAAGTTCTGGACGTGAACGAGGTGAACCTGCTCATCGAAGGCAAGCCGCTGCCGGAATTCGTCCGGCGCGCACCGCCCCAGCCGGCGCAGCCTGAAACCACGCAAGTGCTCAAGCCGCAACCCGCGCAGCCCGGCATCCCGCCCCGCGAGCGCCCTCAGCCGGCGTAGTCGCCTGCCTGAGGAAGGCTTCCAGGTACGCGAAGGACGACGCGGCGGGAATTCCCCTGCTGCCCGGCTTTCTTCTGCCTGTCGGCTCACTCTTCCAGTCCTGATCGCATCCCAAGACCGGCGGCACTTCTACCCTCGCGCGAACTCATTTTCCCGCGCAATTCCACTTATGCCGAACTATACTCTCTGCCCGTCCGCAGGCAGCGAAAGCACGTCTGGGAGGGTACGCATGAGTCCTTTTATGGCAGAACTGGTGGGCACGATGCTGCTCGTTTTGTTAGGGGATGGAGTCGTCGCCGCCGTGGTGTTGAACAAAACCAAGGCTCAGAACTCCGGCTGGATGGTCATCACCACGGGATGGGCAATGGCCGTGGCCATGGGAGTGTACGCCGTGGGACGCATCAGCGGCGCGCATTTGAATCCCGCCATCACCCTGGGCCTGGCGGTGATTGGCAGGTTTTCCTGGAGCGCCGTGCCCATTTACATGGCGGCACAATTCTTGGGAGCCTTCCTCGGCGCGGTGATCGTGTGGCTCGCCTATCTTGCCCACTGGCCGGTGACGGATGACAAGAGCGCGAAGCTCGGAGTCTTCTCCACCGTGCCGGCCATTCGCCGCCTGCCCATGAATCTGCTCACCGAAATCATCGGAACGTTCGTTCTGATGTTTGGAGTGCTCGCCATCCTGGCCAACGCCGCCCCCACCCAAAGTGGCCTCTATCCGCTTCTGGTGGGGTTTCTCGTCTGGTCAATCGGGCTGTCGCTCGGCGCGCCCACCGGATACGCCATCAATCCCGCGCGCGACCTGGGGCCGCGCCTCGCCCACGCGTTGCTGCCCATCGCGGGCAAAGGTGATTCCGACTGGAGCTATTCCTGGGTGCCCATCCTTGGACCTGTCCTCGGCGGCGTGGCGGGGGCGGTGGTTTACGCGAAATTGTTCGGGATGTAGGTCGCCCGTGATTCGTGGTCAGTAGTCCGTGGTCCGTTGTCAGTTGCAGGCCATCAGCGGTCAGCGATCAGCTTTCAGCGATGAGCAGTGGGATTTTCGTTTTACAGGAATGGCGCCTCCCTCCGAAAGTGCCCCGGCGGTGACTACGGACAACGGACTATGGACGTCTCGATCTACCGTGAACATGAGACTTCGCCCCCAATTCGAGATCGAAATTGCTGGCCGAGCGGTTCGTCTTGGTGACCGTACGCTCCTCATGGGCGTGCTCAACGTGACCCCGGACTCTTTCTCTGATGGCGGACTCTACTTTGCTCCCGAACGCGCCATCCAGCGCGGGGTGGAACTGGTTCGCCAGGGAGCCGACTGGATCGACGTGGGCGGCGAATCCACACGGCCCGGCTCGCAACCTATCTCTGGGCAAGAAGAACTGCGGCGCGTGCTGCCCGTCATTCGCGGCCTGCGGCGCAAGCTGCACTCTGTCCCCATCTCCATTGACACCACCAAAGCCGAGGTCGCCGAGCAAGCTCTCCGCGCCGGCGCGAACATTCTGAATGATGTTAGTGGGCTGCGCTTCGAGCCGCGTCTCGCGGAGGTCGCGCGCCGCTACCGCGCGCCGCTCATCCTGATGCATCTGCGTGGCCGCCCGGAGACCATGCAGCAGAAGCCCTTCGCGCAGGACATCTGGCGCTTGCTCACGCGGGGTCTTGCAACTTCCCTTCGGCGCGCGCGCGCCGCCGGGGTAAGCCGGTCACAGATCATCCTTGATCCCGGCCTGGGCTTCGGCAAATCGCGCCGGCAGAACTATGAAATCCTCGCTGGCCTCGAAAGACTTCAGCGTTTCCGTCTTCCCCTCCTCGTTGGCAGCTCGCGCAAGTCGTTCCTGCAGGCCATCGTCGCGGGCGAAAGTCTTGAGCCTTCGCCGCGGAAGCAACGCCGGTCCGCTTTCTGGCCGATTGCAGGGGCGCATCCCGATGAATCGGGAAAGGTCGGCCCCCGGCCCGTTACCGGCACGCCCGCCCCGCTCGCCATCGGCGATGCCGCGGCGGTGGTCGCGGCCATTTTGGGCGGCGCACACATTGTGCGCGTGCACGACCCCGGGGCAGTCCTCCCCGCCGTGCGCATCGCCGACGCGCTCCTCGCGGCGTGCCGTTAGCATGTGGAATGTCCAGGTCAACCGGTCGACCCGCATAGCCATCACCGGGGCGGGCAGTAAGGGATAGGCAGTAGGCAGTAGGCGGTAGGCAGCGAGCGCCTTGTGCGAGTCCCGGCGCAGTCGGGATAGGCACTTCGCCTCCCAGTTCCTGAATTCTGACTCCTGTCCCTTCCTGTCCCCTGTCACCCGTTTCCTGTTCCCTGTCACCTGTTCCCTTTTCCCTGCTTTCCCGCCAGTCCCTAGCCCCCAGCCCCTAGCCCCAGTCCTTTTAACCCCTTTTGTTTCATCAACATCGTGGACTGAAGGCTATAACTCGTGTTTTTTCAATGATATCGTGGTAAGCCAGAAAACGGGCATCTTTTCTACATTTTTTTTCAATAAGATCGAGAGACTTACCTTCATTTTGGGGCCCCCTTTTTTTACCGCCTTGGCTACGGCAGTATAAGCTAACCGTTTTTATTTCAATGATATATGTTTCTGCAGGGCTCTCGCTTTCCGTCGCTAACCCCTTTTGTTTCTGGTACATCGTGGAGAATCGCGGTATTTTCCAAAGCTTCCATCTGACGCTCCTGGCGTTTCATCCTCACGAGCAGGCTTCGCTCTCACCTATTCCCTGTTCCCTGTAACCTGTTCCTCTGACTTTGGAGCCCGGACTGGTTCGTGTTCCTTCGCTGTTACCTGTTCCGTTTTCCCTGTAACCTGCACTTGGGGCCTCGGACTTCGGACTCCGGACTCGCTCTTACCGTCCCCAGCCCCTAATCTCTGCTTTTCCGACTCCGGACTTCGGACTCCGGACCCCGGACTCGCCCTCACAGTCATAGCCTAGCAATAAGGGGAGGGGTAATGTCAATGCCGTGGAGCGCGATTTGGGCTACCAGTAGGAAAAAAGTGAAGACGGTAGACGGTAGGTGGCATGTGGGGCACATCGATTTGGGGCTACCGGTAGCCCGAGAATCGACCGGGCGGCACCTAATCGTCCGAAGCATCCTCTGCGGGGGCTGTCATCCTGAGGCGAAGCCGAAGGATCCTTGTCATTTCGGTTAGGGTGAACTCCGCAGAGAATCCCGGCATTGGATGCAAGAGACTCTTTTCCACTGGACGAGCGCACTGCAGAGATCCTTCTCCCGCAAGGCGGGCTCAGGATGACAGCGTGGGCGGTTGCAGACGCGGAGGGTCGAGATAGAGCAGCCCAGGGTCTTTGTTGACTCCTCCGCGCTCAAGATCGGCGGATTTTCAGCCGCGGGCGACCGTCGGTCTTGGCTCGTCGCATGTAAGGCGCGTCGGCGACGCGCTCCTCGCGGCGAATAATCCCAGAAGACCCTGGCTCGTCGTCCTCACAGCGGGGCACGGGGGTTCCACCGGCCCGGAATTCCCCTGCTGCGCATCGCCCCGTTACCTTTGGTATAATGCCCGCCTTAACGGGACGTGCGGCGGGCAGGGGGTGCACAGTCCCCTCGACGCTTTCGCAACGGAGCTCACATAGGAAGAGACATCAGGTTGGGCTGAGGTCGATGACCTCTGGCGGGCTCAGATCGATAGGTCGGGCCAGCACATACCGCGCAACGGTTTAGTCCAAACAAGAGTCAGACGGATCAGAAGGACCGGATGGAGCGCTTCAGCAACGACAAATACGAGATCCTTGGCCTACTTGGGTGTGGGGGCCTGGGTAGCGTCTACTGGGGCAAGACCCGGCCTGAAGGTGCACCCGTCGTGTTCAAGACGGTCGTCGGCAACGTCGGGACTCCACGCTATCTTGACCGGGAGTATCGGGTACTTTCGAAGCTGTCCCACCCCAACATCGTTCAGGTCTACGAGCAGTTCGTCCTTGATGGAACGCTGTGGATCGCGATGGAGAGGATCGATGGTGTCTCTCTCTTCGAGGCTCTGCCGCGCGCAGGCGCTTCCGCCCTGAGTCACGTTGCGGCACGAGTGTTCGGGCAGCTGCAGAACGCGTTGGAGTATCTCCACGATCACCGTATAGTGCACGGGGACCTATCTCCCGGCAACCTGCTTGTCGATCCATACGGCGTTCTTAAGCTGGTAGATTTCGAGCATTCTCGCCTACTCGGAGTCGACGAGTCCGAGTACTGGCCTGCCGGATCGATTGCCGGGACGCCGTTGTATATGTCGCCGGAGCACCTGAGCGGCAGTCCAACTGTCGAGTCGGACTACTTCGTGGTCGGTACTTTGCTCCTGGAACACCTCTCCGGCAGGAATCCGTTTCATGGCCCCGACTTTGCCTCGGTGCTTCGGGCGATCGCCACAGCTGACGCCTCCCACCTGCTGGCTCCGATCCCGCAAGTCGATCCGCAGCTACGAGACACGATTCTCTCGTTGCTGGCAGAGAGCCCGTCGGGCAGGCATCCCGGGTGGGACCTTCTCCGTATGGTGACGAGGCACTACACGCCGTTCGAGCCGTCACCCGCGCCGGTCGAGACGCGAATGAAAGGGCATCCGAGTGTGTTCATATCGCACTCGTCGTTGGACAAGCAGATTGCAGGGGGCCTTGCGCTGGAACTCGCGAAACGAGGCGTGGACGTTTGGCTCGACGAATGGGCCATTCAGGTGGGAGACTCGATCTCCCGCAGGGTGGAGGAGGCCCTGGAGAATTGCACTTACGTCATCCTCTTGCTCTCTCCTGGGGCGTTGGCGTCCAACTGGGTAGATAAGGAATGGCGCGCTGCCTTCTCCAGGGAGATGAGCAGAGGTGAAGTCACCGTCTTGCCGGTCCTGGCAGCCAAGTGCGAACTCCCGCCTCTGCTCCGGGACAGAAAATACGCTGACATATCCGAGTCATTCGAGCGAGGAGTCAACGAACTTGTCCGGCTGCTTGGCAAGGATTGATCGTCTAACAGCGGCATGCAGCAGGCGGCGCTGCGCGCCGCGGCTGAGGCCGAGCGTTAGGTGGCACACCCGCACCCGAACTGATTCGGAGTAACGCGAAAATGGGCTCCAAGTCCAAACGCCGGGTTCTCTCGTTTGCCCAGCTGAGGGAGGGTTATGTTCAAACGATCGAGAACGCAGTGCGTTTCTTCGGCGCATCAACTGACCTGATCCAAGCCTTCCCTGACAAAGCGCTCACACTCGCGCAACTCGGACAAGAGGAGGTAGGGAGGTCGCTCACTTTGCTAGCGGCGTTCAGTCTTCCAACCGAAGCGCATGCTTGGGAATGGTTCTGGAAGGGGTGGAACAATCACCAGCTGAAGGCTCACCGCGCCTACCTGTACGAGATCATCAGCCCGCTGCGGCTCGAGATCGAGGCACCTGACGGGCGTCGTTTCGCCGGGGAGCCACTTCGACCGAAGATCTCCCAAGAGAAGGAGGCCGGCCTATACGTGGATTTCGATCACGCGTCCGGGCGCTTCTTGTCACCCTCCCAGCAGGTCTCCAACTTCGAAGCGACGGCACGGACGACGACGCTGGCCTACCTTTGTGCCACGGCTGACGCCGTCCGGCGAGCGCTCCTCGCGGATGAAGATTCCTTCCGCCTTCCCGCCTTCGCTGAGCTCGCATTCCGAATCTGCAGCGAAGACATCTACCAACAAGACATGCCGCAGCTGATCGGGGAGTTTCGCAAGCGCACACCTCGGCATGAGGCCTTGGTCGCGGACCTGGAAACCGCGCTGGCAGCCAATGTGGATTTCTTTCATGGATTCAAGAAGCCACTTCCAGCGCGGCCAGATAGCCCATCGGGTGCCACCTAACCCGCGCTTGGAGCTGATGGGGCCGCGCCTGCGCGGAGCGACCCCGCAGCCGAAGCGTAGTCCGTTACCCTCCTGGAGGATCAAAGGCAAAAGTGGCTGTTCCCGACAACCATCGGCGGCTGTGCAACCACCGTTGAACTCGCCCAGCAAGATCCTGGATGCCCCTCACCCCCCGCCCCTCTCCCCGCGCGGTGGGCCCGCGCTACGCGGCCTATTTGATCCGTGATCAATTTATGGTATTCTTCTGGCCTCGGCGTAAATAACCGCTCTGACAACATGGAGGCTCAGATGGGCAAGAAGGCACTCGCATTGATCACGGCCCCACTGTGCTTATTTGCGGCGACTGCGGTGCTGAGTGCCTGGGACAGCGAAGGTCACATGGCCGCAGCGGATGTCGCGTATCGAAACCTCAAGCCGGAGGCAAAACAACGAGCAATTGCGCTCATTAAGCTCAACCCAAATTACGAAAAGTGGGTTAGCGGGCTCCCTCAGAAGGCGAGGAACAACCAAGCGTTGGTAGACGAAATGACATTCATGCTGGCTGCGACGTGGCCAGATGAAATCAAGGCCAATGGTTCAGGGTACGAGAACGATGGTGAATCACCCTCAGTTCCGAATGCTTCGGCCAACGAGGGCTACGATCAGGTCAAGGTGATGCACAAATACTGGCACTATGTTGACAGGCCGTATGCAATAGACGGACTCCAGCACGGGGACGCACCGTCTCCGAATGCGGAGACGCAAATGGCCGTGTTCCGGCAGGTCATCGGATCGGACCAGCCAGATGCACTCAAATCCTACGATCTTGTGTGGCTGATGCATCTTGTCGGCGACGTGCACCAACCCCTTCATTGCGTCACGCGCTTCACACAGACGGAACCCAACGGTGACCGTGGAGGCAATGACGTTAAGCTGACCACCCCGCCCGGAGAGCTGCACGGTTTTTGGGATAACGCGCTCGGCACTTCCAAGGCGCCATCTAAAGTTATGAAGCTCGCCAAGCGCCTCGCCCGAGCCGACACGCAACTCGCGGGCGACACGAACGCGGACGACTGGATCACGGAGAGCTTCGGGGAAGCCAAGACAGACGTCTACGTGAAGCCAGTTGGTCCGGGGACTGGCCCGTACACGCTGACGAGGAAGTACAAGAAGCATGCCCAGGCGCTTGCAAAGCAACGAGTGGCGTTGGCGGGAGCGAGGTTGGCGAACGTGCTCAATGTGGAGTTGAAATAGCGGGGTGTGCGTCCGTGCCCGTGAACATCAGTTAGAAATGGAATCGGTGTCCTGCTCATTGCGCCCACGGATTCGATGACAGGGCTTATCCGTTGTGTTCCTTTCCCTTGCTGCTCAGATAGGTCACGACTACTATCGCGAGCGGCTCATGATCTGCGTCGATGATTGGTTGTTTCCTAGCGACCGACGAGCGAGGTTCGGTGTCTTGCTCCTGGCCTTTCCCCGCCGGCATTTCCCTGCTGCGCATCGTCCCGTTACCTTCTGGTATAATGGCCGCCGCAACAGAACCCGCAAGGTCAACGCGCGTCTAGGGGAGGGGCGCCCCGGCCTTCGTACCCCGTCGGTCTCCCGCAGCGAGCTGCGCCGATGCTCTTCAAAACCTCGAGTGCCGCCGTCTTCGGCATTGATGCTTACCCGGTTGAGGTGGAAGGGGACATCACCGCGGGCAGTGCCTTTTTCACTACCGTCGGCCTCCGAACGGGGAAAGCTCTGAATTTCCAAGGTAAGCTCGACTCCCATTCGTGCAAGAAAAACCGCGGACCCGGGAACTTGGGTCCGCGCTACGCGGCTCTCCGACGACTGCGAGTTTGCAGGCCGCGGAGTTCGAAACCCGCGAACTCCACGCTACCAGCTTATATCCGGATCCCTGGGTTCCCGGCGCGTCCAAGGGTGAAGGCCAAAACAAGGATAATCCCGAAGGCAATTCCGACGCCGGCGAGAATATAGATTGCCGTGTGTGTTTTCCCCCCAATCTGCTTCATAGACTTCACATCGCCAAAAGCGAGCTTGCGTGTCTCGATCTGGTTCCCCTTCGCAATCTGGACGGTGAACCCCTCATCGGAGACGTCGCCAAGTCGGGCGCGGAATCGCTCCTTGCTAAGCAGGCGCACTTCCACCTGAGATCCAGCCGGAATTTGGATGACCTGCTCTTTGAGGGTTGGCTTCTGAGAGGTACTCGCCTGTGAAGTGGCGCCCGCCCCAACAACCTCTGCCTTAGCGGATAAGCCACAATGAACCCAAAGAATTGCCGCTAATAGAACCGAAAGTACGCCTCGGCCCATAAGAACCTCCGGTTTGAGATCACTGGAATGCTGTAGTTATCCTCCGCCCACCGACCGGCACCATGCGACCGGCCACGTCACCACCTAGCACGTACTATCGCTGCCTTTTACCACGAGTTCGCTGTCTCCTCAATAGTGAACACAATACCTTAGTTTGTGCGGGACGAATTTGCGCGACCGACTTGGAGCGGGAAGCGCAGAGTTTATCTAGCTTAAACTCTGCTGCCCTTGTATTAATTGAGAGGGTTATAAGCGTCTTCATGTTCTTCTACGCCACTAGACATGATCGATCGCGTGTTGGTGCGCGACCCCGAGCCAGTTCTTCCCGCCGTCCGCGTCGCCCACGCGCTCCTCGCGGCGAATAATCCCAGAAGACCCTGATTCGCCGTCCGAGCAGCGGGGCGCGAGGGTTTCAGCGGGTAGCACACCGACTGCGGCTGCAAGATCTGGGGCCGAGGGAGGAGGGTCGGAGCGGTGTCTGAGAAATCATTTGAGTGGCGGCAAGCGGGGCTTGTCAAACGGGCAAAAACGAGCCGTCGGAACCCTGCCGATCTCGCTGGGGCCTGCTCCGGTGGCAAATTCGTTGTGTCGAGGGCAGGAGAAGCATAGGATGCGCGAGTCAGAGGGCCAAATCGGGAACTCCGGGCAAAAGGGGACAAGCTGATCATGGTCCAGAGGTAGATGCAAAATTCACTAGAGCGAACCTGTTTCCTGGCGGCTGCGACAAAAGCATCTGAACCATCCGCCAGGATTCGTATTATGATGCAGAGCGCGAGGGCCGGCGGATTTGTGTCTCTTGTGTCCTCCGAGGAGAAGTGTTATGCACATTCTCAACAGGCTAGTCTGGGTTCTAGGAATAATAGTGTTGGTTGCTCCCCCGGGTGCGCTGAGAGCGGCCACGGAAGACGCGCAGGGCTCCATAGTGATTTTCTTTAAGGATGGGCGTAGGCAAAGCTTCCGCTTGGCGGAAATTGCCCGGATCGAATTCGACTCCCCAGCCGTTAAGACTTCCCTGGGGCAAGGCCACTTTCTTGGTGAGTGGAAAGTGGGCGACGGCATGGGGGGAAAATTTGACATCAGCTTGAAGCCCGATGGAGTGGCTCATAAAACGCTAGGTTCGAGCCACGGTACATGGACCGTCGTGGAGGGCGAAGCCCGCATAAGCTGGGAAGACGGATGGCACGATGTCATTCGAAAGGTAGGCAGCAAGTACGAGAAGGTGGCCTTTTCGCCCGGCAGTTCCTATTCTGACCACCCCTCGAATGTGACCGAAGCCATTTACACAGAGGCTCATTAGAGTCACCTGGCGTTTGCGGGAGTGGCGGGTCGTGCATGCGGCGCAGTCCGGTTTGGGTGCGGGAGAAACCTACTCGCCCGCCAATGCAGTCCCCTCACGCAGCGCTACGGCCGCTTCCCGTAATTGCGACGCTGTACCCGGCGCCCCCGGAAGAATCTGCTAAGATCAAAAGGCAAAACCCGCCCAACAAGCGGATCGAGCAGACTCGTTTCGCTCGGAGCTCGTCCGCTGGACGTTAGGCGGAGAGTTTTGTTTTGTCCGATATTTGGACGTTCACCTTAAGCAGGAAGAGATGCATCTACTCGATCCAGGGATCCTCGGAATCGCAATTCTATTCCTGCTGGGCATGCTGGTTATTGTCAAGCAAGTTGCCACAGGTTCCATTTTGGATAAACCAAGAGGCAACCTTAAGGTTCAGCTCGTCAATATCTTCAACCTCTTTTTTTTGTTAGTTGTGAATCCCCTAGCCGCAATATTGCTGATCACTCGCGGTCTGGCGACGATCGATCCTACCCACATGACCGTTGATGAACCGTGGATTCTGATGGTTTTGGAGTTCGTAGGGTTGGTGATGTATGTGATCGGGTATCTCCTCATGGCATGGGCGCTGATCACGCTGGGGCGCAATTACCAGCTGGGGGGAAGCGCTCCTCGATCTGAAGATAAGATGGTTACGGATGGACCCTACAGACTGGTCCGGCATCCCATGTACACGGCGGCGTTGAGTATTTCCATGGGGCTGGCCTGCCTGATCCAATCATGGGCTTTCTTTTCCGTGTTTTGCATCTACCTTGTGTTGATTTTCCTGCTGATTCCCGTTGAGGAAGATGGGTTGCGGAAAGCATATGGCGAGCAGTATGTCGCTTACCAGCAAAACGCGAAGAAACTCATTCCCTTCGTTTATTGATCCATGCAGTCAATAGTCACACTAGGAGGGCTATCTCATGAGAGTCTTGACCGTGTACGCCCATCCGAATCCCAAGTCATTTTGCCACGCCATTCTCCAGCAGTTCACCAAAGGGCTGGAGGTCGCCGGTCACGTCAGCGATGTCGTCGACCTGTATGCCATTCGATTTGACCCGGTTTTTCGCATGCAGGACTTTGCCAGTTATGTGCATGAAAGCATGCCGTTAGAGATACTCGAACAAATGAACCTAAAGCAGCGCGTGCTGGACTTTGCAGGAGGTCCCATTCAGAGGTTCATCGCCTCGCGCTGGCTCCGCAACAAGGATTCTCTGGCAGTGGCGAAATTCATCCACGACCATAGGCCCAAAGACGTTGTTGCCCAGTGGGAGAAACTGAAAAATGCCCAGGGCCTTGCCTTTATTGCCCCCGTGTTCTGGCTACACTTTCCCGCGATCCTGAAGGGGTGGTTCGAACGGGTCTTCGCCTACGGTGATGCTTATGCCTTAACGTCTGAGGGCTGGCGCGGTGAAGCGAAAGGTCGAGTGCCACTGCTTCACCATGAAAAAGCCCTGGTCATCAGCACGACACTCTTCAAAGAAGAAGACTACAAGGCCGATTGGGAGGCACCCATGGCGCGGATTATCGATGACTGGGGACTGCGGTATCCAGGGGTCAGAAAAGTCGAACATGTCTATTTGTATGGCGTGCCTGTAACGGACGATGAAACCAGACGGAGTTATCTGGAGCGAGCCTACAAACTGGGTAAAGAGTTTGCCCACTCATAAAGGGCGTGGGCAGGAGTTGCTCTTGGTTGGGAAGGCGGGGGCGATCAAATCTGCCGTTTGTCCGCCTAACAACGGGCTTAAGTCCGGACGCTCGCAAGTTCGCGCCGCTTAGCCGTGACATTACCCTCCTGGAGGATCACCGCCAAAAGATCCCGTCCGCCCCTCGCCATGCCCCCAGCCCCGCCTTGCGGCAGGTACCTTGCCCCTGGCCTTCCTCCGCCGGTAATGAGAAGTTCCGCCTAGAGCGATCGCAGGAAGTTGATGAGGTCTTGTTGATCCTGAGCGCTCAGGTTATTGAAACCGTCGATGACCTTGTTCGCCTCGCTACCCGAGCTCTTATGGAACTCGATACCCTCCACCAAGTTGCTCGTCCGTCCGTCGTGGAGGAAAAAGATGCGTTGCCCAACACCCCAGAGCGGAGCAGTTCGGAACTCATCGGGGCCTGCGCCACCTTGGGTGATGCCGTCCGCGAGACCGCTGCCCATGTGGTGGAGGAGGACGTCGGAGTAGAGGTTCACCTGTTGGTTGGAGAGCGCAGGGCTCGGGACCGTCGAGGAGCCGCTCGCAATCATCTTGGCGGTGGTAAACGAAGGCGTGTGGCAGTGGGCGCAGCCGATCCTTGTGAAAACGGCCCGTCCATTCGTGGTGGACGGCGTATTGGGCGCCGGGGTGGGTGGGGCCAGCATCCGCATGAAGTTGGCGAACGCCTCGATGTCAGAGAGGGTGGCGGTATTGATGTTGGGGCTGCCCGTAGGCGTAGTCGTGAAGTTGAGTGTGTCGTCGGGCGTGGGGGTGAAGATACAGCCTGGAGTCTCTTCGCGCTCTTGGGGGAAGAGTTGGTTCGTGATCCCCATCTCGACGTTATAGGCCTCGCTCGCAAACAGGAGAAGGGATTTGTTCTGTGCCTTCCATCCGAAGCGGGTTATGGTCCCATCGTTTCCACTGCGGTTCACATTGCCGCTCAGGAGCGCGTTCGGGTGACCGGAAATGCCCAACTGCGTCTTCAGGGACGTGTTGGCCTGCATGTTCGCGAGGATCGCCGAGTCGGGGATCGCTTCGAGGAGTCCAGCGCCAAAGACAGGTGTCGGGATGCGGAAGATGATGTTCGGATTTCCACCCTGGCCGGTGAGCGGGTTCCCAGCCGGCAGGAAGTTGGGTTGAGCGATGTCGCAACCCACGGCGTCACTGCGGCCGGTGATGACGAAGAGGGCGTGCACGTTGCCGTCGTTAGTTCCGTCGGGATTCTGCTTAAAACGTGCCTCACGGATGGGGCCATTTTCCGTGATGAACCAGGGCACCACGTTTTTTGCCCCACTGAGCGCGGCGACTTGGATCAGGGGGTTCCGCGCAGGGCTCGTCCCGCCACCAGCCGGCTGGGAGTGGCAAGAAAAGCACTGGTTCGAGTTGAAGCGAGGCCCAAGCCCGTTGTTCTCGCCTCCCGTCACGGCCTCGATTTCTTGGAACCTGGCGAGCCCATCTTGGAAGAACGCGGTTTCGTCCGCCGTGAGGCCTGGCAGGGCCGTGCCCGCACCCGGCGGGCCGCCGCGCACGCCAGGGTCTACGGCCGTCGGCCCTTTTTGAGTCGGTGTGCAGAGGCACATGGCCAGAGCCGTAACCACCACTCCACCGAAAACCTCCAAAGCAACTTTCCGTCGCCGGGTCATGATTCACCTCCGATAGAAAATATGTAACGGCCACCACGCGCCCTTCGATTTTTCCCAGCTGCCCCTGTTGCTCATGACACTCTAGCAGGAAGACCGGACTTCTTCCAGTAGAATTAGTAGAGAGGAGGCCAGCATTCCCCAAGAGAACTCCCGGGGCCGTAAGAAGATTCTCTCTGATCTGGCTGAATGGACTAGAGGTTAAACACTCATGAGCCGGCGTGGGATCGACGAAGCAATTGCTGCGGGTCGCCGACGCCATCCTTGGGGCGAGTAACCCCAGAAGACCCTGATTTACCGTCCTCGCTGCGGGACACGGGGGTTCCAGCGGCCCGGAATTTCCCTGCTGCCCATCGCCCCGTTACCTCTGGTATAATGGCCGCCGGTACAGAACCCGCAAGGTCAATGGGCGTTTACGGGATGGGCGCCCGGGCCTTCGTACCTTGTGAGCCTCCCGTAGCGAGTTGCGCCGATGCTCTTCAAAGCCCTAAGTGCTGCTGTCTTCGGCATTGATGCTTACCTGGTTGAGGTTGAAGTGGACATCACCGCGGGCAACGCCTTTTTTACCACTGTCGGCCTCCCGGACGCGGCGGTGCGTGAAAGCCGCGAGCGCATCAAGTCCGCCATCAAGAACTGCGGCCTGGAATTTCCCTTTCAGAACATCACCGTGAACTTGGCGCCCGCAGACGTGAAAAAGGAAGGTTCGGGATTCGATCTCCCCATCGCGCTGGGCATTCTAGGCACGACGGGTGCGCTGCTGAAGAACGAATTGAAAAACACGTTGTTTCTCGGGGAGCTCTCGCTCGACGGCAGCCTGCGCCCCATCAAAGGCGCGCTCTCGATCGCTACCATGGCGCGGCAGAAGGGCTTGCGCAAAATGGTGGTGCCGCTTGAAAACGCCTGCGAAGCAGCCGTAGTGCAGGACGTGCAGGTTTTCGGCCTGCGCTCCCTGCCGGAAGTCCTTGACCTGATCAACGAGACGCGCGAGTTCAAGCCCGCGCACGTCAACACCGCCGAGATGCTCGCGCAAGCCAGCCAGTACACGGTGGATTTCCGCGACGTCAAAGGGCAGCTCCACGCTAAACGCGCCATCGAGGTCGCCACCGCCGGCGGGCACAATATCCTGATGATCGGCCCGCCGGGAGCAGGGAAGACCATGCTCGCCAAGCGCATTCCCACCATCCTGCCCCCGCTGACCTTCGACGAGGCGATTCAGACCACCAAGATTCACAGCGTGGCGGGCATGCTGGAAGCGGGCGCGGGCCTGGTGGGCACACGGCCGTTCCGCTCGCCTCACCACACGATTTCTGACGCCGGATTGATCGGCGGGGGCGTCGTCCCGCGGCCCGGCGAGGTCAGCATGGCGCACAACGGCTTGCTGTTTCTCGATGAGTTGCCGGAATTCCAGCGCAACGTGCTGGAAGTGCTACGCCAGCCGCTCGAAGACGGCATGGTGACCATCGCGCGCGCCGCCATGACGCTCACCTTTCCCGCCCGCTTCATGCTGGCGGCGGCCATGAATCCTTGCCCGTGTGGATTCTTCAACGACCCTTCGCGCGAGTGCACCTGCACGCCGCCCATCATCCAGCGCTATGTCTCGAAGATTTCCGGGCCGCTGCTCGACCGCATCGACATTCACATCGACATGCCCGCCGTGCGCTTTCAGGAATTGCGCCAGGAAGCGGGCGGCGAAGCTTCCGACGCCATCCGCACGCGCGTCATGAAAACTCGCGAGCGCCAGCTCGACCGTTTTCAGGGCGAGAAGATTTACTGCAACGCGCAGATGAGCTCGCGGCAGCTTCGCAAGTACTGCAACATCGCGCCCGACAGCGAGCGTTTGCTCGAAAGCGCCATGTCGCGGCTGGGCCTTTCCGCGCGTGCCCACGACCGCATTCTGAAAGTTTCCCGCACCATCGCCGACCTGGAGGGCGCCGAGAATATTTCCACCACGCACATCTCCGAAGCCATCCAGTACCGCTCCCTCGACCGCAGCTATTGGACGTGAGCGTCGCGCGGGGCGGCGTCGTGCATTGGGCGCATGGCGGCCTTGTTTCTCTGGCGAGGATGGAATAAGCTGCATCTATGAACGAGATTGTCTTCGAAGTGAGTCAGGAATCCGATGGCGGCTTCGTCGCTGAATGCCTGACGGAAGGCATCTTCACGCAGGCGGACAACTGGGAAGAGTTGCGCCGGAACGTGAAGGAAGCCGTGGCGGCCTATTACTTTGACCACCCGCAACAGCCTGCGGCGATCCGCCTCCACTTGGTCCGGGACGAAGTTCTCGCCAACTCATGAAGACCCCACGCGACTTGAGCGGGCACGACCTTGTCCAGGCTCTTTGCCGCAATTGGGGCTATCGCATCATCCATCAAGAAGGCGGCCACGTCGTGATCGAGACTGAAGAACCTTCTCACCAGCGTCTCGCTGTTCCTGCCCACAAAACCCTTCGCATCGGAACGCTGAATGCCATTCTCCGTGCCGTGGCAAAGCACAAAGGGGTCGAACGCCAAGCGATCCTTCAGTCTCTTTGACGCCCCGCCAAGAGGGAATCGGATTGCCGGAGGGCGTAGGGCACCAGCCCTGGCCGCGGGACGGTGTTAACGGGAAGATCATGCGCGGGGTTAAGGCCCTAATCGCATACATGCCAAACGCCGGGATGCATGTGCTACCCGCGAACCGTTTGCTCGAAAGCGCCATGACCCGCCTGGGCCTTTCCGCGCGCGCCCACGACCGCATCCTGAAAGTTTCCCGCACCATCGCCGACCTGGAGGGCGCCGAGAATGTTTCCACCACGCACATCTCCGAGGCCATCCAATACCGTTCCCTTGACCGCAGCTACTGGACGTGAGCCTCCGCGTCGCGGAGCGTGGTTTGTCGCGCAGATCGGGTCACGCCACAATCTGCCGTCTTGACTTGGGCAACACCCAGGCGAATACTTTCCGTGTGAAGTTCCAGGCGCTTGTGAGTTCGCTCATGCTGGCAGCCGCTTCCATCGGCGCGTTAAGCGCGAGGCTGCAACAGCCTGCGGCGCCTCCCCAGTTACCCGAACCTCCGCTGCAACTTACACCCTCGGAAATCGAAATCTACAAACGCGCTCAGACGCTGATCGATTGGACCCCGAGTCAGATTCACGACTGCCCTTTTCTGCACAAGCTCCGACCGACCGGGAGCCAGGATCAACTGCCGGTGGTTCTCGAGCGCGTCGGCCAAACGGGTACCCTCCTGTTTCATGACTTCCCCCAAATCGCCTGCGACGAGGAGGTCGTCTCCGAGGTCTTCTCCAAAGCGCTTCCCAGGATGCCTCACATCAGGCAGCTTCACAAGTTTCGCTATATCGTCGTACCCCGGCTGGGGGGCGATGTCCCGGCATTTGAAGAGTACCGCACGGACCTCGAGGGGAACCCCCTCGACGCCTCGATCCCCAGCGATGTCTTCATGATTACCTCCAAGTTCACATCAACCTGGCTGTACTTGAGCCCGGCCGACCAGCACTACAGCCGCTTCCGGCACTTTGGAATTCAGACGATTCGAGAACGGGAATGCCATGTCGTGGGGTTTGCGCAAGAACCCGAGAGAGTGCGCAGAGTCGCCACATTCCGAACCCGGGACAAGGGCGTCGTCGTATTGCTCCAAGGACTGGCGTGGATCGACTCCGAAACCCTCCAGGTTCTGCGGATCACGACCTGGCTTCTCGCACCTCGGACGGACATCGGCCTCAGTTCCCAGACCTCGACTGTTGACTTCTACCCCGTCCAGCCGAGCGGGTTTGAGGGAGTGCTCTGGCTGCCCCGCGACGTGATGGTCGTGATCGATCATCGCGGCGTTCGGTTTCGCAACACACACCACTATTCCAATTTCAAGCTCTTCCGAGTGGACAGTACGATTAAACCGGCAGAGTGATCGCCGCGGACCAATCACCGGATCGCCGACACAACCGGGACGGGTGTGAGGCACCGCTTTTCCCCCTGGTCATTCCCGCGAAAAGCTTGCCCTGCACCATACGGTACAGGGCTTGCCCTGAGCTTGCCGAAGGGCGGGCACCCACCTGCGCTGCATGCTGCGCACGGTGGCCTCCCGCTTAGTAATTTCCATGAAAGTGGAGTCGAGAAGACTGTCATTCCCGCGAAAGCGGGAATCCACGACAGAAACCATGACCCGCAGGGGCGAGTCACCGATTCCCCCCACGCTTCCCGCCGGGTCTCCCCTGTGGGTGAGTGACGCGTCCACGCTTGCCGATCGGAGTTGAGTCTGTAAGGGCAATTCAGGAATTGCCCCTAAAGAAAAAGGCTCCTTGAGACGTCCGCCCAGGCCTGTGCTAATATTGTATCCACCTCAGGGCAGAGCACCATGGCACAAGACGAAGGGCGACTTCTGATCGCTTCCATTCTCGGCTTCGGAGCGGGCATCTACACCTTCTTGAAGGGATTCCGCGAGTACCGGAAGTATAGGCTGGTGGCGGACACCCCCGAGATTCGCATCCGCAGCGTCCCCATGGGGCTGGTGCAGATCCGGGGGCAGGCGCGCGGTGAGGAAACTTTCCTCAGCCCCATCACCCACACACCCTGCTACCTCTTCAAGGTGGTCGTTGAACAGTGGCATACGGAATCCCGAGGAGGGGGCGAGTGGAAGCATTTGACCACCGACATCCAAAACGTGAAATTCGACCTCGAGGATGCCTCGGGGAATGTGCTGGTCGACGCCACCAACGCCGAACTCGACCTGCCGCGTGGCCCCACGCGGGAGGTGCGCAGCCTTGCGTCAGGCGCCTCCTTCAGTTCCAGTCCTCAGGCGCAGGGCGCGGCGGCGGTCTCGGGCACGCCCGCCACGGACACGGAACTGCTCCAGTATGTCGAGCAAGCACGATTGCGGCACTTCACCCAGATGGTTGGGAAGGGGGTGAGCCTGGTGAGCCACGCGGGCGACCCGGCGCGCGAGCCGCAACGGCAGTCAATCATGAGTTTCTTGGCGAATCCTACCGGGAGCGGGGCTGGAGATTTCGCCGGGCAAATGATGCGAGCCATGCTGGCTCGGCGCGACCCGAGCGGGGAGACGTCTCGCGCCGCGCTGGAAGTCTGGAAATATCCGCAGGGCAGCGCGGAGTTCGAGGCAGCTCTTGCGCGGTTCGCCCAGGCTTCCGCCCGCACCATGGCTTCGAGCAGCCACGCCCCCGATCCTTCGGCCGTGCGAACACAGATTCAGCAGCATCCGGAGCAGGCGCTGACCATGGTCGCCCTTGTGGCGGGAGCCGCCGAGCCTCAGGTGGACCCCAAGGCCGAGAAGGCCCGGCAGCTCGCGCTCGCCTATGGGCGCGAACCCCTCGCGGGAGTGGCCCGGCTGGAAACCCATGCAGCCACCGGTCACTACCGGCTGACGGAGTACTGCTTGCTGCCCGGCCAGATGTACGACATCACCGGCACTTGTGCTGAAAACCCCAACCCCCGGGATGAGCATGACCGGAACATTATCTTGAAGGGAACGAACGAGCCCACCTTTTTGATTTCCTCTAGAACGCAGCAAGAAGTCCAGTCTTGGCTGCGCAAACAATCCTTGTGGATGGTCCTGGGCGGCGCGGCGCTCGCCATCGTGTGCCTCGCCATTTTCCTGGGAAAACTCGGCCTGCTCTGAAAGCGCTCAGCGGGCGCTTTCATGCCCACCTTTCGTCATACGTAGAGGGAATCCCCACAGACTGTCACTCTTCGCCCGTCCGCTGTCATCCTGGTCCCGCCTTGCGGGAGAAGGATCATTTTCATTTCGCGAATGGGCTCAGCATGGCAGACCCGAAAGTAGTTTCAGCAGGAAGCCACAGCAGATCGGGGTTCGCTTTGCCGTGGGTTCGTTGGGGCAACTCACGAACCGCTCCTATAGAGGGAAGCCCACGGCGAGACAAAGCGCGTGCCGTGGCTACCCCCTAATCTGGCAGCACTCTCTTCAGCGCTTCGAGCTCCGGTTCGCCGGGGCCGAGGGGCAATTTCACTTTGCCGCGCTGGACCACCGAGCGGCAGATGGCCATCATGATATCGAGGTCTTTGTAGGCGCTTTCGCCGTTGCAGGGGTGAACTTTCTTCTCATCGTCGAGCCAATCGACCATTTCCTGAACGTACGGCCCCATGTCGTGCTCGTAGTCCATGCTGCCCGGGCCGGACATGACGCCGTTGCGCGTGACGGCGCGCCAGCCGCCGCCCGTGAGCACCTCGGCAAAACCTTCGGTCCCCTGCGCCCCGACGCGGCACTTGCGCCACCAGTAATCGACTTCCGGCACGTCGGGAGCGCCGTCGCCACACTCCACGATGCCGCGCACGCCGTTCGAAAACTGAATCAGCCCGGCGATGTAGTCGGGCGAAGGGTGATTGTCCGTGAACTTCGATTTCCCATGCGCCTGTCCGACCACCCACTCTGCTTCGGCGTAGTCGTTGTACCAGCGGGTGTAGTCGATGAGGTGCGTCAGCAGGTGCATCATCCAACCCGTAGCGTGGCCGTAAACGGTGTGCACGCGGCCGATGGCGCCGCCCGAGAGGATCTCCTTCACCTTTTTGTAGTGCTCGCCGTAGCGGTGCTGGTGGCTGACTACGGTTTTGACGCCGGCGTCACGCACGAGCTTCATCATCTCGAGCGCTTCGTTCGTCGAGGGTGCTGTGGGTTTTTCAAAGGCGATCAGCTTCACCCCTGCCGCAACGCCCGCGCGAATCATGGGCAGGCGCAGGTCGGGCAGCGTGCAGAAGCAGAAGACGTCGGGACGGGTTTTCTTAACGAGCGCGCCGGCGTCGGCGTTGGTTTCGCTGACCCCGAACTTTCTCGCCGCGGCTTCCAGGCGCCCGGCGTCAATGTCGCACAGGCCGACCAGACGGAAGCGGCCGTTCTTCTGGAAGGCGTCAGCATGATGCGTGCCGCGCTTGCCCATGCCAGCCACAACTACGGTGTATTGGCGGTTTGAGGTCATAAGGAAGGACTCCTGAAATCAGATTAGGCGAGAATTCAGCTGGATTCCGAAAACCTCCGTGCGTGTCATTCTGAGCCCATTCGCTGTCATCCTGAGGCGAAGCCGAGGGATCTTTGTCATTTCGCTCAGGGTAAACTGCGCGAAGAATCCATGCAGTTTGTGGAAGCAAGCAACTGCCGAGATCCTTCGGCGCCTGCGGCTCCTCGGGATGACAGCTCCGGGGGCTTTCTCAGGCTCCTGCAAAGGTAACCAGCCGGGACTTGGAAAAGCGCCGCCAACGGATGAATTCGGGAGGGTCGTGAAGACTCTCCCGGCAACTTGCGAAGCCTGCTCAGTTCGCAGCCTTGAACTTCCCCGCGCGGGCTTTGTCCCAGGCGACGATGCTGTCGATCACGGCCTGAACCTCTTCCCCGGTCAGCTCGGGAAACATGGGCAGCGAGAGCACGCGCGCTGCCGACGCTTGGGAATGTTTCAGCGAGCCCGGGATGCGCGCACCCTTGCCCCACGGGAACCCTTCCTGCTGGTGAATGGCGATGGGGTAGTGGGTGAGCGCGGTGATGTCCCGCTCCTTCAGGTATTCCTGCAGGTTGTCGCGGCCTTCGGTCTCGACCACATACAAATGATAGATGTGCCGGTAGCCGGGCAACGCGTAAGGGAGCCGAAGTGACGTGCCCTTCAGTCCCACGTCATACTGCTTGGCAAAGCCGCGGCGTAAGTCGTTCCACTTGTCGAGTTGCTTCAGCTTGACGCTCAGCACGGCAGCGTGCAGGTCATCCAGGCGGCTGTTGTAGCCCATGCCGTGATGGGAGCGCTTGAGGGAGCCGTGGTTCCGCAGCTTGCGAACGCCCTCGGCGATGTCGGAGCGGTTGGTGACCACCGCGCCACCGTCGCCGAAGCAACCCAGGTTTTTCTGGATGATGAAGCTCGTGCACATGGCGTCGGAAAGCTCGCCCAGGGCGAAATCCGGGCCGCGCGCGCCGAGCGCCTGCGCGTTGTCTTCGATGACGAAGAGTTTGTGCTTCCTGGCGATTTCCGCGATGGCGCGCATCTCGGCGGGCTGGCCGTAGAGGTGCACCGGCACGATGGCCTTGGTCTTGGGCGTAATGGCCGCTTCGAGGAGGTTCACATCGAGGTTGCAGGTCCTGGGATCGCAATCGACGAATACGGCCGTCGCCCCGGCGATCCAGATGGCTTCGGCGGTGGCGAAAAAGGTGTTGGAGGTCGTAATGACTTCATCGCCCGGCCCGATACCGAGCGTCATGAACACCAGCCAGAGCGCGTCCGTGCCGGAGTTCACGCCCACCGCCTCCTGGGCATGGCAATACGCGGCCAGCTCTTTCTCAAATCGCTGGAGCTTGGGGCCCATTACGTAACTGCCGCCTTCCAAGACCTCCTGGATGGCGGCGTCAATCTGGTTCTTCAAATTGTGATATTGCCGAACGTGGCCATAAAAGCCCACTTTCACAGGCACCATGAGAAAGTCCTCCCTGCTTTCCTTCAATTACGTTAGCTGCCCAGACTAATCGTAAAGGGCGGTTCTCGCAAATGGTTTTCTTGCCGCAAGTGTCGGGGCCCTCACATTGTAAACATCACACGTTCTCATCCTGAGAATGGGCTATACGTCCTAGGTTTGTGCTAGACCTCGAAAGATCTTTCTTTCAATCTTCGAAGGCCTCGAATTCGCCTCGCACCTGTGTTGCACCGCCCAGCGGATTGTTTTAGAATCCCCTCCGCGAACCCTCCCGCAGGGGGAAAGGCGAGGCCCTACGATCATGCGAAGAATCCCGATGGTCATCTTCTTGCTCGGCGCACTGGGCAGCACGGCGGTGGCGCAGCACGCCAAGCGGCCCGCGAAGACCGAAGACACCGGGCCCGTCACCGTGATACGCTCGGCGACCCTGCAGATCCCCATCGACAGCGACGCGGTCAGCATCTTCGGCTATCTTTCCGATCAGCAGAAGCTGGCCCTGTGGTTTCCCGATCAGGCCATCCTGGAGCCGCAATTCGGAGGCAGGTACCACTTCCACTGGAACAACCAGGACGGGGTGTGGAGCGGCGTGGTAACGGAATTCCTCGTAGCTAACACCCTGGCGTTCACCTGGAAAGCTCCCACGGAAGAGATCGAGACCCAGGTGCGGATCAAACTCTATCCGCAGGGCGGGCAGACGCTGGTGGAACTAGCGCACAGCGGCTTTGCTTCCGATGAGGCCCTCGACAAGGCGGTGAAAAGCTGGGTCTTCTACCTGCAAAACCTGAAATCCGTTATCGAAGAGCAAACCGACCTGCGCCTGGCTGCAGCCAAGAGCGCCAAGCGCTCCACAGCGCACCCGCAGCGAAAATAACCTGGCGACTCCGGCGGACTTGCTGCTTCGCAAGGGCGCGATACGGGCCGTCGGGTGGCGCGAACACCCGCCGGCGGGACGACGTGCCGCTGCGCCGGGCAGGAAAGCCCAGATTCGTGGCGACGGACAGATTCTCCCCTAGGTCTCTCAGGCATCTCTCCCCAATCCCCTAATCCTAACCTTGACGCCTGCCGATAAGAAGTAGTGAGAAAGTTTGGCGGAGAGCACTGCGGGTGTGCCTCGGAAGGTCGCGTCGCTCGCCAAGGTGCCGGCCGGGGCTCGCACGCCGGTTGGCCAGCCCACCCTTGCTCTTCAGATCAACTTCCTCACCGTCCTCAACGGTTTCGGAAAAGCCGGCTGCGGGTAGGAGGAGCACCGTGAAACGTCTTCTGGATCTGAGCGCAGCTCTGGTGATCGGTTTGGCTTGTCTTGCCAGCATGGCGCCTCCAGGCCGCAATCAGGTTCTGGTCTTCCGCAAGTACGTGGTCATGGATCAAGAAGGATTCCACATGGAGGCGCTCTGCCTGCTGGTTCCCAAGGACTGGCAGTTTCGCGGCGGCGTCACGTGGGATTGCCGTCAGGTGCCGCCCGCGCACGTTGTGGCCTTCACCGTCTCCAGCCCGGATGGCCGGTCGGTGGCGGAGCAGTTTCCGGAGGAAGACTTTTTCTGGTCGATGGACCGGAACCTGCAGTATTCCTTCACATCGTCCGGCAAAAGAACCCTTCAGCCCATGCCCGCCGCTCAATTCGTCAAAGTAGTCTGGGCTCCCCACCACCGCTCCGGAGCGACCGGCCTGACCGTTCTGGAAAGCCAGAACCTTCCGGAGCTGGCTACGCGCCTCCGCGAGGTGACGCAGTACCAGATGAAAGTCTTCGGCCAAATCTCTCCCTTTCAATTCCGGTACGAGATCCGCGCCGATGCGGCCCACGTCAAGCTGCAGTACCAACAGGGTGGCGCCGCCGTGATCGAAGATGCGACTGCCGCGATCAGCTATTTCATTTCCTACCTGCCCAGCATGTACGGGACGGTGCAGCAGATCGCCTGGACGCCCTGGGTGTTCAGCTTCCGGGCTCCGGCGGGAGAGATGAATGAGAAGGTGAAACTGTTCAAGGTCATTGCCGACTCGCGGCAGGATAATCCCGCCTGGCAGCTTAGTTGCACGCGGCTTTCCGCGACCGTGGCGCGCGAACAGATCCACCAACAGAACGCCATCTTCGCCCGCATGCAGCAGATCCACCGGACTCAGCAGGAAACCAGCGACATCATCATGAGTTCCTACCGAGAGCGCAGCGCCGCCTACGACCGCATCTTTGACAATTACAGCCAGACGGTGCGCGGCGTGGAAACCTACGTTGATCCGGCCACGAACTCCAAGATGGAACTCCCCAACGGCTACGGCGACGCCTGGACCAACGGCACGGACTACGTGATGAGCAACAACCCGCGCTTCAATCCGAATGTCGGGTCAAACCAGAACTGGCAGCGGCTGGACCGACAGAGGTAGAAGGCAGCCGTTCACCCCGCCAAGCCCACGAGGGTGCCGGAATCTGCCGTTTTTGGTCTTGCGAGCTTGGCGCCTACCGCGGACCTGGCGGACGGGTCTACGCGGCCTGCCGCCCTCGCTAGTCCCGTGACCGCCTAAAGAAGTCCCGAACCCGCTCTGCCCACACGGCGCTTTGGTTGACTGCCAACGCTTCCGAAAAGAACCTAACCAGGCGGGCACGGGACTAGGGCCTGTCCGGCAGGCTGGGTTGCTTGTAAACCACTCCCTCCTTCATGACGAAGTTCACGTTTTCGAGCACCTGGATATCGCTCAGAGGATTACCGGGAACGGCTACCAGGTCCGCAAACTTGCCCGGTTCGACCGAGCCGATGTCAATCTTCAGGTCGAGCAGTTCCGCGCCGGAGACCGTGGCCGAGCGCAAAGCTTGGGCAGGAGTCATGCCGTACTTCACCATAAGAGGAAACTCCTTCGCTGGGTTGATGGTCCACTCGAAGCCGCCCACGTCCGTCCCAAAGGCGATCTTCACCCCGGCCTTGAGCGCCCGCCGAAAGGTCTCGGCGTGAATTTCCACCCCGCCTTTCCATCCCGGGAAACCTTCGGCTTGGCGGAGCTGCTCGGCGTAAATGAAAATGTACAGCGTCGGCACGTACCAGATGCCGCGCGCCGCCATCGCCTTCAGATCGTCGTCGGAGATGTAGGCGCCGTGCTCAAGGGAATCCACGCCCGCTTCCACCGCGTTGTGTGCTCCTTCCAATCCCATGGCGTGCGCCGCTACCTTGTGGCGTTCGCGGTGCGTCTCATCCACGATGGCGTGCAGCTCCTCCGGCGTGAAGGTGGGAACGCTGTGCACCACGCCCTCGGCCGTCGAAACCCGTTGGTCGACATAGATTTTGATCCAGTCGGCTCCGTTGGAAATCTGTTCGCGCACGGCCCTGCGACACTCCTCGGGTCCATCCACGACCTGGACGCCGTGCGGCAGCTTCAATGCCGGGTCGTAGCCGAGCAGGGGGTAGGCGCCGGTCACATCGAGGGCGCGCGTCACCACCAACATGCGCGGGCCGGGAATCACGCCCTGCTTGATGGCGTCACGAATCGACACGTCGGCATAGTAGGCGCCTTCGGTTTCCACGTCGCGAATGGTCGTGAACCCGTACTCGAGCGCGCGGCGCGCCGCCTGCGTACCCAGGATCGTACGGTAAGGAAGCGACCACTTCAGGATTTGCTCGTCGTACTGCCCCGGCTTCTGATCGCCTTGCAGCAGCACGTGCGTGTGCGATTCTACAAGGCCGGGAAGGCAGGTTTCCGAAGCGAGGTCGAGGAAGGCCGCGCCCGCAGGCTTCACAAACGCGGATGTGAAACTCGCGACCGAGCGGAATCTGCCCCCGGCAATTTCAATGAGCGCGTTCTGGCGCGGCTCTTCCGATTTCTCGTCAATCAACGTCCCGCAGTGAACGAAGGTGGCCCGTGCACTCTTCGCGGCCTCCCCCACAGCTTGCGCCCCTGCGACCGTCGGAGGTCGTACCAAGCCAAGGAAGAGGGAAACCAGGAAAAGCAGAGACACCTTTAGGAATGGACAGCGATTCATCGGGTCCTCCTGACTCGCGGATTCAGTGCATAGCAGGTGGGAGTATATCAAAGGCCGTGCGCGGCATGCGTGCGCCGAGCCCGCGCCAGCGCGGCCATGCTTTCAGGACCTCCTGCGCCGGATGAATTTCCCGCCGTGATGCGTATTCTTTTCTGAACGCCTCCCGTAACCCTTCACCTGGACAGCGCGATCTCTGTAGTGGTGGCCGCGGTGCTGCCGATGAGGCGCATGCGCACTTCCGCGCGGAGGCGTGCGGCCTCTTCCGGGGTGAAGCGCAGCAGGCCGCGGCTCGCCAACTGCAGTTCCTCGGGTCCCCAGTTGGCGCGCATGAGGCCTCTGCCGTTGTGCTTCAAGGTGCGCAGCAGCAGGTGGCCGATCTCGTGGGCGATGCCGTGGCCCAGGATATGATACCGATCCGTGTGGGTCTCATTCGCCAGACTCTCCACCTTCTGATAGAGAACCCCGGCGACAAAGCCGTATCCGCCCTCCTCAGTCAGGAGAGCGAATCCAAGGGTGATGTTGCGAAAGGGCAGCCGTGCAGCCATGGGCTCGGGCAGGATTCTCACAATTAAGTCGGCCGGACCGAAGGGGCGGCGGCAGGCGGCGTTCGGGTTCGTGCCTTGCGGGACGGTGCAATCAAGCCATTCGGTCCCGATCCCGGCAGCATGCAGAATGCGCGCCGTCTCCTCTTCCGCCGCCGCGAGTATCTCTGGCGAAACTGCGGCGTAGTCGTACACCCGCACCGTGATCCGCAGGCTTCCTTCCTCGGCTTTTGCTGCACTGACGGCCAATCCCAGGGTGATGAAGACCACGAGAAGTCCCCACCTGCGAGCGATCCCCAATCCCCAACCCTTGATCCTGAATCCCTGTCTTTCCATGGCGGCCACCTCCGCGTCTTGCGTGGTGGGGCCGACTTTGGGTTAGGGCCGCGGATACCTCAATTCACGGAGGGTGAGTCGTGGGTGTTTCCTTGGTGGGCGCGTAACTCATTGATGGGGCGAGACCTGAGGGAAGAGATGGATCGCTCCGATGGCCTTGCAACTGGCTGCCGAAGTGGTAGACTCACGCCTAGCAGAGGGTGGCCCTGCCATGAGTGATCCCACCCCTTCACGGCCGATAAGGTTTGGCCTCTTCGAAGTTGACCTTCACACAGGTGAGCTGCACAAGCAGGGACTGAAGCTCAAGCTGAGTGGGCAGCCGTTCGATGTGCTGGCGATGCTGCTCGAGCATCCGGGCGAGATCGTCACCCGTGAGGAATTACAGAAGAAGCTCTGGCCCGCCGACACCTTTGTGGACTTCGAGCACGGGCTGAACACGGCCGTGAAGAAGCTGCGCGAGGCGCTAGGCGATTCGGCCGACAACCCGCGTTTCGTCGAAACCCTGGCCAGGCGTGGGTATCGGTTCATTTACCCGGTCGAACCCGAAGCGGCGATGTCCGCATCGCCGAGCGAAGCGCCGCTTCGCGAAGCACCCTTAGGCCGAAAGCGTCCCAGGGCTGCTGCACTGGGGACTGCCCTCGCTGCGCTCGTGATGCTCATCGGCGGGGTGGCATGGTATTTCCTCCGGCATGGCTCGCAGGCTTTGACAGGGCCGCTGACGGTGACTCCCTTTACGAGCTATCCCGGCGTCGAGGACGGG